>Ga0207646_10003935_pt1 | contig 16487 bp, 16 predicted proteins | sample KBSK5502metaG_FD_184343 | JGI IMG/M metagenome (GOLD analysis project Ga0207646, IMG submission 184343) | Corn, switchgrass and miscanthus rhizosphere microbial communities from Kellogg Biological Station, Michigan, USA - KBS K5-50-2 metaG... | ecosystem: Host-associated > Plants > Roots >... | reverse complement strand
GTCGCCGCGCAGATGAACCGCCGACCACGCGAAACCCTGGGCTGGATGCGTCCCGCGCAGGCTCTGGGCCGCTTACTCTCAACAGCGTCGGATTCCCCGGGTGTTGCGACGACCAATTGAATTCACCCGGCGCGATAGGCCCCCTTTGCGCAAAAGGCCCGTAATCCGGTCAGCTCAGGCCGACGATCTCCCCGTTCTCGTCGATGTCGATGATCGTCGCGTTCGGCGTCGTCGGCAGGCCCGGCATCGTGCGCATCTCGCCACAGATCGGGTAGATGAACCCCGCGCCTACCGACGCGCGCACCTCGCGCACGGGCAGCACCCATCCCGTCGGCGCGCCCTTCATCTTCGGGTCGGAGGAGATCGACAGGTGCGTCTTGGCGATGCACACGGGCAGTCGCCCGAAGCCGTTCGCCTCGAATGCGTCGAGCTGGCGCGCCGCCAGCGGTTCGTACTCCACCCGGCGCGCGCCGTAGATGCGCAGGGCGATGGCCTCGATCTTCTCGCGCAGCGTTGCCGCGTCCGGGTACAGGAACTGGAACGTGCTCGGCTCCTCGGCGGCCGCGGCCACCACCTCCGCCAGCTCGATCGCGCCCTCGCCGCCGCCGGCGAAGTTGCGGCAGACCGCGGCGCGGACGCCGAGATGCTCGGCCAGCTCGAGGATGGCGCGGTGCTCGGAGGGGTGGTCGTCCGGAAATGCGTTGATCGCCACCACCGGCGTCACGCCGTGGATCTGGATGTTCTCGACCTGCTTGCGCAGGTTCGGGGCCCCGGCCAGCACGTCGTCGGGGTTCTCCTTCAGCAGGTCCTCGGGCAAGGGCTTCCCCGCGACCACGCGGTACTTGCCCGAGTGGACCTTCAGTGCGCGCACGGTGGTCACGATCACGGCGGCGTCGGGCGCGAGCCCAGACGTGCGGCACTTGATGTTGAAGAACCGCTCCGCGCCCATGTCCGCGCCGAAGCCTGCCTCGGTGACCAGGAAGTCCCCGCCGTGGATGCCGATCATGTCGGCGAGCACCGACGAGGCGCCATTGGCGATGTTGCCGAACGGGCCGGCGTGCACGAGGACCGGCGTGTTCTCGAGTGTCTGGAGCAGGTTGGGCTTGATGGCGTCGCGCATGATCACCGTCATCGCGCCGCCCGCGTGCAGGAAGTCGGCCGTGATCGGCTTGCCGTCGCGCGCGAGGCCGATGACCATCCGGCCGAGTCGCGTGCGCATGTCCTGCAGCGACGTCGACAGCGCCAGCACCGCCATCACCTCGGACGCGGCGGTGATGTCGAATCCCGTCTGGCGCGTCACGCCGTCCTCCGGCGCGCCCAGGCCGACGACCACGCTCCGCAGCACGCGGTCGCTGACGTCGAGCACGCGGCGCCATGTGATCGAGTGCAGGTCGATCGGAAAGTCGCGCAGGCTGTGGTGGATGTAGTTGTCGATCATGGCGGCGAGCAGGTTGTGAGCCGAGGTGACCGCGTGGAAGTCGCCGGTCAGGTGAAGGTTCAGCCGCTCCATCGGCACGACCTGGCTGTAGCCACCGCCTGCGGCGCCGCCCTTGATGCCGAACGTCGGGCCCATCGACGGCTGGCGGATGGCCACCGTGGCCCGCTTGCCGATCTTGCCCAGCGCGTCGCCGAGGCCGACAGTGGTCGTCGTCTTGCCCTCGCCCAGCGGGGTCGGCGTGATCGCCGAGACCACGACGTACTTCGCCTTCGGCCGGTCATGCAGCTCCTCGATCGCCTCGAGCTTGATCTTCGCGACGTCGTGGCCGTAAGGCTCGAGCAGGTGCGGGCCGATGCCCATCTTCGCCGCGACGTCCGGCATCGGGAGCAGGTGCGCCTTGCGCGCGATCTCCAGGTCGGTCGGGAACTCCACCTTCATGGCACCACCTCCTAAGACAACCGCGCCAGCATCTCGCGGCGCCATCTCTCCGTCGGCTCGATCTCGTTGAAAGTGAAAACGTGCAGCCCAGCCACGCGGCGCTCGGGCTGCGAGACGTCCGGAAGCAGCGAGCTCAGGAACCGGCCCGGCTCGTAGCCTCCGGGGCGAAACATGCGCGCGACCCAGCTGGGGTGGCCGCGCAGAAACCGCGCCGCGTCCGCGACGCCGATCTTCGTGGAGACGCGCAGCAGCCTCACCGGGTCGGCGACGCCGGCCATGCCGATGTAGATCGGCAGCTCCACGCCCCGCCGCCGCACGCGCCCGACCCAGCCGGCCACAGCGCCGGCGTCGAAGCTCATGTTGCTGACGATGTAGGTCGCGATGCGCCGCTTGTCCCACATCGCCTGGATGGTCACGTCGTCGTGGATGAACGGGTGGCTCTCCGGGTAACCGGTGACGCCGATCTCGGTCAGGTGATGGTCGGGCGGCAACGCCATGAGCAGCGACATGGTGTCGGCGAACTGGCCGGCCGGCTCGCGCGCGTCGCCCGCGACGACGAAGACGTTCGCGATGCCCGCGTCCTTCAGCGCGCCGAGGATCTGACCCAGCTCGTGGGCGTCCCGGATCATCCGCGCCGACAGGTGCGGCACCGCGTGGTAGCCCATCCTCGCAAGCTGCGCCGCGAGGAGCACCGTGGCGGGCATGCCGCGCCGCGGCGAGGCGGTCACGGTGATGGTGATCTGGCGGGGCACGTGGGCCGCGACGCGCTCGGCGGCGTCGTCGGTCGGCAGGACCTCGTAGCGGGGGGCGCGCAGGAAGGAGGCCAGGACTTCCTCTTTGCCCGCACGTTCGGGCTTCACCACGCCCACCTGCGGTGTCGCACTATACGCCACTGTCGCGTGCTACGCAACAGATTGCGAGGCCAGGAGGACGGCGTTGCGATCGGCCAACCTCCCGGGCCGCCACGAGTCGAACCCGCCGCCTGGCACGTTGGCCGCCAGCTCGCGGTGCAGCCCGCCGAGGCCTCGTCCGTCGTGGTCCAGCATCGTGGTCGCTACCGCCAGGCGCCCGTCTGCCGTCCGGAAGATCTCCACCACCCTCGCCTGGCAGGGCCAGTCCACGATCGAGCTCGTCGTCACCTCCCAGAAGCCGCGGTGGGCCTTGACCCGGTTGGCATGGATGTGGCCGTTGAGCCACAGGACCACGCTTCCAGACTGCTCGAGCAGGCCCGTCAGCCTCTCCGGGCGCCGCTCCCCGTGCGGGTTGGCGAGCGTGTCCGACGTATGGTGCGACAGGACGACGACGTGGCGATCGCGAGCTTGATCGAGCAGCGCCGCAAGCCACTCGACCTGCGCCGTCCCGATGCTTCCATTGGCGCCGCCCGCGTCGCAGACCGTGTCGAGGGCGATGAAGCGCAAGACGCCTATGTCATGCACGTAAAAGGACGGGTCGACGAGCTCGGCGCGGGCGATCGGCCGGCGGTCCGCGTCGGGAGCGACCTCGCGTGCAGTCCCAGCCAGGAATCGCTCCGGCGCGCGGACGAATGTCTCGACCGCGGTGTCGGGGTCGATGCCGGCCGGCATCTCGACCGCCTTGCGCGAACCGGCCATCGCGGCCGCAAGCGCGGGAGTGACGATGCCGACGCCCTGGCAGACCTGCTCGTGGTTGCCGTAGCAGCGCAGCCACGGAATCTTCAGGCCCGGCGACTCGAACGACCTCACGGCCTCGTCCAGCAGACCGGGTTGGCGCGGAAATCCGAGGTCGCGCTGGAAGCCGTCGCCGTCCTCGGTACCGTCCGGTTTCCAGAACAGCGAGCCGGGCCAGCTCGCCAGCTGCACGCCCTCGTACCCGGGCACGCCCGAGTCAGGTCGCACCGTGCCTCCGTCGAGCAGCGCGAAGAAGTTCACCAGCTCGTTGTGCTGCGCGTTGTCGATCGCGTCCCCGGTCGTGACAACAACGCTGGGCGGCGCGCTGGTCACCGGGCCGGCCTCGAGGTCGTTGATCGTGCGCACCATCGCCGCGATGGCGTGCGTGTTGAGCATCTCCTGCGGCCGCTGCATCGTCAGCAGCTCGCGGTAGCGCCTGTCGCCGGCCATCGCGTTGACGAACTCGAAGCGCGCGGGTGATTGCGCATCGGTGACGTGCGTGTCGGTCAGGTGGACGAAGCAAGCGATCGTCTCGGCTACCTCGAGGCGATTCTGGTGAGGCTCTCCCGGCCCTTCGACGATGGGGCGATACCCCTTGCGCAGCGGCCGGCCGGCAACCAGCGTCCTCTCCGAAGTGAGGGTCACGCGGTGACCGAGGCTGTTTCTTCCCTCTGGACGAGTACCGGGTCAGGCCGGAGCACGAGCCGGACGCGCGAGCCGGCGGGATGGTCGGACGCGGCAGAGGTCGGGAGCTGCGCGAGCACGGTCATGTCGCCCAGATCGACTGTCACCCGGCTGATGGCGCCGAGGAAGGCGACGGCGATAACCGTGCCGACCAGGGGTCCGGATTCACCGTCGGCGCTGGCGGCGATCGTCACCGCCTCAGGCCGCACCAGCGCGATCGCCGGACCCGCGGGCACGTCCTGCTGCACGAGCGGCAGATGCGTGCCCCGGACCTCGACGCCCCCGTTCTTCACCTCGCCGGGGATGCGGTTGGTGAGGCCGACGAAGTCGGCGACGAAGGGAGTTGCCGGCCGCGAGTAGACGAGCGTCGGCGGACCGAGCTGCTCGAGCTTGCCCGCCTGCATGACGCCCACCCTGTCGGCGATGGCGAGAGCTTCCTCCTGGTCGTGGGTGACGAAGAGCGTCGTGATACCGACCTCCAGCTGCACGCGCCGGATCTCATCGCGCAGCCGTGCACGGACCTTGGCGTCGAGCGCGGACAGCGGCTCGTCCAGGAGCAGCACCTGCGGCTGGATCGCGAGCGCGCGGGCAAGGGCCACGCGCTGCTGCTGGCCGCCGGACATCTGGTTGGCGTAGCGATTGGCAAAGCGTCCGAGGCCGACGAGCTCGAGCACCTCCAGTGCACGCCTCTTGCGCTCCGCCCTGTCGACGTCGCGCATCTGCAGACCGAACGCCACGTTCTCCCAAGCGACCATGTGCGGGAAAAGCGAGTACGCCTGGAAGACCATGCCGATGTTGCGGCGGTTGGTCGGCAGGTCCGTCACGTCGCTGCCGCCGATGATCACCCTGCCCTCGTCCGCCTGCTCCAGGCCCGCCAGCAGGCGGAGCGCGGTGGTCTTGCCGCATCCCGAGGGGCCGAGAAGGGCGACCAGCTCGCCCGGCGCCAGGGTCAGGGAAAGGCCGTCCAGCGCTGTTGTTGCCCCGTAGCGGCGGACCAGGTTCTCGAGCCTTACCTCAACCCCAGACCGTTCGGTCATGCCTGCGACGCCTGCAACGGGCCGGCCAGCTTGGTGACCGGCTCCTCGACCGAGCGCCGAGGCCTGCTTCCGATGAAGTTCAGCACCACGAGCAGGACGAAGGCGAACATCAGCGAAGCCACGGCGACCGCGATCGAAGTCCCGGCGTCGGCGCGGCCGAGATGTACGAGCTCCACCTGCAGGTTGTTGTAGAGCAGGTTGTTGGCGATGGTGTACTCGCCGAGCACAAGCGCTACGGAGAGCAGCGTGGCGTTGAGGATCGCGTTCGAGATGTTTGGCGCGATGACCATCAACATCACCTGGTCCCAGCGTGCACCGAGGCTGCGCGCCGCCTCGGACAGGGTCCTCACGTCGATGGCGCCAAGGCCGACGTCGAGCGTGCGATAGCAGTACGGAAGCACGAGGATGACGTAAGCGAGCGACAGGGTGAGGATCGAATCGCTGAAGTTGGTGCCGAGCCAGATGTACTCGGGGAAGAGCCCCACGACCAGCACGATCGCGGGGATCGTGAGGGGCAGCAGACAGATGAACTCGACGATGCGGTTGAGACGCTGCAGCCTCAGGCGCACCCAGACCATCGTCGGAACGAGCAGCACCAGCATCACCACCGACGTGATCACCGCCAGCTCCAGCGAGGCGACGATGGCGGCGATCATGTCCGGGTACGAGGCGATCGACTGCCAGTACTGGAGCGTGCGCGAGCCGTCATTGGCCCGCGTCGAGAACTCGAACATCGCGATCAGGGGCACAAGGAAGAACGCCGCCGCGAGCGCGAAGACGACGTAGCGGAAAACCTGCAGCTTCAGCCAGCGCGTCCGGTGGACTCCTCTGAGTGCTACAGCCACCTCGCGGTCCTCTGCTGCAGCAAGGTGTACAGGACCGTGACCAGTGTGACGATCACGATCATCTCGACCGCGATCGCCTTCGCAAAGCCCGGCTCATAGGCGCCCACCTCGCTGCTCAGGGCGCCGGCGATCTGCTGCGAGAGCATCGGCTGGCCCTGGTTGATGAGCGCGTTGGCGGTCGCGTAGGCCGAGAACGAGTTGGCGAACAGCAGCAGGAGGCCGCCGAGAAATGCGGGGAACAACAGCGGACCCGCGACGTGCCGCCAGTAGTGCCAGGTATTGCCACCCAGGCTCTCGGTGGCTTCGCGCCACTGCGGCTTGATGCCATCGAGCGCAGGCAAGAACACGAGCACCATCAGCGGGATCTGGAAGTAGAGGTAGACGAGGTTCAAGCCAGGGATGTCGAAGAGCCAGATGCCATGCCCGTAATAGTCAATACCGTGTGACTGGGCGAAAAGGTAGACGAAGCCGGCGGGGCCGATGCTGGCGATGAAGGCGAAGGCGAGCGTGACTCCACCGAACTGAGCGAGCACCCCGGAAGCCGACACGACCATCCGCCGCAGCAGGCCTGTCGGAGACCCGGTGACGATCGCGTAGGCGAGAAGTGCGCCGAGCGCCGCGCCGAGGACCGCCGTGACCGCGGAAACGAACGTCGTGTCGATCGTCGACTTGACGATGTAGGACCGCGACAGGTGCGCGAAGTTGTCGAGGGTGAACGCGTTGTTGGCGTCGAAGAACGCGCCGAGCGCGACGATGGCGGAAGGCAGGATCAGGAACAGCGCGGCGTAGCCGAGAAACGGCACGACGCCAACCCAGTCCAGGGAGAAGCGCCGGCCGCCCAGAATCGGGCGGCCGACGTTGGTCGCTACAGCCGGACTACCGGCGGTCGTCAAGAAATCGCGGCGTCCCAGTGGGCCACAACGTAGTTCTTCGCCGCGGTGGCCTGGTCGGGGCTCAAGAACTGGGGCGTGCCGTTGACGGGCGGGAGGGCCGCTGCCGCGGCCGCGTCGATCTTGCCGCTCGTCTGCATCGCCGCCTGGCGCACGGGCCGAGCGAGGCCCTGCAGCCAGATGTTCTGACCCTGGTCGCTGTAGAGGAACTCCTCCCACAGCCGGGCCGCGGCCGGGTGAGGAGCCGTCTTGCTGATCGCCTGCGCGTAGTAGCCGCCGAGGACGGCGTTGGCGGGCACGAAGACCTTCCAGCCCGGCACGTCCTTGCCGTGCGCCGCGGAGAGGTAGTCCCAGTCGAATACGACCGGTGTGGTGCCGTTCTTGACCGTCGCCGTCGTGGCCTGCACGGGCACGAACGTCCCGGCTTGCTTCAGGCGGTGGAAAAAGTCCACGCCCTTGCTGATGTCGTCGAGTGACCCGCCCTCGGCCAGGCTCGCCATCATCACACCGTTCAGCGCTGCGTTCGCCTGCTTCGGGTTTCCGTTGAGGGCGACCTTGCCCCTGTAAGCGGGCATCAAGAGGTCGTCGAGCGAGGTGATCGCGGGAACCTTCGCCGAGTCGTAGCCGACGGACATGAAGCCGCCGTAGTCCTGGAACCACAGGCCCGTCGACTCTTTCTGGCCGGCCAGGATGTCGTCCCAGGTCGCCACCTTGTACGGGGTGAAGAGGCTGGTGTTGGCGAGCGCCACCGCCATGCCGACGTCGACGACGTCCGGGCCGCGGCTTGTCCCGCCGAGCTGCTTGATCGCGTCCACCTCTTGCTGGCTGCTGCCGTCGGGGTTGTCCGACGTGATGTCGATGCCGTACATCGAGTGGAACGTATCGAGCTCCTTGCCGTAGTTGGCCCAGTCACGCGGCAGGGCGATGACGTTGAGCTTGCCCTCGGCCTTGGCGGCCGCGACGAGCGCGCTCATGCCACCGCAGGCCGACGCGGACGTGGCCGTCTTCGCCTGCGACTCGCTGCAGGAGGCCGAGCCCCCGGAATTGCTGCTGCCACATGCAGCGACCACGAACATGGCCACCACGGCCAGGCCGAGGTGGCGCGTCGGACTACCCCATCTCATGCTTCGTCTTCCCCTCCAAATGCCGGCCGGCCGGGCTCCGGCGCCCAATGAACACGGCCAATGATGGCCTCAGGCCGCCAATGTTGCAAGGACGAAGTTGAAGGGTGGGGTTGATTTCAGTTAGGCGCCGGTTAATACGATCTGTGGCTCACGTTTCAGACCGCTTCCCGCGGTAGCCCAGGCGCCGGGAAAGGTCTGCCGCCCCGTCCCGGGTGAGGCGGTCGAGGTGCGCGCCGGTGCGTACGCGGTGCGACGGCCCGGAGACGTCCAGGCCGGCGACGACGTCGCCCGTTGGCCCGAACACCGGCGCGGCGATGGCGTCCAGGCCGACCTCCAGCTCCTCGTGGGTCCGGGCGAGGCCGGAGCGGCGGACCTCCTCGAGCTCGGCGGCGAGCTTCACCCGGTCGGTGATCGTGTGCGGCGTGACGCGGTCGAGCGGTAGGTCGAGCAGCCGCTCGCGCAGAACCTCGGACGCGAAAGCCGCGATTACTTTGCCGCTTGCGGTGCAGTGGACGGGGTAGCGGCCGCCGAGCCAGTTGACGCTCACGACGGAGGTCGAGGCCGTGGCCTGCTCGATCGGGACGATGACATCCCCGACCAGCACGTCGAGGGTGGCCGTCTCGCCGGCGGCGGTCGCGAGCCGCTCGCAAACCGGCCGGGCGACGTGGCGTAGGTCGAACTCGCCCGTGACGACGCTCGCCAGCTGCGGCAGGCGGCGGCCGAGGCTGTAGCGGGCGGTGCGCGGGTCGCGCTCGACCAGGCCGTGCCGCTCCAGGGTGCCCAGCAGCCGGAGGGCGGTGGAGCGGTGGACGCGAAGCTCGCGGGCCACCTCGGCGCCGGTCCTTCCTCCGCCCGCCGCCAGCAGGTCGAGGATGGAGATCGCCCGGTCGACCGAGCGAACGGCCGTGTCGTTGCTCATCGCGCAACATTATCCATTCCGCGCAACGGCGAGGTACCATGCGTCCGAGTGAGCCGCGAAGAGGAAATTCGCGCCGAACTGTTCGAGCACACGCTCAACGGCCACGCGCCCGAGGTCAAGGCGCTGACCGAAGAAGGGCTGGGTCTCGGCATGGATCCTATGGACATCCTCTTCAAGGCCCTGATCCCCTCACTGGAGGAGGTCGGCCGCCGGTTCGAGAAGGGTGACTTCTTCGTCCCCGAGATGCTGATCGCCGCCCGCGCGATGCAGGGTGCGCTGGTCATCCTCCGGCCGTTGATCGCCGAGACCGGCGCCAAGCCCGTCGGCCGCTATGTCATCGGCACCGTCAAGGGCGACATCCACGACATCGGCAAGAACCTGTGCGTGATCATGCTCGAGGGTGCCGGCTTCGAGGTCTTCGACCTCGGCGTCAACACGCCCCCGGAGAAGTTCGTCGAGGCGGTGCAGAAGCACGAGCCAGACGTGGTCGGATTCTCCGCCTTCCTCACGACGACCATGCCCATGTTCAAGGCCAACATCGAGGCCCTGACCAAAGCGGGTTTGCGCGACAAGGTACACGTCGCAGTCGGGGGCGCGCCGGTGACTCAGGAGTACGCGAAGCACGTCGGCGCCGACAGCTACGCGCCGGACGCCTCGATGGCGACGCGGATGGCCAAAGAGCTCGTGGGCGACCGAAGCGGTCAATCGCAGGGAGCGCAGGCGCTCGAGCAGGCCGTCATGAAGATCGACGAGACCCTGCGCAAGGGATAGGTCTTTGGAAACAATGGTCTCCTCGCGCACTCGCGAGGTCGTCATCTCCATCGAGCGTCCCTTCGTGATCATCGGCGAGCGCATCAACCCGACCGGCCGCAAGGTGCTCGCCGCGGAGATGAAGGAAGGCGTGATGGACCGCGTTCGCGCGGACGCCATCGCCCAGGCGCGGGCGGGCGCGCACATGGTCGACGTAAACGCCGGCATTCCGGCGGTCGACGAGCCCGCCCTCCTGGTCGCTGCGATCAAGGCTGTCATGGAGGTCACCGACGCGCCCGTCTGCATCGACTCCTCGATCATCGAGGCCCTCGAGGCCGGTCTTTCCGCGTACGAGGGCAAGGCGCTCGTCAACTCGGTGACGGCGGAGGAGGACCGCATGGAAAGGATCCTCCCGCTGGTGAAGAAGCACAGCGCGGCCGTGATCGGCATGGCCAACGACGAGACCGGGATCTCGATGGTGCCGACCGAGCGGCTCGAGCTTGCGCGGCGGATCGTCGAGCGGGCCATGGACCACGGCATCCCGAAAGAGGACGTGATCATCGACCCGATCGCCATGACCGTCGCGGCCGACCCGACGTGCGGCCTGATCACGCTCGAGACGATGCGCCTGATCCGCGACGAGCTCGGCAACAACATGACGTGCGGCGCGTCCAACGTCTCGTTCGGGCTGCCGGACAGGCCGGCGGTCAACGCCGCCTTCTTACCGCTCGCCATGCACGCGGGGCTGACGTGCGCGATCACCAACCCGCTGGAGCCCCAGGTCCGGCGCGCGATCCTCGCCGGCGACCTGCTGCTCGGGCACGACGAGTACGCGATGCGCTGGATCTCGTCCTTCCGCGCGGAGCAAGCCGCCCAGGCCCGATGATCGCTCGCAAGCTCGAGGTCACCTATCTTCCATTCGACCGGACGACTCGCGTGCCTTCAGGCACGACGGTGTTCAGCGCCGCGCACTGGATCGGCCTGCCCATCGACTCGACGTGCGGCGGCCGCGGCACGTGCGGCAAGTGCAAGGTCCGCATCGTGCGCGGCCTGACCGATGCCGAAACAGCCGACCACCGCCAGCTGCGCCCGCAGGAGATAGCGGACGGCTGGCGCCTCTCATGCCAGGCGCACATCTACGAGGACATGACGTGCGAGGTGCCGCAGCTGCTCCGTGTGCCGAAGGCCGCGACCATGGGCCTCGGCCGGCTGGTCATCCTCGACCCGAACGTCCGCAAGGTCTACTTCGAGCTGGCCGAGCCGTCGCTCGAGGACCAGCGCAGCGACATCGCGCGCCTGCGCGAGGCGCTGACCGTGGAAGGGCACGACATGGTCGCCGGCGTCGCGGTGCTGCGCACCCTGCCGCAGGTATTCCGCGAGGCGGGGTTCAAGGTGACGGCCGTGCTGGCGGGCGAGCACCTCGTCGCGGTCGAGCCGGGCGACACGACCGGCGAGTGCTTCGGCGTGGCCTTCGACGTTGGCACAACGACGCTCGTCGGCACCCTTATGAACCTGCGCACCGGGATGGCCGCGTCGGTGCTTTCGACGCTGAACGGGCAGGCGCCGTTCGGCGCTGACGTGATCTCGCGCATCAGCCACGGGATGAACGGACCGGAGGCAATCACCGAGCTGCAGGAGGCCGTGGTCGCGACCATGAACCAGATCCTCGACGCGCTCTATCGCGAGACCGGCGTCTCGCCTTCGCGCACATACGAGGCCGTCGTCGTGGGCAACGTGACGATGCTGCACCTGCTGCTCGGCGTCGACCCGAGCCCGCTGTCGATGTCGCCGTTCACGCCCGCGTTCATGGATCAGCTGAGCGTCGAGGCGCGCGAGGTCGGGCTGCGCATCCACCCGCATGGCTACGTCCAGACTCTGCCGGCGCTCGGCGCGTACGTGGGCGCCGACATCGTCGCCGGCGTCCTCGCGACTGGCGTCGTCCGGGAGGACCGGATGCGCGTGTTCGTCGACGTCGGCACCAACGGCGAGATCGTGCTGGGCAGCGCGCAGCGCGCCCTCGCCACGGCGGCGCCCGCCGGCCCGGCGTTCGAGGGCAGCCAGATCAAATGCGGCATGCGGGCGACGGTCGGCGCCATCGAGGGGGTGCAGCTCAGCGACCGGGTCGAGCTGCAGGTCATCGGCGGCGACGTGCCGGCGGAGGGGATCTGCGGATCAGGTCTGGTAGACGCGGTCGCGCAGCTTTTGCTCGCGGGCCTCCTCGACCATTCGGGCCGCCTGCGCACCGCCGCGGACGTGCCTGACCACCCGCTGCGCGACCGCTTGATCGAGATCGACGGCGTGCGCGCCTTCCTGCTCGCGGACGGCGTCTACCTGTCCCAGCGCGACATCCGCGAGCTCCAGTTCGCCAAGGGTTCGATCGCGACCGGGATCAAGGTGCTGATGGACATCCTCGGCGTCCGCGCCGAAGACCTCGACGAGGTGCTGCTCGGAGGCTCGTTCGGCTCCTACCTGAATCCCGAGAGCGCCAAGATCATCGGCCTCGTGCCCCCGGTTGACGTCGCCAAGATCATCGCTGTGGGCAACTCCGCGGGTGAGGGCGCGAAGATCGCGCTGCTCTCTTACCGTGAGCGCCAGGTGGCGTTCGAGCTGCCGTCGCGCATCGAATACGTCGAGCTGTCCGGCCGGAGCGATTTCAACGACTCGTTCATCTCCGTCCTCGGGTTTCCGCAGCTCGCGGAGGTGAAGTGAGCAGCACCAGCCGGGCGGGAGGGGCTTTGAATAGACCCGGTTTGCGCAAAGTGGTCGATCGAGCCGCTCAAATCAGCCCCGCTTTGCGCAAAACGGGGCATTCGACGGCGCTCGTCATCTGCGGCGCCCTCGGCCGAGAGGTAAAGGACATCGTCGACCGGCGCGGCTGGGACGTCGACATCTACGGCGTCTCGGCGCTGCTGCACCTCTACCCGTCCCGCATCGTCGACGAGCTGCACGAGCGGCTGCACGCACTGCGCCCGCGGTACGACAACCTGGTCGTCGTCTACGGCGACTGCGGCATGACGGGCAAGCTCGACCCCCTCCTCGAAGAGGTCGGCGCGCACCGGCTTCGCGGGCCTCACTGCTACGAGATGTTCGCGGGCGAGCAGCGATTTCAACGCGTCGCCGAGGAGAGGCCGGGCACGTTTTTCCTCACCGACTGGCTGGTCCGCAACTTCGACCGCGCCGTGGTCAAGGGCATGGGCCTCGATCGCCACCCCGAGCTGAAGCCGATGCTCTTCGGCAACTACGAGGCGGTTCTGTATCTTCGCCAGGTGCCAAATCCACACCTTGCCGAGAAGGCAGAGGCGATCGCGCGCTACCTCGAGCTGCCGCTCGAGATCGAGGACGTGGGCGTCGGTGAGCTCGAGGAGCGCCTCGCCAAACTGGTCGCGCTGTGAGGACCAGGTACCAGGTCATGTTCTGGAAACACATCCCGTCGCAGGTCAAAGCGTGGGACGGCGACACCGAGACCAAGCGCATGCTCCCCGACTACTTCCAGGCGGCGATCGACGCCTACGCGATGAAGGAGGGATCGACCGAGATGGACGCGTACCTTGAAGGGTGGCAGTGGGGGCCTGTCGAAGAGCGCGACGGCGCCCCCCGCGAGGTGGTCGACGCGCTCGTGGACGAGCTGACCGAGGCCAACCCGCGCTCCAGGCTGCTCAACCCGACATGAACGACACGATCTTCGACGACCTGATGAACAGCCAGCAGATCGTGATCGCGATGCTGCGCATCTCCGCGGAGGATCCGTCCGCGCGGGTCGGGGCCTGGGACCTGCGCGACATCGCGGCCCACCTGGCGGCGACCGAGCGCGACTGCTACGTGCCGCGAATCCGCGCCATCGCGGCGGGCGAGAACCCGGCGTTCGGGGTCTTCTCGAACGACGACACCGACTTCAGCGGCATCCACCTCGAAGACGCGCTGGACGAGTGGACCGGGACCCGGACGATGCTGATCGGCTACGTGAGGACGCTGGACGAGGACCAGCGGACGCGCCTCAGTGGGCATCACGAGAATTACGGGCGCGTGACCGTGGACCGGTATCTCGAGATTGCGCTGAAACACGATCGCGCCCACCTGTCAGGTCTGGAGCGCCTAGCCGGCGAACTGACGCGCTAGCGTCGCGCATCATCTGGAGGGCCTCGGGCAAGCGCGCGTCGCCGAGGCTGACACCGAGGTTGACCTGGACCATCATGGCCGCGGCCGAGATCGCGGCGTGGGCCAGGATCGCAGCGGTGGTGCAGTCGGGGCGCAGGTTTGGATTGCCCTGCCGCCCAAGATCATGGGCGAGGTTGACCACGTCGAGGGCGACCCGTTCGATCTCCAACGGCACGTCGACCGTCCGCGACCATTCCTCGAAGAAGTTCCGTTTGGCCCGCCGTGCTTCGACGTACTCGAGATAGGCGTGCGCGTCGCGTTCGACGAGCTCTTCGGCGCGCAGGCGGAGCTCATGGGCACTCTGGTGCGCGTTGGCGGCACCATCCCAGCGCTCGGCGGAAAGCAGCGCCGCCTTCTCCAGCAATGCCGCGCCGATCGCCACCACCGCCGCCGCCGCCGATCCGCCAGCGGGCGCGGGGTCCCGCGACGCTAGCGCTTCCAGCAGCCTGGGCAGCCTCTCCTCATGCCTCACCGATCTCTCCTTTGCGCTTCGACACGAACTCGCGAAGGTGCTCATCCACGCCCGGGTCGATGCCGGGGTCCGGGTACTCGGCCAGCAGCGTCTTCCAGCGTTCGGCCGCGACCACGTCCGCGGTGCGCGAGCCAAACCGCTGCCAGCGATCGAAGTTCTCCGTCGACGACACCCACGGACGGTAGAAACCGGTGCGGTAGTGGCGCATCGTGTGCTCGGCGCCGAGGAAGTGACCTCCCGGGCCGACCTCGCGCAGCGCGTCCATCGCCAGGCCCTCTTCGTCGACGGGCATCCCATGAGAGAGCATCCACTCGAACATCCGCAGCTGCTCGACGTCGATCACGAACTTCTCGTACGAGGCGAGAAGCGCGCTCTCGAGCCAGCCCGCCGCGTGGAGGACGAAGTTGACGCGGCCGAGGATGGTCGGCCACATGCACATCATCGACTCGTACGCGGCCTGGGCGTCCGGCGCCTTCGAGGACGTGAGCGCGCCGCCGCCGCGGAAGGGCAGGTTGTAGCGGCGCGCCATCTGCGCGCTGGCGAGGATGCCCATCGCCGACTCGGGCGTCCCGAAGGCCGGCGAGCCCGACTGCATGTCGGTGTTGGTGAGGAACGAGCCGTACACGCTGGGCGTGCCGGGCCGGATCAGCTGCACCAGCGCGATGCCGGCCAGCGCCTCGGCCGTCTGCTGCGCGACCGTCCCGGCAAGGCCCATCGGCGACATCGCACCCGCCATCAGGAACGGCGTGACGATGACCGGCTGGCCCGCCTCCGAGTACTCGAGCAGCGCTCCCAGCATGCGGTCGTCGTAGCGGAGCGGGCTGTTGACGTTGATCAGGCTGATGACCGCCGGCGTCTTCTCGATGCTCTCGCGCCCGCCGCAGGCGATCGCAGCCATCTCGATGGTGTCGCGCGCGTTCTCCGACGAGATCACGCTGCCCATGAAGGGCTTGTCCGTCCAGCGGACGTGCGAATAGACCATGTCGAGATGCCTCGTCTCGAGCGGCAGGTCCTCTGGCTCCACGGTGGTGCCACCGGCGCAGTGGATCTGCTCCACCGCCTGCGACATCTTGTCGAAGTTGGTGAAGTCCTCGAGCACGGCCCCGCGGCGCCCGCGCTCGAGGTCGGTGACGAAGGGGGGCCCGTACACCGGCGCCGTGACCACGTTGTCACCGCCCAGGACGACCGAGCGCTTGGGGTTGCGGGCCTGGAGATCAAAGGTCGCCGGCGCCCTGGCGACCTGCTCCAGCACGAACTCGCGGTCGAAGCGGACGCGGTTCTCCTCGACTTTCATCCCGGCCTTCTGGAAGATCTCTCGCGCACGGTCGTGGAGGAAATCGACCCCGATCTCCTCCAGGATGGTCATCGCCTGCTCGTGGATGGTCTCGACCGCCTCGGGGCTGAGCTGTTCGTACGGCTTGAGGGGGTTCTTCCACATTGAAGTGGACTCAAGTTTGACCCAGGTAGGTATGTGGTAACGTAGGCACTGCCCATTGGGGTGCTAGGTCCTCGCCAGAGGACCCCACTTAACTTGACTTGATCCTAATCGCACGTCACGCCCGCACCACTGACAAGGCTCACCTGGCATGAGCACGCCCATGCTCGGCGACGTCCTGCCGCTCTGGAACCCTGAGATTCCGGGCGAGGAGATCCAGGCCGGCCGCCTGGGCATCCGCGTCCGCCCCGGCACGCCCGCGGCGGCCAAGGTGACCGCCCTGGAGGCGCACGGCGGCGCCGAGCTGCTCCGCCAGGTGCTACAGGAGCAGAAGCTGATCGACGGCACCTACACGGTCGTCAAGCCCGAGAAGCCGCTCGAGTTCATCGGCCAGGTCAGCACGACGCTGCTGACCGGCAAGCTCGGCAGGACGCCGATGGGCCTGGCCCTCGAGATCACCGACTGGCAGGAGCTCGAGGGCCCCTACGAAATGGAGAAGAACCGTATGCGGCTCCGCTTCCAGGAGCTGCACGTGGTCAAGGAGTGGGACGGCGACCTCGAAGGCTTCACTGCCGTCGTCCTGCGCGAGCAGGCGAAGTCCCACCCGCTCCTCGACTCGACCATGCGCTTCATCGAGCACCTCCGCGACTACCG
>Ga0207646_10003934_pt1 | contig 16488 bp, 17 predicted proteins | sample KBSK5502metaG_FD_184343 | JGI IMG/M metagenome (GOLD analysis project Ga0207646, IMG submission 184343) | Corn, switchgrass and miscanthus rhizosphere microbial communities from Kellogg Biological Station, Michigan, USA - KBS K5-50-2 metaG... | ecosystem: Host-associated > Plants > Roots >... | reverse complement strand
TCGGCGCGACACGGACATCTTCTCCGGCCGCACCGCGCTGGACCTGCTGGCCATACCGGAAGAGATCGAGGTCGATATAGCACTTGACGAATGCGTCGAGCTATCGTGAACTGGGCGGTCTTCAAGAGCAATGGCATCCATGGCGATACTGAAATTTTTTGATACGCGGGAGCTCGAGGAGTTCGCCACGGGCCTGGCCGCGGATCTGGCGCGTCGGTTTCCTCCCGCCTCTGAATCCAGGACCGATCCGGGAGCGGTGCATCAGATCAAGGTGATTCTCGAAGGGTTGGCCGCGCGGGCAGTGCGCTACCATGACCAGCACAAGCTCGGGGTGTACAAGAAGGCGAAGCTGGGCAATGTCTTCCGTTGGAAGCTGCAGGAGCTTGGCTATAGTGCCGCGTTCGCCGAGCGCGCCACCAGGGAACTCGTCACTCGACTCGCGATCAAGAAGTAACGCAGTGGCGATCGAGATCAGGATGCGGAGTATCGCCGTGAGGTCCGCGCGCGGATCGTGGCCTCGCGTGACGTCCTGTTCGATGATGTTGTCCCCATTCGAGCCATTGAAGGATTTTTGCTCGAGGTAAGTGACAGGTCTAGAACGGCACATGCATCGTAACTCGATGGATACGACGCAATTGCCGATCGTCCCTATAAGCGAGCGTAGCCGCGTGATTGCCGCAGCAAGTGCGAATGATGCGGCAGGCCATTACGCGGCGTCGCTCGCTCTTATTGGGCGCGCGCTGACGGCAACGCCTGACGATCCGGAACTATTGCTGGCGCGGGCCTCGACGCTGTTCGCATGGCGTCGCTGCCGGGAGGCGCGCGATTGCTGCCTCCGTGCAGAGGCCTTGGGGCTCCACAGCACGGCGCTCTATTTGCACTTGGGCTGGTCGTGCTTTGGAATGGGCAACTTCGACGAAGCCGAGGCGTCGATGCGCAAAGCAACAGCCATCGAACCCGGCGCGTGGCAAGCCCATTTCAACCTGGCAGTGGTGCTGCAGGCCCAGAAGCGGCTGGACGAGGCTGCGGCAAATTACGAATGCGCCTTGGAAGGTCACCCCGCGGATTTCGATTGCCACATCGGCTTGGGTGAGTGCCGTCTCGGCCAGGACGACCCGGTTGCTGCCCAGGCACAATTTAACAACGCCATAGCGGTGAACGACCAGCGTGCGACCGCGTGGACCCATTTGGGAATAGCCCTCGGCAGGCAGCGTCAGTATCGCGAGTCAATTGAGATACTGGTACATGCCGATTTGCTCGAAGAAAAGAATGGTGAGGACGCCGGCAGCTTCATCAACCTCGCGATCGGCCTCGCGGAGGATGGCCGACGGGAGGAGGTGGATGCGCTATATCAAACGAGACTTCCTCGTCGACCAAGCGTGGAAGGACATTACGCTTACGCACTATCGCTTCTGACGGCCGGGCGTTTTATGGAAGGCTGGCATCATTATGAGTTCCGCTGGCTCACGGAGTCTCTTCCATCGTCGCGGCTCGACTTCCGCCGTCCGACGTGGGCAGGCCAGGACTTGCGCGACAAGACCATCCTATTGCATGTGGAGCAAGGGTTCGGCGACTTCATCCAGTTCGTTCGCTACATTCCGCTGGTCAGAGAGTTGGGAGCGACAGTAGTTCTGAGGGTGCCGCGAGCCATGAAGCATTTGGCGCATGGATTTTCTGCCGTCGATCGGGTCCTGGACCGCGATGAACCGCTCCCCGAGTTTGATTTCCACATCTATTTACTGAGCCTGCCGCGGGTGTTTGGTACGGATTTGGTATCGATACCGGCAAACATTCCCTACCTGCACGCCGAGCCGGAGCGGGTGGAACGGTGGGCGAAGCGGCTAGGGGCACACGATGCACGGAGAGTCGGCCTGGCGTGGGCAGGAAGTCCGCAACACCCGAATGATCGATATCGTTCTATGGCGCTGGAATCACTCGCGCCGCTCTGGGGACTGGCAGGGGTGCGGTTTGTTTCGCTGCAGAAGGGGCCAGCGGCGGCGGAGGTGGATGCGTTGCCGGCGGAGCTGGACTTTGTGAATCTGGGGCCGGAGCTGGAGGATTTTTGTGATACGGCGGCGGTGATCAGCGAATTGGATCTGGTGCTGTGTGTAGACACGGCGGTGGCGCATCTGGCCGGTGCATTGGGGAAGCCGGTGTGGCTGATGCTGCCGCAACCGGCCGATTTTCGCTGGCTGGAGGGACGCGAGGACAGTCCGTGGTATCCGACGATGCGTCTGTTCCGGCAGAGCCGGCGGGACCACTGGGAGGAAGTGGTGGAGCGGGTGAAGGCGGCGCTGCAGGAACGGATGCGTGGAGATTTCGCCGCAACACGGGCGCCGGTCGATCCATTCGCCGCGCCGCGATCGCTGCCCCGGCTCCCTGTGGTGGTGCGGCCGGGGATCCCGGCCGGGCATCGGCCGGGCTTCAGTGCGGTGGCCGAAACGCGGGTGGGGATTCTCCAATACCTTCCCGATGAGGCGTGGGTGGGCGAAGCGCTGGGCTGGTACGGGGAGTATCTGCAGCCGCAGTTGGATTTGTTGGGGCGGCTCCTGCGGCCGGGGGCGACGGTGCTGGAGGCGGATGCGGGCATTGGCGCACACGCGGTGTTTCTGGGTAAGGCATTGGGTGCGGCGGGGCATCTGTTCCTGTACGAGCCGCGTCCGGTGGTGCAGCGGATCCTGCAGCAGAATCTGAGTGCCAACCGGGTGACGAACGTCACGCTCATGCGCCGGGCACTGGGGCGACGCAGCGCAGGGGAGGACGCCGTATCCGGCGAAGCTGCCTCGTCGGTGGTCACCGAAACGCTGGATGAGCTGCAGTTGGAGCGCCTGGACTGGCTCAAGATCAACGATGGCGCGCTCGCGCTCGAGGTGCTCGACGGTGCTACGGATACGTTGTGGCGTTTGCGGCCCCTGCTGTTCATCGCGGCGGTGGACGAAGCGGCATTGACCGCGCTGGCGCGTCGCGCGCGCGAGTTCAGCTATCGCTGCTGGCGGATGGAGACGGCGTTGTTCAATGCGGAGAACTTCAATCGGCGCGACACGGACATCTTCTCCGGCCGCACCGCGCTGGCCCTGCTGGCCATACCGGAAGAGATCGAGGTCGATATAGCACTTGACGAATGCGTCGAGCTATCGTGAAGCGTTATTCTTGGCGTCACTATCGAAGAAAGTACAGATGAAGGTGCTCGTAGCGAGCCATTCCTACAGCGGGAATGGCGCGGCCGTGATGTTGCTCGCAGTGCTCGCGCATTGGATACGAGATCTGGGTTGGACCGTGGATGTACTGCTTGAACTTGAGCGTGACGTGCCCAACGATTTGGCAAATATCGGTGCAAACATCTTCAACACTGCTGTGCCTGAAAACTACGATTTTGCCTTAGTCAATACGATTGTATCGTCGCATTTTCTAGAGATGTTGGGATCGCGTATTCCGACAGTTCTTTGGGCACACGAGGGCGAAACGGTACTGTGGAATTCGCGGATGTCCGCCGCACAGTGGCGCGATCTGTTTCGGCTACCCAAACGAATTATTTTTCAAGGACCGTGGCAGTCGGAGACGCTATTCAGGTCGTTTATTTTTGGGCTCCCCCCCGGAACGGTGTCGTGTGTTCGAAACGGCATGCCGGCGATCCCAGAGAATCTCGTGGCGAGGCGCCGAACCAAAGGCAAGGCACGTGTCATCTTCGTGGGCGGTGTCTATGGCAGAAAGCGGCCACAGGATCTCGTCGATGCCGTGCTGGCACTGGGCCGCGACGATCTCGAATGTTTGTTCGTGGGCCCGCTCGAGAGCATCGATACGATTGGCAGCGAACACGTCGAGAAGATCCGATCGCGCCCGGATTGCTTTCAGCTCCTGGGCGAGCTCGATCGCAAGAACGGATTGGAATACGTTCTAAGTGCTGATGTTTTTTGTCTGCCAAGCAGCGACGAGTCGCAGCCAATTGCGCCCCTCGAAGCGGCAGCCTTAGGCATCCCATGCCTGCTAACCGATTTGCCTCCTTATCGCGGCACCTGGACGCACGACGACAACAGCCTTCTTAGCCCTGTGGGCGACGTTGCACGGCTACGAGAGAATCTCAGGACATTATTGACTGACTCGGCCGTCAGAGAACGCGTTGTTGCTGGAGGCCGGAGCTTAGCGGAACAGCATTCAATCGGCGCATTCTTTCGCCGCTTCGACGCGGAAATGCCTGCTGCCACGTCACATCCACGTGACAGGCCCTCGAGCGCGCAATCCTAAAGGGTGGACCAAAAGCTGAGCTATCGGCGGTCTTGCATCGACGTATAGAGCCGCTGGCAGGAGGCTGCTAGAGGCTCGACCAGAACTTGAAGTAGCGCTCGGCACCCGCGGGATCTGCCTTTTCCAGGATTTCGCAAACATCGAAAAGTAATTCGCTGAGATTGACCTCCGACTCGGAAATCCACTTGGCCTTCAACTTCAGGCTTCCTTCATTGATCGCACTGGACTCATACCCAGTCTCACGATAATGATGCTTGAAACGGGTGAACATGTTCGCGAACCACAGGTCGGACAACTCCTTGCGGTCGTAGGTCCTCTTCTCCGATAGGAGGACGGAGTTCAGAAGAAAACCGCCTTCCATTCCGCAAAGGAGCCAGTGCAGCCGGTCAATCTCCAGCGGCAACCCCGCGTCGACGTACATCGCCCGGTCTTTTGCGAGCGACTTCTCCGACGTCTCCCATTCACCAAGGTCATAGAAGTAGACGACCTGATCAACCTGCAACGTCCGGCCGAGCGCGAGATAGAGCATCGCGATCAGCTGATCATGATAGGAAAACTTGTAGGGAAGTTGTTCCAATAATGAGAAGCAGAATGTCGCCAGCGAGCGCCGAACCGCAGAGTAATACAGTACGTTTGGAGCCTTGGCCTCGAAGTAGGACGCGACTCGTTTCGCGGCATTGTCAGAGTCAAGGTCCGGATACCGAAACAGCCCTGATTGCGTTGATGTTTGAATGAGGTATGTCCCGGTAAAGCATGCGACAGTCGCATCGTCGATCTCTCGCGCAGCGAGTGCATGAAGTTGCTCAATGCCGCGGGCCGACAGCCAGTCATCGTCCCCCAGGAAAAGTATGAAGTCGCCAGTTGCGAGCCGCAACGCCTCGATGGGGTTTTCGAAGGCGCCCCGGTTGGGAACGGTAAAGAGGCGCAGCGTCGGCGAATCGATGCTCGAAAGCAAAGCACGTTTTGCTTCATCCTCCGAATTGTCCCTGACGATCACTTCAAATCTGCTCGGGTCGAGCGAGGCACATTCCAGGATTCGCGCCATTGCGGAATAGGACTTCCGATTGGAGGGGATGATCAGCGAGATTTTCATTCGTTAGCGTTAAGAGGCGCGTCAGCCAACTCATCCGACTCGCCGCAGGTATCCGTGCGGCGCCACACTGATCAGCAACTTGTGATCAATCGACGAATCGGCTTCAAAGCGAAGTTGTTCGCCATCGGCGGCGACAACGCGTCCTTCTTGTAGCATGGACAGGAATCGCTGGACGGCGGTCATCGGATTGTTGCCAGGTGCCCACGGCCGATCTGGGAAGACGTCGCGTGGCAGTTGTTCTATGACAGTATCGAATACCACACAGTAGCTGTTCAAACTAACCAGTGGGGCATAAGCTTCGAGTTCTGCTAACACGTGTTCGTGGGTGTGGTTCGAATCGAGGCAGACCAGGATTCGCTCATGACTCTTCGCGATCGCATGTACCTGCGCGACGACTTCAGGGGCAACGGAGGAACCTTGAATCGTCTCGATGTGGTGCGCCATTGGATGCGCTTCGATGGCGGCGCGGTTGTGCGGGCGAATATCGATATCGATCCCGAGCACCCGACGGCGCGTCGCGCGGGGGACAAGCGTCTGTCCTTCTTGAACTGCGTCACAGTAGTCGAGCAATGCGAGCATCGACGCGGTCATGATGACCGAGCCACCGTGGGCGACCCCGGTCTCGATAATCAGATCGGGCTTTACCTGCCATATCAACTCCTGCATCGCCACGATGTCCTGTGGGTATTGGATGATGGGTCGGGAGAGCCACTCGAAGTTATACGAATACGCCGCACGAATCGACTCGACAAGAAAACGGCCTGAGCATTCAAGCAGCGGCCCATTGCTCGCGTTGTCGCTTACGCGCGCAATTCGCTCTCTTCGAAAGGCTTCGTCGAGTCCCATGATTAAGCCACTGGTATCAGGTTGACGCTCACATCCGACAGCAGTGAACGTATTTCGGGAAGATAAACCGGGTTCATTACGAAGACGTCGGCTCCTCCGATCTGTCGAATCGCATCGTCTTGACCGATTATAGGCAATCCAGAACCGCCGGCGAACATGCCCTGTTTTGCGGGGTTAATGTCAATGATCGCGTCTATGGGAATGGCTATCCTGCAAAAGATGTTCGAGAGAGTTATTCCCTTTGCTCCAGCGCCCCAAATGAACGTCTTACCGCTGCTACCTGACCTCATTCTCAGTAGCGTGTGCATATACCCATTCATATCGAGTTTCCCGAATCGCCTTCCCCCATACTGTTCCGGGGCGCGGAACGTGGACAGATCCGCCACAAGAAAGAGATATTGGGCGCCGAAAAAATTCCCGGACTTGGTAACCACACCGAAAGCGCTGCGGAGTACATCCAGCGTGAAATAATTGACGTGCTCGTAAAAAATGTCATAGAAGGCCTGATGCTCGACAATCCACTCGAAACAGGGCACTTCAATGTAGATCTTCGTTCCGGCCTTGCACTGCGCGCTCAGCTGCTCCAAGAAATTCCACGGATTTGGCAGGTGCTCAAGCACGTGACGCAGGATGACGAAATCAGGTGGTTTGCTAATAGGTTCTTCCGCGAAATATTTCTTTACGACTCGCGGATTGGACCCTTCATATGCCGGATCGAATCCAGTGACGTTGGCCCCGGCATCACACAGCAGCTCAAGAAAATGGCCCTTGCCACACCCGATCTCAACACCGAACTTGTCAGGGCCGAGATTGGGGAGAACGATGCCAAGTACATGATCGAGGTGGCATCTGAACGCGCCGGAACAGGCCTGCTCATTCTGGTAATCCGTGTCGTAACGCACGAGCGAGGGATCGAAAGTTCGGTTGTGAACCAAACCAGAGATCGGAGACTGCACGAGCTCCACATCGCCCAGCGCCGCGCGACGTGCGGCTTCCCGGGTAGGGTAGACCTTGTTCTGAAAAACAGGCGAACCGATCTGTTGGAAGAGTATCTCTTCATGCATTTTGGCAATGCCTTGAATACTTCCGTGCGTCTCCCCAAAATGCCATCGGTTCGTAATCCGGATAGGGATGGTGGCCGAGGTTTAGCTGAATTTTAGCTCCACGCTTTGCAATGTGTTGTTCAACAAACGTACGCACAGAAATTGGTTCGCCGGTACAAATATTGATCGCTCCACTGCACTCAGGGTGTTCGAGCAGCGAAATCAGACGCATAGCAGCTCCTTCCACCGGCAAATAGTCGCGCAACTGATCGCCACCGGACATATTGAAGGTTGTCTCGCCGTTGTCGATAGCCCGATCGAGCTGCGCTAGCAGACTATTCGGATTCTGCCCCGGCCCATAGAGGTAAAACAGCCGCGCCCATTGCAGGATGAATGGCTGGTCCCGTCGCAGCGACTGCAGACATTTATGCAGCGTGTCTTTCGCCAGAGCATACGGGTTGACAGGCGCCGTCATTGCACTTTCATTCAGGGCGCCATGTTGCATGCCGTATTCCAAGCAGGTCCCGGTAACTAGCAGCTGGCCGATCCCGGCCTCGACGAGGGATTTGAGGAAGCGATAGTGGGCCGGGAAGGTCTCTTCGTAATGAAATAGCGCCTTATAGTTTGGTAGCCGCGGCCATGCCAGATGCATCACCGCATCCGGATGTCCGAAAGCCTCTGACGGGTTGCCCAACGGCCGATGCACGTCGCATGCGACGAAGCTCACGCGGCCGAACCAGTCGAAACTGCGCGCCTTTGCTTCGTCGCGCGCATTCGCTGTTACGAAATGTCCCCGCATGAGTAGTTGTGGCACGACATGGCGTCCGATGAAGCCAGTGGCGCCCGTCACCAGCACCTTCATCCTAGCTCTCGCAGTTTTGGTATTGCCACCACGAACCGTCCTCCCCAATCCCGTACGAAGCCCTGTTGCGCTAGCACCTCGTCGGCTATATTCCAGGGAAGCACGAGCACGAAGTCAGGGCGCAGTTGACGGAGCGTTTCCGGCGGTACTACTGGAATGTGGCTGCCGGGAAGGAACTTGCCCTGTTTGGACGGCGCGGCATCGCAAACATAAGGGAGCAAATCCCGTTTGATTCCGGCGTAGTTGAGCAGCGTATTGCCTTTTGCCGCGGCACCATAGGCGGCCACGCGCTTTCCGGCACGCTTCTGGTCGATCATGAATGCAAGCAACTCGTTCTTTACCCGGTCCGCACGCGCCTGGAAATCGCTGTAGGTCGCGAGTCGGTGTAAGCCACGCCGTTCTTCTTCGACGAGTAGCGCGGCCACAGCCGGGGTTACGCTGCGCGCATCGTCGTCGTGACAACCGTAAACGCGCAAGCTCCCGCCATGCGTCGCCAATTCGTCGACCCCGCGCACGCGCAGGCCGGCGCTTGCAAAAATGCGACTCACCGTGTGCAACGACAGGTAGGAGAAATGTTCGTGATACACCGTATCGAACTGCGTATTTTCGATCAGCCGCATCAGGTGTGGGAACTCGAGCGTGATCGTGCCGCCTCGTTTGAGTGCCGCCTTGAGGCCGGCCGTGAAGTCGTTGATATCAGGAACGTGAGCGTAGACGTTGTTGCCGACGATTAAGTCAGCCTGCTTACCCTCGGCGGCGAGGCGCTTCGCCAAGGATGTGCCGAAGAACTCACGGAGGATCGGGACGCCTAAGCTCTCTGCTACCGCAGCAGTGCTTGCGGTTGGCTCAATGCCGAGGCAAGGGACACCGGCGGCGAGAAAATTCTTCAGTAGATAGCCGTCGTTGGCGCCGACTTCGATGACGAAGCTTTTCGCGCCGAGATCCAATCCGTCGCTAATCATCTCTGTATAACGAGCAGCATGGTCCAGCCAGCTCTGAGACACGGATGAAAAGTACGCGTAATCGCGAGTGAAGAGTGCTCGCGGCTCGGCATGGTCCTCGGTCTGCACCAACCAGCAATGCGTGCAGACGTAGAGCTTGAGAGGGAAATAGATCTCCGGCGATTCGAGTTCGGCCGCCGTAAGAAAGGCATTCGAGGGTGGCGCGAGTCCCAAGTCGAGGAAGACGTGTTCCAGGGAAGCGCGGCAATGGCGGCAGTTCATACGGCGAGTCCGCGGAAATTCGGCGACAACGGCGGCAAGCCCTGGTCGCGCGCCGATAATCCAACGGCCGGCAGTGGCCACGCGATCGCAAGTCGCTGATCGTCGAAACGGATTCCAGCTTCGGCATCCGGTGCATGCGAGGCCGTGTGCAGGTACAGAAGCTCGCTGTCCGCTTCGAGTACCTGAAAGCCATGCGCGCATCCTTCAGGGATGACCAGCATGCGGGAATTACCCGGCATGAGCTCCTCGGCGTGCCAGCTAAGGAACGCTGGAGAGCCCGCGCGCAGATCGATAGCGACGTCCAACACTCGCCCCTTGAGGCATCGCACCAGTTTCATCTCGGCACGCGGCGGCCGCTGAAAGTGAAGGCCGCGCACTGTGCCCACCATGGAAGTGCGCGAATGATTGATCTGCAGTATCTGGCGCTGCCCCACTACCGCTGATAGCTCACTGGAGCAGAAAAGCCGGGCGAAGGCGCCGCGATCATCGACATAGGGTTCTGTTTCGATGACGACAACCCCAGGCAGCTTCGTCGGCAGGACCTTCATGTCGAGGTCCACACGACGCGCTTCCGATATGCATCGGCGACGTACTGCTTAAGCTGCGAGCGGCTCTCGGCGTCCCCTCTATCTAAAAAGCGTCCGTACCAATCCGACGTGACCCGAATGGATGTATCCAGCGGCCAGACGCACCGCCAGCCAAGCTTCTCCCGCGCTTTGGTGCTGTCGAGCGAGAGCCATTGTGCTTCGTGTGGCTGCGCTTCTCGGCCGATTCGCCAGCTTAGTTGCGGCCAGAACGCCTTCATCCTTGCAAGAACATCGACCACGGTGCAGCTATCGTCGCTGTCCGGGCCAAAGTTCCAGGCCGTAGCGAAGTCACGCTCGCCCGCCAGCAGCTTCTGCCCGAGCAGGAGGTAGCCCGCGAGCGACTCGAGCACGTGCTGCCACGGACGGATAGCGTCCGGCGAGCGGATCTCTAGCTTGGAACCCGCTGCGACGGCCCGAACCAGATCCGGGACCAATCGGTCTTCGGACCAATCCCCACCGCCGATGACGTTACCCGCGCGTGCCGTGGCCAGGAGCGGAGCTCCGCGCGAATCGAAGAAAGCGTCACGATAGCTCGCGGCTACCAGTTCCGCTGCCGCCTTCGATGCGCTATACGGGTCGTGTCCTCCGAGACGATCGGTTTCACGGTAAGCCCGCTTCAAGCTGTGGTTCTCGTAGCACTTGTCGCTTGTCACGATCACGATGGCGCGCACGGTCGCGGTCCGCCGACATGCGTCGAGCAGATTGGCGGTCCCCAGCACATTTGTTGACCAGGTGTTCAAAGGATCGCGGTACGAACGCCGAACCAGCGACTGGGCCGCCAAATGAAAGACGATCTCGGGCTGAGCACGTTCGACCGCTTGCACGACTGCCGACGCATCGCGAATGTCCTGCCGATGCTCGTGGATTCCGAGGCCGAGAAGGTCCCAATGGTTTGGCGCTGTCGGCGGCGCAAGTGAGAGTCCGGTGACGTCAGCGCCTAATTCGTTGAGCCAGAGCGTGAGCCAGCTGCCCTTGAAGCCGGTGTGGCCGGTCACGAGCACGCGGCGACTCCGATAAACATCTTTGAATGGCACTAGTCCCAGACTTTCCACGGAGCCTTTCCGGATTGCCACAGCTCGTCGAGGTGGTTCTTGTCCCGCAGCGTGTCCATTGCCTGCCAGAAGCCGGCGTGCTGATAACCGCTTAACTCATTGTTGCGCGCCAAGCGTGCAAGCGGATCGCTCTCCCACGAAGTTTGATCTCCTTCAATGTAGTCGAGAACTCGCGGTTCAAGAACGAAGAAGCCGCCGTTGATCCATGCACCGTCGCCAGCGGGTTTCTCAGCGAAGCTCGTAACCCGGCGATCGGCGATGCTTACCGCACCGTAGCGTCCTGGCGGCTGGATGGCGGTCAAGGTCGCGAGCTTGCCTTGCGTGCGATGAAAAGCGATGAGCTTTGCTACGTCGAGATCGGCGACGCCATCGCCGTAGGTGAAGCAGAAAGTCTCACTGCCGACGTATCCCCGCACCCTATTGAGCCGGCCGCCAGTGAGCGTGTCGTGTCCGGTATCGACCAAGGTTACGCGCCACGGCTCGGCGTGGCGCTCATGTACCTCCATGCGATTTTCCTTCATGTCGAAGGTCACGTCCGACATGTGGAGGAAGTAATTCGCGAAATACTCCTTTATTACGTACCCCTTATACCCCAGGCAAATGACGAAATCGTTGATCCCGTAATGCGAGTAAATCTTCATGATGTGCCAGAGGATCGGTCGGCCTCCGATCTCGATCATCGGTTTTGGCTTGAGATGGGATTCCTCGCTGATGCGAGTTCCCAAACCTCCGGCAAGGATGACAACTTTCATCGATGAGTCTCTTTTGCCCGTTTGCAGCGGCCGAATGCGGCGACTATTGCCTTCCACTACTGCCAAAAGCTCCAGCGCCTCGCTCGCTGATGGTGAAATCCTTCACCTCGGCAAACACGGCCCGCACTATCGGCACAAGCACAAGTTGCGCCAGCCGCTCCATCGGCCTCAACTCGAACGCGATGTTGCCGCGATTCCAACAGCTCACCATCAGTTGTCCCTGGTAATCCGAATCGATCAACCCCACCAGATTGCCCAGCACGATGCCGTGTTTGTGGCCCAGTCCGGAGCGCGGCAGGATCAGCGCGGCCAGTCCGGGATCGGCAATGTGGATGGCGACCCCCGTCGGCACCAGCTCGGTTTGGCCCGGCGCCAGCGTGACCGGCGCGTCGATGCAAGCGCGCAGATCCATTCCCGCGGATCCCGGAGTCGCATAGGATGGCAGATAAGGCCGGATGCGCTCGTCGAGAACCTTGAGTGCAATCGTCGCCTGCGGAGCGGCCATGTGTCCGCGGAACGCCTCAACCCACTGGAAGCCGCGCCGCGATTTCGGCCACGAGCCGTCGCGCCAGCGCGAGCTTGTCCATCCGCGGCAAAGGATGCGCTCCCGCGTCGTCGAGCAGGGTCACCTCGTTCTCGTCCTGACCGAGCGTATCCTGAGCTCGATTGGCCACGAGCAACGGCAGTTTCTTCCGGCACCGCTTCGCTTCCGCGTTCTCGTTGACATCGTTCGTTTCCGCGGCGAAGCCGACGCAGTACGGCGCTTTCGGACGTGCCGCGACTGCGGCCAGAATGTCGACCGTGGGCTTCAGCGCCAGCGTCAACGGCTGCGCGCTCTTCTTGAGCTTCTTCGCATGCGCCTCGGCGGGCGTGTAATCGGCGACGGCGGCCACCGCGATGAATATGTCGCACGCCTTGACGACCGAGTCGACTGCTTCAGCCATGTCGGCGGCGCTGCGCACGTCGACACGCATAACCCCGGCCGGCGTCGGCTGCACGGTCGGTCCGGCGACCAGCGTCACTGCCGCGCCCGCTTCGGCGCAAGCCTGCGCCAGCGCAAAACCCATTTTACCGGAGCTCAAGTTGGTGACGCCGCGCACGGGGTCGATCGCTTCGAACGTCGGCCCTGCAGTGAGCAGGACACGCTTGCCGGCGAGAAGCTTGGGCTGCGCCCACGCGATCATTGCTGTCAGGATCTCTTCCGGCTCGATCATGCGGCCGTCGCCGACTTCGCCGCAGGCCTGGCCGCCGCTGCCAGGCCCGAGGATCTCGATGCCATCCGCCTTCAGTTGTGCGACGTTGCGCTGCGTGGCCGGATTGGTCCACATTTGCACATTCATTGTCGGCGCCACCAGAAGCGGACAGTTGCGTGCGAGACACAAGGTCGACAGCAGGTCATCGCCATGGCCATGCGCCAGCTTGGCGATGAAGTCGGCCGACGCAGGCGCGACGACGATCGCATCGGCGTGGCGCGAGAGATCGATGTGACCCATCGCATTGGCGGCACCCGAATGCCACAGATCGGTCGAGACCGGATTGCCAGACAACGCCTGCAGTGTCATCGGCGCGATGAACTGCGTCGCGGCCGGCGTCATGACAACTTCGACCGCGATCCCTTCCTTGACCAGCAACCGTGTCAGCTCGGCCGCCTTGTACGCCGCGATGCCGCCCGTTATTCCGAGCACGATGCGGCGCAAGGGGCGAGCGGTCGGTATCGTTGTCATCCGATGTCGTCCGTTTGGCCTATGGGGCGGGCGCGTCGCGGGAGTTTAATATGCCCCGGCACCGTGGTATAGGGGCTTGATCGATGCGAATCACCGAATGGCCTGAAGACGAACGACCGCGTGAGCGCCTGCTCAAGCACGGCGCAGCGGCGCTGTCCGAGGCCGAGTTGCTGGCGATCTTTTTGCGCAGCGGCATTGCGGGCAAAAGTGCGGTCGACCTTGGGCGCGAGCTGCTCGCGCGGTTCGGAAGCCTGCACCGGTTGTTCGCGGCGACGCTGGAGGAAGTCGCCGCGATTGCCGGCCTGGGCCCGGCCAAGTACGCGCAATTGAAAGCGGTGATCGAAATGGTCCGCCGCGCGCTGGCCGAGGAGATCGGCGAGCGCGACGCGCTATCTTCGCCGCGGGAGGTGCGCGACTTTCTGCAGCTCACGCTGGGCGGGCGTGCGCACGAAGTGTTCGTGGCGCTGTTCCTGGACGCGCAGAACCGCTTGCTCGCGTCGGAGGAGCTGTTCCGCGGCACGCTGACGCAGACCAGCGTGTATCCGCGCGAGGTCGTGAAGACAGCGCTCAAGCACAACGCCGCAGGCGTCATATTCGCTCACAATCACCCTTCGGGCGTCGCGGAGCCCAGCCGAGCGGACGAGTTGCTGACCCAGACGCTCAAGCAGGCGCTGTCGCTGGTCGAGATCAAGACGCTCGATCATTTCATCGTCGCGGGGACGCGGACCGTGTCGTTCGCCGAGCGCGGCCTCCTTTGACGTGCGCGACAAGCAAGCGCTTGAATCGCCACAGCTTTCGAGCTACAATGCACAGCTTTTTGTCAATCCGACGCTTCGGTAGCCTCAGCGTCCAACGAGTGGAGCGGCCATGGCTCGCGTGTGTGCAGTAACCGGCAAGACCCCGATGGTGGGCAACAACGTCTCCCACGCCAACAACAGGACCAGGCGGCGGTTCCTGCCGAACCTGCAGCGGCGCCGGTTCTGGGTCGAAAGCGAGAATCGCTGGGTGAGCTTGAGGCTCAGCAACGCGGGGCTGCGCACGATCGACAAGAAAGGTATCGATGTCGTTCTGGCGGAGCTGCGCTCGCGTGGCGAGCACATTTGATGCAGGCCGTTCCTCAAGCGGCGACCTGGCGCTGACAACGAAGGAGTCTCGAGATGCGCGACAAGATCAAGCTGGAGTCCTCGGCCGGGACCGGACACTTCTACACTACGACCAAGAACAAGAAGACGATGCCCGAAAAGATGGAGATCAAGAAATTCGATCCCGTCGCCCGCAAGCACGTCCTCTACAAGGAAACCAAGCTCAAGTGACCGCCGGACCAAGCCGCGCACTGCGCGGCTTAGGGCCCGGCGTCATCCCCGCGAAAGCGGGGATCCAGCGACTTTAGGCGAACCAACAACACTGGACTCCCGCTTTCGCGGGAATGACGAATAGGGCGCCAGTCCCGAAGAAAAAAAGCCCGCCAATCGGCGGGCTTTTTTTGGGTCCTTAACGCTCGTATTCCTAGCTGTAGCTCCTGAGCTCACGCGAGAAATTGCGTAACGGAACGATATCGCTCGCCTCGGCGCGATAGCACCAGTCCTGCAGCCGCGCCAGGAGTTGCTCGCGCGACTCGTTGGAGCGCTGCCATAACGCGGTCAGCTCTTGCCGCATCGCGTAGATGGTCTGCAGCGCTTTGCTGCTTTCCAGCGCAGGCGCGAGGCGCGCGCGATCGCTTTCCGGAAGATCGCGACCATCCGATTGGAACCAGCGGCGCAAGCGGCGCAAGCTGCGCATGTCCACCGATAGCTCGCCCCGCCGGGCGCGTTCGCGCAGGGCGGCCACTTCGCCGGCGAACGCCTGCTTGAGCGAGCGCGCGTAGCTTGTGAGCACGGCATAGCGATGCGTGATCACGGATTGCAGCGTTTCCAGGTCGGCGTGCAGTTTCTCGCGATCGAACTTGATCCGCGGCGCGATCTTGCGCACCTTGGCGAGACCCAAGGCTTCGAGGCATCGGATATAAGTCCAGCCAAGGTCGAATTCATACCAGCGCGACGACAACTTCGCAGAAGTTCCGTACGCATGGTGATTGTTGTGCAGCTCTTCGCCGCCGATCACGATGCCCCAAGGCACGATGTTGCGGCTGGCATCCTCGCAGGAGAAGTTACGATAGCCCCAGTAGTGGCCCAGACCGTTGACGATCCCGGCCGCAGTGATCGGGATCCAGGCCATCTGCACCGCCCAGATCGTCAGCCCGATCGGGCCGCAGAGGACGAGGTCGACCATCAGCATCAGGCCAACGCCCTCCCAGCTGAAGCGGCTGTACACGTTGCGCTCGAGCCAGTCGTCCGGAGTTCCGGCGCCGTATTTTTCGAGCGTTTCGGCGTTAGTCGATTCCACTCGGTATAACTCGGCGCCTTGCAGCAGGACTGTGCGAATGCCGCGCGTCTGCGGGCTGTGCGGGTCGTCCGCCGTTTCGACGCGGGCATGGTGCTTGCGGTGAATCGCCACCCATTCCTTGGTCACCATGCCGGTGGTCAGCCACAGCCAGAAGCGGAAGAAATGGCTGACGATGGGGTGCAGATCCAGGCCGCGATGCGCCTGGCTGCGATGCAGGAAGATCGTTACCGCGGCGATGGTCACGTGGGTCAACGCCAGGGCAAGCACGACGTATCCCCACCACGGCAGCGGGAGCAGACCTTGGGAGAGAAGCGAAAGAAAATCTGAATTCATCAATGGGGGATCTCGGAGCGCCGGGACGTTGGCGCTATAGGTTTTGAGCCAAGGTCCTATTTTACACGGTTCCAGTCGGTATTCCCAAGACTTATGTACGCTAGCGCTCTTTAGGATGTGATTGCTTACTTGCCACCGGAGCCCCGCCGGCCGGCATAATCGAATCGGCGACGAGTCTCACCTCGCGCTGCGGATACGGAATCTTGATATCGTTCGCCCGGAACGCGCGCCAAATGGCCAGGTAGAGCGCGGATCTGAGGTTGCTCTGGCCGTTTTCCGGATCGTTGATCCAGACGGCGAGCTCGAGGTCGATACCGCTTTCGGCAAACCGAAGCACCAGGACGGACGG
>Ga0207646_10003933_pt1 | contig 16488 bp, 19 predicted proteins | sample KBSK5502metaG_FD_184343 | JGI IMG/M metagenome (GOLD analysis project Ga0207646, IMG submission 184343) | Corn, switchgrass and miscanthus rhizosphere microbial communities from Kellogg Biological Station, Michigan, USA - KBS K5-50-2 metaG... | ecosystem: Host-associated > Plants > Roots >... | reverse complement strand
ACCGAGCGGCCCTTCACCGGTGAGTACTGGGACACCAAGGCGAAAGGCACCTACCGCTGCGCCGGCTGCGGCGCCGAGCTGTTCGACTCCGAAACCAAGTTCGACGCTCACTGCGGGTGGCCGAGCTTCTACGCCCCTAAGGAGGGCGCTCCCGTCGAGGAGCACCAGGACCGCAGCTTTTTCATGGTCCGGACCGAGGTGCTGTGCGCGGACTGCGGCGGCCACCTGGGGCATGTCTTCGACGACGGGCCCGAGCCGACCGGCCTGCGCTACTGCATCAACTCGGCCTCGATCAAGCTGGAGCCTTCCGAGCCGGCCTAGAACGGATCCTCGAGCAGCTCGATCGATTGGGCCTCTCCGTCCCGGTCGAGCAGCAGGGAGACCACCGCGAAGCGCACCTCGCCCCGCCAACCGGCCAGCGCCCGGTACTCCGCCGCGGCCGCGCTCAGGGCTCGGCGCTTGCGCGGGCCGACGGCTTCGGCCGGTGTGCCAAAGCCCAGCCCTGAGCGGGTCTTGACCTCGACCAGGACCAGGCTCTCGCCCCTCGTGCAGACCAGGTCGACCTCACCGCGGCGAGCCAGGAAGCCCGTGCCCAGGACCTTCCAGCCGCGTTCTTCGAGATAGGCGGCCGCCAGCCGTTCGCCCCGGCGGCCGACCTCCTGGGCGCTAGGCATCGAGCGCGTCGGCCGAGACCACCACGGCCGGGTCGACCCCGCCCGCCAGTCCCAGCGCCTTGCGCACCGGCCGCCAGGACATCCTGTGGATCGGGCTCGGCCCCAGCCGCATCAGCGCCGCCCGGTGGGCGGCCGTGGCGTAGCCCTTGTGCACCGCAAAGCCGTAGCCGGGGTAGCGCGCGTCGTAGGCGATCATCAGGGTGTCGCGGTACACCTTGGCCAGGATCGACGCGGCCATGATCGAGGCGCACAGGCCGTCGCCCCTGATCACGGCCATCTGCGGCAGCGGCAGCTCGGGCACGTCCCAGGCGTCGATCAGCAGGTACTCGGCGGCGGGATCGAGCGCGTTGACCGCCAGTTCCATGGCCCGCTGCCGGGCATAGGTCAGGCCCTTGCTGTCGATGTCCTCCGGCGGCACCTCGGCGACTGCCCAGGCCACCGCCTGGCGCCGGATCTGGCGGTCGAGGCGCCGCCGCTGCTCGGGAGTGAGCTTCTTGGAGTCGTCGAGACCTGGCAGCCGCGCGCCGATGGGCAGCACGCAGGCCCCGGCCACCGCCGGTCCGGCCAGCGGCCCCAGGCCGACCTCGTCGATACCCGCGACCACCGCGTAGCCCATGCCTCGCACCATCCGCTCGGACGCCCACAGCTGCGGGCGCCGAGTGCGCTTGCGCGTCGTCTTCACCGGCACCGCTTGGAGCCTAGCGACCCGCCGCGACCACCGGCAACGCCGCCCGTTAAGACTCCTCCGAGTCTTCCTCCGGCTTCGGCTTGGCGCGACCCCGGCGACCGGCCGGCTTGGCGGCCGGCGGCTCCTCGGGCTCGACCGCAACCGGCACGGCGGCGACCTCCTTGGCCCGGCGCTCGCGGATGCGGGCCTCCTTGCCGACCTTGCCTCGCAGGTAGTAGAGGCGAGCCTGGCGCACCTCGCCGTGGCGGACCACGTCGATCTTGTCGATGCGAGGCGAATGGATCAGGAACGTACGCTCCACGCCCACCCCGTGGGTGACCCGGCGCACCGTGAAGTTGCGGCGCAGTCCGCCACCCGTCACGCGGATCACCAGCCCCTCGAAGACCTGGATGCGTTCGCGGGTGCCCTCCACGACCTTGGCGTGGACTCGTACGGTGTCGCCCGGACGCAGCGCGGGCACCGACTCCTTCTGCTGCTCGCGCTCGAGCGCGTCGATGACATTCATTGCTTTCTCTCCATTGTCGCCGCGCGCTGGCGGGCGGCGGCCATCCGCCACTCGCGGATGCGCCGGTGGTCGCCGGACAGCAGCACCTCGGGCACCTTCATGCCCCGGTACTCGGCCGGCCGGGTGAATTGCGGGTAGCCGCCGAACTCGGCTGTGAACGAGTCCTGGTCGAGCGATTCGGGGTCGCCGACCACGCCCGGGACCAGCCGGGCCACGGCGTCGATCAGGACCATGGCCGGCAGCTCGGCGCCGCTGAGCACGTAGTTTCCGATCGACACCTCGCGCGCCTCCAGGCCCAGCCGGACCCGGTCGTCGACGCCCTCGTAGCGGCCGCAGACGATGACAAGCCCAGGCTCGGCGGCCAGCTCGGCGGCCAGCTCCTGGCTGAGCGGCTCGCCCCAGGGCTCCATGAGGATTACCGGACCCTGGTTGTCGCGGCGGACCTTTTCGACGGCCTCGAAGATCGGCTCGGGTTTGAACACCATGCCGGCGCCGCCCCCGAACGGCGCGTCGTCGACCTGGCGGTGCCGGTCGTGGGTGAAGTCACGCAGGTCGTGGGTGTGGATCTCCAGCAGGCCGCGCTCGACCCCCCGCCCGACCACGCCGGCGCCGCAGATGGCGCCGAACATGCCGGGGAAGATCGTGAGAACGTCGAAGCGCTTGGGCGTCACGCTTCCTCGACCTCCAGCAGCCAGTCGGCGACCACCACCCGACCGGCCTCCAGGTCGACTCCGACCACCGCCTCGCGTGTGGCCGGCACCAGGTGCTCGACATTGCCCGCCCGGGCCACCCAGACGTCGTTGGCGGGCCGCTCCATGACCTCGGCCACGCGGCCCAGGCTGGCCCCCGAGGCGGTGACCACCTCCAGCCCGACCAGCTGGTGGTGGTAGAACTCCCCGTCCGGCAGCCGGTGCACGGCGTCGAGCGGCACCTCCAGGTAGCGCCCGCGGTGGAGCTCGGCCAGCGTCCGGTTGTCGAGGCCGCTGAGCTTCACGACCAGGCCGTTGCTCTGCTCCCGGCTCCACTCGACGTGGCGGGTCACGCCTTCCACCACCAGGGCCGACCCCGGTCGAAACCGGTCGTCGAACTCTGTCAAGGGCAACACCTTGACAGCTCCCTGGACCCCGAAGGCGCCCGTGACCTGGCCGACCTTGATCACCGGGTGTTGGCCATGTCCACGAACACGCGCTTGCGCTCGCGCAGCGACGCGACCCTGACCAGCGTGCGCAGGGCCTCGATGTTGCGGCCCGCCTTGCCGATCAGGCGGCCCATGTCCTCGTCGGCCATCCGGATCTTGATCGCGACGGTGCCGTGGCCGCGCTCCAACGCGTTGATCTCGACCTCTTCCGGCTTCTCGGCGATGGAGCGCGCGACGAACTCCACAAGAGCGCGGTAGTCGATGGCCGGACCCTGCGGTCCGCCATAGGCGCGCCGAAAGCCGCCGCGGTCACCGCGGTCGCCGAAGCGGCCGCCGCCGCCATAACGTCCCCCGCCGCCCCCGAACGGGCGGTCGGATCTAAACGGCCGGTCCGGGCCTGGTCGCTGCATGGCGCTCAAGGATTCCCTCCCTCTGGAGCAGGCTGCGCGCGGCGTCCGAGGGCTGCGCGCCCTGCGCCAGCCAGCGGTTCACCTTCTCCGCGTCGATCTTGATGGTGGCGGGTTCGGTCAGCGGGTCGTAGATGCCCAGCTGCTCGATGAAGCGTCCGTCGCGCGGCGAGCGCGCATCGGCCACGACGAGGCGGTAGAAGGGCCGCTTCTTGGCCCCCATCCGCCGCAGCCTGATCTTTACCAAGTCGTTCCTCCTTCAGAGGTGGGGCCGAAGAGTCGGCCAAGAGATTCGGCGGCCAGGTGCCCCAGATGGTAGGAGCCGCCGAGCAACGGAACGAATGCAGCCGACGCTGCATGAGTGAGTAGCGCAGAAGGCGACAACGCAGATGGGGTGCATGGGCGCCGAAAATCTGGCTGCACTTTTCGGTTCCACCTCTTGTCTTATCTGTTGAACATCCGCGTTAGGCCGGCGAGGTTGGCCTTGCGCCCGCCCCCGCCCCCGAATTGACGCAGCAGCTGCTGCATCGCCTCGCGCGCCTTCAGGACCTTGTTGACGTCGCTCACCTGGCTGCCGCTGCCGCGCGCGATGCGCTTGCGCCGGCTGCCGTCGATCAGCTCGGGGTGCAGCCGCTCGCGCCGCGTCATGGACAGGATGATCGCCTCCATGCGCTTGACCTCAGCCTCGGGGTCACTGCCGGCCAGCGCGCCCTTCAGCTGCCCGGCGCCGGGCATCATCTCGAGCACGCCGGCCACACTGCCCATGGACTTCAGCTGCCGGATGTTGACCAGGAAGTCGTCGAAGGTGACCGTGCCCGCGCGCAGGTTCTTCTCGACCCGCTGCGCCTCTTCCCGGTCGACTGCCCGCTCGGCCTTCTCGATCAGGCCGAGCATGTCGCCCATGCCCAGGATGCGCGAGGCCATGCGGTCGGCGTGGAAGATCTCCAGGTCGGCCGGTTTCTCACCCACGCCGGCGAAGCGGATGCGCTGGCCGGTGGCGAAGCGCAGGGAGAGCGCGGCCCCACCGCGGGGGTCGCCGTCGAGCTTGGTCAGGACCACGCCGTCCAGCCCGACCGCTTCGCCGAAGGCCTGGCCGACGTTGACCGCCTCCTGGCCGGTCATCGCATCGGCGACCAGCAGCGTCTCCGTGACGGGCACCGCCGCCTTCAGGCGCTTGAGCTCGTCCAGGAGCTCGTGGTCGACGTGGAGCCGGCCGGCGGTGTCGAGAATCACCAGGTCGTCGCCCCGGCGCCGGGCTTCGGCGACCGCCTGCTGCGCGATGGCCTCGACGGCGCCGGTCCCGCTGTGGAAGTCGACCTTCTCCCTCTGCGCCAGCACGCGCAGCTGCTCGACGGCCGCCGGCCGCCTGAGGTCGAGCGCGGCCAGCAAGGGCTTGCGGCCCTGCCCGCGGCCCCAGAGCGCGAGCTTGACCGCGGTGGTGGTCTTGCCGGACCCCTGCAGGCCGACCAGCTGGACGACCGTGGGCGGCGCCGGCGCCCAGTGCAGCCCTTCGGTGTTGGCGCCCAGCATCTCGACCAGCTCGTCGTGGACGACCTTGACCACCTGCTGGGCCGGGTTCAGGTGCTTCTCCAGCTCGGCGCCCGCCAGCTGGGTGCGGATGCGTTCCTGGAAGTCCTTGACGACCTTGTAGTTGACGTCGGCCTCGAGCAGGGCCATGCGCACCTCGCGCAGCGTGGCGTCGATGTCCTCGGGGCGGAGCACGCCGCGGCCGGTGAGCTTGCGCAGCGCCGCGGTCAGCCGGTCGCTGAGAGAGTCGAACATCTAGCCCAGCCTCTCCAGGCGCCTCTTGAGGCCGTCGAGCTCCTCGCGGCGCCTGCGGTCCTCTTCGAGCAATCCCAGCCGGCGGTCGTACTCCTCCAGCGCCTGGGCGCTGCGCCGGAGCAGGTCGTGGACCGCCGAGCGCGAGGTCTTCTGCCGGGCCGCGACCTCGGCCAGCGACCAGTCGCGCCGCAGGTACAGGTCGAGGACGGCGCGCTGGTGCTCCGTGAGCAGGGCGCCGTAGCGCTCGAAGAGGGCGACCTGCCGCTCCCGGGAGGTCAGGCTGTCAAGGGCCACGCCTTGACAGTCTAGCGCGCTCGGCCAGGACGAAGTAAGTCGGGCTCTCTTCGAGCACCGGGCCACCCTCCAGGCGGAGCAGCCGCAGGCCGGTGCCGCGCAGGAGTCGGTCGATCCGCTCCGGCCAGCGGAGGTGGATGCGTGCTTCCTGGACGTAGCCGCCGGGATAGTCGACCTCCATGCGCGCCCGGTCGCCGCGGCGCTCGAGGATGCGCACCCCCGGCGTGTCACCCGATAGGAGCCAGTGGGGGTTCATCAGCTCGAAGCCGACGGTTCCACCCGGCCGCGCGTGCCGAGCCGCGGCGCGCAGGTTGCCCGGGCTGCCGAGCACTCCGGAAGGCCCGATCACGAGGTCGAACGTGCGCGCCAGGTCCAGCTGCGAGATCAGCGCACGGTGGAGCTCGATGCCTGGCACCCGCTTCGCCAGCACCGCAAGCATCCCTGGATGGGCGTCCACGCCGACCAGCTCGACGCCGGCCGCTGCGAGCGGCGCCGCCAGCCGGCCCGCGCCGATGCCCACGTAAAGCACCGGCGGCGCCGCCGCCCGGCACCAGCCCAGCCAAGGCTCCAGGCTGGTGGCGTCGGGCAGCTGGGCGTAAGCCTCCGCGAAGCCCGGGTCGGGGTGCCGGGGGTCGTCGACGATGCGCCGCACGGCTTTAGGATTGCGCTCGCATGGTCACCGCCGTCGTCCTCGTCAAAGCCACCCGCCAGGGCATCCGCGAGCTCGGACCCAAGCTGGCCGAAATCGAGGGCGTGACGGAGGTCTACACCGTCACCGGCGAATGGGATTTCGTGGTCATGGTGCGCGTCCGCGAGCACGACGAGGTCGCCAAGACCGTCACCCAGGGCCTGCTGGCGCTGGACGGCATCGAGCGCACGATGACCATGGTCGCCTTCCAACAGTTCTCAGCCCACGACCTGGAGGCCATGTTCGGCCTGGGGATGGAATCCTCGCCGTAGCCCTGGAGGCGGCGCACGCGGGGGCGCGCGTGCTCCGTGAGCAGGGCCTGCCCAAGCCCGGCGGCCCCGCCTTTCAGAAGCATCCCGGCGACTGGGTGACCGCCGCCGACCTGGCCAGCGAGCACGCCATCCTCGAGGTCCTGGCCCGGCGGGCGCCGGGCATCCCCGTGCTGGCCGAGGAGACCGGCGGCGATCGCGCCGGCACCATGTGGGCGGTCGACCCGCTCGACGGCACCCGCAACTTCACGCGCGGGATGCCCGTCGTGGGGCTCTCGGTGGCGCTGATCGACGGTGGGATGCCGGCGGCAGCGGTGGTGCTGGCGCCCTGGCTCGACCTGGAGTTCACCGCCGAGCGCGGCCGCGGCGCTCGGCGCAACGGCGAGCCCCTGCCCACGGCGGCCCTGGTCGATCCGGTCTCGGCGGTGGTGGCGACCGGCTTCCCCTTCCGGCGGAAGCCGCGGATCCCGCGCTATCTTCCGGTGTTCGCGGGGGCGCTGGCGCGCTTCGAGGACCTGCGGCGGGCCGGCGCGGCCGCCCTCGACCTGGCCTGGACCGGCGCCGGCGTCTTCGACGGCTTCTTCGAGCTCGGCCTCAACACATGGGACATCGCGGGCGGCGCGCTGGTCGTGCTCGAGACCGGGGGCCGGGTCACCGACTGGGGCGGAGACGACCGCTCCTGGCTCGCGGGCGGCGACATCCTGGCCGGCTCCCCGGCCGTGCACTCAGCGCTGCTGGAGCTGGCCGCGCAGGCGCCGGAGGGGTAGGCCGACGAGGCTGCGCGCCTGCTGGCGCGCGATCATGGCCAGCGGCACCCGTGACCGGCGGGCGATCACCGGCCGGGTGCTGCGAGCCTCCAGCGCCGCCCGGAAGTCGGCCGCCGTGCTGCCCGCGAACTCGGTGACGATGCGGCCCAGGTCGTGACGGCCGAAGTGGCAGTCGGAGCCGCCCACGGCGGCGCCCAGCCGGTCGCGGTGGCGATCGTAGAAGCGGTACAGGGCGGCCCGCCGGGCGGCGGTCGTGGGCGCCGTGTGCTCCAGCTCCACCGCGTCCACGGTCTGCGTCTCGATCAGCCGCGCCAGCATCCCCTCCTGGCAGGATGCGAACCAGGTCGGCATGAAGGGGTGGGGGATCATGGCCAGGCCGCCCTGGTCGTGCACCGCCGCCACCGTGTCGGCCAGCGACATGCCCATGCGCACGGGCTCCTCCAGGAACCAGCCGACGACGTGGGTGAGGGCCGGCCAGGCGGTGGTGATCTCCTGGCCGGCGACCACCGCCAGGCCCGCAGCCTCGCCGAGGGCGACGGTCTCCGCCACCGAGGCCATGGTGTCGTGGTCCGTGACCGCGATCACGTCCAGCTGCAGGGCGCCGGCCGCCGCCACCAGCTCGGCCGGGCCCACCATGCCGTCGGAGGCGAAGGTGTGGCAGTGGGGGTCGGCGCGGCCCACGCCTAACCCTCGAAGAGCGCGGCGGCGAAGCGGCTCGAGTCGAAGGCGTATAGGTCGTCGATCCCCTCCCCCACGCCGATCATCTTGGTGGGCACGCCCAGCGCCTCCTCGATCGCCACGACCGCCCCGCCCTTGGCGGTGCCGTCCATCTTGGCCAGCACCAGGCCGGTGATGGGGATGGCGTCATTGAAGCCGCGCGCCTGGGCCAGGCCGGACTGCCCGAGCACGCCGTCCATTACCAGCAGCGACTCATGGGGCGCGCCTTCGAGCGCCCGGCCCGCGACCCGGCCCACCTTGGCCAGCTCGGCGATCAAGTTCTGCTGGGTCTGCAGGCGGCCGGCCGTGTCGACCACCACCACGTCGAAGCCCCGGGCCTGCGCCAGCTTCAGGCCGTCGAAGACGGCCGCGGCGGCGTCAGCGCCCGGTTTGCCGGCAAACGCCTCCACCCCCGCGCGCTCGGCCCAGACCAGCGCCTGCTCGATGCCCGCCGCACGGTAGGTGTCCGCGGCCACCAACAGCACCTTGCGGCCGTCGCGGGCCAGGCCGTGCGCGAGCTTGCCGGCGGTCGTGGTCTTGCCGGCGCCGTTGATGCCGTAGAGCAGGATCGCCGAGGGCCTGGCCGCGACGTTCAGCCAGCGCGGCAGCTGCGACATGGCCGCCACCAGCTCCTGCTCCAGGAAGAGGCGGGCCAGCTCGACCGTGTTGGGCCGCTTGCGGCGCACGCCCTCGACCACGCGCACGGCCAGGCGGGGGCCCAGGTCGCCGGCCACCAGGGTCTCCTCCAACTCCTCGTAGAAGCCGGCGTCGAGCGGCATCCCGGCCGCCCGCAGGCCCTCCTGGAACAGCGTCCGTGTGCGCTGGGCGACGCGCCCCCAGATCCCCTCCGTCCGCTCGGCAGGCTGCGACATCGGCCGTCTATTGTCGGAATTCCGCCGGGGCCGGGGCCCGCGCGCCGGTGCGGGCCCCGGTTCGCGAACCGCTAGCGGCTCAGGGGGCCGACCACGAACGTCTGGCTGGAGCTGCTGATGGCTGCGGCCGCGCCGATGGCCGGGGTGCTCCCGCCGCCGGCGGCCAGCCCGGACGAGGTGGTGAACATCGCCTCGTCCAAGTTCTGGGTCGGCGTGCCCGCCGTCGCCACGGCGAGGGCCGGGAAGGCCAGCCCGTTCAAGAAGGAAGTCGAGATGTAGTCGCCGACCATGAAGCCCTGGGTGGTGAAGGCCAGCCAGCCCAGGCTCATCGGCCCCGCCAGCTGGACCTTTCCGCCCCAGTTGGCGCCGCCGTCAGCCGACGAGATGAACGCCGCTTCGAGCTGGCAGCCCGATGCGCAGGTGGCGTCCGGGTAGAAGTAGTAGGTCAGGCCGAGGTGGGCGCCGGGGCCGGAGGTCGCCTTGTCGACCGCCAGGCCGGGGATGAAGTGGTCGGCCCCGCTGCCCACCGGGTCGATCGGCACCCCGACCGGAGCCGACCAGCTGACCCCGTCTCTGGAGGAGCTGAGGACGATGTCGTTGGCGGCGCAGCCCGGCTCGAAGCGGCAGTCCTCCCAGGCCACGTAGACCCGGCCGGCCCCATCGATCTCCGCGGTGGGCAGGGGCGAGGTCCTGAGGTTGCCGGCGACGCGGTGGAAGGCGATCTGGGCGATCTGCACCGCGTTGCTGAGCGTGGTCAGGCCGGTTAAAGGATCGAAGGTGGCGTTGAAGGCCGAGATGGTCGCGTTGCCGTCGATGCCCTCGAAGGGCACCACCACGGTGCCGCTGGGCTGGACCAAGGGCTGGCCGCCCAGGCCGTGGGCGTGAGTGGGGGTCGGCTGAGGCGGGGTCCAGGTCAGCCCCCCGTCGGTCGAGGTGCTGAGCAGCTCCAGGTCGAACTGGGCGAAGTTGTCTACCTCGGTATAGCAGTTGCCGTAGCCCGGGCTGGTGGGCGTGTTGTCGCACACCGTCCAGTTCTTGTCGAGGTTGACCGTGCCGCTGGGCGGCGGGATGGAAACCGGGTTGTTCCAGGTGAGGCCGCCGTCGGTCGAGCGGCTGATGAACACCGTCGGCACCACCAGGCCGGCGGTGAGCGGAATCGACGAAATCATCCAGACCCCGTGCTTGGCGTCGAAGGCGACCGAGGCGTCGCTCACGCGCTCGAAGGGGCTGCTGGGATCGACCTGGAACGTCAGGCCGGGTAGGAAGCCGTGCTTGAAGCTGGCGCCGCCGTTGGTCGAGGTGGCAAACCCGATGTCCGACGCGCCGCCGTTGTGAAAGCGCCCGACCTGGAAGGTGGACACGATCGTGGAGCCGAAAGCGAAGGTGTCGGGCTCCACCTCGGTCTGGTGGAACACGTCGACACCGTCGATGGCGGTTGTGTTCGTGAATGGGTCGGAACTGATCTGCTTCAGGACCGGTGGGGCGGCCAGGGCGCTGCCCACCGACCAGAGCAGGGCCCCCGCCGCCAGCGCCAATGCAGGTATCAACCGCTGAGCCATGTCTAACCTCCTGGATCCCCTGCCGTCAGCTCAAGCCAACTTAGACGATGACCCGCCTTACGGCAAGCTGACCATTCGCTGGCTCTTAGGCGGTCACCATCGTGGGCTGCGTGGCCTTGGTGCGGGCGGGCCGGATGTCCTCCAGGCGCACCGAGACCAGGTGCGAGCATCCGCTCTCGTCCAGGTGGACGCCGTAGAGGGCCGAGGCCGCGGCCATGGTCACGTGGTTGTGGGTGATGACCAGGAACTGGCGGTCGCGGCCCAGCCGCTGGACGGTTTCGGCGAAGCGCCCGACGTTGGCATCGTCCAGGGCCGCGTCGACCTCGTCGAAGATCGTGAAGGGGCTGGGGTTGACGTCGGCCAGCGCCATGACCAGCGCCAGCGAGGCCAGCGAGCGCTCGCCGGAGCTGAGCAGGGTGACGGTCTGCAGCTTCTTGCGCGGCGGCTGCACCAGGATCTCCACCCCGCTGCGCGGCCCGTCGTCGCCCGGGCTATGGCGGAGCGTGCAGCGGCCGCCGCCGGTGAGCTCGGCGAAGTACTCCTGGAAGACAGAGGCGACGGCGCCGAAGACGGCGTCGTAGCGGCTCTCCTCCTCCTCGCGCAGGCGGTCGACCAGGTTCTCCAGGTCGGCGCGCGCGGCGCCGATGTCCTCCAGCTGCTCGTGCAGGGTGCGGTAGCGCTCCTCCAGCTCGGCGCACTCGGACTCTGCCAGGGGGTTCGTGGGGCCGATCTCGCGCAGCCGGCGCTCCAGCTCCCGCATCTCGCGCTCGCGCGCCTTGCCGCCCGGGACCTCCTCCGGCGCCAGGCCTTCGGGCATGCGGCCGCGGATCTCCTCCATGCGCGCCTCGGCCAGCTCGGCGTCGCGGCGGATCAGGCCCAAGTTGCCTTCCAGAGTGCCCGCCTTGAGCCGGGCGTCCACCCGCGCCTCCTCGAGCGCCACCAGCCGCCGTGCGCCCTCGGCGAGGCCGGCCTCCTCCTCGGGCGATTCGCGCTCGACCTCGGCCAGCCTGGCCCGTACCTGCTCGACGATTCCTTTTAGGCCGGGAATCGAGGCCGCGACCGACTCGGCCATGCGGCCCGCCGACTCTGCCCGCTGCATGCGCGCTGCGCGCGCCTCCTCGGCGCTGACCTGGTCGGCTTCGATCGCGCTCAGCTGGCGCCGGAGGTCGCCCACCCGATCGGTCCAGCGGGCGCGTTCGGCGTCGAGCCGCCGGGCCTCTGCGCGGTGCTCGGAGAGCAGCCGCTCCCGGTCGTCAAGGACCCTGGCCAGGCCCGCCGCCCGCAGCTCGGCCGCGGCCATCTCGGCCTCCAGGACTGGCTGCCGGCCCAGCTCGTCCCCCTCGGCCGCGCGGGCCGCCTCCAGCTGCGCCTGCGATTCCTGGAGGCGCTGGCGAGCGCCGGCCGCCGCGTTGAGCTCGCTCAGGCGGGCGGCGGCCAGCCGGTGCTCGGCGGCCCGCGCATCTCCCGCGCCGGCCAGCGGTTCGAGCTCGGTCTCGCGATCGAGGAGCGCGCGCATGCGGGATGCCACCCGGACCCGCGGATCGCTGCCCGCGCGCAGCAGGCCGGCCTCGGCGTAGACGCCCTCCAGGGTGACCTCCCGGCCGACGACGACGCCGCCCAACAGCCGCGCGGCCAGGGCCTCGAAACCGGCCTCGCTGCGTACGTGCTCCGCCAGCGAGCCCGGCCGCGGCGCGGGCGCGGGCAGCGGCCAGACCACGGTGGCCTGATCGCCCGCCCCGGCCGCCGCGGCGCGCGCGGCTTCCTCGTCGGGCGCGGCCCAGGCGTCGACCAGCGCGCCGAGGACGGCCGAGAGCGCCGCCTCGTAGCCGGGCAGCGCCAGGATCACGTCGCCCACGCGGCGCAGTGCGCCCGCGGGCGCCGGGCGGAGCGCCCGCAACCCGTCCAGCTCGGCCTTCAAGCGCGCCAGCTCCGCGCCGGCGGCTGCCGCCTCGGCCGCCGCCGCCTCGGCGCGCGCGGCCGTCGCCGCGGCTCCGTCCAGCGCCGCCTCCGCCGGGAGCACCGAGGTCTCCAGCCGGGCCACCGACTCCTCCAGGAACTGGCGCCGGGTGCGCGCCGCGGCCAGCGCCGACTGGCCGGAGCCGAGGGCGCGGCGGGCCTGCTCGGCGGCCTGTCGCGCCTCCAGAGCCTGGGCGGCGTCGCCCAGCGGCGGCTCGGGCGGTGCCTCGGGCACCCGCGCCAGCTCGGCCTGCGCAGCCTCGAGCTCGCGCGCCAGCTGGTCGCGCAGCGCGGCCGCGGTCTGGGCGCGCACCTCGAGCTCGGCCGCCTCGGCCCGGGCGGCTTCGGCGAGAGCGGCCTGGCCGCGTGCGCGCTCCTCGGCCATGGCCAGGTCGTGCTCGGAGGCGCTCAGCTCTAGGCGGACCGCTCCCACCAAGCGCTGGCGCTGCAGGCGCCGGTCCTGGGCGGCCTGCACCTCTTGGCGCCAGGCCTGGAACTCGGCCTCGGCGGCCTGCGCCGCGGTGCGCGCCTCCTCCAGGCGGCGCTCCAGGGCGGCCGCCTGGCCCGCCGCCCGGCGGTGGTTGTCGCGCGCCTCCCGCCACTCTTCGTAGACGATGCTGCCGCGCAGCACCTCCAGCCGCTGCTCGGCGGCCGCCGCCTCCCGCGCCGCCACCGCCTGGGCGCGCACCACCTCCAGGCGGGGTTCGATCTCGCCCCGCAGGTCCTCCAGCCGCAGCAGGTTGGCGGCCAGCTGGCTGAGCTTGTCGGCCGCCTCCGAGCGCTTGGCCTTGACGCCGCGTACCTGCGCGGCCTCCTCGATCAGCTGGCGCCGCTGCTCGGTGGAGCAGGTGATGATCGACTCGATGTCGCGCTGGGTCACGATCGCGTAGGAGTCGGTGGTCAGGCCGGTCGAGGCCAGCAGCTCCAGCAGGTCCCGGCGGCGCACCCGGGAGCCGTTCAGGTGGTAGTCGCTCTGGCCGGAGCGGTCGACCCGGCGCCGGATCGCGACCTCCTGGTAGTCGACCGGCAGGCGCCCGTCCGAGTTGTCGATCACGATCTCGACCTCGGCGTGGCCGGCCCGCGCCCGGCGCTGGCCGCCCGCGTAGACGACCTCGTCCATGCGCTTGCCGCGCAGGTCCTTGGCGCTGGATTCCCCGAGCACCCACTTGAAAGCGTCGAGGATGTTGGTCTTGCCCGACCCGTTCGGCCCCACGATCGCCGTGATCCCGCCTTCGAAGCGGATCTCGGTCTTCTGGGCAAACGTCTTGAAACCGGCGAGGGTGATCGCGCGCAGGTGCACCGGTGACGGCAGGTTACCAGACATCGCTCAGGGCCCCCAGGCACGATGCCGGTGCCCGATCGTGGCTCGCAGGCGGCCGGTGTCGACTTCCGGCATGTACCGTTCGACCAGGTCGAGGGTGTCGGCCACCAGCGCCTCGAGGCCGGCCGCGGCGGCCTCCGGGTCGCACTCGAAGAGCTCGTCGATGCGATCGGCGAGCCGCTCCGGCTTCCAGCGCAGCCGGTCCTGGAAGGCGTGGGCGCGCTTGAACTGGAAGCTGGACCAGTAGACCCGGTTCAGGCCGGCCAGCATGCCCAGGACGCGCTGGGCGCCCTCGACCAGCATCTCGTAGGTCCAGAGCGTGGCGTCGCGGTTGGCCACCTGGCCGTATGCCGCCCAGAGCGGGAAGACCTTCAGGTTGTGCTCGACCATGGGCCGCGCCCACGATTCGGGGTAGCGGGCGATGCGCGCCTGCCAGCGCCCGACCAGGTCGGCGCCCAGGAGGGGGACGGCGTCCCCGTAGTGGGACAGCACCTTCTGCCAGGGGTCGTCCGGCTTGAATTCACCCAGCAGCTCGTCGAGGCGCTTCTCCCAGTCGGCGACGGTCGTGTGCCCGGCCTGGATCTCGAGGGGCGCGGCCCCCAGCCCGGCCACCAGGACTTCGACGCGCTCGGCGGGCGGCAGCGTGTCGTGGTAGGTGAGCAGGTCCAGGTCGGAGTGCCAGTCCGCGATCCCCTCGGCCGCCGAACCCAAGAGCACGATTGCCCTCGGGCGGAACTCGGCCTCGAAGGCGGCGGCCAGGCGCTCGGCGAGGGCGCGGAGCCGCCGGCTAGCGGGGGTCAGTCGTCGATCGGGGCTCCGAACTGCCGGCTCCTGGGCGCCGGCGGCGGCTCGACCGGCGCCGCGGGCGCTTGGGCGGGCGCTGCCGCGGCCGGCTTGCGGCGCGGGGCCCGACGGCGCCGGGGCCTGGGGGCCGGCTCGTCGGGCCCGACCTCCGCCTGGGCCACCGGCTCGGCCACCGGCTCGGCGAGAGGCTCCTCCATCGGCGGCGCCTCGGGGCGGGCGGGCGAGCGCCGGCGCCGGGGGCGGCCGTTACGCGGCGGCCGCGCAGCCTCGGCCGGCGCGGCGCCGCCTCCCAGCAGCTTGGCGAGCGCGTCACGGGCGGCGTCTTGCTCGGCCTCCTGCTTGGTGTGCCCGTGGCCGGTGCCCAGCGCCTCGGCCCCCGCGAAGACCACCGCGGTGTACTCGCGGCGCTGGTTGCCGGCCCGGGAGCCCGCGCTGTCGTAGAAAGGCGTCTGATTGAAGCGGTCCTGCGCGACCTGCTGCAGGCGGCCCTTAAAGTTCTCGTCCCTGACCGGCTCCGGCAGCTTGCGGAAGCGGTCGAGGTAGTAGTGGTAGGCGGCGTCGTAGCCGGCGTCCAGGAAGACGGCGCCCAGCACGGCCTCGAAGGCGTTGGCGAGCAGCGACTTGAGGCTGCGGCCGCCGCCCTTGGCGATGCCCTTGCCCAGGTAGAGGTGCTCGCCCAGGCCGAGCTCCTCGGCCAGCTCGGCCAGCGTGTTGGTGTTGACCATGGCCGAGCGGATCTGGGTCATCTCGCCCTCGTTGGCGCCGGGGCGGTATTTGTACAGGTACTCGGCGGTGATCAGCTGCAGGACCGCGTCGCCCAGGTACTCGAGGCGCTCGTTGTCGCGCGGCGACAGGTGCGGGCTCTCGTTGGCGAACGAGCTGTGGGTCAGGGCCTCCTGCAGGAGGGAGTCGTCCCGAAAGGCGATCCCGATGCGCTGCTGAAGGTCGTCCAGGCTGGCGCGCGGGACCTCGACGGCTTTAGCCAGGAACTAGCCTCCGGACTTTTCCTGGATGTATTCCCAGGCCTGGCCGACGGTGGTGATCTTCTCGGCGTCCTCGTCGGGGATCTCGAGGCCGGTGTTCTCCTCGAAGGCGTAGATCAGCTCGACCAGGTCCAGGGAGTCGGCGTTCAGGTCCTCCTGGAAGGAGGCGTCCATGGTCACCTGCTCCGGCTCGCAGCCGAGCCGCTCCACGATGATGTTCTTGAAGTCCTCGAAGCTGATCTTCTGGCTTTCCAAATCGGCCTCCACTTGTCTGGCGTCGTCGCGGCCTTAGTGTACGGGGACCGCGACCTCGGACACCGCTTGAGGGGTGCCCACGGCCGCGGCGAAGGCGCCCGGCGCCAGCTCGCGCATCATCCCGGTGAGCGCCCGCTTGGGGCCCACCTCCAGGAACGCGTCGCAGCCCAGATCCGAGAGCCTGCGCACGCCCTCGGCCCAGCGCACGGGCGACGACAGCTGCTTTTCCAGCGTGATCGCGATCGTCTCGGCGTCCGAGTAGGGCTCGGCCGTGAGGTTGGCGACCACCGGGATAGGCGGCAGCCGCCAGGGGACCACCTCGAGCGCGCCGCGCAGGAAAGACCCCGCGGACTCCACCAGCGGCGTGTGGAAGGCGGCGCTGACGTTGAGCGGCAGCACGCGCTTGGCGCCCGCCTCGTGCAGGCGCGGCGTGGCCCGCTCGAGACCGAGCATGGTGCCTCCCACCACGACCTGGGTCGGCGTGTTGTAGTTGGCCGGCCAGACGTCGCGCACCCCGATCAGCGCCTTCTCCACGGCCGCGGGGGAAAGGCCCAGCACCGCGCTCATCGAGGTGGTGCCGGCCGGGGCGGCCTCGGCCATCGCGAGCCCGCGCTGGACGACCGCCCGCACGGCCTCCTCCGGCGACATCGCCCCGGCGGCGCACAGGGCGGTGTACTCGCCGACCGAGTGGCCGGCCGCCGCCGCCGGCTCCAGTCCGCGGCGGCGCAGGAGCCGGGCCAGGCCGACGCCGGCGAAGAGCAGGGCCGGTTGGGCGTTCTGGGTCAAGCGCAGCTCGTCGTCGCCGGCCT
>Ga0207646_10003932_pt1 | contig 16498 bp, 14 predicted proteins | sample KBSK5502metaG_FD_184343 | JGI IMG/M metagenome (GOLD analysis project Ga0207646, IMG submission 184343) | Corn, switchgrass and miscanthus rhizosphere microbial communities from Kellogg Biological Station, Michigan, USA - KBS K5-50-2 metaG... | ecosystem: Host-associated > Plants > Roots >... | reverse complement strand
CTCCCAATCCCACCTACGAGGAAGTGTGCAGCGGCCTCACAGGACATGCCGAGGTCGTGCGCGTCGTTTTCGATCCCGAAAAGGTTTCCTACGAGGACCTGCTCCGCGTGTTCTGGGAAAGCCACGATCCGACCCAGGGGATGCGGCAGGGCAATGACGTGGGGACCCAGTACCGCTCGGCCATCTATTGCTATGGCGAGGCCCAGCGCCGGGCCGCCGAGGCGTCGCAGCGAGCCTATGAGCGAGTGCTCAAGGCCGGGGGCTTTGGCGCGATCACGACCGAGATCAGCCAGGCGCCCGAGTTCTATTACGCCGAGGACTATCACCAGCAGTATCTGGCCAAGAATCCCCTGGGCTACTGTGGCATCGGCGGCACCGGCCTCCGCTGCCCGACGGGTGTGACGTCATGATCAAAAAGCGCGGAAGCAAATACGTTGTCCTCTCGGAGAAGACCGGGCGCAGCTTCGGCACCTACGCCACGCGGGCCGAGGCCGAGCGGCGGCTCCGCCAAATCGAGTTCTTCAAGCATCAGAAGCGGGGAAAGGGCTCGCCCAGGCGCCGATCGGCCTGAGAGGCGACGACGTCCCTCCTGATGCGCCGCGTAACGAGAGCCGCCGGATCGCCCCGGGTCGGTGGCTGGCCCGCGGTGAGACCTGGATGAGCCGGCTCTTGCGTTTGCTGAGCCGACTCTCTATCCTCAAGCCCTAATCGCGCCCGGCCACAGCAGCCTGCGCAGAGGAGGCTTCCATGAGCAACGCTCCAGTCGCCAGCTACAGCCTCACCGTCAGGCTCCGGATCGCCAACAAGCCGGGCATGCTGGGGAAAGTCACCTCCGCCATTGGCTCGGTGGGCGGAGACATCGGCGCCATCGACATCGTCGAAGCCGGCCGCGACACGATCACCCGCGATATCACCTTCAAGGCGAGCGATGAAGGGCATGGCGAGCGGATCACCGAGCACATTCGGACCCTCGAGGGCGTCACGGTGGTCAATGTCTCGGACCGTACCTTCCTCATGCACCTGGGCGGCAAGATCGAGATCCGCGGACGCGTGCCGGTGAAGACCCGCGATGATCTGAGCATGGCGTATACGCCAGGCGTGGCGCGCGTGTGCATGGCCATCCACCACGATCCCGAGAAGGCCTACACGCTGACCATCAAGCGGAACACGGTCGCCGTCGTCTCCGACGGCACCGCCGTGCTGGGACTGGGCGACATCGGGCCCAACGGCGCGCAGCCGGTCATGGAAGGCAAGGCGCTCATCTTCAAGGACTTCGCCGGAGTGGACGCCTTCCCGCTCTGCCTGAACACCAAGAACGTCGACGAGATCGTCGCCACGGTCAAGGCCATCGCCCCCGTGTTCGGCGGCATCAACCTCGAGGACATCTCGGCGCCCCGCTGCTTCGAGATCGAGGAGCGGCTCCAGAAGGACCTCGACATCCCCGTCTTCCACGACGACCAGCACGGCACGGCCGTCGTCGTGCTGGCGGCCCTGCTCAACGCGCTCAAGGTCGTGGGCAAAAAGCTCGGCGACGCGAAGATCGTCTTCACGGGCGCCGGGGCCTCGGGTATCGCCACCGCCAAGCTCCTGATGCTGGAAGGGGCGCGCCACATCATCGGCTGCGACCGCGCCGGCGCCATCTATCAGGGGCGGACAGACAACATGAATCCGATGAAGCAGTGGTTCGCCGAGCACACGAACCCGGAGAAACTGCGGGGGTCGGCCGGCGACGCCCTCAAGGGTGCCGATGTCTTCATCGGGCTCTCGGGCCCCGGTGTCGTCTCGCTGAAGGACATCCAGGCCATGAACCGGGACCCGATCGTTTTTGCCATGGCCAACCCGACTCCGGAGATCATGCCCGAGGAGGCAGGTCCGTACGTGCGCGTCATGGCCACGGGCCGCTCGGACTATCCGAACCAGATCAACAACTCCTGTTGCTTCCCGGGATTCTTCCGGGGCATGCTCGACGTGCGCGCCCGCAGGGTCAACGACGACATGAAGCTGGCGGCGGCCCACGCGCTGGCCGGCATCGTGTCGGAGAACGAATTGAGCGAAGAGTACATCACGCCGTCGATGTTCGACCCGCGGGTCGTGCCCGCGGTGTCCGCCGCTGTGGCCGACGCCGCGGTGCGGACCGGGGTGGCGCGTCGGACGCCCCGCAAGTAGAGCCCAAGAGGAGATCACGCTATGGTAGCCGGCATCACCGCGAAGCTCCTGCACGTCGATCTCACGACGCGCCAGACCCGCAGCGAGGAGATCCCTGAGACGGTGATGCGCAAGTACCTGGGCGGCGGAGCGCTCGCCGCGTACATCCTGCTGCGCGACATGCCCGCGGGCGTGGATCCCCTGGGGCCGGATAACGTCCTGGTCTTCACGACCAGCATCATCAACGGGCTGTCGCTGTCGGGCACCAATCGCTACACGGCGGCGGCGAAGTCGCCGCTCACCGGCGGCTATGGCGAGTCGGAGGCGGGCGGCTGGTGGGGCCCCGAGCTGCGGGCGGCGGGCTGGGACGGCGTCGTGATCCGCGGCCAGGCGAAGACGCCCGTCTACCTTTGGATCAAGGACGACAAGGTCGAGCTGCGCGACGCCGCCGCCTATTGGGGCCAGCTCTCCGGCGAGGTCCAGGACGGGCTCGAGCAGGAGCTGGGCGACAAGCGCATCCGCGTGCTGCAGACCGGCGTGGCCGGCGAGCGCGGAGTGCGGTTTGCGGCGATCGTGAACCAGCTCAAGCACTTCCACGGGCGCTGCGGGCTCGGGGCCGTGATGGGCGCGAAGAACCTCAAGGCCATCGCCGTGCGCGGGTCGAAGCCCCCGGTCGCGATGGACAAGGATCGCGCCAAGGGCCAGCTCGTGTGGTTCAAGGAGCACTACGACCGCTCGAAGGATCGCTTTTACCAGCTCGGCTCCTCCAGCGGCGTGATGGCGCTCGAAGCCAGCGGCATCCTGCCGACGCGCAACTTCCGCGACGGCTCCTTCGAGGGCGCCCGCGCGATCAGTGGCCAGACAATGCGCGACACCATCCTCGTCAACCGCGGCACCTGCTACGCCTGCGCCGTGTCATGCAAGCGCGAGGTCGAGGTCAAGGAGCTGGGCGTCACGCCGAAGTACGGCGGCCCCGAGTACGAAACACTCGCGGCCTCCGGCTCGCTCTGTGGCGTGAGCGACCTCAACGCCCTGGCGCTGGTGAACCAGCTCTACGCGCAGTACGTGTTGGACTCCATCTCGACGGGGGCCGTCATCGCCTTCGCCATGGAGTGCTACGAGCACGGGATCATCACCAAGGAGATGACCGGCGGCATCGAGCTGACCTGGGGGAATGCCGATGCGGTCGTGCAGATGGTGCATCTCATCGGCAAGCGCGAAGGTATCGGCAAGCTCCTGGGCGAGGGCGTCAAGCGCGCCGCCGCCACACTCGGCAAAGGGGCCGAGCGCTTCGCGCTCCACGTCAAGGGCCAGGAGCTGCCCATGCACGACCCGCGGGGCAAGAAAGGTCTCTCACTCGCCTACGCCCTCTCTCCCACGGGCGCGGACCACATGGAAGCGCCCCACGACCCGCTCTACGCCGGCTTCCACCCGCAGGGGCATCCCATGGGGCCGCTCGGCCTCATCGAGCCGCTCGATCCGCTGGTGCTCGACGCCAAGAAGGTGCGGGCGTTCTTCGAGACCCAGAAGCTGTGGAGCGCGTACAACTCGGTGGGCATGTGCGACTTCGTCGGCGCGCCGCTCAACGGCCTCGAGATGGATCCGATGGTGACGTACATCAACGCGGTAACGGGCTGGAACATGAGCCTCTACGAGCTGCTGAAGGTGGGAGAGCGGAACAACACGCTGGCGCGGCTCTTCAACTGCCGTGAGGGATTCACGCCTGACGACGACCTCCTGCCTCAGCGCCTACACGAGGGTATCGGCAACGGCGCGCTCAAAGGACAGCGCATCGACCCCGACGAGTTCCTCGCGGCGCGCCGGACCTACTACGAGATGGCCGGCTGGGATCCGGAGACGGGCCGGCCGAAGGCGAGCAAGCTGGCCGAGCTAGGCGTGGAGGACGCGACCGTCGCCGCCGCCCACGCCTGAGCGAGCCTGATCGCGCTCAACCGGACGCAAGCTACCGGCTGACCGTCATCTCCGCGACGATGAGCCGGTAGTCGGCCCGCGGCTTGAACACCACGCGCTGGCTCGTGCCGTAGACGACGACTTCCTGGAAGAGCTCCAGCCACGGCTTCTCGTCGTGGATGATCCGCGTGGCCTCTGCATAGAGCTGCTTGCGCTTCGCGGGGTCGAGCGAGTAGCGCGCCTGCTCCATCAACTCGTGGAAGCGCTGGCCCGGCTGGCTGCCCACCCAGTACTTACCGCCGAACCCGCTCGGATGAAAGAGCCGCCAGAGGCTGCCGTCGGCGTCCAACAGCGTGGACTGCGGGTTGATCAGCATGAGCCCCGACGGCGGCACGGTCCGGTCATTATTCATGCGCTGGCGCGCGCCCATCTCCATCATCTCGATGCGGGCGCGGATGCCGATCTTGGACCACATGTCGCCGATGACCTCGAGGAGATGCTTGTCATTGACCATGGTGCCGCTGCCCGCGAAGAGCGTCACGTCGATGCCGCGGGCATAGCCGGCCTCGCCGAGGAGCCGGCGGGCCCGCGCGGGGTCGTAGGGATACGGCTTGAGCGCGGCATTGTAGCCGAAGTCGGTGTCGGCCAGCCCGCCGCTGAACGGCTTGCCCATTCCCGCGTAGAGGCTGCGCACGATGGCGGGCACGTCGAGCCCGTAGTGCATCGCCTGCCGCACGCGCGTGTCGGACAGCGGAGGCTGGGTCGCGTTCATCCAGAACGTCACCGTCCGCGTCGCCGGCGTGCTCACGATGCGCGTGCTCCGGCCCTCCGCGATGGCCTTGATGCGATCGGGGGGCACATTGGTGACGATGTCGGCCTCGCCCTTGTCGAGCGCCACCAGTCGCGGGAAGTCGTCGGGGATCGGCTTCCAGACCACGCGGTCGATCGCGGGCACCCGCCCTTCCCAGCCCCACCAGTCGCGGTTGGCCTCCATCACCAGCCGCTCATCCTTGATCCAGTCGACGAGCCGGTACGCGCCCGTCCCCACCGGGCGGCGCGCCAGCTCCTTGACGCCGTCGTCGGTCGTGAGCCGCGCCGGCAGGATCTGGGCGCCCATCTGCGCCATGCGCACGGGAAGGAGCGGATCGGGCTTCTTCGTGACGATGCGGACGACCGTCGGACTCACCGCCTGCACCGCCTCGATGGTCGCGAAGCCCGGCGTGACCACCGTCTTGCCCGGCTGGAGGTTGCGCTCGAGCGTGGCCTTGACGTCGTCGGCCGCGAGCGCGGCGCCGTCGTGGAATTTCACGCCGGGCCGCAGCGTGAACTCCCAGGTCGTGTCGTTGAGGGCCCGCCAGGCCGAGGCCAAGCCGGGCTGGAGGTGGAGCGCGGCGTCCCAGCGGGTGAGGGAATCGTAGAGGTTGTAGAAATAATTGACGGTGAGGACCTGGGTACTGCGCCCCGGGTCCATGGTCGTGGCCTCGGCCGGCAGAGCAATGGTGATCTGCACCGGCTGGGCCTGCGCCATGGCGGAGACGGTCGTCAGCAACACGACGACGAGTAGCGCAAGGCGCATCACCGATCTCCCTCCCAGAGGCAAAACGGCCGGGGCGACGCGCGGTCGCCCCCGGCCCGTTTGTGGATCAAGCGCCGGCTCAGCCCATCAACAGCTTGCCCGGCGTCTCCCGGCCCATCGTCCTGATCTGCTCCTTGGACACCCCCTGCCCCATGAGCCCGGCGACGAGCATCGAATAACCATCCGGCTGCGACGGGTTGCCCGTCTGGCCCAAGTCGGTGGACAGGATGAAATGCTCGGCGCCAACCGCTTTGATGTGGTCGGCGGACTCCTTGTAGGTCACCTGCCTCCAGTGGCGCATCCAGGCCAGATGCGCGTTCGGGCCCATCAGCGGCCCCATGGCGCAGACCTCCATCTTCGCGCCCATCGAGGCGGCCCGCTTCATCTGCTCGATCGACATATTGACCACCTCGAACTCCGCGTGGGTGATCACGATGCGGTCGCAGCCGGCGTCGCGCGCGGCCTCGACGACGGCCAGCGCTTCGACGGGTGCGGCATGGCCCGTGCACACGACCAGCTTCTGCTGGGCGCAGACCTTGAGCACCTCGCGCACCGCGGGAAGCGCCTTGCCGTCGGCGCCGACGACCTTGATGCCCTCGGGCGCGTCCTTGAAGTGCTTGACGTGATTGTCGGCGTCGAAGGTCGGGAACCAGACCACGCGGCCGAGACCGCCCTGCATCCGCCACATCCACTGCACCGCCTCCGGGTTGTTCCCGCCTGCCGGCCCGTTCAGCGCGATGCCGCCGAAGGCCTTGATGCCCGGGTTGTGCTTGCGAAGTAGCCATGCCCGATCGGCGGTCAGAGCGGTATGGCTCTTGAGGACGATCGCCTCCATGCCACGCTCGCGATAGAGCTGGGCCGACTCGTCGTCGTCCACCGCCCGCCCGAACACATCGGGCGCGCAGTGGGTGTGGAAGTCGATGAGCCCTTCGATGGGGCTCGTCGCCGGAGGCGGCGGCGGGAAGACGCGGACCTGAGCCAGGGCCGGCTCCTTGAGCGCGGTCATCGCGGCGAGTCCGGCCACGCCGGCGGCAGCGCTCTTGAAAAAGTCGCGCCGGCTCGTGCCCGGGGATTGGCTCGTGTCCTGCGGCGCGGGGGCGTGGCCCCACTCATGGCCGCAGCAGTTGGTGAAGCGCCATCTGGGAAGTCGAAACGGGTTCATGCCGCACCTCCGCGTTGAGGGGAACCACGCATATGGCCCATGTCAGTCAACCGCGCGCCGTTGGCGCACGGCCGAAATAACACGAAGGCCCCGGCAAGTCAAAAGGCCCTGCAACGCGCTGCGTTGCGGGGCCGACAGCAAGCGGAGGAGTCGCGCTCGGTCAGGCCGCGGCGGCGAAGGATGGCGAGCGGAGCAGGAGGACAGGCACGCCGGCACGGCGGAGGACGCGATCGACGATGCCGCGCCCGAGGAACTTGAGCCAGACGCCGTGGCCCGTGCTGAGCGCGATCAGATCCGCCCCAAAGGCCTCGGCCTCGATCAGGATTTCCTCGACGGGCTCGCCGAAGCGGACGACACGCTCCACCGGCACGCCCTCGAGCCGCGCTGCGACCGAATCGAGGCGGCGCAGACCCGCGCGCCGCAGGCGCTCCATGTCGCGGTCGGCGTATGGAATCCCGGCGCGACCGGCTTCCAGCCGCGGAACGGGATAGACCGTGAGCAGCCGGACGATGGCGCCATTGCTGCGCGCCAGATCGGCGACGAGCGGGATCCCGGCGTCCGCCGACTCGCTCGGCCCGACGGGAATCAGAATGCGCTTGGCCATATCCTCCTCCACCTGTTGAGATGCGGGAGCGTTCGCGGAAGATTCTGGTGCGCGAGAATTCGTCGCGCCGACTGAATCCATGCCCTCCTCCCGTCGCTCTCAATCACCGGGAGGACAGAGCCATGGGCGACTGGATCGCATTGACGGTGCTCGCGGCGGTGGTGCTGGCTCCGCTGGGCTGGGGCGTGTGGCATGACCGCCGGGAAACGCGCGCGCTGGCCGTCCGCGCGGACATACAGTCGACGGTGGATCACACCCTGCACGGGCAGTCCCTGGTCTCGGTCTGGGTCACCGCGGGATCGCTCGGCCGCGCCGGACGCGTCGAGATCTCAGTTCCCTCTGGGTGGGAGCCGCTTCTGGCCGAGGTTTGGCCCGCCGTGCTGGCGCGCGTGCCGCGAGGTTACGAGCTCGTGATCCAACCCTCGCGGACCGACTCCGACTCGGATCGCCCGCAGCCCTCGCTCCGCCGCGCCGCCTAGGCTGCCCGATTCGCGGGCAGCCGTCACGATTCTGTCATTCCTCGCCCCCGCGCCCGGCGCACCACAGGCCTTGCGCCCGCGAAGCGCGCGGGTTAGTATCTGAACGGTTACTAATTGCATGGCGATTGTCACCCCCCTCCGCGCGCATCCCCACAACGTCATCCGGGATCCCGAGCGGACACGCGAGCGCATTCTCGCGGGCGCCCTCAGGGAGTTCTCGGCTCACGGCTTCGCCGGGGCCCGCGTGGATCGGATCGCCCGTCGGGCCCGCATCAACAAGCGCATGCTCTACCACTACTTCGGCAACAAGGAGGGCCTGTTCAAGGCCATCCTGAGCCGCAAGCTGGGCGAGCGCCTCGCGTGGGCGGCCGAGACTCCGCGCGATCCGGGCGAGAGCCTGGTGTTCTGGTTCGACATCACGTGCCGGGATCCCGACTGGGTTCGCCTATTGCAATGGGAAGCGCTCGAAGGCGGCCCGGGAACGATCAGCCGGGAGGCGGAGCGCCAGCGGGCATTCAAGCTCGGCGTGGACCAGCTGCGCGATCGGCAGGCGCACGGGCTGCTCCGGGCCGATCTCGATCCCCGACAGACCCTGCTGGCGATGATGGCGCTGACCATGTTCCCCGTGGCATTCCCCCAGATCACGCGGCTCGCCACGGGTCTGCGGCCGAAGGACCCGACCTTCCGCAAGCAGCGCGCCGAGTTCCTGCGACGCTTCGCCGGGGCCCTGCAGCCCGAGCGCGCCCGCCCGGCGGCGCGCGGAAGCGCTGGAAGCGGAGGCCGGTCCTGACGCTCCGGCGGGGGCTCGCTGTCCTGCTGTCGCTCGCTGCGGCGACCGGCCTGTCCGTCGGCTGCCGGGGCGACGGACCGGGCGACGCCAAGGCGGCCGCCCAGAAGCCGGCCGTGCCAGTCACCGCGGCCGCCGCCGTGGAGCAGAACTGGCCCGTGCAGGTGCGCGCCATCGGCAATGTGCAGGCGTACACGACCGTGTCCGTCCTCTCGCTGGTCGGTGGCGAGATCTTCCAGGTGCACTTCAAGGAAGGACAGGAGGTCCGGAAGGGCAACCTGCTCTTCACCATCGATCAGCGTCCGTTCCAGGCCGCGTTGCAGCAGGCGCAGGCCACGATGGCTCAGCACCAGGCTCAGGTCACCCAGGCCGAGGCCAACCTGGCGCGGGACATGGCCCAACTCGAGAACGCCCAGGTCGAGGAAACGCGGTACCGCAAGCTGGTCGAAGGCGGTTTCGTCGCGCGGCAGCAATACGACCAGATCCTCACCAACGAACGAGCGCTGGCCGCGACGATCGACGCCGACCGGGCGGCGGTCGCGACCGCCCGCGCGGCCGTGCGGGCCGACGAGGCCATGGTGGAGAACGCGAGGCTCCAGCTGAGCTATACGGTGACTCGCGCGCCGGTCGACGGCCGGACCGGCAATGTCTTCATTCAGCGAGGCAACGTCGTCAAGGCCAACGACGTCGGCAACCCGCTGGTCGTGATCACCCAGGTCCACCCGATCTACGTCGTCTTCTCCGTCCCCGAGCAGGAGCTGGAGCGCATCAAGCGGTACCGCGCCACGGGGGAGCTCAAGGTCGAGGCCACGGCCCCGGGACAGACGCCAACGACGGTTCGCGGCGACCTGACCTTCGTCAACAATACGGTGGACATGACCACCGGGACCATCCAGCTGAAGGCAACCTTCCAGAACACGGAGAACGCGCTCTGGCCGGGACAGTTCGCCAACGTGACACTCACGCTCACGGCCCAGCCGAACACGGTCGTCGTGCCTTCGCAGGCCGTGCAGAGCAGCCAGCAGGGATCGTACGTGTTCGTCGTCAAGCCGGACCAGACGGTAGAGACGCGACCGGTCGTGCTGGGGGCTACCGACGGGCGGAACATCGTGATCGCCAAAGGCGTGGCCGCCGGTGAGGTCGTCGTCACCGACGGCCAGCTCCGGCTGGTGCCCGGCGCGCGCGTGGACGTCAAGACTGCACCCAGTCCGGCCCCGCGCAGCGGCACCGGGGGATGAGCCCCGAGCTCTTCATCCGGCGTCCCGTCATGACCTGTCTGGTCATGGCCGGAATGCTGGTTTTCGGAATCATGGCCTACCGGCTCCTGCCGGTCAGCGACCTGCCGAACGTGGATTTCCCCACCATCCAGGTCACCGCCAGCCTGCCGGGCGCCAATCCCGACACCATGGCCTCTGCCGTCGCCACGCCCCTGGAGCGACAGTTCTCGACCATTGCGGGCATCGACTCGATGACGTCCACCAGCGCGGTAGGCCAGACCCAGATCACGATTCAGTTCGCGCTCGAGCGGAACATCGACGCCGCCGGCCAGGACGTCCAGGCGGCCATCACGGCCGCAGCACCGCTGCTGCCGCCCGGCATGCCGACGCCGCCGGCCTATAAGAAGGTCAATCCCGCCGACCAGCCGATCCTGTACATGGCGCTCAGCTCCAAGACCCTGCCGCTCTACACCGTCCACGAGTACGCCGAGACGAATCTCGCCCAGCGGATCTCCACCATCAGCGGCGTCGCGCAGGTGCAGATCTTCGGCCCGCAGAAGTACGCGGTGCGCGCCCAGCTCGACCCGAGCACGCTTGCCACGATGGGCATCGGCATCGACGAGGTGCAGAAGGCGCTCAGCCAGGCCAACGTGAACTTGCCCACCGGGACGCTCTGGGGGCCTTACCAGGCCTTCAGCGTGCAGGCCACCGGCCAGCTCATGACCGCGGCGGCCTACCGTCCGGTCATCGTCGCCTACCGGAACGGCTCGCCGATCCGCCTCGAGCAGCTCGGCCGCGTCATCGACAGCGTGCAGACGGACAAAGTGGCGAGCTGGTACAAGGACGAGCGGGCCGTGGTCCTGGCCATCCAGCGTCAGCCGGGCACGAACACCATCGAGGTCGTGGATTCGATCAAGAAGATCCTCCCGGCCTTTCGCGCCCAGCTGCCCGCGGCGGTGAGCCTGAACACGCTCTACGACCGCTCGCAGTCCATCCGGAGTTCGGTCGACGACGTGCAGTTCACGCTCTTCCTCGCCATGGCCCTCGTCATCCTGGTGATCTTCCTGTTCCTCCGCAACGTGTCGGCCACGATCATCCCGAGCCTGGCCCTGCCCATGTCCATCATGGGCACCTTCATGGTGATGTACGCGCTGGGCTACACCATCGACAACCTCTCCCTGATGGCGCTGACGCTCTCGGTGGGCTTCGTCGTGGACGACGCCATCGTCGTCCTCGAGAACATCGTCCGGCACATGGAAGCCGGGATGGGCCGCATGGAGGCGGCGATCAAGGGCGCCAATGAGATCGGCTTCACCATCGTCTCCATGACGCTCTCGCTGGCGGCCGTTTTCCTCCCGGTGCTCTTCATGAGCGGCGTGGTGGGACGTCTGCTCCACGAGTTCGCGGTGACCATCGGGGCCGCCGTCCTCGTGTCCGGCTTCGTGTCGCTCACGCTCACCCCGATGGCCTGCAGCCGCTTCCTCCGGCCGCCCCAGCACGCCCACGGCCGGCTGTACGCCGCCTCCGAGCGCGTGTTCGATGGCATGCTGCACCTCTATGAGCGCACGCTCACAGTCGTGCTCCGGCATCCGCGCTACACGCTGACCGTCTTCGTGCTCACGCTGGGGCTCACCGCCGTCCTCTTTACGATGATCCCCAAGGGCTTCATTCCCAACGAGGACACGGGTCAGGTCTTCGCCTTCACCGAGGCCTCCCAGGACGTGTCCTTCGACAACATGATGCAGCATCAGCAGGAGGTCGCGGGCATCGTGGGCAAGCAGCCGTACGTGGACTCGTACTTTTCGGCGATTGGCGCGAGCGGTATCAACGTCGTGCCCAATACGGGACGGATCTTCATGCGGCTCCGGCCCCGCGCCGAGCGGCCGTCCGCGGATGAGATCGTCCAGGATCTGCGCCGCAAAGTGAGCGGGATCCCGGGGATGAATGTCTATCCCCAGGTGCTGCCGACGATCCGGATCGGCGGCCAGCTGACGAAGGGCCTCTTTCAGTACACGCTGCAGGATGCGGACCAGCAGACGCTCTACAAGTGGGCGCCGGTCCTGTTCGACAAGATCCGCGGGCTGCCGGGCTTCCTAGACGTGAACTCGGATCTGCAGATCACGAGCCCGCAGGTGCTGGTGGAGATCGACCGCGACAGGGCGTCGGCGGTCGGCGTGACCGCCGATCAGATCGAAAACGCGCTGAACGACGCGTATGGCGCCCCGCAGGTCTCGACCATCTACACGCCCACCAACCAGTACTGGGTGATGATGGAGCTGCTGCCGCAGTACCAGCGGGACCCGGCCGCGCTCTCGATGCTCTACATCCGCGCCTCGAGCGGCAAGCTGGTGCCGCTCGGCTCGGTGGCGAAGCTCACCCGAGCAGTCGGCCCGCTGACGGTTAACCACCTCGGGCAGCTGCCGGCGGTGACCATCTCGTTCAACCTGCGTCCCGATCTGTCACTGGGTAACGCGGTGGACGAAGTGCGAAAGATGGAGCGCGATCTCCGCCTGCCGGCAACACTCAGCACCAGCTTCCAGGGCACCGTCCAGGCATTCCAGCGTTCCCTGCAGGGTCTCGGCCTCCTGCTCCTGGCGGCGGTGCTCGTGATCTACCTGATCCTGGGAATCCTCTACGAGAGCTTCATCCATCCGCTGACGATCCTGTCCGGCCTGCCGTCGGCCGGCGTGGGCGCGCTGCTGACGCTGCTCCTCTTCCATCAGGAGCTGAACCTCTACGGCTTCGTCGGCATCATCATGCTGGTCGGCATCGTGAAGAAGAACGCCATCATGATGATCGACTTCGCGCTGGACGCGCAGCGGGCGGGCAAGACGGCGGCGGAGGCGATTTACGAGGGCTGCCGGCTGCGGTTCCGCCCGATCATGATGACCACGATGGCCGCGCTGATGGGGACGCTCCCCATCGCCGTCGGCATCGGGACCGGCTCGGACTCGCGCCGCTCCCTGGGCCTGTCGGTGGTCGGCGGCCTCCTGCTCTCGCAGCTGCTCACCCTCTACATCACCCCGGTGATCTACCTGTACTTCGAAGGGCTGCGGGAGCGTTCGGCCCAATGGCGGCAGCGCCGACGCCCGGCTCGGCCGAGCGAGCCCATCCCCGCCAAGTAACCGCGCGTTTCGTGAGCGTCACGGCCGCTCCCGCTCGACCATTTCCACTCGCACTCCCCGATCCGCCAGCCATGTCCGAACCGCGGCCCAGGCGTGGGGCTCTCTGTCCTCCCACGCCTCCACCGCCCGCGCCGACACCACGACGCACTGCCGCTTCTCCTGCCATACACGCTCGACCAGCCGGGCAAGTTCGCTTTTGAGCATCCGGAGCTCCGTCAGCAGCACATCCGTCGCGAGCTCACCCTCATCCTCGGGGTTCGCCCCGACCGGCAGTCGGTGAGACATCTTCCTCCTACATTCCTCCCGTTCGGTCACCGAGTCTCGAAAACGTTTACAAGCGGCGTGCCATCCTCGTCGAAGCTCTGAGACAAGAAGAGGTGAGAGGAGAGAGCGGATTGGGCCTCGAACATCACCCGACGTGTCTATTTTGGTGAGAAGGGACTTGGCTGCGTGAGCTTCCGTGTGTAGGAATTACATGACGAAGGAAAATATTATCCGGGTCTGAGCGGAATTACTCTCGGCTTCGGCGCATGAAGGGGGTGGGCCTCGTGCGCGTCGGCCGCCTCGCGCGTCGGCCCGCCCGAGGGCTTCAGCCGCCTGACCTTCCGGTGCGGGTGAATCTGGGCAGTACGCGCATCGAGGTGCCGCTCCCGCAGTGATGCGGAACCGCTTACGGCTTGGACGGCGACTCGACGAGGTCGACGAAGCACGTGCGCTCGACCCGGCCTGTCTCCCTATCGTACTGCCAGCTCTGGCCGCCGATCAGGCGGATCGAGTCGCCAATGAACTTCCCTTTGTATTCGGCGTCATACCTGAAGCCCTTGCCCGAGGCCCGACTGGAGAGCGTCATCTCGCCCGACTCCGTGATTGTTCCGCTGCCGCGCTCGAAGCTGCCCGTGTGCCTGCCCTCCGGAGTCAGGATCTCGCGCTCGTACGCGATCCTGCCGTCGGTGATGGTCACCGAAAACGCAGTCTTCAAGTCACCCCTCGTATGGCCGCGCAGCTGCCCGCAGGTGATCTTGCCGCCATAGACGCCATCGAATGGATCCGCCCAAGCCCTCGCCGGCGCGAGCAGGAGCGCCGCTCCGAGCGCGAGGAGCGCCAGCCGGCTCACAGCCAGGTCGTATCGGGATCGAGTCCCAGCAGGAACTGGCCCACCGTCTCGAAGTGGGCCTGCCGGCCCTGCATCTGCTGCGTCACCGCATGGATGTCCCGGAACCGCCGGTCGAAGGGGCTCGCGGTGAAGATCGACGTCGCGCCGGCCGCGTGGTGGACGACGTCCGCCGCCTCCTTCGCCTGGTGTATCGCATAGGTCGACGCCAGCCGGATGCGGACGCGCTGCTCCAGCGTGAGAATGCCCGTCGGCTCGACAGCCCGCCAGATGTCGTCGAGCGATCGCACCAGGAAAGCTCGTGCGGCTTGCAGCTGCGCCTCGGCCTGGGCCACCTGGGACTGGATCACCGCACTGTCGCGGAGCGCGCTCTTGAAACCCCGGGGGGTCTTGTCCCGCGCGAGCTCGATGAAGGCATCCAGCATCCGCCGCGCGATTCCCAGCGCCACGGCCGCGAACCCGGAGGCGTAGAGGCAGCCGATGGGGAAGCAGTAGAGCGGACCGGGATGGAGGCGCTCGGCCGGATCGTCGCGGGCGGCCGACCGCTCGTGCGGAACAAAGAGATCCGACACCGTGAAAGCATCGGTCCCCGTCGCCTTGAGGCCGCCCACATGCCAGACGTCGATGAGCCGAGCGCTCTCGACCGGAAAGAGCATGGTACGGGCCACCGGCGCGCCGTCGGAGCGACGGCGAGGGCGGCCGTCGGCCTCATAGATGGCGCAGTGGCCGCCCAGCCACGTGGCATGGCGGCAGCCGCTGGCGAAGCTCCAGGTGCCGCTGACCCGATATCCACCGTCCACGGCCACGGCCTTGGCATCGGGTCCCGGTCCCCAGGCCAGCAAAGACCGCGGGTGTTTAAAGATCTCGGCGGCCACGTCCGGCTGGAGGTACGCGGCGACCATGGAGCACCCGGCCGTCTGGCCGATGCACCAGGCCGTGCTCGCGTCGGCCTTGGCCACCTCTTCCATCACATGGACGAAGGTGACCGGATCGACCTCGGCGCCATTGAGCGAGCGCGGCAGCAGCAGGCGGAACAGGCCGGCGTCGAAGAGCGCGGCCAGAAGTGGCTCGGGCAGCCGGCGGTCCGTTTCGGCCTGATCCGCCCAGACCTCGATCTGTGGCGCGAGCTTTTGCGCCCGCTCCACATAGTCGATGGCGGGGCCCGCCGAACCCGGCCCGTCAGGACCCCAGAGTGTCATGGCCCCGTACTATAGCGCATCCCCGACCCCGCGCGCCCTCCTCCGCTAGAACATGCCGTTCGAATTGGCCGACTTCTCGGGAATGGGCTGCACCACGTCCCAGTGCTCGACGATCTTGCCGGGCTAGCCCCGCACTTTGCTACACTGCCCTCGCCCGAGCCGGCGCAATTCAGAGCCAGGAGGCCTTTATGCACATCGGCGTCTGCATGTTTGCCACGGACTACGCGATCCGCCTCGACGAGCTAGCGCGGGCCGCCGAGGAGCGCGGCTTCGAGTCGCTCTTCGTCCCCGAGCATACCCACATCCCCGTCAGCCGGCGGACACCCTTCCCCAGCGGCGGACCGATCCCCAAGGAGTACTCCCACACCTTCGACCCCTTCGTCTCGCTGATGGCGGCGGCCGCGGCCACCCGGCACCTCAAGATCGGCACCGGCATCTGCCTCATCATCGAGCGCGACACCATCACCACGGCCAAGGAGGTCGCGAGCCTGGACGTCCTGTCCAATGGCCGCTTCCTCTTCGGCGTGGGCGGCGGGTGGAATCGCGAGGAGATGGAGCACCACGGCACGGACTTCCCGTCGCGCTTCAAGCGCCTCCGCGAGCAGATCCTGGCGATGAAGGAGATCTGGACCAAGGACGAGGCGGAGTTCCACGGCCAGTACGTCAACTTCGACAAGATCTGGGCCTGGCCCAAGCCCCAGCAAAAGCCCCATCCGCCCGTCCTGCTGGGCGGCGAGAGCGGCCACACCCTTCAGCGCGTGGTGGACTGTTGCGACGGATGGTTCCCGCGCGGGCGCGCGGCCGAGGCCATCCTGCCCGGGCTGAAGGACCTCCAGGCCCGCGCGGCCAAGGCCGGACGCGACATGAAGACCATCTCGGTGTCGGTGTTCGGCGCCGCGCCCGACGAGGGCGTGCTCGAACGCTATGCCAAGGCCGGGATCACCCGGGCCATCCTGCGGCTGCCGCCCGAGGGGCGCGACACGGTGCTGCCGCTCCTCGATCAGTGGGTCAAGCTTATCAAGACCTGATGGCGGCGCGGCGACGCCGGAGGGCGAAGCGGAGGAAGAAGCTCCGCCGTTCGTGATTATTGGGAGGGCGGAGGCGGAGCCGACGGGGGCGGAGGCGGATTCGGGATCCACACCCATTGATAGGGGGTCTGGATGCCGTCTCCGTACAGCTGAT
>Ga0207646_10003931_pt1 | contig 16500 bp, 16 predicted proteins | sample KBSK5502metaG_FD_184343 | JGI IMG/M metagenome (GOLD analysis project Ga0207646, IMG submission 184343) | Corn, switchgrass and miscanthus rhizosphere microbial communities from Kellogg Biological Station, Michigan, USA - KBS K5-50-2 metaG... | ecosystem: Host-associated > Plants > Roots >... | reverse complement strand
CTCCCTACAGTACGAATCCAAAGTCATGCTGGAGCTTATCCCTAGGATCTATGATCGTGAGGGTCGGATCACGCAAGTTCTCGGGGAGGAAGACGAGCCCAAGACAGTCATGCTCAATGCGCCGCACGTCATGGGTCCGGATGGAAGACCAGCACCACCGCCCCCGCCGATGCCGGGACAGCCGCAGCCAAACATCAAGCACTATGACCTGTCCAGGGGGGGTAAGTATTCGGTAGCCCCGGTTATAGGCAAGAGCGCACAGACGCGACTCCAGGAGGGCGCAGACGAGCTTTCGGAGCTGATCCAGGGCCTTCCTCCGGACGGACAGATGGTTCTTTTGCCCACGTATCTTCGCTTTAGGGACGGCCCGGGGATGAAGGAAGCCGCCGACATGATGGCGAAACTGCGGGACAAGAACTTCCCGGGTATTGCGCAGAAAGAAGGCGAGCAGCCTAGTTCCGAGCAACTTCAGGCACAAAACGCTGCCCTACAGGCTCAGCTCCAAGAGGCGCAGCAGAAGGTCGCCCAGGCCGCAGACCTCCTCAAGACCGAGCAGGCCAAACAGCAGGCGACCATCGAAAAGGCCAAGATCGATGCATCCCAGGCTATTGAGATCCAGCGCATGAAGGATGCAACGTCCATTGCTGTGGCCAAGATCAACGCCGCCGCGAAGGGCGCCATCCAGGCCGGCGAGCTACAGAACGAAAACCTTGCCTTGGCTTACGAGATCAGCCACGACGAGGAGAAGACGAAGTTTGACGCCGCTCACGAGACGGCCCTCGTGAGCCTCCAGCAGGCGCATGACCTCGAAAAGGCCAAGCTGAAGATGGCCCATGAGGTTGGAATGGCTGGGGCTGGAGCCCATTCCGTGACCATGTCCCGCGACCATGGGCAAACCAACGATACCGAGACGCCCGGCGAGGACGCTGGAGAGAACACAGAAGAGTGATTAACCTTGACCTGCGGTAAATCGACAGTAAAATGCGAGCGAGCCTATGAGTTCTGACCCCTCCACCATCGCAACCGTCGAGCACGGAGGCTTTACCGTCTCCAGCAATACCTCTACCGCCGAGGAGATGACGGGCATCCTTGAGGCCCGGGATACCCAAAAGACGGGTGGGGACGTCCAAGAGACGCACACTGACGAGAACGGCGAGCCCGATCTCTCTCATGCGGCCTCAGAATTGGGCAAAAGAGGCGCCGAAGCCGCTGCCGCCAAGCGTGCCGCCGAGGCCAAGGAAGCCGCGAAGGAAGAGAAGGCCGACAAGGACGCCGAGAAGGCCCCCAGCGAGGCCGAGGATAAGCGCAAGGGCAATCCCAGGCATGATCCTCAGGCCAGAGTCGCTCAGGCCACCAGAGAGGCCGCAGAGGCCCGCCGCGAGGCCGCCGCCGCGCGTGAAGAAGCTGCTAAGGCGAGAGCCGAGCTTGAGCATGCCCGATCAGCCCGCCAGATCGAGGCTCCTCCAAAGCCCCCCAAGGAATCGGCTGACCCAGGAGCCCCGAAAGTCGAAGACTTCGAGGACTACGCCGAGTTCACCCGGGCTACAGCCCGGTACGAGTATCAGGCTGAAGCCAAGAGGGCCCAAGAGGCCCAGCGGTCCCATCAGCGCTCACAGCAGATGGGAGAATACGAGAACCGCTATAAGGCATCCGTGGTAAAAGCCAAGGAAGCGGATCCCGACTTCTGGAGCAAGATCGGTGATCACGTCGCTGTCCTGTATCCCACGTTCAAGCTTCTCCAAATGGCCGAGCGGGGAGAGATCTCCCACGATGACCCACGGTTTGGAGATCCACGGACCTACATTGCAGATGAGATCGTGGACAACGTGGACGATGCTCCCGCGCTCATGGTGTATCTTTCGGAGCACAAAGACGAATTCCAGCGTATCGCCGCGCTGCGATCTCCGCGAGCCATTACTCGCGAGATGGCGAAACTCGTAACGAGCTTGGGCGTTGAAACGACTGCCACCAATCCCAAGCCGTCTGTAAGCAAGGCGCCTCCTCCCGTTCGGCCAGTAACGGGCGCGCCACAGGTCGCAGACGAAGGCACTTACCGCGAAGGAATGTCTCTCGATGAGTATTCCAAGCGCTGGAAGCCGGCCAAGTCGCGATAACGAGGTCGGTGACTTAAGTCACTGAAAACTTAGCGATGGCGAACACCCTCATCACCCCTACCTGGGTGACGATGGAAACGGCCATGTACTTCGTGAATAGTCTGCGCGGTGTGGCGCAGTTCAATCGCGAGTACAACGACGAATACACCCGCGACGGCGCGAAGGTGGGTGATACCGTCAAGGTCCGTCTTCCCCAGCAGTTTGAAGCCTCCGACGGTGAAGGTCTGATCATCCAGAACCTTCTCGACCGGACGGTGAACCTCATCCTCAACCGGCGACGTCACGTCGGCTTTGGTTGGTCTTCGTCTCAGGCGACGACTGACCTGGATGACATCCGCCAGCGGTATGTGATGCCCGCAGCGGAGACGCTCGCGAATGTGTACGACCGTCAGAGCATGGCGGACGTGTACAAGAGCGTTTACAACACGGTGGGGACGCTTGGTACGACTCCCGCCTCCGGTCTCACCTACTCGCAGGCTCGCGTCAAGATCGCCGATCTTGCGGGTCCGGATGAGAATCTCGTGGCTGTGTTGGAGCCTCTCGCCAACGCGACCATTGCGTTCTCGACCGCGGCGTTTTTCAATCCCCAGGGGAAGGTCTCCGAGAATTGGTCGAAGGGTCAGTTTGCCCAGGCCCAGCTTGGTATCGAGAAGTGGTTCCAGGACCAGAACATTCCCCGGTTTACGTCTGGATCGGTGGGTGGTGCTGGTGCAACCCCACTCGTCAATGGTGCTCTCCAGACCGGCTCAAGCATCATCTCTGACGGGTGGGCCTCCGGTACGTCGGTTCTGAAGAAGGGCGATATCATCACCATCGGCGGCGTGTTCTCGGTCAATCCCCTCTCGAAGGAATCGACTGGCCGGCTTCAGCAGTTCGTTCTGACGTCCGACATCTCGGACACCACGGGAGCCATCACGCTTCCGATCTCCCCGAGCATCATCACGTCCGGCGCCCTCGCAAACGTTACGGCGGCCCCGGCGGACAACGCTGTCATCACGTATTGGGCGATGGCGGCTGGCGCAACCCTCGCGGCAACGGTGAGCCCACAGAACCTCGTCTTCCATCCCAAGGCGTTTGCGTCGGTCATGGCTGACCTCGTGATGCCGAACGGTGGAGCGAAGGCTACTAGGGTGAACAGTAAGTCTCTCGCCATTTCCATCCGGTACGTGGAGCAGTTCCAGATCACCACGGACCAGAACCTTAATCGTCTGGACATTCTCTTCGGCTCGGCGGCTATCCAGGAACGGATGGCTACCCGGGTCGTTGGTTAGGAGGGCGTCATGGCAGTCACGCAGCTCAACTCGACCACTGTCACGAGCGCCATCACGGCTTCGGACTACGACTTCGCCGTAGGCGCTACGACGAATATCACGGTCGGCTCGCTCCTCGTAGCCGCTGGTACTGGAGCTATCGAGGTCATGAAGGTCCAGGCTATTCCTGTGGCTGGACGTGTTCAGGTCATGCGAGGCGTTCTTGGTTCTGTCGCCAAGCCGCAGGCCGCGTCTACCCTGCTCTATCTCGGTACTCCGGATCAGTTCAAGTCGATTCGGGACTCCGCTGCGGCAATCGTGGGTGATTCTGTCGCTCTTCCGGACTATCTCACTCCAGGATGCCGCGCTCGTGATGGTTCTGGCAATGAATACGTCCTCGTGGATCTCACGTTCCCGGCGTTTGTGGGGGCTGGAGTCCTGATCTCTCGTGATGGTGCCTTCACGGCATCTGCCCTTACGGCAGCCGCGCCCGGTTCGGTGGGCGTGCTAGTCGAAGAGGGTACATCCACTCAGTACGCATGGGCGCAGATCTACGGAGCCAATGCGCACGCTCAGCTCGTCAGTGGTAGCTCGCTCGTTACGTCAACGGGCATCCTTACTCCCGCAACATCTGTCTCCACCCCCGCGGCCGGTCTGTTGGGTCTTACGACCTCTCAGGCTTCGTCCGTGGAAACGTCGCGCATCTATGGAATGTACCCCACGAGCGCGGCGAGTACGGCTACCACGAGCGCAACCTCGGCAACGGGGCTGTTCTGCTCGGTGTGGCTCAACTATCCGTTCACGCTGCGCCAGGTCAGCTCGTAACATGATGGAAGTCAAGCCGCCCGTGGCGTTCGCTGTAGAGCCTATTCCACGGGCAACTGCGGCCCGTACAGTGCGGAAGGTCGCATTGTGCGGGTCGCATTCGGACTCTTTGAGAGATGCCCCTTGGAACGATCCTACTTGGGAGTTCTGGGGGCATGCGTCTTCGAGAGCTTGGTATAGACGGCCGATGGATCGTTACTTCGACCTCCATCCTCGGGCCTGTTGGTCTCGGGGAGGGAAGAAGTCGGCGCTCTACCCGAAATGGCTAGCCAAGAACACCGTACCGTTGTACATGCAGGACAAGTATCCAGAGATCCCATCTTCGCGACGGTATCCGAAGGGCCAGATCCTTGCGGAGTTTGGAGACGCGCGGGCCTACTTCGCGAATCATGTCGCATGGATGATCGCACTCGCCATGACCGAGGGCGTTTCTGTCCTGGGCCTCTGGGGTATCAACTATGGAACGGAGAGCGAATACGTCAGGCAGAGGGGATCAGCGGAGTATTGGCTGGGAAGAGCTGCGCAGAGCGGCATACGCATCATTCTTCCAGAGCAATGCACGCTCCTCGCAGAGCCGAGCCTCCTCTATGGGTATGAATCCCACGACGATGAGACCGGACTACTCAAGGCGGATTACCGACGCCGAGAGTGGAAGCCCTCCCAGACTATCGAGCCGATGAAGGCGGGGGAGACGCGTGCTCTCGCCAAGCCACCCGCCGAATTGATTGCAGACATTGCGCTTGAAGAGAGCGAATACCCGCGCCCGGAATGGGCGCTTGGACCACTGCCCGAGAGATCGGACGGGGGGATAGGAGAAGGCGCGTGAGTCAGGAATTTAGGCCGGTCAACCAAGAAGTAGACGATCTCTACAACCGGGAGCCAGGCATCGTCATCTCTCCCGGTTCCAATGCGGCCAAGGAATACTCCAAGTTCGAGCAGTTCCCGTCGAAGTGGACTGCTGGATATCCTCCGGGGAATCCATACGTCTATCGTCCCTATCCCAAGATGCTCTACCGGGCCCAGGACTATCACGGCAAGATCTGTTGCATGGCTGCCCGGCCAGATGAGGGCGAGTTCCGCGATCCTCGCGAGTATGAGAGGGCCGTCGATTCGGCAGAGAGATTTACCCAGCGCTGCCAGATGATCGTGAATGACGAGCGCGAGCGTTCTATCGCCATGGAACAGGGCTGGAGAGAAAGCCCCGATGATGCTGTGGCCTTCGTTAATAGCAGAAACGAAGGCATCGCTCGCGCAGCAGCAGAGCGGAACTACGAAGTGGAGCGCATGAGCGAGAAGGCCAGGGCCGAAGTAAGGGCGGCAGAACAGGCCAATGACGGCCGACACCTCGAAGTAATGCCCGAAGCCAAGCGCCGCCGTGGACGTCCCCGCAAGGTCGATAGCCCCAGCTATATCAAGGAGTAGTCCCTGAGCACTGTCCAAGACCTCGTCAATGCGGCGACTCGCGAGATCAACGTGCTCGCTTCTGGGGAGGTCTTGGCTTATGCGGACTCGGAAGACGCGAGGACTCGCTGTAACCGCATGCTCAACGGGTGGGCAGCGACGAATCTGACCATCTACACCATTACGCGGACTATGTCCACGCTGACGGCGAACCAGGCCAGCTTTACGGTCGGGACTGGTGGAAACATCAACATCGTCCGCCCGGTGTTTATCGAGAAGGTCAACTTCATCGATACATCCCAGAGCCCGACCTATGAGTACGACCTCCCGGAGCTTCTTAGCGAGGAACAGTACGAGGGCATCAATCTCAAAGCGCTGACGTCCCTCTATCCTCAAGCGGCTTACTACAACCCGACCTATCCACTCGGAACCCTCATCCCGTGGCCTATTCCGACGTCCGCGACCCTTCTCTGGGCGATCTATCACTGGGCCGCTATATCTGAGTTTGCCGCATTGACCGATACGGTCACTCTTCCCCCGAGCTATGAGGACGCCGTTGTCCAGAACCTTGCGATTCTCCTGTGCCCGAGTTATGGAGTACAGCCTCATCCGGTGTTGGTCAAGACAGCAGCGGAGAGCTTGGCGACGCTGAAGAGAGCCAACAAGAGAGAGCGGGCGCTAACCTTCGGCGCGGATGTTCTTGGTGATAGAGGCCGATTCGGACCCGGAACCTATAACATCTTTAGCAACACCGGACAGTAGATGAACCTCTCCGGCTTCATCCGCGGCAGCTACGAGAGCCAAGCCTATACGGCCGATCAGGAAGATACGATCAACTACTACGTCGAGCGCATGGAGAGCGACGGCGCTACGACGAAGTGGGCCCTTTATCCCACCCCTGGAGTAACTCAGGTCTGCGCGGGTACGTCTGGGTCCGGAAGAGGGCTCTTCGAGGCCGCCGGCAGGCTCTTTGGTGTCATCGGAGACAAGCTGTATGAAGTAGGGGCATTCGGGACCATTACGAGTCTCGGGACTGTCGCTATCGGAGCGAATCCGGCAACGCTCTCATACAACGGAGACGGGGGAGGGCAGGTCTTCGTTACGTCGGGGGATAACGGATATATCCTCGACCTCGCTACGAACGTTGTGACCCAGATCGCCGCGCTCAATGGGAAGGCGACGATGGGTGCGCATCTCGACGGTTATTTCCTAGCCCTGGATGCATCGTCTTCGACGTTCTACATCTCAAATCTGAGTGCGGGGCTGACGTGGAACACGGGGACGGACTTCGCCCAGCGAAGTCAGGCTCCCGATCCATGGATTAGCATGAGGGTGAGCGGAAAGTTCGTCTGGCTCCTGGGAACAGAAACCTCCGAAGTCTGGTATGACACCGGAGGGTCATTCCCCTTCGCCCCACATCCCTCGGGACTGGTCCCATACGGCTGTGCGGCGGCGTTCTCGGCCACTCAGGTAGGGGCAGGATTGGCTTGGCTCGGGACATCTGTATCTGGGGGGAGATATGTGCTACAGGCCCTAGGATTTACTCCCGAGGTCATTTCAGACTTCCCACAGCAGTTTGCCATGAGCAGCTATTCCAACATCTCTGATGCCGTGGCCGACTCCTATAACGACCTCGGCCATACGTTCTATGTCCTGAGCTTCCCTCTCCAGGGTGTCACGTGGGCCTGGGACTCGGCTACAGGTCAGTGGGCGAAGCGTGGGACGTGGATCGCCGAAACGGGAGTCTTCAACTCCTGGAGACCTCGGTTTCATGCTTCAGCCTACGGCCAGCATTGGATGCTCGACGCCGAGACGGTGAGCGTCTATCACATGAGTTCCACGATCCCGACCGACGTTGACTCGCGCGTGATCCGGAGGGTCCGTCGAGCCCCCGCGCTCATGGCCGAGAACACGCGAATCTTCTACTCCTCGTTTGAGCTGGACCTCGAGCCTGCGAACGCTCTAGCGGACAGCACAGTTCAAGGCTACGACCCCCAAGTCATGCTCCGGATGAGCAACGACGGTGGGAAGACGTGGGGCGCGGAGATGTTCCGCTCGGCTGGCCTAGTAGGACAGTACGGCAAGAGGGTGCGCTGGAATCGGCTGGGGTGCGGGAGACGGAGAGTCTTCGAGGTTGCGGTGAGTGACCCTGTCGCCTGGAAGCTCACGGGGGCCTACATCGCTCTTGCCCAGCCCCCACAACAGCAGGGGACCGCTAGCCAAGCGACCCAATGAGCACTCAGAACGTTGTCCCGATCCCGCTACAGGATCCGATTGCCCAGCCTGCCCGGATAGAGTTTGTAAAGCGAGGCCAGAAGGATCCGAAGGAAGGGACGGTTACTCAGGCGTGGCTCGATTGGTTTACGAGTCAGAGCGACTCCCTGAGTGCCTCTTCCACCAGGATTAATACGGTCCCGCTGACGACTCAGTTTGCCGCTATCGCTCCAACGGACTTCTCGGGAGCGAATCTCTCAGCCGGCCTGTATCGCATTTCGTACTACGCCCGGATCACCCAGGCGGCAGGGGTGAACAGCAGCCTCACGGTCACATTCGACTGGACGGACGGTGGGGTGTCGCCTTCGTTCTCCGGCGCGGCGATCACCGGCAACACCACGACGACTTTTCAGAGCGCGACGTTTCCGATCCACATCGACAGCCTTAGCCCTGTACGCTACAGCACGGCCTATGTTAGTGTTGGGGCACCAGTTATGCAGTATGCGCTCTATATCTTCCTGGAGACGATGCCCTCATGATTGCACGTATCCTGCCGAGGGATGAGTGGGGCCGGCTCACGGGTAGTAATGTGCCCATGTTTGGCTCAGTCAGCCCCGAAGATGTGGATATTGTCGTGGTGGAAGATGAGGACAGGATCATCGCTTGCCTGACGGTTCTCCGGATTACGCACTTCGAGGGGGTCTGGATCGACCCCGAGAGCAAGGGCCTCGGAGTGACCCGCGCCCTCCTCCGTCTCGCTACGGAGCTTGCAAGAGTCCGCGGAGACGATTGGGTCATGGGTGCCGCAGAGAACGGAGACGAGCGCATGGCTAAGGTGCTCGACAAGATGGGCGCCGTGAGGGTTGGGCTTACGCCTTACGTGATTGCCTTGGGAGGTGAATCATGCCGCCTGCCGTCATAGCAGCCGGTATCGGCGCTGCGAGCGCTCTGGGGGGCGCTGCCCTCCAGTCGAGATCAGCGAATCGCTCGGGCGACGCCCAGACCCGCGCCAACCAACAGGCCATGGACTATGAACGGCAAAAGCAAGCCGAGGCCAAGGCGCAGAGAGATCAGGCAGCAGCAGCCTACCGAACCGCATGGAACGCATGGTACGCCCGGAACGGAGAAGAGGGCGTGCGACGCTATGGCGTTCCGGTCGGGATCACCATCCCCACCACGAAGGCGGGAGCTACCGCAGCCGTCAAGGGAGCGCCCCTAGGACAGCCTAGCGGCCCCATAGCGCCCCCTCCTGGCGCCAGTGGCCAGTCTGCTATGCCTCCCGCTCCGGGCGCGTCTATGGGCGCCCAGGGCGCTCCTATGCCCCAACCCTACACTCCGGGTCCCGGAATGGGTGCGCCCCAGTCCTACGTCCCAGAGACGAAGGCCGGGATAGTGGGAGCTGTACAGGGCGGATCGCTCGGACAGATGGCCGGGGCGCCTCCCATGGGTGGGACGGCACAGCCCGAAGACCCTAACGCGCGACGAGGCAGTCTTGGAGACATGGGCGGTTGGGCGGATTGGTCACGGTACGGAGCATAGGAGCTAGCAATGCCGCAGTTTTTCCATAGTCCCGACGAAGATCCGTACGGCCCGGGAGGCGGGGGAGGCGATCAGCCCGTCGTCCCCACTCCCGCCCCGGCTCCCAGCGGTGGTGACTCCACGGCCCCGGGCGTGCCCTCGGCCCCCGGAACCGGCGATATCATTCCCGTCGCCGATGGTACTGGCGTGGTTGGTGGGCGCCATGGTGGCGGAAGCCAAGGCTATGATCCGGGTGGCGGCCCGTCCTATCGCCTCCCCGGTGTCCCCACATTCACCCCTCCGCAGTTTGCCCGCCCGACACTCGCAGATGCCTATAACGAGCCTGGCTACCAGTTCCGCGCGAGAGCGGGAGAAGACGCCCTCCAGCGCTCCGCTGCCGCTCGGGGTGTCCTCCGGACCGGGGGCACGCTGAAGGATATCGTGGAGTACGGCCAGAACTTCGCCGCAAACGAGTATGGCCAGGTCTTCAATCGCGCCCTCTCGTCCTATGACCGGCAGTATCAGGGGGCCCACGATGCCTTCGCCCCTCAGATGGCGCAGTATCAGGCGAGGACGCAGGCCGAGATCGCCCGCGCGAACGCCCTCTATCAGCGTCAGTGGGATGCGTACACCTTCGGCCACCAGAATAGAGGCGGAGGAGGCGGATCCACGTACTACGAGCCCCCCCCGAATCCGGGCAGCTATGTTCCGGGCGATACGGCACCGCCTCCCGGCGTTCCGCCCACGAGCGGCGGTGGAGCAAATACAGGCGGCCCGAACGAGACTGGCCGCGACCCGTATCAGTACTACTGAGGCTAGACCATGGGTGGCTACTTCCTTCCCCCGCCGTATCAAGAAGACAACATGGAGAACCTTCTCCAGCAGCGCGCCCAGATCCAAGCGCGCGGGGCGCAGCAGTCCGGACAGATTTGGGGGAGTGCGCTTCAGAACGTGGGGCAGATTGCGGGGCAGGCCGTTCAACAGTACGGCGAGGAGAAGGACCAGAAGAAGATCCAGGGCGCCGTCTCGGCCGGCATGGCGAATCCCGATGACTTCGAGAGCGTTCTCTCTAGTCTCGACCCTACACAGGCAGCGAGGGCGCGCAAGGCGTTCGCGGACGCTAACGATGCGGCGTCCAAGCTGGACGAGCGAAAGTCTCTAATCGCACAGCATGAGGCAGCGCTCCAGAAGGCGCACGCTGACTATCAGCAGCAGACTGCGGACTACGCCGGCACGGTAGCCCTGCGCACGCTGCCCTTTCTGGACGATGATCCGGCAGGAGGCATCGGGGCTATTTCCATGGCCCTTGCTCATGCCAAGAGCCGCGGTGTCCCCGGAGCGGATCAGTATGACCAGCAACTCGCCAGCGCTCAGGATCTCATCAAGAAAGCGCAGGAGAGCGGCGACCCCATGGCTGTGCCGGCCGCGGGCGAGAAGATCCGTCAGACCTTCAAGCCGATCCTTGAGCAAATGACTCTCGGGATGAGTCCCGAGACGAAGGCCAAGCTGCTCGGGGAGGAACCGAAAGGTGTAGCGCTGGCCGAGGGCGCGACTCTGGTTGACCCGAGGACCGGAAGGGTGATGGCGACCGGGGCGCCCAAGGAAGTCAACCTTCAGCACGTCGAGACAGCCAAGGGAATCCAACTGCTCAACCCCAGGACGGGAGAGCTTGGGCCCGTGATCGCTCAGGGCAGACCAAACGCTTCTCAAGGCGCTGGTGGCGGAACCGCTAGCGGGGTAGACCCTTCAGCCATCGCGGACGCCATCATGAACGGCGATCAGCCGCCAGAGATGACCGGGCTTTATCGGAACGGGGCTGCGGTGCGTACCATGCTCGCCAAAAAGGGATTCAACCTCGCGGCAGCTCAGACCGATTGGAAGGCTACACAGCGACATGTGGCATCCATGAACGGCCCTACTCAACTCAAGCTGCAGCAGTCCATCAACGCCCTTCCTGAGCTTCTGGACTCGGTAGATTCTATTGCCAAGGAGTGGAAGGGCGGCCAGTTCCCAATCCTGAACAAGGCCAATCTCGCGTTGGCCAAGGGTGGAGCATACGGCCCCGAGGTGGCTTCTGTGGCGACCCGCCTTGACCAGCAGATTGCCGACGTGACGAGCGACCTCGGCTCAGTGTATATGGGGGGCAATTCCCCCACCGACCATAGCCTGAAGCTGGCCGAGACGGCCCTGAAGGGCGATTGGGATGAGCGCGTGTTCCATGACATGGTGAAGATGGCCCGTGCCAACGTTCAGATCAGGAGAAACTCGGTCCTTCACTCCGGAGTGGCCGGCGTGGGTGACAGCAACCCCTATGCGCCCAAGCAAGCCGCACCCTATGGAGCCCCACCTCCATCCGCCCCGCCAGCCCCCGGCGTTCATATCAAGAGCGATGCCGAATACGAGGCCCTACCCTCCGGCGCAGTATTCACTGGCCCGGATGGCCGCGTGCGAAGGAAGCCATAGATGGGCTGGCAAGATGCCCCCCTCGCGGGTAGCGTACCCGATGACATGCCGGACTTCTCTGGGGTGAGAAGCGGCGCATCATCCACTGGGCCCTCGTTCACCTATGGAAACATCGACCTTACCAATAGGCCGCGGGTGCAAAACCCGGATGGGAGCATCAGCACCGTGCGCTCTATGAGCATCGGCGTTGATGGGCGCGAGGTCTTGATTCCGACCGTGAGCGAAGACGGCCGGATCATGTCAGAGAAGGAGGCTATCAACCAGTATCGGCAGACCGGGCGCAATCTAGGTGTTTTCGACAGCCCGGAGAAGGCCACAGAATACGCTCAAAAACTTCATCAAGATCAGGCCAAGATGATCGAATCCCCTGTTCCGCCCAGGGCTCAGCCGGCATGGATGAGTGCTCCTATAGCCGAGGCCACCCCAGAGCAGCACTTCCCAACCCCCGGAGAAACCTTTAAGACTGGGGTGGACAACTTCGGAAATACCCTCTTGGATATGGTCAAGGCCGCGCCGATGGCCGCTGCCGCTCCATTTATAGCGCCGGCCCGCGAAGTCGCCGCCATGGCCGGATACGGCGAATCCCCATCCATGGCCCAGCTTCGAGCCTCGGGCCAGCACATCACGAACGCCCTCAAGGCTGGCCCAATGAGCCCAGAGGGGGCAGGAGAGGCTGTTTCGGCGATCCCCGGAATCGGCCCGGCTGTTGTGGGAGCGATCAAGGGCACGGGGACCATCTTCACCCCCGCTTACAAGACCGTCTTTGGTGGTGGAGCGGGCACGATCACACCAGAGGAGATGACCAACGCCGCGAAAGTCGGTGGAGAAGGCGTCGCACAGCTCGGCACAGCCCTCGCCGGAGGGCCTACCGTTCGCGGATCGGCCACCAAGTCGGCGGCATGGGCTGTTGGGCCTACCAAGGTCGCCTCGGCCCTCAGGGAGGTCTCCAAGGCCGTTGTGGGCGAAGCCGCGGGGCACGCTCTCGGCATTCCGCACGGAGTCGGGTATTTGGTTGCACGGAACGCTCTCGAAATCCTCCCGGACCTGCTCAAGAGCAAGCCTGCACTCTTCGACCGAACGATAGCGGCGGCATCTAGGGGCGACATGGCCGCGTTAGCCGACACCATGGCTAAGGCCGCCGAGGCCGATCCGCAGATCGCACAGTCGCTCTCGGAGAAGATGGCCGCGACGGCCCCACCTCCCAAGGTCGGAGGAGTCATCCCCGCAGATCAGTTCATGGATGCCATGGTGGCGCGGAGGGTGGCCCGGGAGGCCGCCAAGACGGTTACGCCGACCGGCCGGCCCATTGTCGGTCGCCAGCCCACTCCCGGCAACGTCAAAATGGCGACGGTCTATACCAAGCCCAAGCCCTTGAACGCCCCCATGACGCCCAAAGAAAGAAACCTTGCGCTAGAAGAAATGCAGCGTAAGCTAGCCGACGACGCGGGGATGAACATCTTCGACGTGTTCGGCATTGGAGAGGATCTACGGTGAATCTGATCACGAAGTCTCGCGGCCATGTCGTCTACTCCCGTTGCCCTACCAGTCCCCCGTTGTGGGAAGCAGCATGTGAGTGCGGGTACAGATCAGACCGGTTCCCCGACGAGGCCCATGCTATCCAAGCGGGCGTGGAGCATGCGGCTAACGCTCCCGTCTTCCATGCGCCCAAGCCCAAGAAGACGAAGAGGGGCCGGTAATGGCTTACACCCTCGCCCCGTCACCTTGGTTCACGGCGCTGGACAATGCAGGGGTGACATTACCGGGCTCGAAGCTCTTCTGCTACGCATCTGGAACTACTACAAAGCTGAACACTTATACCGACGCTGCGGGGAGCGCTGCTAATGCAAACCCGATCATCCTCGACTCCGCGGGCCGCGCCGTGATCTACCTCCAGCCATTCGCCTACAAGTTCGTGCTGGCCCCGGCGAACGATACTGATCCGCCAACTTCTCCGATCAAAACCATAGACCCAGTAAACGCGGTTCCGGAAACCCAGGTGTTCCTCGACGTGTTGGGCGTCAATGGCGAATCGATAGACATGTCGGTCCGTGATCTCGTCTATCTCTCCAATGGAGTAGGACTAGGTACTACCGCAGGACGTTGGTATCTGATGCAGTCTGGCGATGGCCCGCTGTCTGTTGGAGCCTCGGCTGTTGGGTTCGTGGTCGTGGGCGGCCATAGCGCAGCAGACGTCACTATTCGTCTTCTGGGACGCATGACGGGCTTTGCTGGACTCACTCCCGGCGCTACCTACTATGCCGGCGTGGCGGGAGCGATCACCTCCAGCGCTCCGACGATGGCCCGGATCGTGGCCTACGCCGACACGTCCACGTCCATCGTGATCGCGGAGAAGAACGAGCATGGGCTGGCCCGTATCTCCAGCTTCACCGGCCCAGTCGGAAATATCGGAGCCGGAGAAGATATCCTCGCCACGCGCTCCGCGGGTACTAACGAGCTTTGGGTCAACGGCATGGGATGGCAGGGGACTTTCTTCGGCCTTACCGCCAATAACGCGAACGTCAAGACCCTGCGTGTCCGTCTGGTGGAGAACGCGAACAACACCATCATTCTCTCTATCCCGCTGACCATCAACGAGGCCGGCAGGTGGATCGCCAGATTCAACGTGATCCGCCTATCTTCCACGCTGTTTATGAGCACCGGGCAGGCTTCCGTGGGCCCCAACAGCCTCGCGGTCACGACTTCAGCGAACACCCAGGTCGGAGCCTCGGGCGGCACATGTAACTTCAATCAGGTGGTAGAGCTTCGAGTCACCGGAGAATCCGCAGGAGCAGCAACCGATGACATCGTGATGCATGGGGGATTCATCCAGCGCGTCTACTAAGGGGAGGGTTTATGGCGAGACGTAAGCACTCACACCCGATGTCTCGGCCTTGGCCGCGTCCCAGCGCTCGATAGCGGTTAAGATCGCGTCTACGCCAGCCGTGATCCCAGCATCCGGATTGCCGGCTTCCATGGCAGGCTTCACGATGGATCGGCAGATCCGTGCGCACTCTCGGTCTGGGAGCGCACGCTCGAAGCCATAGCCGACCGCGAGCCAACGATAGCGGTCCTCGGTAAAAACGAAGAGTACTGCGCCATCGTCAAGGCCCTTGCGGCCAACCGTCCAGCGGTTATAGACCGTCGTAGCCCACTCGTCGTGCGGGATCCCATGCGAGCTGTCCGTGACGTAGACCAGCACCGAATGCCCGCTCTGTAGCTGGTATTGCCCTAGCTTGCGATCTAAGGCCCCCAGCGTGGCCGGGGACAGCAGGCCGACGCTATCCGAGGCCCAGCGCTCAGGAGGCGGCGGGTATGCACTGTAGGGCTCGCAGGAGATGCCTATGAGTAAGCCAAGGGCTGGGATCAGCGAACGCATCCGGCTAGGGCTTTCCGCCCCCTCCACCTCCCCCAGACTGACCCCCACCCCCCGTGGGATCCTGCGGCCTCGGCTTTGCTTTGGGCTTCCGGCTTTTCTTGGTCATCACTTCCTCGCTTTGATCTCAGCGTTAAGCACGCGGAGCTGTACGGTCAAGTCTGTCGTAGCCTGCGCCTGTCTATCTAGCTGTACCGTGAGGGCGCTTATGGAGCTGTTCAACGTCGCGGCTTGAGCCTCTACGACGGCAACGCGCTCGGAAAGCCGGGCCTGATATTTTGAGGGGGCGTCGGCTATCGCGGCCTCTAGCCTGGCCTGCTCTCGGGATGTGCCTCCCCGGATCTCGGAGAACATCCATCCAGAGGCTACGAGCAGGATGGCCACGAGGAGAAGCAAGAACCATCTGGGGGCAGCTCGTTGCCAGTCCAGATCCGCGTCCTCGGCCCGGCGGTTGTGCTCCTCGGGATCTTGAATCCCGTGCGGAAACAGCGACGTCGGCCCCTTAGACACGCTACCCTCCCGCCGTGGAGTAAGCCAGCTAGCGAGAATGGTAGTTGGTTTTCGGGCCGAGGTCACGGACATTATGTATCCGGGCTTGGGACTTTGCGTGGGCGCCCGGGACTCTGCCGACGCTTGTTGTTCGCCTGCTCCTTGGCCGTCGCCCACGGCAGTTGCGCGGCTCATAGTTACCGTTGTTGTCTATGCGGTCGATGGAATGCTTGGGCGATGGCCGTAGGCCCATATCATAGATAAATGCGACGGGATCAAGTTCCCAACGGTCACAGACGATAATACCGCGGGCGCCGTGGTGCTTCCAGCTAGAATGCCTTGGAGAGCTGCACCGGTTCTTCATGGAAAGCCAGGTACGATATTCTACCAACGGCAGTTGGCCCCATAGAAACGTATCCCTGTACCGGATCTCCATTCTTCAGTGATCCTACACCCTCTTTAGGGTCCTGCGGCGTGTTTTCCAATAGGGAGACTTGCATCGGGGACAGCGGGCCGAGAGCTTGCCTCCAAAGACGGTCCAGTCGTACGAACAGCGTAGACAGTGACACTTCAGAACGGGCACAGAGGCAGCCTTCATTCTCTCGAGCACCAAAGCACTGTTAACAAACAACTTAAACCCTTCAACATCCAGGTATTTCTCGAGCGCGCCGCCCCCCTTGATGCCGGTCAGCATCTCGGTCGCTGAGGTGCGCCCAATTACCCGCGTCCCATCGCTCAGTACGTAGCATGGGATTTCCATGTCCATCACCGTCAGAAATCCGCGGTAACTGGCCACAGGCAGCGGCGCCGTTTCTAGGGCAGGCTTGGCTTTCGCCCATCTTGCTGTCACCGC
>Ga0207646_10003930_pt1 | contig 16504 bp, 19 predicted proteins | sample KBSK5502metaG_FD_184343 | JGI IMG/M metagenome (GOLD analysis project Ga0207646, IMG submission 184343) | Corn, switchgrass and miscanthus rhizosphere microbial communities from Kellogg Biological Station, Michigan, USA - KBS K5-50-2 metaG... | ecosystem: Host-associated > Plants > Roots >... | reverse complement strand
CTGACCCCGGACGATGCGCGCCGGGTCGCGGACGATATGCGCGAGCAACTGCGGCGGGACGGCGCCGCGGGCGTTGAAGTCGTGGTGACGCGTGCACGAGAGGGCGCTTCAGGCATCACGAACCTGCGCGAGTGGCTTGAGTCGGCGGTCGAGGCGAAGCGGGTGGTCGCGTCACGCGTGGCCGCCGCGGCTCACGAGGCCGTGCGCAACCTCGCGTCCAACGCCGGCGTCACAGGTGGCAGCCCGGCGCCGCTCGTCGACTCAGCGCGGCGCGAGCGCGCGCTCGCTTCTGTGGCGCGGGCCGCGCTTGCGATCGTCGACATCCCGGCCCTCGAGCGGCAGGCGGTGGCAGCGACGCGCTTCGCCGCGAGGCGGCGCGGAGCCGGGCCGATGCGATACGTAACGAGCGCGATCTACCGGCTGGCCGGGCGCGACCGCGCCGCGGCCGACCCGGCGGGCTTTCTGAACCGCTGGCGGATGCGCGGCTCGCTCGCCCCGGCCGTCGAGCCCCTTCGCGAGATAGTGACTTCCGCCGTCCCAGCCTCGCCGGCGGCGCTCCGCCCGCGACTCGCGGCGCTGACGGCTCCGGCGTCGCTCGACGACGGCCTCGCCAGGACGGTCGATCGCGCCCTCGCGGACGAAGCCGCGAAGTTCCGGGTGCCCACGAGCGCGGTGTGGTCAGTGATCGGCGCCACCCAGTACGCCGTCACCGCAGTCCTCATGTTTTCGGTGCTCTGGTTCGCGTCGCTATTCGTGATCCACGACGCGCCTGTCGGCTCCGTCTCCGTGCCGTACCTGGGGCCCGTGCCTACCCCGGTGGCGCTGCTCGCCGCCACGTTGCTCATCGGCTATGTCGTGGCGAAGCTCCTCCAGCTGCACGCCGGCGTTCTAGGGCGCCGCTGGGCCAGGAGTGTAGGTACGCGGGTCGCGTCCGAGGTCCGCGAGGGCATCGCCGCCGACCTGCTGATCCCGCTCGACGAGCTCGACGCGTGTCGCGCGCAACTGGCCAAGGCGCTGGACGCGAGCGCTGACTGCGAAGGCGTCCTCCAGCAGACATGAAGTGCCGGGGCCGCAGTTTGTGACTGCAGTTTGACTGCAGTTACGGTGTAACACCCCGGTAGAGGGCGGCACGGGGCGGTCAAACGAGTTCACGACCTAGAATTCAACGAACCACACCATGTTCCGCCAGCGGTGCTGTACGGGCGTGAGTAATGGCCCGTGGAGCCTTTAGTAGCTGAGCGGATACTTCCTGCTACGAATCCGCACCCGTTGACTTCCGGCGTGCCCGGCCTGCCACCATACGAAGTTGCAAGATGCGCGCCGCCCCAAATGCAAACACGATCAGAGCGCCAAGGATCATTGCAAACAGCAGAGCCACGGCGAGCGGCAGGTGCCCCGAAAAGAACAGGAACGAAACCTGGACGCTCTGCTGGTTCTGCAGGATGAAGACCAGAATCACAAGCAGAGCGACGAGACCGACAACGACCGCCGTCCACGCGCCGCTGAGACGGGTGCGCCTCTCGCCTGGCAATACTTCTGGTTCAGCCGTCACGTCGCCCTGAGGTGTCCTCTCCATTGTTCGATTCAGGATTGCTCTAGCCCTGCCGACCCGACCAGAGGGAGGCTACTCAAGTTCCCGCACTCTCGTCGTCCAGAACCCGAGGCGTTGGCGAAACCTCTCCGCTTGGGCCGCGACGACCGGGACGTTGGTCAGCTCGACCTCGCGCCGGGCCTGTGGTGACTGCTTGGTCATCAGGTCTTGGATGCGCTCCATGACCTTTTCTTCCATCGCAAGGATCTCCCGATAGATCTTCCTCCAGTAGAGCGCTTGCTCCATGGATGCATTCTTGGGATCGGTTTCGCCATCCATGGCCTGACTCGCATCGCCACCGCGCTCGGCGGCCACCATGTCGGGGCGCAGATGAAGGTCGTCCGAACGCGTCATGCCACAGTGTGGCGCCAGCGGCCGTAAGAAGGTCAGTAACAATCCTCGACCGAGATGATGCCGACCACCTGGCAGTCGAAGCGAGTTATGCCGGGCTGGCCTGAACCCTGACGGTTACTGCCTTTGTTATGGGCCTTGAGCGATCGTTACCGCAAAGAGGTGACTACATAAATGGCAGTTCAGCAATCGGCTCCCGTTTCAGCTCCGGCTTCAGCACCTGCACCCGCATCTGCGCCGTCGATTAGCGAGGAAGGGCGTTACAACTTTCGCGCTGCGGCCGTGGTCGGGTTCCTCGTCGGCGCCGTCGACATCCTCATCGCCGCCCGCTTCCTGGGCAAGTTGCTCGGCGCGTCCGCACAATCGGCCTTCGTCAACTTCATCTACCAGGTGAGTGCGCCGCTCGTGGCACCGTTCCAGGGCATCTTTGGCAACGCCGGGACCGGTACCAACAAGTTTGAGACCGCGGACCTGGTGGCGATCGCCGTCTACGCGGTGATTGGCTGGGGCCTCGTGATGCTCATCAGAATCGTCACCGCGCCGCGCGGCACCAAACCAGCGACGTCGTGACCGACCTGCGCTCTTGGGCGAAGCGGTGGAATGACGCCTCTATAAGGCGGTTCGCCACCTTGCGGGAACCATCGGCGCCCAGCCGCTGGCCGCTTCTCGGCATGTTTGCAATCGGGCTGGTCGCGGGGGCGATCGGGTCCTACGCGGTTACCCGACGTTCACAAATCAAGCGTCTCGCCAGCCGCGCTCTGATGGCGAGGCGTGAGGTCCTGGGTGAGTTCGGCGAGGTCGAAGCCGCGAATCCGGTTTCGGTCACGTCACGTAGTTCAAATCATCGCCGCAAGGCGACAGTGGAGGTTACCTGACCATGGGCGGTTTCATCGTCTGGATAATCGTCGGCGGCATCGCCGGCTTCCTGGCCAGCAAGGTGCTCACCGGCAAGGGCATGGGCCTGATCTGGGACATCGTCGTCGGCATCCTCGGCGGATTCCTGGGCGGTTGGCTCGCGGGTCTCGTCGGGATCTCGACCACCAACATCATCATGGAAGTCGTGGTCGCTTTTGTCGGGGCTGCAATCCTGCTGGTCGTCTTCCGTGCTCTGACGCACCGCGGCGTACTGCACGCTTAAAGACTCCCTCCCTTTTCGTACGGCCTCGTGGAACTACCCCGCCGCGGGGCCGCGTTTGTACTCGTCGGCACCCCGAGCGGGGAATGGCGCGGAATCAGCTGGCCCCACGCGTCAAGCCGCGGTCGAGGTGGGCCTTGACTAGCGAGACTAGAGTCCAGGAGGCGAAGCCTTGAATGCCAGAAACATCGTCGGAATCGTGGTGTTTCTTATCGTCGTTTATTTGGTGCTCCACTACTTGTTCCACGTGATATGAGTACCCGGTCCACCACGAAAGCCTGGTGTTTTCTCGAACGGTGGTTGACGATGCTCGTGCTCTAGCTAGGAGTTGCTTGCTCGGCTGCTCGACCTTCGTTGCTGCTTCTGTTATGCCTGCCAGACGATGCTCAGTCGCATGCGGGCAACCCTGCGTTTTGCGCTGCGGTGGCGGCTGTGGAGCCGCCGAACGCGATTGCGCTTGATCCGCCTGCAGTTGCGATGGGACCGCGACCTGGTTCCGAGAGGTGAAGAGTGAGCTTAAGCACCATCCTATTGATCCTCGCGTTTATCGCTTTCGTGCTTGCGGCGACTGGTTGGGGTTACAAGAAGACCAACTTGCTCGGTATCGGGCTCGCGCTCTGGGTTCTTTCGATCCTGATCACTCAGGTCCATATCGGGTAGGGTTCACGTGCAAGATGTTTGTGACGCTTGGCGCTTGGCGCCACGTCCGGTCAACCGAGCCGGTGGTGCATAGCGCCCCTGAGGTCAGCAGATCCCAGTTGGTGCAGTCGGTCTTGATCTCATCCCCGTGCGTGCGACCGCTCGAATGCATTCCGTGAGATCGGCCGCGCCGAATGGCTTGTTGATTACCGCTTCAACCAGACCTGACGCTTGAAGAGCTCGCGCACAATCGAAGTTTCCTGATACAACGACGATTGGAATCGACGCGGTTCTCGGCGCTGACCGTAGGCGATCGATCAATTCTCTACCGCTCAAGATCGGCATCGTCAAATCGGTCATGACGACGTCGGGACGGAGCTCCGGGCCAATTATGTCAAGCGCGGCCGCACCATGCGCGGCCTCGACGACCTCATGGCCGGCTCCCTCGAGGACCATCCTCAGCATCACGCGCGTCGGCGCGTCATCATCCACAACCAGAATCGTGCTCAACCCTGGTGCCTGCCCCTTGCGACGTCATCGACCGGCGCAAGAAAGCGGTGGATTGGTGCTGAAGTCATCCCCGAGAGCATCCGTGCACCGGCGTAACAAAGTCAGCAATCCCTCGGATCGTGCCTCGCTACCTGCAGGCAGTGAGAAACCGACCACGCTTAGACCAGCAGCGGCGATCGGTGGGTTGGGGTCTGTCTAGTTGGGTGGAAGCTTTGGCTGTTGGAGCTGCAACCGGTAACCCCTGCCCTTCTCGTTGACAACTTCGCAAACGCCCTTGAAGGGCAACAACTTTTGTCGAAGCCGGGTCACGTATGTGCGGAACTGCTCGATCGATGCGTCCGGACCCCAAGCAGGCAGAACCACCTCCTCGGCAGAGAAGAACTGATTCGGGTTGGTGAGAAAGAATGAGAGGAGCTGCCACTCGCGTTTCGTCAAAGAGACGGTGGCATCAGCGCTCTTGACTGTTCGCTGCTTAGCGTCAAACACCAGGCCTTCCAGCTCGATCTTGGTCGCGATCGCAACCACAGAGCCGAGGTCAGGACCGCGTAGCTCGGCTTTGATAGCTCCGATCAAGGCGTCCGGGACGAAGGGCTTGGGCATGACTTGGCTCGCCCCCGCTTCGTAGGTTTCGAGCGTCTCGCCGGCCTCATCGGAGGATTCGTCAAGCAAGATGAAAGGCGACCCTGCCGCAGCTCGGAGCTCGCCAAGTTGCTTGGGGCTCACCCGCGAGTCGGCACTCATGCCGAGGATGACCAGATCGAACTTGCGAGGCCTCTCGATCTGACGTCTTGCCGCATCAAACTCGGCCACACTCTCAAATTGCCCTCCGGCCAGCTCGACCACATGTGAGATGACCGACCGGTATCCGGCGTTGGCGTCGACGACCAGGACGCGGGGTAGTTTGTCTCGCTGTCGAGATCGTGACTTCGTCTGGCTCCTCTCCATGGCACCTCCCTCAGCCGCAGATACGCCGGCGGTTCGATTATTTCGGGTCGCTACTCGTCCTCACGGAACCTCAGGCAATATCCTCGCTGAGGTTTGTTGACGATATCGCACGGGACTTGCAATGCCACCATGAGCCTCCGTAGGCGCCGTATGTAGGTGCGGACTTCCTCTGGAAAGAGGCTTGGATTGGCCCAGGCCTGCCCGAGAATCTGGGCCACGCTGAAGTACCGGTGGGGATGTTCGAGCAGGAATTGAAGGAGCTGAAACTCACGTTCTGTCAGCGTGGCTGTCTCAGCCCTGTAGTGGATCGTTCGTCCTTTGGGATCCAACCAGAGGCCATGGAGATCCCAGACCCGTTGATACCACAGTTCGAGACGGTGCTGATAGCCCTCCATCTGCATCTCGATGATTCCGACGTCACGTTCCGCCGCCGCACGCGCGACCGGCGATAACTTGGTTACATCGCGTCGGATACGATCGAGGAGTCCACGCTTGAATTCGAGTAAATCGGCGTAGATGCTCATCCAATGGCGGGCGTCCTCCCAATGGGTGGTTTCAATGTTCTCACCCTCGAGAGGCAGGGAAGGTTCGGTCATCACCCGTGACGCGACAATTGATCAACGCTTTGCCTGAACGCCGCGGCACGCGCACAGCGAGAAATTCGCTCCTGCCGCATTCCGTTGGGGGAGTGCACGTCGATGAAATGTCGCATCCAACCCGGGTGCTGTCAGCAAGAATTCCGTGTTTGGGTTGCATTACAAATGTTGCACAGCAAGATCAGAGAGGAAGAGACGGTGGCGACAGGTAAACCTGGTTCGCGAGGCCGCCAGGCCCGTGTGAACATCCTCGCGATCGACGTTGGTGGCAGTGCGACAGGTTCGACTAGGTGAGCGCCGACTCACTGCGTAAACATCGTTTGACGCGCCAGCTGCCGCTTCATGTTTTCAAGCATCTGATCCACATCTTTCTGGACGGCTCGCTCGACGAGGAGCGCATCTAGAGCGCTGCCAAAGACGCCGCCCATCATTTGATACGTGGCATCGAGGCTGGCATAGGTCTGGTTGCCTTCGGCTTCCAACGTCCAGGTGACAGAGCCCCTCACGCGGCCCATAAAACGCCCCTCTACCTCTCCGGCAGCCGCCGGTCATCGTCCGTCCTGGGGCCACAGTCCTGCAGGATCGAGACTGCTAACTGATCAGCTTCCTGAACGCCGCCATCCCAGCCTCGACTCCAAGCTCAGCCGCAACTACTTGTTCTTGCGCTTGCCCTTGCCGGCGACTTTGCCGGCCCTGTTCGTCGTATGGCCAGCGGCGCTGTTCATTCCGTGGCTGGGTGCGTTGCTGGCGGCGTTGCTCGTCCCGATGCTCGTGCTGTTGGTCACCATCCGTGCCAGGTCGATGCCTTTGCGGCCCTGGCGACCTGGGTCCCCAGGTGTGCCGCCGAGCTCGTCATTGGACGTGTTGTGGTGATTCGAGTTCCCCGGATCGCAGCCCTCGGGGCCGTTGCCCACGCCCTGGTTGCAGTGCTTCCTCTCCTTGCCGTGCCCTTTGCCGCCCGCGGCAGCGCAGCCGACGAGGCTGGTCCCGGTGATGGTCACCGCGGCCTTCGCAAGGACGTTACCGGCAAACGTTCCGCGGGTGAGCGTGATGGCGGCCCCCGCGAGAATCGTGCCCACGAAGCTCGAGTCAGTCATCGTCGCGGCTTGCGCGACCCACCAATTCACATTGCAGGGCACACCACCGCCGGCCATCACTACTGAGAAGTTGGTGCCAGTAAGGGCACCGGTGCCAACAGTCCCGATTTTGAAGATCCAGACCCCGCTCGAGGGCCCGTTGAGGGTCAGTGTGCCAGTCAGCGTGGCCGCTGCATCGAAGCAGTAGGCACCAGGCGAAAGCGTGACGCTGGCGAGGGTGCCGGTTAGTGTCGCGCCGCAAGGGATCGCCGCATAGGCCGCGTACGCGGTGTTGAAGTCGGCTACAACCCCAGCGGAGACCGGCGCGATGATCGCTCCACTAATGGTGCAGCCCGTCTGGACGACCGACGCCGCAAGGCCAGAGGAGCCCACGTCTCCGGTGATCGTGCCGCTGGTGCAGGTCACCGCCCCGCCACCGCCCGGCGCTGCGCTCAGGACTGCGAAGTTCGACGCCGAACCCAGTCCGGGCGCGGTCGCCGCCAGTGCGGCCGTCGGCCACACTCCAGCCAGTAGGGCAAGGAGGACCAGCCCAAGAAACCGTGCCTTGACGAGCATTCGTCTCATTTCTGATTTCTCCCTGTTTGGACTGCGCCGGCAGGTATGGCGTGAAGGCCTTGCCGATGCATTGCCGCTGCTGTTCAACATCATTCAGGGCCTGTAACAAAGTCAGCAATCGCCTCACGAACGCTGAAGTCGTCGTCGATTCGATCCGCTGCCGCGTGAACTCGACGGGAGCTGGTTCCGCGGCCACCTGTCCTTTTTCTGACTGCAGTTGAAACGATTGGCAGGCGGTTCTCAGCATTCCGACTCCACTGCACTTGACAGAGATTTCGCAATTTGCGAAACTAGTGCATAGGATGCCCTAAGGGAAAGGAGGCTCACTGCGAGTAATCAGCAAGAGGCGCCTCAAAGAATTCTGGGAGAAGCATCCGCAGGCAGAAACTCCACTGCTCGCTTGGTACCAAATCGCAAAGGTTCGGAGGTGGCGGTCGCTCGTTGATGTTCGGAGGGATTTTGCTCACGCCGACCTTGTCGGGGAGTGGACGGTATTCAACATCGGCGGGAACGACTTCCGGCTTGTGGTGGACATCTGGTATCCGGGTCAGGTCGTCTACGTGAAGGCCGTGCTGACGCATGCGGAATACGACAAAGGCAGATGGAAGTGAGTAAGGATCGATACGTGCGACTTCTCGAGAGATTTCCTCCTCGAGTCATTCGGACCAGGGCTCAGCTGGCGGCGACCGAGGAGGAGATCGAATCGCTTCTCGCCCGCAAGAGCCGGCTGGATGACTCCGAGCGCGCCTACCTCGATCTGCTGTCGAGGCTGGTCGAGGACTGGGAGGAGGAGCATGTCGAGATGCCTTCCATCAGTGGGGTTGACCTGATCAAGGTGCTCTTGGAGGACCGGGGCTTGAGCCAGCGCGACCTGGTCCGCGCGGAAGTATTCGCAACCGACTCCGTGGCATCGGAAGTCTTGTCGGGTCGGCGGATGCCCACGGTGGCTCACATCGCCAGGCTTGCTGGGTACTTCTCTCTCCCCGCGGACCTGTTCATACCGAAACGGTCTACGGCACATCCCGCCTGAGCCTGCACACCACTGCATCCTCTCGAAGAGTTAGCTTTTTCGGGTTCCGGGCTGTGGCGACGGGTGTGAGCATCCTGCAGCGGGCGCGCTGAGGTAGATCCTGGTCTAATCGCGGGCGGAGTTGTCGCCGCGGCAGCTGGCAAGAATCGCCGGCGCCCTTTACCTCATCAATATCGTGCTGGGTGCCTTCGCCATCGGCTTCATTCAAGCCACGCTGCTGGTCTTGGGCGATCCGGCGGCCACCGCCCACAACATCCAGACGCACGAGACCCTGTACAGGCTCGGCTCGGTGGCCCAACGCCGAGAATACGCGGGTAGCCAGCAAGGCCACCACCACCACCAGCGGGTCGTGACCAGGCTCGCAATGCTAGAGGTGATCAGAGTTCAATTACTTCGGGCGTCCAGGCCAGGTCACTTGATCGTCAGAGGAATTGGCCTAAGGTCGGCGGCGTACATGACGAAGGCGATGGCCCCAAGCCCGGCCGCGTGATCGATGTCTGAGCTAAGCGGTCAGCTCATCGACGTCGAGCGCCCCGCGCAGTTGATTGCGCGAGGTGATGCCAAGCTTGGGGAACAGCCGATAAAGGTGGAAACCGATGGTGCGGTGCGAGAGAAAGAGACTCTGCCCGATCTCGCGATTAGACATCCCGGCCGCGGCCATCTGGGCGATTTGAAGCTCCTGGGGAGTAAGCCGATCGGAAGCGCGCGGCAAGCGTTTCGGACTGCTTTCGCCAGACGCGCGCAGCTCCCGGCTTGCGCGCTCGACCAACGGGGTGGCGCCCATCGCCTGGAGTGCATCGCGAGCGGCGCGCAGCGGCCCGCGTGACTCGGCGATGCGGCGGTGACGTCGTAGCCAAAGACCGTACGCCAGCTGGCTGCGTGCGACCATGAGGGGTAGGCTGGTGTCCTCGGAGATCGCTGCCTCAAACAACGCCTCGGCTTCGTTATCAGGGGCGACCAATGCGCGCGCAAACCTCAAGCCAATCTCCAGCACCGGAGATCGCGATTGTGCAGCCACCGGCTCGAGCGTCGCGATCGCATCTAGCGCTTCTAGCTCGTGGCCGCTTTGAATCGCAGCCTCGACGAGATCGGCCGCCACCCAAAACCGGGCGTACATGTGGTAGGCGACGTCTTTGGGATTGGAGATACGCTTCAGGTGTTCATAGGCGACTGCGTGGTCACCGCGAAGGAGTGCATTGCGTCCGCGGGCAATCTCGACCAGCGCTAACAGCGGGTTGGCGCCCATGGGCAGCAGCACGCTCTCCGCTTCCGCGGCCAGCGCCTCGGCGCGCTCGAAGTCACCGCGCAAGGCGGTGAGAGTTGCTTCCGCAAGGCGCGCTGCCGGTGCCCAACGGTACAGCCCAATTTCAATAGCGAGGCCAACCGCCTCATGAGCGACGGGCAAACCGGAGGCAATATTCCCGAGGTGGACCGCGGCCCAGGCTTGCTCGGCAAGTGCCTCGGCCAGCAAGAGAGGCCGCGCCTGTCGGCGCAGAATGGGTATGGCTGAAGAAAACATCCGATGGGCGAGATCGAAGATCCCGAGTGCTTGCGCCGCCTGCCCGAGTACAACAGCGGACATTGCGTCCGACACGGGCTCAGCCGTGAGACGCCTCAGTGGCTCCAGCAAGATCGCCCCACACTCGACAGGTGCTGCCAACGCGAGAGACATGATCAGATGTGGGTCGTCGCGCTCGACCTCTAGTCGGTTCAGAGCGCCAACCACAAGCTCTCGAGTTTGGCGGTCGACATTAGTCCACCAGAGGCGGAGCGCAGCCTGCGAGAACAGCCTCAGCGCGAGTAATGAATCTCCGGACGATCTGGCCTCGTCAGCCGCAAGCACAAATGAACGAGTCTGCTCGGAGCCGGACCATGAAGGTCCATAAACGTCTTGGAGCCATGCGAATAGCGCCCGGCGAGCTGGGTCGAGATCTGCGAGGTTGACGGAGGCGAGAAGCCTCGCAGCGATTTCTTGGCCCCTATCGGCGCCGAGTGCGATCTCGGCCGCTTCCACCAGCCGCGCGGCTCGCCGACGCGGATCTACAGACAGCGCCGCCGCTCGATCCAATGCGGCCACAGCCGCGTCAAGCGCCCCTCGCCTTTCCGCGTTTGCTGCTGCGGTGATGAGATCTTGAGCACGACTTTCGTCCGGACCCACGGCGGCTGCAGCCCTGTGCCACGCGCGCCGATCCGGGTCGGCGTCCAGAACGTCCCCAAGCGCGGCATGAGCTTGCCTTCGCTCGCCCTCGCTGGCCGCTTGATAGACGGCCGAGCGAAGCAATGGATGCCGAAAACGAACCCGCTCGTCCTCGATCGCGACGAGCCGCAGTCTCTGCGCCGGAGCAAACGAGTCAATCGAGACAGACGTTTGCGCGATCGACTGAGCAGCTTGAAGGAACTCGACCAGAGTTCCTGCAGGGTCAATGGCCGCCAGAAGCAACAGCGTGCTGACCGGCGGGCCAAGACCGGATAATTGCGCACCGAAAGCACGCTCGAGACGCTGGCTCAGGGGAAGCGGCGTCGCCACATGTGTGACGCCTCTGTCGAGCGTGGTCGGCAGTTCGAGCAAAGCGAGAGGGTTACCTGCCGAATAGTCGAGCACCAGGGCCCGGACCTGAGGTGAGAGTCCTGGAGCGCTCGCGTCGAGTAGCGCCGTCGAAGTCGCGGCGTCAAGACCGTCCAGGTGGAGCTGGGGGATTCCTGTTCCGTCGATGTGGTTGTCCAGCCCGTCCCTGACCCCGAATGCAATGACGATGGGCTCGGCCTCGACTCGCCGCGCGACGAAAGCGAGCGTCTCGCAGGACGACGGATCGAGCCATTGGGCCTCATCCGCGACGACGAAAACCGGCGACCGCGTGGCCGCTTCTGCGATGAGCTCCAGCACCGCAAGGCCGATCATGAACAGGTTAGGGGCGACCGGTTCGGCCATTCCAAACGCAGCACGGAGCGCGGCCCGCTGCGAAGGTTCAAGCTGTGTCATTCCACCCAGGACCGGGCGAAGCAGCTGGTGGAGTCCGGCAAATGGAAGATGCGTTTCTGACTGGGCGCCTGCCGTGGTCAACACCAGCATTCCGTGCTCACGCGCCCGTGCCGCCACCTCTGCCAGCAGCGACGACTTACCGATGCCGGCCTCGCCGCGGACTACGATCGCGCTTCCCTTCGATCCGGCGCGATTGATCAGATTCTCGACGACCGCGATCTCGCGTTCGCGCCCGTACAGGCGAGTCGCGGAGTTCCCCTGAACCACCCGGCTGCAAGTCTATGTCGCGCAGCCGCTTCAGGTTTGCGGCATCCGGTTCGACCCGGGTGCCAGCGGAGGTCCTTGGTTCCTGGCATTACTTCGCGTATCGCTGGACGAATGCGAGGGCCATGTCGGCCACCTCGCGCCAGCCGTTGTCGATGACAAGCGAGTGACCACGATTGGGAAGCTCGACGATCTCGGTTACGCCCTGGTTGCGCTTCTGCTTCTTGTAGGCAGCCTCGGCAACCGCGCGGGGCACGGTGTGGTCCTCAGCGCCTTCGATGATCAGCAGGGGTCCGCGGTCGGGGTTCTTGGTGTCGACTTTGGCCTCGGTCCAGGGGTTGAGGTTCTCGGCTGCGGCCTGGAAAACAGTCTCGCCTGACCCCGGGACCGCGAACGTTTCGTACAGCTCCTTGGCCTCGTCCTCGGTGACTACGTTGGCGAACCCATAGCGGAACTGTTCGAATGTGAGTGGTACGGCCCGGTTGCGGTTGGCCGGGTTGCCAAGCACGGGCGACGCCGACTTCAGCGCCGAGATCGGGAGCGGCAGCACGCCGCGGAACGGTGCAGGGTCGATCGCCACCGAGACCGCCGAGAGGCCGCGCCCAGCGATGATCTGAGTGATCAGTCCACCAAATGAGTGCCCGATTACGGCAGGCTTCTTCTTCAGCCCGCCGATCACCTCGGAATAGTGGTTGGCAATCTGTCCAACCGACTTGCGGGCGAACACTTCAGGGTGCGCCTTGGCCTCCTCGACGGTCTCGGGGTCATCGGGCCATCCTGGCGAAACAGGCGCGTAGCCGGCCTGGTCGAATAGGGCGGCCCAGCGATCCCAGCTGCTCGGAAGGAGCCACAGACCGTGCACGAAAACGACCGGAGTGCGACCGCTCGCGTTTGCCTTTTCGACCTGCTCCGTGGTGTTCCGGGACACCGCATCGAGCGTGCGATCACCCGAGTCATTGCCGTCAGTGCGTGACGAGATCATGTCAACGCTCCTCATTGTGAAGAGATGGCTTGGAACCATCCCAGCCTGGCAGCGCATACGGCGCCGCATCTTCTGTCAAACGACTGGTCTATCAACCAGTCGTCCGACGGATGCAGACACACGCCGGTTGAGCGCATCCTGCGCGTGACATGAACGAGAACATCAGCCTCGGACGCATCTTCGGCATACACGTTGGCTTCAACTGGAGCCTCCTGGTCGTGGTCGCCCTGATCGCGTGGAGCCTCGCCACCGGAATCCTGCCCTCGGCCGCGCGTGGCGAGACTTCCAGTGCTTACTGGGCTGCCGGCGTGGTGTCTGCCCTTGTGTTCCTGGCCTCCTTGCTGGCCCACGAGCTCGCGCATTCCGTTGTTGCCGTGCAACGCGGCGTCAAAGTTGAGGGGATCACGCTCTGGCTGTTTGGCGGCGTTTCTCGGTTCAGCAGCGAAACCAATTCACCCGGTTCGCAAGCCTTGATCACCTTTGTCGGCCCCCTCACGAGCCTGGTGCTGGGCGTTGTGTTCTATCTCGTTGCCGTGGCGGTTGGCGGCGGCGCACACCCAAGCCTGTTCGCTGTAACCCTATCGTGGCTGGGCTACATCAACATCTCGCTGGGTGTGTTCAACCTGGTCCCAGCTTTCCCCCTGGATGGGGGCCGGCTGCTGCAGTCGCTCATCTGGCTGCGAACTGGCGATCGCCTGCGAGCAACCCGAATCGCCGCCCAGATCGGTATGGGCTTCGCCTACCTTTTGATTGCCTACGGGTTGGCCACATTCGTGTTCGCGGGCAGCTTGGTCGGGGGAGTCTGGTCGGTCTTCCTCGGCTGGTTCCTCCTGAGCGCCGCCCGCTCCGAAGAAGTCGGCGGCCTGATCCGCCAGGCGCTCGCTGGGATGACCGTCGCCCAGGTCATGACGCCGAATCCTGTGCAAGCTCCCGACGACATCAGCGTCGAGGATGCCCTACACGGATACATCCTGGCTTCAAGGCACTCAACCTTTCCAACGCATGATGCGGCCGGCCGACTCAGTGGACTCCTGACCCTGACAGCTCTGAAGAATGTCGCGCCGGGCGCTCGTCCGACAACCCTGATCAACCAGGTCATCTGTCCGCTCGACAAGGTGTCCAAGGCCGGCCCGGCTGACACGATCACCAACCTGCTTGCTGGCTCCGATAGCTGCAGCGAAGGCCGCACCCTAGTCGTCGATGGCGGTCGGTTGGTCGGAATCGTCTCTCCGAGCGACATCAACCGGCTCCTGCAGACGTCTGTGTCTGGTCGCTCGCTGGTCGCGACTGGGAGTGCGTAATGGGCGACTCATCGATCCCCGCGCACCTGACCAGCCTCATCCGTCACTTCAGCGATCTCAGGGATGGAGTACACGGCGGCGCGGCAAGTCGCCACGACAAAGAAGCGCGTTTCGCCGAAGAGGTCGACTTGTTGTCCCCCGTCGCACGTCAAGCGCTCAGCGAGGTAAACAGGCACCTGCTCCTAGATTCGGGAGCGGTCAGCGAGACAGGTCTGCGGCGCTCACCCGACGATGGGATGAGTGCGGCGTGGGAGCTCAGCTGGCCTGAGCAACACGACGTGCGAGTGCCTCCGATCATGCTTCACGCGTATTTCGGCGCCGGATTTCATCATCCGCACCTGCGGGGAGCAACCGTTGGCGACTGGCCCTTGAACGTGTTCAGTGTTCAAGATGCTGCCGATCAGCTTCCGATCCTGCGCGCCATCGCGACCAGTGACCTGCACAATCTGGTCTTCCAGTCGGACTACCGGATTATTCCCGCCGTCACAAGAGGTTCAACCGCCGGCTGATCGTCATGCAGCGGCACGTTGCCGATGAACATTGGCGTTCGGCCAGAAGTTGGCCTCGAGCAGCAGTTCAAATTGGCGAAATACGAACCCGGCTTACGGCGGTTCGGGACCGTGGGGCCCGGGATTGATGTGCCGGGCCTTCTGACGCCAGTTGCTGACGCGAGCTGTTGACGCCAGTTGACGACAGTTGCCGTGTAACACCCCGGTGCAGGGCGGCACGGGACGGCCAAACGAGTTCAGCACCTAGAATTCGGGGGACCCGTTCCGGAGTAGCTCAACGGTAGAGCAGGCGGCTGTTAACCGCAAGGTTTAGGGTTCGAATCCCTACTCCGGAGCCAATCTCTGAAAATTTACGCGACAACTGTCAACTGATGGTTGACGTGCGTCACAGCGTTGCGTTTAGGCGCCAAGCTCCGCGAGTGAGGAAGCGAGGGCGGTGGCCAGCCGGTCAATGTCGCGCTCGTCGTTGTAGATCTGGCATGACACGCGCAGGGTCCAGCGCTCAACGTCCAGCGCCGGCCGCCACCGAATCATGGGGATCTCGATGTTGTGCTGCTCGCGAAGCATCAGCTCAAGCTTCTGTCGCGTCTCTGGCTCGGGGACGAGGTGATCGACCGGAAACGCGGCCATAGATCCCATCATCGAATCAGGGGCGGGAGGCTCGACGCGAAGAATCGGGCAGAGGGCGTCGCGGAATGAGAGGGCCAGGGCATGGTTTCGCGCTGCGAGGCCAGGGAGGCCACCTGGCACCAGGCTCCCGAGAAACGAAATGGCCGTGGGTATTGAGAGAAAGCCGCTCGGATCGGCGACTCCTTGCCAGTCGAACTCCTTTCTAAAGACCGAGAGATCTGTCCGTGGATCATTCATTCCGTGCGAGATGATCAGCGGGTGGATCGCCGATTGACGGTCGCTGCGGACGTGAAGAAAGCCGGTCCCTTTGGGACAACACAGCCACTTGTGGCAGTTGCCCGCGTAGTACGACGCGCCTAGCCGATCCAGGTCCAGGTCGACCTGGCCGGGGGCATGCGCCCCGTCGACGATGACCTGAACGCCGCGACTCTCGAGCTCGCCGACGATCTCCTGCATGGGGAAGACGAGGCCCGTCGCGCTGGTGATGTGGCTGATCATCGCGATGCGTGTGCGCGGAGAAACGTGCGCAAGGATCGCGTCGATCACTTCCGATGCATCGGTGATGGGAAATGGAATGGCGGCGCGGACAACACTGGCTCCGGATCGCGCCGCCACGAAGTCCAGTGAATTCAGGCAAGCGTTGTAATCGTGCGTGGTGGCCAGCAGCTCGTCGCCTGGCCTGAATTCGAGCGAGCGCAAGACTGCGTTGATGCAGGACTCGGCGTTGGGCATGAGCGCCAGGTCGTCCGGCGCGCAGCCGAACAGCTCGCCAAGGCGCGAACGCACTCCGGCCATTCGAGCCGCAAGATCACGAAGGAGAAATTGAATTGGGCGCCGCTCGAGCTCTTCGCGCCACCTCGCTTGTTCCTGAAGGACGGGCAACGGACACGAGCCCAGGGAGCCGTGGTTCAGGAACGTTACATCGGGGTCAAGCAGCCAATAGCCGTCGGAATTGTTCAGCGACCAGGACTCCAACGCCAATCAGATGGCGCCGGACTGCCGTTGGTCCACATACGCACGTCGACGCCGGCGCGCTCTACCTCTTTGATGAGGCGATCCGCGGCTTCGTGCTTGACCACAAGCAGAACTCCTCCACCACGATCGTCCTCGCGCACGACCGCCCGGCGCATCAGCTCCGTCGGTTGCGGCTCGATACCCGCAAACCCTCGCTCCTTGAAGCTGTTGAGCAGTACCATCCAGCGCTCGCCTGACGGGCGCCGCCACAGCGCGGCCATCGGCGCGAAGTGCCCGACTCCCCATGAGTCCCGAGGTATGACCACCGAGGCGTCGGCGCGGCCAAGCGTCTCGCTGTTGTACGCCGCGTCTCGAGCGGCGAGAAGTTGGTCGGTCTCGTAGTTGAAGATCACATCCGCCGCTCCGTCGAGAAAT
>Ga0207646_10003929_pt1 | contig 16506 bp, 26 predicted proteins | sample KBSK5502metaG_FD_184343 | JGI IMG/M metagenome (GOLD analysis project Ga0207646, IMG submission 184343) | Corn, switchgrass and miscanthus rhizosphere microbial communities from Kellogg Biological Station, Michigan, USA - KBS K5-50-2 metaG... | ecosystem: Host-associated > Plants > Roots >... | reverse complement strand
CCGTTATGCCATGCACGCAAATAATGGGAGAACCTTGCTCACCCCATTGGACATAATGAAACGTGGGATCCCCGGCCACGATGAATTCATCGCGCACTGGACTCTCGAGCATACTCTACTCGCTTTCTACGGCTCTACAAGCCGATTGACGTACTATTTTAGCGCTTCTGGGGAGAAGACTTCTTGCAAAAGGATTATAGCACATGGACGTTGCCGAAGCAGTGGAAGAATTCCTGCACGCGAAATATACCACGGCGTTCCACACCAGGCGGGGGTACATCAATCGCCTGGGGATATTTGCGCGCTGGTGTGAAGAGCAGGGGCTCGCACTGGAGCAGCTGACCGGTAGACACATCAGGCAATTTCTCGCAGATGTGAGTAAACGCCATGGGGGCCTTGCTTCGAGCACCGTGAAGCAATATGCCATCAACTGTAAAACCTTTCTCGCCTGGTGCAGCAAAGAAGAAGAGTTTGAGGACCTGGTGAGTGTCAAAATGGTGAACCATATTGCCCTGCCCAGGGCTGAACAGACCGTCATCGAGACGTTCACCCCAGAACAGCTCGAGGCATTGTTACGCGCGGTAGAGCGGCAGCCATTCCCCGTACGTGATAAAGCCATTCTTTCGCTGCTCATCGATACAGGCATCCGCGCCGCTGAACTGTGTGGCCTGGTCACCACATGTGTGTGGTTGGACACTGACGACGCCTATATCAAAGTTGTAGGCAAAGGCCGCAAGGAACGGGAAGTGCCACTTGGCAGGGCAAGCCGGATTGCATTACGCCGCTATATCACACGCTACCGGCATCCTAGGGAGAAAACAGAGCAGCATGTGTTTATAAGCCGGACCGGTGAGCCGTTAACCGTTCATGGCCTGGCACAACTGATAGAGCAGGTTGCGGAGCGTGCTCGTATCAGAGATGTGCGCTGCTCACCTCACACCTTCAGACACACCTTCGCCGTGCAATTCCTCTTGAATGGCGGAGATATCTATAAGCTGTCGCGTCTGCTCGGTCATACTTCCGTTAAGATGACCGAGCGTTACCTGCAGGCAGTGAGCGCAAAGCAGGCGCGATCCTCGAATCACTCGGTGTTAGACAACTTGAAATAGCCAGGATGGGCCCTGGCTATGGAACCTCGTACAGTGTGATACGAAGTCAATTTGTATAACGAGGGATATATGCAACCAATGCAACGCCTTACCATCATCGCGCTCGCCTTTGTGGTCGCATTAGGCGCAAGTGTCGGCATCTTTTTGTACATCAGCTTGCTTCCCCACATCGGGCTCATTGGCTGGCTTGTGGCCGCCCTGGTCGTGCTTGGGCTTGGCTGCACCGGCACGCTTATGGTCAGCTTCACCTTACACAAGATTGGCTTGTGGCACATCCGGCGCAACGTCGTGGCCGTGGGTGAAGTCGTGGCCGTACGCAACGAGGACGGGACGTGGACACACTTATCAGCCACGCATGAGCACGCTAAAGTGATTCCCCAGGTTGCTCTCAGCAAAGCAGAGCCACAGGAGCCGCTGCCATCGGAAGCATGGGTCGTGATTGATATGCACCAGCAGGGGATAGGCTTCAAAAAAATTGCTGAAGCAACACTCTGGACTGAGTACGAAGTCAGGAAATTATGCAATCGTTTAGACGGAAAAACGCACTGATTGTGCTGATTTTCACGCAAATTCCACTGATTTTCACGCAAAAACCATACGATTTCACGCAAGTGGTCAATCAAGCGCCTATCGTGCATCGGCCTGTAGAGCGTTGCGCGGTTGCGTGATTGATTGATTGATAGTCACTTATAGAATCACTCGGAAGCACATTCGGGGGAGTGGACAAGAAAGGAATTTCGATGAGCGACGATGACAAGCCTACTACTGCCCGCGATCGGCAAGTCAACAATGTAGAGCTCAGCGGCTGGCTGCACTCACCCGTTGAGAAGAAACAGAGCGCCAGCACACAGAACTGGTATCTCTCCACAAAGCTGCTCATTGCAGATGACAAGCCCCTGGCCTATGTCACCCTGTGGATCAATGAGCATGTCTCCCAGGAGACTGTTGATACCGCTCTTGCCTTTCATGAGGGTGACGCGGTGGTTGTTACAGGGGAATTAAGCCCCTGGACCTCGCAGGGGCGAACGTATATCGGCATCAAAGCCTATAGCATCAGTTAGGAGCGGACCATGCCAGTTGATCTCGCGCATCTCACCTATAACGACAGAATCACCTACAGCACGGGGTACGCAATCCAACCCGGCGGAGACGACCAAGACGCCTCACAAGGTCCATATACGGCCCTGGTGGTGGATATTGGCGAGCGGTTGATAGAAGTCCGGGCGGATGGCATGCACGGCTGTCAGCCGCTCTATATCGTGTTCACAAGCGATATCCTGGGCGTTGAGCTCAAACAGGATGACCGGAAATAAGGACAGGCGGTTTTCCGCACTGCAATGCGCGAGAAATGGTCTGAAATAGTTTGGACGAGTGATTGTACGGTAGGACTACATTAAGCGGTGGAGGTCTCATACATTGAGTTTGATTTTGAGATAAAGGTGAGCCAGACTGTCATATACCTCAAAGGAAGCGACTAAGGATATTTTGACCCATCGGGCATGGTTGCGCCTTTGAGTGACTTGGCTTGCTTTTTCATTTCTTCGACAGTAACACCGATAGCGCCTTTCAGGTTGGCTTCGCTGAGGTCGGCTCCGAAGAGCTTGGCCTCGCTCAGGCTGGCCTCGCTCAGGTCGGCCCCCCTCAGGTCAGCATAGCGTAGGTCGGCATAACGTAGGTCAGTATAGCTCAGGTCGGCCCCCCTCAGGTCAGCCTCCCTCAGGTTGGTATAGCTCAGGTCGGCATCGCGCAGGTCGGCCTCCCTCAGATTGGCTAGGCGCAGATCGGCCTCGCTCAGGTCGGCTCCGAATAAAGTGACGATATTTTTGTTCTTGTCTATAAGGACTGACTCATACAGGAATTGAAGCATGCTTCTTTTGCGGTAAGCATCTAGTCTAGAAAGCGTCGTCAATGTGCGTACACGTGCAATTCTGCGTACCTCGTCATCTTCTGCTGACTTACGCAAATTCTCATGAAGCATGAGTTCTGACATGCTATCGATGTACGCTTGCAAGGCTGCTTCTTGTTGGTTGTCTGAAGCTATTCTTTGCTCATTTTTACGTTCAGCACGATTGAAGAAGATCGCAATGATAGTAAGCGCAAAGGGGATAATAAGCAGTTGTAGCCAGTCCCACAGTGTTTTACCTGATTTGCTGTTACCATTGAAGCCAGTCCAATCCCAATGTAACTTGTATCCTCCCAAGATAAACAGTGCAATAATTAGAATAAATAATGAAGTCACTACGATAATTACTGGACGTGGTATTATTTGCCGCCATAATGAACGAAACTCCCATAATAAACGAAGCCTTGCTATCACCGTCTACTCTCTCCGTTTCAGTATACTCAGCTTGAGTATAGCAGACAGAGCATAACAGCGTATTTAGCAAAGCCTACTTCTAGCCCATTTGGGCGGCTTATCTAGGCTTGACTACCAGTTAGTGCGGTTCTACTTGATTGTACCTACCCCATCAAAAAAAGGCTCTCAGCGCGAAATTGAGCATTGAGAGCCTTTACTACAAGAGGATATAAAGTTGGTTATGAAACATCTCGCATGAGTCTTTCTAGCACTATCTCACGTGTACGGAGTGGATCTTGTCCCTCTAGCGATATTGGTGTCTTTCGAGGAACATAGCCCTTGACGCCCAATAGTGATTCGTAATATCCAGTAACGAACATAATTTCATCAGCAATTTCTCCCAAGCGTTCTTTTTTCAAACGTTTCTCCTGCCTTTTTGCAACATTCCATTGCAGCCACACAAAGATAATCCCAACGATAACAGCAATATTCTGAATAATTGTTGTAACGGTTACCAAATTCTGTAGTAGAGGCATTATTGCTTTCTCCATGTCCTTAAACATAATACTCCTAAGAATTATAACGAGCGCTATATCTTTTTATACAGCGCTCACTCCTAATTGGTATGTACGCTATTCAGTTGTTACGATTCATCCTTTCTTGTGTGATCAATACGATATTAGCGCAGGAAGGCAAATCTTGCACGCAAGCGTTCAGCACCTTCATCCGACGTGCCAGCAAGCTGGCGGAGATATTTGTCGGTGGTACTCAGATTCGAGTGTCTTAGAAGACGTTTCAGGGAAAGCAGATCTTCGCCCAGGGCGTATCTGTGGAGCGCTGAGCTATGTCTGAAGCTGTGCAGCGATAAGCCTGCGCGATCTTCAATACCAGCTCGCTGGCAGATCTGACGAAATCTACTGTTCACGTAATCGTCGCCCAGGGGCTGGTTTGTGAGGCTGCCGCGTCGCCCCTGGCCCGGATGGGTGCTCGTCCAAACCGGGTCATCTGGCTGGATGGTAGCGAGTCTGCCCGAGGCCTCCAGATAGGCGATAATGGCCTGATAGGCGAATGCTGGCAATTCTTGTGTATCGAGCATGCGCTTATGGCCTTTCCCTCTAAAGGTATAAAGGAAGCCGCGGCGCCTCTGCCCGTTTGTGTCCACGATCCAAGCTGAGGTGATATCCCCCCACTTCAGATTTACCAATTCTCCGCGCCTGCGGGCGCACGCCAGAAAAGTGACAAAAATGGATTTATCCCTCAGCGAAATGACACTCGAATCGGAGATCGCGCCAAAAAAGGCTTCTAGCTCTGATTCAGACAGAGCCCTATAGGATTCGTCCGGCTTTCCGTAGCCAACCCCCTGCACCGGCGGTGTGCCCACGAACAAAAACGTATCAGTGCCAGGGATAAGCCAGTTACTGGCCCAACCGTAGTAACTCCGGAGCACACATAACCGCAAATTGCGCGTCGCCGGCGCAACCGGCTTGCCACGATTGCGCTTGCTCTCGGATTTCTGCGAGAGGAACGCCAGTACATCAGCGCGCGTCGCGCGCTCGGGCGTACGCGGAGCCACAAAAAAGCGGCGCAGGACCATGCGATAGGACTCGACGGTGGCATCGCTTCCAGATCGCTCCCACAACTGGCTCAAGAATTGCTCCGTGGCCTCGCGCCATTCGGGTGGGAAGTGGGAAAACGGTGCAGGGCCATCGAGCGACGCAGCGGGCCTGGATTGCCAGTTCGAGAGTAAGGCAGGTAGGGGTTTCTGATAGAGCGGTTCGCCATCTACGAGAAAGGCCCCGGCGAAGCGATAGAACGAGGCAAGAATGCCCACACGCCGTCGCCAGGTGCTCATGCTCACAGCCTGGCCGCGATTTTGCGGTGCGTGCGAACCCTCTGCTAGAAAGGACTCGATCGTGGCGTCGGTCACCTCAGCTGGTGAGATATCACCAAGATCATGCAGAAAGGTGCTCAGGATCGAGTGATAGGTTTCGCGGCTGGTTGCAGACCGGTTTGCCTTCAAGAACGCGTCGAGGCAGGACCGCCAGGTGTGATCAATCATGAGAGTTTCTCCTTGCGATGCTATTATAAACAGATTTCTTCTTGCTTCGCCAAGACACGGTAATGTGCTATACTTCCTCCAAAGGAGGATTTTATGGGCGAAACAACATTTACGATCCACTTCGAGCCAAACGGCAAGGGCGGCCAGTTCGTCACCGTGCCCGAAATCGGCGCGCACCTGGAGATTGACGGCGAGCGGCTAGAGGACGCACAATCGGCAGCCCTGGCCGCCATCACTGAACACCTGGAAGCCGAACGCAAGAGACGCCCTCGCCGGCATGAGGGCCAGGCTAAGGCGTCCTGATTACTGTTTGATTGCCACATCGATAATCGTCTCCTGGCCGACCTGCACGAGCACTTGATAGGCGAGCGGGTTGCGCCTGGCCGCCCGGCATGCCCTGAAAAACGCCTGGCTTGCCTTGTATTCTGACCTGGAGAGGGGCGCAAGCTTGGCCACGATATCGCCGGCCTGGGCATACCCCCCAGCTTCGACGCGCGCTTTGACCTCGGCGTTGAGATAGGACATGGTGTAGACATAGTAGAATGGTCCGGGTGCGCTCTTCTGTTTGCGTGGCATAGCGTTTCCTCCAATCATGGTAATGCGCCACCCAAGATTCATCACCCAGGCGGCGCCAGTCTCACCTACGCACAGGGCAGCCTGTCAATTTCCCGTAACTCCTGTTCATCGGCGTCGAGCTGGGCCAGGCTCGTGGCCACCAGCAGGTAATCCGTTCTATCTAACACAACCAGGCGCGTCAGGCGCGGGTCGCCCTCTGGTTGGCCCGGGAGCGCTAGCAGCTCGTCAGCTGCAAAAAAGAGCTCGTCAGCTGCAAAAAAGATCGAGGTGCCGGTCAAATCGACGCCATACGGGTTGTTGTCGCGATCCTGGTCGATCCAATCAATCGGGCCGACCAGTCCGTCATACTGGTCACTGGTTACGATCTGTACCCATGTTCCGACAATAAGCGCTGCGTCAAGTGCTTGTGGTTGTGGGAATGTTGCCATGATGTGATATCCTTCCTGTGTGTTGATTGAACTCCAGGTGACTTCTTCGTAGTTGTCAGCCTGGGGTTCTTCTTGTCTACTCGTAAATGTAATTGGCCTGTACAAAAGCTTCTCGCCGCGCTGCCTCTGCAAGCTTGCGGTCCTCATCGCGCTGCAACTTCGCCACGATTGCCGGAACCTGGCCGCCCATCGCCAGGGCTATCGTGGCCCGGCGAATGCGGAGGATTTCATTGACTGCCCTGACATGTTTGCACTGGCAGCTCGCCGGGCAATTGCAGCTCCAGGCGTTTACCTGCCAGCGTACTTCGTACCAGCGGTCGCTGCTGTCGCTCTTCACAACGTAGAAGTGCTCGCGTGTCACTTTGTCGGTTCCGCGCGCGATGGCTGCGGCTTGAATTTCAGTTTGTTTCATGATTTTGATTTCCTTCCGTCTACGCGGGCAGCAGACTTGCTCATTGAATGATTTCCAGCGGCGGCGATCTGCTTCTGTATTGCCAACCAGGCTTCATGCACTTCCTGATAACCAGGATTACCTTGGCCGATAGCTTGTTTCTGTCGCATGAGCTGAATGGCTTGATTGGTAAGTTCGGTAAGTGTCGTCATGTTCTTGATCTCCTTGGTGTTTCTTCGGCTGGCTCAGTACCAACCCTCTATAGATATTATATCATGTGTTGTCATGAGTTGTCTATAGTTTTCAGCACCAATATCAGGTATTTTCAAGAATTCAAGAAAAGTCGTAAAAACTATAGACAACTCATGACGGCATATGATATTATTCTACTGTGAGCTAGAACCCAAGTACCAGAAAGGAAGGCAACACATGAGTACCCTGCTAGACGTCAAGCAAGTCCAGGAGCGGCTTGGAATTAGTGAGAGCACCTTGTTCCGCATGCTCAAGCGCAAGGAGCTAAAAGGCTTTAAGGTCGGCGGGCCGCGCGGGCAATGGCGGTTTGAGGAGTCAGATATTGAGGACTATATCAAGCAGCAGCGGCAGAAAGCCGAGCAGGAAGCCAGCAAAGAAGAGAAAGATGCGGCTTAGCCCCGGGGCTGATAGCAACCGCCTGAACAACGAACCACTATCAGCCCACGGACCCGCTTCACATTATACCAGGGATAGCCAGGAACAAAGGTTCTTGCATGCGCAGTTATCAACATCTTGTACACATGTTCTCAACATGTTCTGCACATCGGACTATTCAGTCATTGAGTATAACTCTATGTCATATTGACTAGGCAAGTGCATCTATTTACAATATGAACCAAAGCTTGCTCGGACAAGTGACGTAATAAATCGATCAGCGCGCGCAAGCCTGCCGGGTATTCTGTGCAAGAGGTTTCTTACCAGGTAGGTGCGCGCGTTTTTTATTGGAAATAGAGAGAGAGCCAGCCCCTAACTGCTTGGAGGTAGGCAAGGGCTGGCTGCAATGAAAGGACGGTTTTCCTGTGAAGAAAAACGAGAATAGGCTTATACTTGACATAATTCTACATTCCGAGTGGCATTATGTCAACTACATCCCCCCTTCCGTGGGGAGTGTATTCCGTCCATGGGGAAATGTCAATAAGTCTCCTCTTCAGCAGCACTATGGGGAGGTGCAGGTATGGTAGCACCGCCTGCACAATCCCCAAACTACGTTATCACTTACTCCGATGCGATCGAAGAACGGATTGCCCGGCTACAGGCAAGATGCGCCTCCCTCCAGCAGGAAAACGACGAACTTCACCAGTTCATCGACTGGGAGGATCAACTCTTTGCACACCGGAATCTTATCCCCAGTGTCAAGCTCACGACGCGCGAGTTGCGCAGGCATCCTCCTGGAAGCCCCGATGAGGCTGCTCCTGTCAAAATATGGGAGGTCGGCAAACTTACCGGGATCAGTCCGAAAACCACCGGGCAGAACATCACCTTCCTGCACAACCACCAGGTCATCAAACGCGAGGAGGAGCGCGATCCGCGCACCAAAGAGTTGCAGGTTTCCGTCCAACTCCTCGAGCCGTTCTCAACACCTGCTACCATCGATGTCCCTGAGCGTCCAAAGTCAGGCTATCATCCACGCAAGGCACAGTGCCTCCTGTGTGACAACGACCTGGAGATCGAAACTGCTATCGTCTGTAAGCATTGCCAGAAGAAACTCACAGTCAGATCACGGCCGGCGATGCTCCCCCAGGATAGCGCGATGGTTGAACAGTTCGACGCTATCTGTCGGCTCGACGCTCAGCTTGAGCCGACGGGAGAGGCAGGACCTGCTAACAATTTGTCTGCTGGTCGAGAGAAGCAGGAACCAGCGGAAGAAACTTCCGAATCCCCTCTTTATACTAATGATTCGGAAGTTTCTTCCGCTGGTCATAGCACGCCGACCGAAGTATCCAGTAACACCCCCCCAAGCACCCCGGCGGTTGACCCAGATATCATCTATAAGGAGTGGCTGCAGCGACAATGGGGGCAAGGGCAACTCATCTACGCGACCGGGCGCGTCAATGCCAGCGACAAACATAAATCGATTACCGAGGTGGGCTACACTCCGGATTTCGATGCCTACCTCGCGGGGGATCTCCATCATATCTACGGCTCGAATCCGCTCTTTGAGGACGGTTCGACCTACTTTCTCCATTTTGACTTCGATGAGAAGCAGCCAGAGCATGACGCGCACTATAAGGAGTACATGACGCAACTCGCAGCGGGCGGCGTTGCCTCACTGTACTTTCCGCGGCGACCTGGCCGCGGCCATTTCATCGTCGCGTTTGATGCACGAGTCGAGGCACAAGCCGCCTATGACTTCGTGATTGCACTCTGCCCGGCGCTCGCAACCGTCAATGAATGTTTCCCGATTGGAGACAAGGTGAAGCAGCGCATCTCCTGGCCGTTCTTCCAACGCATCGGGGACATTGTGCACGCCTGCAAGTGTATTGCTATGATGCCCTCGGGCGTCCTGCTGCGCTCTGACGGCATCCATGTGAACCGGCGAGGGCTCGCCCGCATTCTCGACGCAGCACTCACCCCGGCGTCTCTGGTGGAAGCGTTTGTGCTGAGCCGACCAGCTCCAGCGGAAGCGCCGCCGGATGTGGGGGGGGGTTACTGGATTCACCTGTGGAGTGCTGCGCTGGTGGGGATACCGACGATCTGGCCCCGGTTGTCATTGCTGAGATGAATAATGCTCTCTCGTGGCACGAAGCGGCGGGTTTCGACAATCCTATCAGGAATCAGCGATTCCGGGCGACGTGGCGCAAGCATGAGCATGAGGACCATACCGCAAGCGTGGTGATTGATTCGGGTGGTGAATACGCTACTGATTATGGTGTGCATGGTTCCTATCGTAAAAAGCTCGACCGCTATGAGGTCTACTGCTTGACTCATCGCATCAATAAAACGGAGGACTTGAAAGAGCGTATCAAGAAACGGCGTCAAGCCCTGCAAGCATTGCGGAGGGCGTCATGAGTATCGATATGTTATTGTTCCTTATAAGAGTAAGTCGCTCGATTCTGGTAAGCGAGTCGGAACTCTGGCCTGCGAGCACGCTTCCCGCAGTGTTGACCAGGGATTTGCGCCGCGGCCTGCGCCGCCATCGCCGGGCTCTACGAGCAATGAAGCGACAGGGCGATTATAGGGTGTGCTGTGACCCCTGGCTTCACTGGCGCTATGGCTTGCGCTATGACCACTACCGCTTCGCAGGCCAAGGGCAAATCGTGTGCGAAATTTGTGAGCGCTGGGAGCGCGGTCGCATGATGACGGGATGAATCGCTGTCCGCATGAGCGGTGCTAGTATATAAGGAACGGGAGGGAGCATGAATAAAACCGAAGCCAAGCTATTAGAAGCGTTTTGCCAGTTGGAACTGGGGGCCGATCGCGCACAGGCGCACCAGTTGGGCAACGGCGAATGGGTGTGCATCATTGCACCGGCCCGGCGCGGCGATGACCTGTATTATTGTTGGGACGCAGCGGACTGGCGGGCCTACATGCGAGCCAACCCGCGCAAGGATACCGAGGAGGCGAAGGCGAAGAAGCAGCGCAAGCATGCCCGCGAGGAAGAAGTGCAGCATGCCATCGACTATAGCGAAGCGTTCTCGCTGGCGATGTGAAACATGAAACAGTGGTAGGGGGGGTAGGTGTTTCATGTTTCATCCAGTCATCGGAAGACTGGCGATGTGAGAGGAAGGCGAATATGAGCACACATCTGACACGCATTACACCCTTAAAACAGGTGGAACCGCCTGAAAAAGCGGCCAAAAGCGGCAAGATCACGCCAAAACAGGAAGAATTTCTTGAGACGTTGCTCCTGGTGCATTATATCAGCGACGCTGCGGATCGCCTGCACATCAGCGAACGGACGGCCCGGCGCTGGCTGTCCTTGCCGCATGTCCAGCAGGCGCTTGAGGATCTGCGGCAAGAGCGGCGCGACGCGATACGCAATAAGATTGAGACATCGCTGGACCTTGCGACAGACCTGCTACAGCGAACGCTCTATGATGCCGTGTGGCCTGATATGGCGCAAAAAGCTGGACGCTCCTCCCCAGACCGCGAGCGAGTCGATAAGTACGTCGCGCTGATAGTGAAATATGCCCATGACCAGCAGGAGATAGACGTCTTAAAGCAGCGCATCGCTGAGCTTGAGAAGCGACGAGTTGACATTCACGGTGCACGTGATACTACCCTGCAAGCATTGACCGACGAAGAGATAGAAATGCTCGAGGGAATCGCGAAACGCCTGGAGGCTGTAGATGGAACGATTGAGGAAAAGGATTGAGCCCATGGCAACACTGCAAGAGCTTGTGCCCTATCTCGAAAAGCAGTACGTCATTCAAAATGTGCGCGGGGAAAGTCTTCGCCTGATTGATTCCTGGGTTGAATGGCGTCATCTTACCTGGAGTGGCAGGCCCGAAGTAGAGAAATGCAGCCTGGCCCAGGTGTCCGGCATCAAGGACCTGTGGGACTATGGAGTGGTATTTTGTGACCAGCAAGGCAAGCATCCCTTTATTGAGACGGAGATAGCCAGGATCGACGAATTGATTGCGCGTGGGACGCCTGGCATCGGCTACATGCAAAAGGAGGAACGATGAACACAGAAGACGAAACAGAACTGCGCGAGCGTATCGCAAGCCTCACTGACAAGGAACTTGTTCGGACGGTCTATCTCTTCGAACTCGTGAAATCACTCGAGGCCGACTTTGCCGACCTGATATCTGTGCTCTGGCCTGGTCAGACAAAGCTGCTTGAGCTGAATCCGGTGTTGGCTGACATCTGGGAGCTACTCAAGCAGGAACTCGCAAAACGAACGATCGCGAAGAGTCAAGGTGCTCCATAGGCCGTGATGTGCTATAATGGCGGTAGAAAATCCTGGGAGCCTCGTATGCATGCGATGTTCCTTTCGCCCGTTGCCTGGTTGGTCTGTTCTTTTTGCATCGCGCTGGAAACTACCGATAGAGAGAGCGCATACCAACTATAGGCGCCATAACTGAATACAGATGGCCGATACTTCGAGTGTCACCATCGCGATGAGCCGCCGCTTCGAGCGCGCACTCTGGAATGATGTAACAACATGTCCAGAATGCGAGTGAGCGAGCGACAAAGCCTCCTTTCTGGATAGGGATAGATCACAGAAAGGAGGCTTTTTTGTGGTCATGACGCGAACTGCAAAGCTTCAAAGGAAAATAGAGTACCTGCCCATCCGGGGCGAAGTCAAAGCGGTAAACGATGCCCAAGGATTGGTGGAAGGGTACCTCAACACGACGCGCGTCGTGGATCTGGGCGACGATCGGACGATGCCAGGCGCTTTCAGGAAAACGCTCGCCGAAAGTTATAGTCGCAAGAAAGCGCAAGGGCTGCAAGGGCTTTGGCCGTACCTCTTTAACCACGACTATTCACAAGTTCCACCGGGCCTCATCGTGGATGCGCAAGAAGACCACAAGGGGCTTTGGACGCGCACCCAGCTCAACATGGACCTGCAGATTGGGCGTGATATCTACAACTCATTCAAGCAGGGATCATTGACGTCTCAGTCAATGGGTTACAAAGCTCATCAATTTGAGTACGTCAAAGAGAACGGCAAGAGCATTCGCAACCTCATCGAAGTGCAAATCATGGAGGGAAGTTGTGTCGTTTTTCCCATGAACACGGAGAGCACCATTACCGCCATCAAAGGAAGGCAGGACTATAACATGCTCCTACGCAACAAAGATTTCGCCACGAACTATCAATCTCAGCAATTGGACGATTGGTGCTACGACGATTTTTCTGATTTGACCAACGCTTTACGGGCCAGTATCCAAGAACTGTTTTCCAACGGCGCTGACCCTTTGGCCGCCCTTGAGACGGATGTGCTACCCGGCCTTGAAGCAGCGCTGAGAGCCTACGTGCAAGCGGGCATCGACCTGGGCTATACGGGCAGCAACTCATCCGACTACGGCATGATGTCCATGTCCGGCGCAGGTGGCGAGGCCAAGGCGGGGTACTTGAACGCGACCTCCCATGCTCGCATCAAGGAAGCGAGCACTATGATTATGAAGCATGCCAAAATCGTTGCCAGTGAGCTGGCTTCCCTTGAATCAAGGAACGCCCGCACGAGGGCAAATCAGCTTCAAGGGTTTGATGTGTACAGCAATGCCAGCGCGCCGTCGATCTTCGAGGAAAAAGAAGCCGAAGCAGACATCAATCTTCAGCTCAAGTTGATCAACACCCGTCTGAAGGTCGATGAGGCGCTGCGCGAGGGCAAGCAGGCGCTTATAGAAAGTACGCCGAGCCCGACAGCCGGCGTTGAGCGTGCGTTGGCGCGTCTCATCGAAAGCACGCGGCGCTGAGGTAGAGAGCAATGAACAAGGACAAGCCGGCTGTTGTCGGGCAGCCAACCAGGTATGTGTACACGCTGCCTGATGATCGCATCAGAGTGCAGGGTGTAGGCATGGCGATGGGCTGTATGGCTGCGTTGCGCGATTATCCCCAGGTACTGACCGATCATGACGCGATCGAGGCGCAGGCGAGAACCGGGTGCTTATCACTCAACGTGTTCTTCGCCTCGCCTGGCTGGCAGTTGACGAACGAGTTCGGTCAGTTCTGTGAACTGCTCGCTGAGCAGTACGTCCGGGGATATGAGAAAGATGGTCATGTCTATCTGCTCTGTGAGGCAGACTACCGCGAGAACAAACAAGAGACGGACCGCATCGGCTGGGCTGTCGTGTCTGCGCTACTCGTTGACGAGTGCATTCGACAATTGGAGGAAACATCATGAGCGTGATGATGGGTGACATTCTTGTCAAATATCGCGCCGACATCTCCAATTTGTCTAGCGGGGTTAAAGCGGTTAAATCCGACATGTCCTCGGTCGGGGAGAGTGCGAAAAAGTCTGGTGAAACCATCTCTGGTAGCCTGAAGAAGTCAGGTGATGCTGCTGAGCATACCTCGGGCGGCTTTAAGCATCTACTTGAACGCGGCCTTGAATTTGCCGCCATCGATGCGGGCATTATGACGGTCGGAGGCGCGCTCGGGTTCCTCAAAGACCAGACAGAAGAGGTGGTGAAGGTCACAGAGGCCCACCAACTCGTTGCAGCCCAGACCAACCAGGTCTTGAAGTCGACGCATGATGTTTCAGGCATGACGGCGACCTCACTGAATGACCTTGCCGACGCTTTCTCTCAAACAACCATGTTTTCTCATGATACCGTGCAGAGCGGTGAAAACATGCTACTCACCTTCACTAATATCGGCAAGAATATCTTTCCGCAGGCCACACAAGCCGTTCTTGATCTCTCCCAGGGCATGCATCAAGACCTGCAAACAAGCACGATCCAGGTCGGCAAGGCGCTCAACGACCCGATTGCAGGATTGACCAATCTTTCAAGAATTGGCGTCACGTTCTCCACTACGCAAAAAGAGATGATCAAGAATTTCATGGCATCGGGCCAGCAAGGCAAGGCGCAGGCCGTGATCCTGCAAGAACTCACTAAGGAGTTTGGGGGAAGTGCCGCGGCTGCGGGCAAGACATTTCCAGGCGCGTTGCAGATTCTCAAGAACACCTTTGAAGATTTACGCATCAAGATTGGGACAGCCGTCATGCCCATCCTAACGCAATTCATGCAGTGGTTCAGCAAAAATGGTATGCCGGCGATATCCTCGTTTGCCAGTTTTCTCACAGGTACGCTTATTCCTGGGTTCCTGAAGATCGTCTCAACGGGCGTGGCCGTGGTCCAGTTCTTCCAGAATCTCGTCACCTGGTTTAAGCAGGGATCGGCGCCTGCTATCGCGCTAGGGGCTGCGCTTGCTGCTGTCGCTGCTGGTCTGCTGGCGATGAAGATCGGGCAATTTATTGCCTCGTTGCCGGCGCTCATCCTCCGGCTCGGGGTGTGGGCCGCCGGTCAATGGGCGGTTGCCGCCGCTACCATCGCGACCGCTTTACCCTATATCCTGGTGGCCGCGGTTGTGGCCGCAGTCGTGATCGGCATCATTCTAGCAATCCAGCACTGGGGAGCTATCACGAAGTGGTTGGGCGATGTGTGGGCCACGGTTTCGGGCTGGATCGGGGCTCGCTTCTCCTGGCTTGGCGGGGTTGCACATGTCGTGACTTCAGCGATAGGGTCTGCGTTCAGTTGGCTTGGTGGGGTTGCGCATGCGGGAGGGGCAGCCATAGGCGCTGTGTTTGACTGGATTGGCACCCGGATTGCCATCTGGCTCTCAGCCTGGCGTCTGGTATTTCAGCTTGCCGGCGCTGCATTCTCCCAGTTCGGCTCATTCATTCAAGGCATCATCTCAGCCATAGGCGGCGCATTTTCCGGGCTAGGCTCGCTCATCTCCGGGGTATGGAATGGCATCGTAGGGGATATCAGGCAGGCCATCAACTGGATCATCGGCATGATCAACGGCTTCATCGGTGGGATAGATTCTATCGGTATTGACCTTGGGCCCATCCATATTCACCCGAACATTCCGCAAATCCCCTACCTGGCGAGTGGAGGGTACATTCAATCGACTGGCATTGCAGTGGTACACGCAGGCGAGAGCGTGATCCCGGCACACGCAAGCGCAGGCGGCTATGGTGAGCATGTCACCATTATAGAAATCGATAGTGTGGTGATGGCACGGGTAGTGAACAAGGGGACGGACCGCCTTGTTCGCTTAAAACTTGGAGCTGGCGGGAGAGCGCCTTAGCTCTCCCTCTTTCCCTTCTGATGCTTCTGAAAGTCCAGCACTTTAGTAGGGGTGTCCAGTTCCTTTGGTAGTTCGAGTGTCCCCTCGATCATCGTATCACGAGCATCAGCGCACGGATCACACCGGTAATAGGTCTCTTCATCTTCTTCTATCTTTCGATAGGACTGCCAGTGCTCCGAAGGCACCATGCACACCTGTGCGTCACCTCTGTTGAGCAACAAATAAATCTCGAGTGGATGAGTGTTGACCACCTGGAAAAGCTCAAACAGCTTTCCTTTGTCTGATCTGTGCCCCACATAGAGTTCTACTTGTAGCCTGGTGATTGTCTCGTCCGTAAAGGTCGGATCCATCATTCGTTGCTTCACCTCTTCAGGATCCGGATATCGACGAATCCACAAATCAACCTCGCCTGATCGTACCAGTTCGAGAAATTGTTCTAACGTCATGTGCAATTTCCTTTCAAAATGCCTACCCCTGGCGGTCCCCGCCCCAACAGCGCTACGAAGAGGGAGCGGCGCCGATCTCCGCGCTGAGGGGCACGTGGCGCTCATTTCAGCAGCAAGGAGTAGACTTTTCGCGTACTAGAATGTATACTTGAAGAGTAAATTTATCGTGGCCGCAGACGAGAGTATATCAGGAAATTTCGCCGAGAGCGGTGCGCTCACGTCAAGCCTGGGGGCGCGGGAGGGGGCCACGATGAATTCATCGCGCACTGGACTCTCGAGCATACTCTACTCCTTGCTGCTGAAATGAGCGCCACGTGCCCCTCAGCGCGGAGATCGGCGCCGCTCCCTCTTCGTAGCGCTGTTGGGGCGTGCGCCACTCGACTTTACTACCGCGGGATACTATTCCTCGCCAGAACACGTTTTTTACTATGCCCAGGTAACGATCCATTTCCGGGGCAAACA
>Ga0207646_10003927_pt1 | contig 16510 bp, 13 predicted proteins | sample KBSK5502metaG_FD_184343 | JGI IMG/M metagenome (GOLD analysis project Ga0207646, IMG submission 184343) | Corn, switchgrass and miscanthus rhizosphere microbial communities from Kellogg Biological Station, Michigan, USA - KBS K5-50-2 metaG... | ecosystem: Host-associated > Plants > Roots >... | reverse complement strand
GGGACGGCGCGATCTCGAGAAGGACATGAAGCGGTTCGCCGAGCGCGGGCCGCTGGCCCCGGCCGACTAGGAGCGCGTGATCGAGACCGGCATGTCCGCCGCGGAGCGCGGCCTCCTGAGTAACCGTGCATTCCTCGCGATTTGGGGAGCGCAGATCCTGTCCCAGGTCGCCGCCAACGCGGTCACGAGCGCCTTGATCATCCTCGTCGCGGAGATCACGCACTCGAACACGTCGTCGTCGGTGCTCATCCTCCTCGCCGTCCTCCCGGCGATCCTCTTCGGGATCGCCGGCGGAGTCATTGTCGACCGCAGCGATCGCCGGCTCGTTCTCATCATCACGAACGCTCTTCGTGCGGCCGCGGTCGTACCGCTGCTTCTGTTTGGCACGAGCCTCACCGTGGTGTATCTCGTGAACTTCCTCGTCGCGACTGTCACGATCTTCTTTGTTCCGGCCGAGGCTGCGCTGCTGCCGAAGATCGTCGGAAACCGCTATCTCCTGGTGGCGAACTCGCTCTTCACGTTCACGTTCAACGGTGCGTTCCTGGTCGGGTTCATCATCCTCGCGCCGATCGTCGTGAGTCTGTTCGGCTACGAGATCCTCTGGGTGGTCATCGCCTTCATGTTCGCGGCGGCGTCCATCCTCTGCGCCACGCTCCCCAAGGCGCCGCCGGCGAAGGAACACCTCTCTGTCCGGGTCGCGGAGATGGCGGTGGCGCAGACCGCCACCGGCATCACCGAGGCCTTCCACTACCTTCGGCAGGCGCCGATCGTCACGTGGTCGCTCATCTACATCGCGCTCACATACACGCTGGTCGCCGTCGCCGGGGCCCTGGCTCCAGGGTTCGTCCGCGAGGTCTTGCACGTGGGGGAGCGCAACGTGGTCATCATCGTCGGGCCAGCTGGGGTCGGCGTGATCGCCGGGCTCGGGCTCCTCAACGCCGTCGGTCGACGTTGGCCGCGCCCGAACGCGATCGGTACCGGGCTCATCGCCGCGGGGTCGGCGCTGCTCTTCCTCGCCGCGGCCCGACCGCTCACCGAACTCTTCTCGCGCGTCGGCTCGCCCGGCCTTGGCGCGGCGTTTCCCGCGTTCGTCGCGGTCGTCGCCGGGATCGCGTTCGTCTTCGGGCTCTCGTACGCGCTGATCACGGTGCCTTCGATGACCCTCCTCCAGGAGGAGCTGCCGGACGAGATTCGGGGGCGTGTCTTCGGACTCCTCAACATGCTCGTCTCGATCTTCAGCCTCGTGCCGCTCATCGTCGTCGGGCCGATCGCCGACCTCTGGGGAGTCGCACCAGTCTTCGTCGGGTTCGCCGGCATCGTCGCGATCGCATGGATCGCTGGGAAATCGACACGCGAAATGCGGAGACAGAAAGCTAAACTCGCTAGCGAGTGACCTCCGCCCGCGCGACCTTCTTCCACTACCTCGGCAGCCACCGGCTTCAGCTCCTGGTCGGAGTCTTCCTCGCGGCCGGCAGCTCCCTGGCCGCGGTCGTCCCGCCACGATTCATCGGCGAGATCATCGACTCGCTGCAGAGTCCGCAAGCGAAGTTCGACGACGTACTGCATCTCGCCCTTCTGATCGTTCTCTTCGCGGGGCTGGAGGCGGTGCTCCGCGCTGGCGCGCGCTACGTGATGCTCGATGCCTCGCGGAAGGCCGAATACAGCATGCGCAACGACCTCTTCGCGCACTTGCAGCGCATGCACCTCGCGTATTTCCAGCATCAACGGATCGGTGACCTGATGGCGCGCATGACCAACGACCTCACCTGGGTCCGCCAGATGATGGGTCCGGGGATCATGCAGGGGTCCTTCACGGTCATGGTGTTCACGTTCTCGGTGCTTTCGATGATCTCCGTGTCGCTCAAGCTCACGATCCTCGCGCTGATCCTGATGCCGCTTGCCTCGCTCACTTTCTGGTACATCGGGCGGACTGTCCACCTGCGCTTCGAGCGGCTTCAGGCGCAGTTCGGAGACATGTCGACCAAGGCGCAGGAGAACTTCTCCGGCATCCGTGTCGTCAAGGCGTTCTCGCAGGAGGACGCCGAGACAAAAGACTTCGCCAAGGTGAACCATGAGTACTTTGGCCGCGCGGTCTCGCTCAGCGCGATGCAAGGACTCATCTGGCCATCGATCAGCTTCATCCTCGGGATCGCGGTCCTCTCGGTCCTCTATGTCGGCGGCCAGGACGCGATCCGAGGCGAGCTCTCCATCGGGGCGCTCGTGCAGTTCGTCGCCTACCTCTATCTGCTGCAGATGCCGATGATCAACATCGGCTGGATCTCCAACATGTTCCAGGCGGGCTGGGCATCCCTCGGCCGGTTGCAGGAGCTCTTCAACGCCGTACCGAAGATCATCGACCCGATCGATCCCGTCACGGCGCCGATCAAGGGCGAAGTCGAGTTGCGAGGCGTCAGCTTTGCGTACGGCCAGACCATCGAGCTGCACGACATCTCCTTCAAAGTGCCGGCGGGCGGCTCTCTCGCGATCGTCGGGCCGACAGGATCCGGCAAGTCCACCGTCGTCAATCTCATCCCACGGCTCTTCGACGTGCAGCAGGGCGAGGTGCTCATCGACGGCATTGACATCAGGCGGCGCCCGCTCGAGCAGCTCCGCCGCGCCGTCGGCTACGTGCCGCAAGAGACCTTCCTCTTCTCGGTCCCCCTGCGGGAGAACGTCGGCTTCGGCCTCGATGAGAAGCTCACCGACCCGCAGCTCGACTGGGCCGGAGACGTCTCCCAGCTGAACAAAGATGTCGAGGACTTTCCGGCCCGATACGACACGATGATCGGCGAGCGTGGCGTGACCCTGTCGGGTGGGCAGAAGCAGCGCGCCGCGATCGCGCGCGCGGTCGCGAAGGATCCGCGGATCCTCATCCTCGACGACGCGCTCTCCGCGGTCGACACCTACACCGAGGCCGAGATCCTCCGCCGCATGCGCGGCGTCATGCGCGAACGAACCAGCATCGTCGTCGCGCACCGCATCTCCACCGTGAAAGATGCCGACGAGATCCTCGTCCTGGACGGCGGGCGGATCGTCGAGCGCGGGTCGCATCGGGACCTCCTCGAGCGTGGCGGCCTCTACGCGCAGATGTACCGCCGACAGCTTCTCGAAGAGGAGCTCGAGGTCGATGAGGAGCGCGAAGAGCACGAGAAGCGCGTGAAGGCGCAGTCCGAGGAAGGTCCGCGCCTTGGGATGCGGCCGCGACTGGGCGGGATCGGTGGCGAGCCGTGATGCACGGTGGCGGCGGGAGCGGGCGGGGATCGTTCGACGAAGACGAGATCCTCGGCAAGGCCTACGACGCGCGTCTGATGCGTCGCCTTCTGGGGTATCTCCGCCCGTATCGAGGGCTCGTCATCATCGCCCTGCTCATCATCCTGGGCATCTCGGTTACCGAGGCCGCGCCGCCCGTGATCGCAAAGTTCATCGTCGACAACGCCATCGCGCCGGCGGTGAACGGCCAGATCGGAATCGACGAAGGACTGGGGCGCCTGGCTCCGCTCGGTTTCGCGTACATCGCCGTCCTCGTGGTGAGCTCAGGGCTGCGATACGCACAGACGATGCTCGCGAGCTACGTGGGGCAAAAGGCCATGTATGACCTCCGCGTGCAGCTCTTCGCGCACCTGCAGGGGCTGTCGCTCACGTTCTTCGACCGGAACCCGGTCGGCCGCTTGATGACGCGGATCACCAACGACATCGACGCGTTGACCGACATGGTCACGCAGGGCGTCGTCGCGATATTCGGCGACATCGTCGTCATTGGCGTGATAGCGATCGTGCTCCTGGTGCTCGACCTCCGTCTCGCACTCGTCACTTTCGCCGCGCTCCCGCTCCTCATCTGGCTGACGATGTACTTCCGCCGGATCATGCGTGACTCGTTCCGCTCGATCCGCATCCGCCTCGCACGCATCAACGCCTATCTCAACGAGAACCTCTCAGGGATGGCGATCGTGCAGCTCTTCACTCGCGAGCGCGCGGCTTTCAGGCAGTTCGACGAACTGAACACGGATCTGCTCAATGCCAACCGCGGTCAGATCCGCGCGATGTCGATGTTCTTCCCCGCGGTCGGCTTCACGCGCGCGGCCACGAGTGCGGCGCTCTTCGTCGCGGGTGGGTTCTGGATCCTCAAGGGCGAAATGACCATCGGGACGCTTCTCGCGTTCTGGCAGCTCGTCGACCGTTTCTTCCAGCCCATCGGCGACCTCGCGGAGAAGTACAACGTCATGCAGGCCGCGATGGCATCGTCAGAGCGCGTGTTCCGCCTCCTCGACACCAAGGCCACGATCGTCGATCCGCCGCACCCGCGGGAGCTCGCTCACGTCCGCGGCGAGATCACGTTCGAGAACGTGAGCTTCGCGTACAACGAAGGCGACTGGGTCCTCCGGGATGTGAACTTCAAGATCTCGGCGGCGGAGAGCGTCGCGATCGTTGGCGCGACCGGGGCGGGGAAGACCTCGATCATCAGCCTCATCTCGCGCTTCTACGACGTCCAGAAGGGCCGCATCCTGCTGGATGGCGTCGACCTTCGGGACCTACGGCAGCAGAACGTGCGACGACACGTGGGGGTCGTGCTGCAGGATCCGTTCATCTTCGCCGGGACGGTCGCGTCGAACATCCGCCTGAACAACGAAGCCATCAGCAATCCCCAGGTGCGCGCCGCAGCGACGTTCGTCAACGCGGACAAGTTCATCGAGCGGTTGCCGCAGGGGTACGACACGGTGGTCACGGAGCGCGGGTCGACGCTCTCGGTCGGGCAGAAGCAGCTTCTCGCGTTCGCGCGCGCGATCGCGTTCAACCCCGAGATCCTGCTGGTGCTCGATGAGGCGACGAGCTCCGTGGACACGGAGACCGAGCACCTGATCCAAGACGCTCTCGCGAAGCTCATGGTCGGCCGGACGTCGATCATCATCGCCCATCGGCTCTCGACGATCCAAAACGTCGATCGGATCATCGTGCTGCACAAGGGCCGCGTGGTCGAGATGGGAACGCATCGCGACCTGCTCGCGCAACGTGGCGTGTATCACCGACTCTACGAGCTCCAGTACCGAGCCCACGAGGCGAGCGCCTCCGCTTAGCACGGGAGGCTTATGGATCGTCGCGCTTTCCTGGGGGCGACCGCGCGGCTCGCGGCGCTTGCCACGTTCGGTCAGGTCGCCGCGTGCGTGCCCACGCAGCCGTTCAAGTTCAACCACGATCCGTTCACCCTCGGCGTCGCTTCCGGCGATCCCCTGCCCGACGGGTTCGTCCTGTGGACGCGTCTCGCGCCCGACCCGCTCGCGGGCGGAGGAATGGGGAGCGCTGCCGTCGAGGTCGAATGGCTCGTGGCGCGCGACGACGCCATGAAGGACGTGGTCCGTTCTGGCACCTCCAGCGCGGCGGCCGAGCTTGCGCACTCGGTCCATATCGAGGTGGGTGGACTCGACCCGGACCGCGTGTACTGGTACCGCTTCCGAGCCGGCGGCGTCGAGAGCCCCATCGGCCGGACTCGCACCGCGCCAGCGGCGGGGGCGTCGCCGCAGGCCCTTCGGTTCGCGTTCGCCTCGTGCCAGAACTACGCGCAGGGTTACTACACGGCGCACGCGAATCTCGCGCGCGAGGAACTCGATGCCGTGCTCTTCCTCGGCGACTACATCTACGAGGGGACGGCGCGCGGCAACACCGTCCGCGAGTACGCCAAGCGGGGCTGGAGCTACAGCCTCGCCGACTACCGCGATCGCTACGCGCAATACAAGACGGACCGAGATCTCCAGGCCGCGCACGCCGCGTTCCCGTGGATCGTCACGTGGGACGATCACGAGGTCGAGAACAACTACGCCGGCGGCATCGACAAAGAGGATCCGCGCAACAAGGCCGCGATCGCCGAGCGCGCGGCGGGCTACCAAGCCTTCTACGAGCACATGCCGGTGCGTGCTCCGCGGCCGCAGGGGCCCGACCTCAAGCTGTACCGAAGTCTCTCGTACGGAGGTCTCGCGACCTTCTTCGTCCTCGACACCCGTCAGTACCGCTCGCCCGAGGTCGCGCTCTGCGCGGAAACCGACCAGACGCCGTCGGGGTACTGCCCCGCGAGCGTCGACCCGAACCGAACGATGCTCGGCGCGGATCAGCGGAGCTGGCTTCTGCAGGGTCTGGCCCAATCGGGGTCACCCTGGAACTTTGTCGCGCAGTCCGTCCGATTCGCGCAGCAGGATTCCAGTCCCGATCTCGGGAAACACACGTTCGACGGCGTCGACAACTGGATGGGATACGTCGCCGACCGGCAGGCGATCCTCGAGCGGTTCGCGACTACGAGGAACCCGATCGTCCTTTCCGGCGATAGCCACGTCAACTTCGTCTACGACCTGAAACGCGACTTCAGCGATCCGACGGCCGCGACTGTCGGCACCGAGCTGCTCGGGACCTCGATCAGCTCCGAGGGCGACCCGTTCGTGCCGCAGACGCAGTTCACACCGCCGGCGAAGAACCCGCAGCTTCGGTTTTTCGACAACCACCGCGGCTACGTCCGGTGCACGCTCGAGCGGAACGGGCTGACCGCGGCCTTCCGAGCGGTGTCGACGGTAAGACAGCCGACGGCCACCGTCACCACGACCGCGACGTTCGTCGTCGTCGACGGGATGCCTGGGGCGCGCCGCGCGTGACCGATCTGAGCGCGCCGGCGGCGTTGGCCCTCGCCACGGAGGCGGCGCGCGAGGCTGGCGCGCTGCTCCTCGAGCTCCGGCGTTCGCCCGCAGTCGGCATTCGATCCAAATCGAGTGCGACCGATCTCGTCTCTGAAGCGGATGAACAGGCGGAGCGCGCGATCGTGACCGCGATCGGCCGACTGCGACCTGACGACGCGATCGTGGCCGAGGAAGGGTCCGGCGCGGAGGGCTCGAGTGGGGTCAACTGGTACGTGGATCCGCTCGACGGGACGATCAACTATCTCTATGGGATCCCGCAGTGGTCGATCTCGATCTGCTGCGCTGACGAGACAGGCCCCCTCGCCGGCGTCGTGTTTGACCCGATGCGCGACGAGCTCTTCAGCGCGGCGCGCGGTGGCGGCGCTCACCTGGGCGACCGGCGGCTCGCGGTCACCGACAAGCGCGATCTCGCGAGCGCGCTCATCGCGACCGGCTTCGGCTACGACGCGGCCCAGCGGAGGACGCAGGGCCGGATCATCGCCAACATGCTCGGAGACGTCCGCGACATCCGCCGCTTTGGGTCGGCGGCGCTGGACCTGTCATGGGTCGCCGCAAGCCGTCATGACGGGTACTTCGAATCTGTCGAAAAACCCTGGGACTGGATGGCCGGGGCGATGCTCGTGCGCGAAGCAGGCGGCCGTGTGACCGAGCTCGATCCTCTTGACCCCGCATTTCCCCGCATCATCGCGAGCGGGCCCGGCATCCATGACGAACTCGTCGCGCAGCTCGCGCAGGCCACGAAGGGCCTGTGACTCTGTTGGGCCAACAGAGCCCAAAAAACTCAATAGACTGAGAACGATGGCGATCGACGAGAAGGCGAAGACGCGCCCCATCGACTTCGAGCAGGACGTCATCCAGCGACGTCCTCTCACCACTCAGGCCGGGCTGGGCACCGCCGACGTCATGTCGCCCACTCCTGGTGTGCTGGCCAACGACGACAACATCGTCTTCACGACCGTGAGCAACCTCGTCAACTGGGCCCGGTCGCGCTCGCCGTGGCCGCTCGGGTACGGACTCGCGTGCTGCGCGATCGAGATGATGGCGGCCTCGATGTCCCACCACGACACGGCACGCTTCGGCATGGAGGTCTTCCGCTCGAGCCCTCGGCAGGCCGACGTGATGATCGTCGCGGGCACCGTCACGCACAAAATGGCGCCTCGCCTTCGCCGGCTCTACGAGCAGATGCCCGAGCCGAAGTGGGTCATCGCCATGGGGAACTGCGCCTCTTCCGGCGGGGAGTTCTGGGACAGCTACGCCACTCTTCAAGGCGTCGACACGATCGTGCCCGTCGACGTCTACGTCCCGGGGTGCCCACCTCGTCCCGAGGCGCTCCTCGAGGGGCTTCTCCGTCTCCGCGAAAAGATCGCCAAAGGCGGATAGGTCATAGCCACCAAAGAGATCGAGCGGCGCGAACTCCAGGACTCGACCGCCTACAAGCTCCCGACGATCGATATCGAAGAGGGCGAGGTCGAGGAGCTCATCCTCAATATGGGCCCTCAGCATCCCTCGACGCACGGTGTCCTCCGGCTCGTGTTGAAGCTCGCCGGAGAGCGGATCGTTGAATGCATCCCCGTCATGGGCTACCTCCACCGCGGCATCGAGAAGATCTTCGAGTGGCGCACGTTCCACCAGGGCATCCGCTACGCGGACCAGGCCGACTACGTCTCGAACATGCTGAACGAGCACGCTTACGCCGGAGCGATGGAAGCGATCGGCGACATCGACGTTCCGCGCCGCGCGGAGTTCATCCGCGTGATCGTCGACGAGATGAGCCGGTGCGCATCGCATCTCGTCTGGCTTGGCACGTATGGCCTCGACGTCGGCGCGACCACGCCGGTCCTCTGGTGCTTCCGCGACCGCGAGGAGATCCTCGACATGCTCGAAGAGCTGTGCGGGTCACGCATGAACTTCAACTACTACCGGCCCGGTGGCGTGCTCTACGACTTCCCGCCCGGGTGGGTGTCGAAGCTCTCACGCTTCCTCGACCGCTACGCGAAGAACATCGAACAGGACTACGTGACGATCCTCGACCAGAACGAGATCTTCCTCGACCGCACGGTCGGGGTGGGAACGATCCCGTCCGACATCGCGAAAGCCTACGGCCTCACGGGCCCGATGCTTCGCGCATCCGGTGTCGACTGGGACCTGCGGCGGGACAGGCCCTACTCCATCTATCCCGAGCTCACGTCTTTGAAGCCAGTCATCTACACAGAGGGAGACGCGTACGCGCGTTACCGCGTCCGGCTTGGTGAGATGCGGCTTGCGATCGCGTTGATCCGTGAATGTCTCGATAAGCTGCCCGGCGGCCCGGTGCGTGCGCGGCTCGGTCACGTGTGGAAGTGCCCGAAGGGCGAGGCGTACTACACGGTCGAGGGCGCGAAGGGCGAGGTCGGTATCTACATGATCAGCGATGGCCGCAGCCCGAACCCATTCCGGGCAAAGATGCGTGGCCCCTCATTCGTGAATCTGCAGATCCTGCCGTGGCTTCTCAAAGACCGCCTCGTCGCAGATGCCGTCGCGATCCTTGGATCGATCGACATCGTCCTCGGGGATGTGGATCGCTGATGTCGAACGCAGGCCGCACAACCGAAACCCTCTTTACGCGACAGGGACCCCCCGGCCTCCGGCCGGTGCCCCATCGCGCGGGGGCCCTCGGTTGTGCGGCCTGCGATTTCCCTCGCGAGGGAATGTCTTAGATGTTTGGGATCGTCGCCGGCATGTTCCGGACGTTGCAGCATTTCGTGCATCCGCAGCCCGTCACTCGGAAATATCCCTATGAGAAGCGCGATCTTCCCGAACGGTCTCGAGGGCTCATCGCTCTTCTGCTTGAGCCGGAAACGAGCATCTTCAAATGCGAGTCGTGTCTCATGTGCGAGAAGGCGTGCCCCCCGCGGGCGATCTCGATCTCGTACACGTTCAAGAACGGATTCCGCAAACGGCCGCCCCTCGCGCCGCGCGCCTCGTACTACCGGATCCGCATGGTGCAGACAGCGCCGTATGGAGACCGCCGGCCGATGTCGACCGCGGTCACGACGATCCCCGCTGAGGAAGAGCAGATCGACCTCGAGCGCGTGCGTCGCGTCATTCGCGAGACGCCAGAAAGCGCCGATCGCCTGACGCGGGTGCTCTACGCGACGAATGCTGTGTACGGCTATCTGCCGTGGGGCGCGGCCGAGATCATCGCCGCGGAATTCGGCAAGACCATGACCGACCTGTACACGACGGCCTCGCTCCTCGCGAACTTCCGCGGCGCTCCCGAGGGCGAGGGCACCGCGATCCCGCGCGGCGGCCGGAAGTACACCGGAAACCTCGGCGTGGCCGGGGTCTGGCCCGAGGTGTCGCCGCCGCCCGCGCACGACGACCTGCACGAGGACGAAGTTCACCACGTCCTCGAGCCGGCCTTTGCCCGCTAGCACGGCACCGCGCCTCCTCGACGGAGAGGCTCGCGGTGCGCCGGCGCGTGCGCGCGACCTTCCGGTCGAGGAGCTCCTCGAGCTGATCGAAAAGAGCAACTTGCGGGGGCGCGGTGGCGCCGGCTACCCGTTCGTCGAGAAGATCCGCGCCGTGCGGAGCAACGCCGATGGCGGCCCCATCTACCTCATCGCGAACGCGTACGACGCTGACCCGGGCAGCCCCTTGTCGCGCACCCTGCTGATGCGGAGCGCCGAGAAGGTGCTCGCCGGCATCGCGATCGCGGCTCGCGCCGTGGGCGCGACCCAGGCGTACCTCTACCTTCACCCCGAAGCCGGCGAGGCCCGCACCGCGGCTGAGCGCGCGATGACTGAGGACCTTGGCGTCGATGTAGAGATCGCGCTTGGGCCGGGTGGGTTTATGGGCGGCGAGGAGTCGGCGCTTCTCGCGGTCCTCGAATCGCGACGCGCCATGGCGCGACAACGACCGCCATATCCCGCATCCCAGGGGCTTCGTATGAGGCCAACGCTCGTCGCGAGCGCGGAGACCCTAGCGTGGCTGCCGCTCATCGTCGCGGAGCAGGCGCGCGCGTCGACGAAGCTCGTCTCCGTTACAGGTGCGGTCGTCAAGCCTGGCGTGTACGAAATCGCCCTCGGGTCGCCGCTAAGCGAGGTCCTCGCTGCGGCAGGCGGCGCGAGCGGCAAGCTCAAAGGAATCCATGTGGGCGGACCCACTGGTGGGATCCTCGCCGCATCGCGGAGCGACACCCGATTCGACTTCGACGACCTTCGCGTGGCGGGCACACACATGGGCTCGGCGCAAGTTCGCGCGATCGCGGCGGGGACATGCATCGTCAACGAGGCGGCCACGCTCTTCGCCTATCTCGCCAAGGAGAGCTGCGCGATCTGTGTCCCTTGCCGTGTCGGCACGAAGCGCGTGCAAGCAATCCTCGAGAGCACCTACTCCGGACTGGGACGAGATACAGACCTCGCCTGGCTCGACGAACTGGGAACTCACATGGAGCGCTTCTCGCTGTGCGGGTTCGGTATCACCGCCCCGTCGATCCTGCGTACGACGATGCGCGAATTCGCAGACGACTACCGCATACATATTCAGGAGAAGAGGTGTCCCGAGGGGATCTGCAAGCCGGTGCGTAGTCGTCGCTACGAGACCATGGTCCAGCCGTGATGTGCGCCCGTCGCGCTGCGGGTGGCACCGGGGAGCGGGTCGCACGCGAGCCGTTGACCGGCCGCGTCACAAGCGGGCGAACCCAAGTGGTGGGCAGCGGACCGGTAGGCGAGCGCGCGACCCCGACCCGGGGACAGGACCCGCAGCGCGCCTCCACATCGGACGATATGGTGAACATCACATGAGCTTGCTCGAGCGATACACGCAACCTGGGGAATCGCAGCTGCCGACGGTGGCGCACACGGGCGAGATCCCCTCAGGACAGCCGACGACAACGATCTGGATCGACGGCAAGGAAGTCACCGCGATTCCGGGCGAGGCGATCCTCCGGGCAGCGCAGCGCGCCGGGTTCGAAGTGCCGACGCTGTGCGACGACGAGAAGCTCGCGCCGGCGGCGGCGTGCCGTATGTGTCTCGTCGAGATCGAGGGCTACCACCGGCCGATGCCGTCGTGCCACCTGCCGGTCGAGCCCGGCATGAAGATCACGCAAGCCTCGGACTCGCTCGTCAAGCTCCGCAAACAGAACCTCGAGTACATCCTCAGCGACCACAACGCGTACTGCATGCCGCCATGCCAGGTGAGCTGCCCGACCCATATCGACATCCCCGGCTACCTCGAGCTGATGTCGAAGGGCCAGCACGTCGAGGCCGCGCGCCTCGTCAAGGAAGTCCTGCCCTTCCCCTACATGCTCGGTCTGGTCTGCCCGAAGCCCTGCCAGGAGGTCTGTCGCCGCGGTCTCGTTGAGGAAGAGATCGCCATCTGCCAGTGCCACGGGTTCACCGGCGAGCTCGTCATGGAGATGGAGAAGGCCCCGACGCCGTTCCCGCAGCTGACCGCGACCGGCAAGCGGGTCGCCGTCATCGGCGCGGGTCCCGCTGGGATGACCGCGGCGTACTACACGGCGCTCAAGGGGCACGCCGTCACCGTGTTCGACATGATGGAGAAGCAGGGCGGCATCGCCCGCTACGGCATTCCCGAATACCGCCTTCCGAAGGTGAAGCTCGACAAGGAGCTCAACTCGGTGTGGCAGCTGCGCGACACCGACTTCAAGGGCGGCATGATGCTCGGCCGCGACTTCTCGATCGACGACCTCTTCACCCAGGGCTACGAGGCGGTCTTCCTCGGCCTCGGCGCATGGCGATCGAACGAGCTCCGCATCCCGGGCGAGGACCTTCCGGGGGTGATCGAGGCGATCAATTACCTCCGCATGAACTCGGAGGGCAACCCCGTTCCGGTCGGCAAGGGACAGAAAGTGGTCGTCATCGGCGGCGGGTTCACCACGTTCGACTGCGCGCGCACGTCACGCCGCCTCGGCGCCGACGTGACCGTCGTGTACCGCCGCTCGCGCAAGGAGATGGGCGCGCACTACAGCGAGGTCGATGACGCCGAGCACGAGGGCATTCGCCTCGAGTTCTTCGCTGCGCCGGTGCGCATCGTCGAAAAGAACGGTCGCGTCGGCGGCGTCGAGTTCCAGCGCATGGCGCTGGGCGAGCCGGACGCCTCGGGGCGGCGGCGTCCCGTGCCTATCGAGGGCTCGAATTTCGTCATCGAATGCGACACCGCGATCCCCGCGATCGGCCAGGTGCCCAACCTCGACTTCTTTGAGCGCGAGCAGGGTGTCCGCAAGAGCAAGCGCGAGACGATCATCACCAACGGCGCGCTCATGACCGACCGCCCTGGCGTATTCGCCGGCGGCGACGTACAGATGGGCGCGCGCACCGTCATCGAGTGCGTCGCGCAGGGCAAGCTCGCCGCGAAAGCCATCGATCGATATCTCGCAGGCGACGACATGGCGCGCGTTGCCGACGAGATCGCCGAGGAAGAGGCGGTCCCCGAGCTTATCGACATCGTCCCGTACAAGCCGGTAGAGCCGCAGGTTCGCATGCCGATGCTTCCATACAAGGAACGGGAACTCAGCTTCCAGCTCATCGAGAACGGGTACGACAAGAACGCCGCCGAGAAGGAAGCCGCCCGCTGCCTCCAGTGCGTCTGCCCCGATGTCGGGCGTTGCCACCTGCAGAGACTCTCTCTCGAGCATGGCCTCACCGACAACCGGTTCCACCGCGCCGAGCCGGTGGACTATCACGACTACGAGTACGACTTCAGCCACGACTTCATCCTTCGTGACCTCAACAAGTGCATCAACTGCACGCAGTGCGTTCGCATCTGCCGCGACGTCATCGGCGCGAACTGCTACGGCCTCATGGGCGGTGGCTACGACTCGATCGTCACGACGCCGTGGAACGTCTCGCTCAAGTACACCGACTGCGTCTCGTGCGGGGCGTGCGCGGAGACGTGTCCGACCGGCGCCCTGATGATGCGCGAGCGCGACCTGGAGACGTATGAGCTCGACGTCGTGCGGTGTATCTACTGCGGCGACTGCGTCGAGGTGTGCCCGCATGGCGCGCTCGGCGAGACGCCGAACTTCGAGTTGTCGACGTACGCCCGCTTCGGCCGGACGGTGCTGGCGAAAGAAGAGCTCGCCGTGGCTCGGACGTGGAAGCCGTCGGAGGAGATCCCGCTCGACGGCCACAACGCGCCGCGTCCGCCGGAGATCCGCCCGCCTGGCCCGCCACGCTGGGGTGCGTAGCCCCTAAGCGCCCCGCGGCCTCGGGTTACGCTCGGCTCCGTGGGGAATCTCGCCGAACGGATCGTCGCGCGGATCCGTGCGCGCGGACCGATCACCTTCGCCGACTTCATGGAGACCGCGCTCTTCGACCCGGACGACGGCTACTACACGACGCGCGCGTCGCTCGGGTTCGAAGGCGATTACGTGACCTCCGCCGACCTTGGCCCCGCCTTCGGCCGATCGCTAGCGCGCGGCGTCGCGGATCTCTGGCTGGTAATGGGGAAGGCTCCGAGCTGGGACCTCGTCGAGGCTGGGGCCGGGCGGGGGATCCTGATGCGCGATCTGCTCGGGGCTCTCGAGCGCGAGCGGCCCGATGCGGCCCGCGGCGCGCGGCCGGCGATCGTCGAGGTGAGTCCGCGTCTGCGCGCAGAGCAGTCGCTCGCCCTGGAGGGTCGCGACCTGCGCTGGGCGTCGGTCGCGAGGAGCCTCGCGCCGATTCACGGCGTCGTGTTCGGGAACGAGGTGCTCGATGCGTTTCCTGTGCACGTCCTGGCGCGGACGGCTGACGGAGTGCGCGAGGTTTTCGTCGGCGAGGCGAACGGCACGCTCGTCGAGGTGCTCCGCGCTCCGAGCACGCCCGACCTCCGCTGGCGGATCCCTGAATCGGTGCCGGTCGGCGGCCGGTGGGAGACGAGCCCGGCGGCGGAGGGTTGGGTCGCGAGTCTCGCCGCGGCGCTCGTGTCCGGCTACATCGTGCTGATCGACTACGGCGGCGACGAGACAGAGCTGCTGACGCGGCAGGGTGCCGGCACGGTCCGTGGATTCGCGCAGCACCGGCTGATCGCAGACCCGCTCGCCGAGCCAGGGCTGCACGACCTCACCGCGAGCGTCGACTTTACTGCAATCCGTCGCGCTGCCGAAGGCGCGGGCCTGCAGCTCGTTGGGACGTCGACGCAGCGCGAGGTATTGATCGCTCTGGGCATCCGCGAGTCGGCTGCCCGCCCGTCGACGCCCATCGAGCAGCTGCGTGCCACGAGTCGACGTTCTTCGATCGACGCGTTGCTCGACCCGAACGGTCTCGGCGCTTTCAAAGTCGTGTGTTTCGCGAAAGACGCGCCGAGCGAAGGTTTGCGCATGTTCGGCGGCGTGCGTACGGAGAGTCCCGCACGGTATCCTTGAGGCTCGCGGGCTCTTAGCTCAGCTGGTTAGAGCGCAGCGTTGACATCGCTGAGGTCGGGTGTTCGAGCCACCCAGAGCCCACAGGATTTGCGGGGGCTTTCACGCAGATCTGCATGGATCAATGTGACATTGCGACGCTCCCGCAGCCTGTGTCTTGTGGCCCGGCAGCAGTCGTCGAGTATCGGGCTCCCGATGCTGTAGCGCCGAAGCCTGGTCGGCTCGGTTAGAGCGCTGCCCGATCGCCTCTGACGGGCGGAGCAGCTTCGGTCACCGCGGCAGCGGGTTCGGGCCGGTCGCCGTGACGAGCCGCTGAGGGACCCAGTCGTGGACGTGGTGGAAACCGTCGATCTGGCCACCATCGAGCTCGACCGATGCCCGCAGTGAAAGTCGATAGAACTTCACGTGGGTGAAGTCCTCGAACAAGATATAGACGGGGTCGGGTGTGCTCTTCGGGCCTTGGAATTGCTGTCCCGTCAGGACGGGCTTGTGGGCCTCGACGAACGCGTCGAACGTGTCGCCGACCACGACGCCGAGGTGCTCTAACCCCATCTTGTAGACGCGCTGGTGGACGGGCGGGATGAGCTCGATGAGCGGGACGGCCTTGCCTTCGAGGACTTCAAGCCGCTCCGCCGGGACGATCAAGGAGATCGGGCGGCCGTTCCAGACGTTCTCGCGGTTGGCGACGGCGTGGCGTTCGATGAGTCCCCGCACTCGGACGTACTCGTCCCATTCGGCTACCCGGTACGCGAGGTGGCTCAATTCGTATGAGCTGATGTCGATGCCGCGCGCGGCAAGCCGGTCGCGCTGCTGCGCGGCAAACGCCCGGTAGTCCCCGATGATGTCGCCGACCGGATCAGACGTCGCCACGCGGCATCCTCCTCCGCCATCGTACGAGATGCACGGCTGAACACACGGTCCCGCGGGGCGCTCTTCCTCGACGAGCTCGCGGAGTTCTCGCCCTCCGTCCTCGAGACGTTGCGCGAGCCGCTCGAGGAAGGCGCGGTCACGATCTCCCGCGCCGGCACGGCGGCGAACCCGGAGCGATTCACGCTCGTCGCCGCGATGAATCCGTGCCCGTGCGGCATGGCCGGAGGCGACGACGGCGAGAAGAGCGGCATGATCACGCGCCGAAACCGGTACGCTTGGTGCCATCGAGGTGCCCACGTGAAGACCACCAGCCTCGAAACCGCGGAGCGCGGCCGCTCGCCCCTGGGGGCCTACATCCGCAATCTGATGGACGGCACGCACGGCAACATGATCCATTCGACCGTGCCGCCCGGGATGGTGGGCCGCGCCTGTCACTTCCGAACGATCGAGGAGTACTGGTACGTGCTCGGCGGCGAGGGAGAGATCTGGCGCCGGGCCGACGGCCGTGAAAGCGTCACCCGGCTTATCCCCGGCGTGAGCGTCGACATCCCTCTCGGCACGGCGTTCCAGTATCGCTGCACCGGCGACGAGGCCCTGGTGTTCACCTGCACCGCGATGCCGC
>Ga0207646_10003926_pt1 | contig 16511 bp, 16 predicted proteins | sample KBSK5502metaG_FD_184343 | JGI IMG/M metagenome (GOLD analysis project Ga0207646, IMG submission 184343) | Corn, switchgrass and miscanthus rhizosphere microbial communities from Kellogg Biological Station, Michigan, USA - KBS K5-50-2 metaG... | ecosystem: Host-associated > Plants > Roots >... | reverse complement strand
CAAGGCGAAGCCCGCGCACGCCGCCGGCGTGGCGTTCTTCAACCGGTTCCGCGACCTGACCGCATCGGGGTTCTTCTCCAGTCGCATGGGCGTGCAGGATCTGCGCTATGTCGGGAACACATTCGTCTCCGAGTGGAAAGGCTGTCCCCCGGAGGCGCTCGCCAAGCTGGGGGTGACGTACTAATGGGACGTGCGACGCGGGAGGGGCCAACGAGTATGACCGGGAAACGACTCGGCGTCGGCTTCGTCGGAAGCGGGTTCAATGCGCGATTTCATCTCCTCGCGTTCCAGAGCGTGCGGGACGCGGACGTGCTGGGCGTGTGGAGCCCGAACCACAAGCACGCTCAGGATATGGCGTCCGTCGCCCGGACCCTCGACGTGGGGGAGGCGAAGCCATATCGCTCATTGGCGGAGATGGTGGCCGACCCCGCGATCGACGCGCTCTGGGTGTGCGGTCCGAACTTCGCCCGCATCGACAACTTCGAGGAGATCGCGGACACCGTCGCGCGCGGGAAGGGAGAGCTCCGCGGGATCGCGTGTGAGAAACCACTCGGCCGCAACGTCGCGGAAGCGAAGCGGGTCCTCGAGCTCACGAAAAAGGCCGGGATCGCCCACGGCTATCTCGAAAACCAGGCGTTCGCGCCGGCCGTGGCGCAGGGCCGCGCCATCATTTGGGCGCGCGGCGCCAAGCTCACGGGCCGCCCCTACCTGGCCAGAGCAGCAGAGGAGCACAGCGGACCTCACATGCCGTGGTTCTGGCAGGGCAAGCTCCAGGGGGGCGGGGTCCTCAACGACATGATGTGCCACTCGTCCCTGGTCGTGCGGCACCTGTTGACCTCGCCCGACGCGCCGCTCGGATCCGTACGCCCAGCGCGGGTGACGGGCCACATCGCAAGCCTCAAGTGGTCCCGTCCCGCGTACGCGAAGAAACTCCAGCAGCAGATGGGGAAGGACGTGGACTACAGCAAGACCCCGTCGGAGGACTTCGCGAGCGTCGTGATCGAGTTCGAGACCGAGGACGGCGCTACCGTGATCGGCGAGGCGACCACCTCCTGGAGCTTCGTCGGTGCCGGCCTGCGGCTCTCCGCCGAGCTGCTCGGCCCCGAATACTCCATGTCGTGGAACACGCTCGACAGCGGGCTGAAGCTGTTCTTCAGTCGCGAGGTGAAAGGGAAGACGGGCGAGGACCTGGTGGAGAAGCAGAACGCCGAGATGGGGCTCATGCCCGTGGTGACGAGCGAGTCGGCGACCTACGGGTACGACGCCGAGGACCGGCACTTCGTGCGCGTGTTCCTCGGTCGCGAGTCGCCGCTGCTGACGTTCGACGACGGACTGGAGGTCGTGAAGCTCCTGATGACGGCCTACATGAGCGCCGAGCAGGGGAAGACGCTCGACTTTCCCCCGGCGGGCATCGAACGGTTCGTGCCGGCGGTGGCGAAGGGAACCTGGAAGCCATAATGCGGAGTGTGGAATGCGGAATGCGGAATTGCCATGAAAGGTCGCTCGCCGCGCGACGCCCACCCTTGCATTCCGCACTCCCCATTCCGCATTCCGCATTCGGTTGGCTGGCGCTTGCAGCGCTCGTCGCCGCAGCGGCGCCCATGACGGCGCAGCAGTGGCCGGTGCATTCGATGGACCGCCCCCGGCCTCCCGTGGTGGATCCCGGCCCGGAGCGGCCACCCGTCCCGCCACCGTCCGATGCCATCGTGCTGTTCGACGGGAAGGATCTGTCGCAATGGCGGGCTCAGGACGGCACGCCGGCCAAGTGGGTGGTGCGCGATGGGTACGCGGAAGTCGCCGCCGGCACGGGGTCGATCATTACGGCGCAGGGGTTCGGGGACGTCCAGCTCCACATCGAGTGGGCGACGCCCTCGACACCCAAAGGGAATGGCCAGGAGCGCGGCAACAGCGGCGTGATCTTGATGACGCATTACGAGATCCAGGTGCTCGATTCGTACCACAACGAGACCTATGCTGACGGTCAGGCCGGGGCCGTGTACGGGCAGACCCCGCCGCTCGTGAACGCCAGCCGGCCCCCCGGCCAATGGCAGACGTACGACATCGTCTTCCACCGGCCCCGCTTCGCGGCCGACGGGACCGTGCGCGACTCGGCGCGGGTGACGGTGCTACACAACGGGATGCTGGTGCAGGACAATACGATCATCACCGGCTGGACGGTGCACGCAGCGCGCGCGCACTACGAGCCGCACCCGGACCGGCTTCCGCTCCTCCTGCAAGACCACGGTAACCCGACCCGCTACCGGGACATCTGGGTCAGGGAATTACAGGAGTAGCATCTTGCCGATACTAGCCGCGCTGGCCATCGTGCTCGCTTCGGACTCCATCCCCGCCATCGTGCCGCGCCCGGCGCACGTCGCCGTGAAGTCGGGCGCTTTTGCATTGACGGCCGGCACGGTGATCGTGACCGATCGCGCCCTGCGAGCGCTGGGCGAGCTGCTGGGCGACTATCTCTTCCCCGCCACCGGTCTCCGACTCGCCGTACGCAGCGCCGCGCCAACGGGGACGCCAGTCATCTCCCTCCGCCTCGACTCCTCCCTCGCTCGCCTCGGCGACGAAGGCTATCGGCTCGACGCCAGCCCGTCGCAGGTCGCGATTCGAGCCTACCGCGCGGCAGGCGTGTTCTACGGGCTCCAGACACTCCGACAGCTCTTCCCGCCCGCGATCTTCCGGCAGGCCCAGACAGCCGGTGTGATCTGGAGCATCCCCGCGATCGCGATCGAGGACTCTCCCAGGTTCGCGTGGCGCGGCGTCCATCTCGATGTGGCCCGTCACTTCATGCCGAAGGAGTTCGTGAAGAAGTACATCGATCTCGCGGCGCTCCATAAGCTCAACCGCTTTCACTGGCACCTGACCGACGACCAAGGGTGGCGCCTCGAGATTAAGCAGTACCCGCGTCTCACCCAGGTGGGCGCGTGGCGCCGTGAGACGCTCATCGGCCGAAAGGACCAGGACTCGACCAAGTGGCGCTTCGACGGCCAGCCGCACGGTGGCTTCTACACGCAGGACGATGTCCGCGAGATCGTCGCCTACGCCGGCGCGCGCTTCGTGACCATCGTGCCGGAGATCGAGATGCCGGGCCACTCACAGGCCGCTATTGCCGCGTATCCCGAGCTCGGCAACACGGGAGACACGATTCCGGTATGGACGAGCTGGGGCGTGGACCGGAACATCCTCAACCCCGGCGACGCCACCGTCCGCTTCTATCAGAACGTGCTGACCGAGGTGATGGGTCTGTTTCCGGGACGCTGGATCCACATCGGCGGCGACGAGGCCCCGAAGACCCAGTGGCAGGCCAGTTCGCTCGCGCAAGCGCGCATCCGCGAGCTCGGCTTGAAGAATGAGGACGAGCTGCAGAGCTGGTTCACGCACCGGATGGACGAGTTCCTCACCGCGCACGGCCGCAGGCTCGTGGGGTGGGACGAGATCCTCGAGGGCGGCCTCGCACCGAACGCGGTGGTCATGTCCTGGCGCGGCGTGGACGGCGGCATCGCGGCGGCCCAGGCGGGGCACGATGTGGTGATGGCGCCGGGATCGCACACCTACTTCGACCATTATCAGTCGGCCGACACGGTCGCCGAGCCGCTCGCGATCGGGGGCTACCTGCCGCTCGACACGGTGTACTCGTTCGAGCCCGTTCCGCCCGCCCTGACCGGGAACGAGGCGCGGTACGTGCTCGGGGCGCAAGGACAGCTGTGGACCGAGTACATTCCCGATCCGAAGCGAGCGGAGTACATGGTGTTTCCCAGGGCGTGCGCCCTCGCCGAAGTGTTGTGGACGCCGCGGTCGGGGCGGGACTTTGCGGATTTCACGAGGCGACTCGCGACCCATCTCGAGCGGCTGGCTGTACTAGACGTCAACTTCCGGCCGATCGGGAACTGAGCGCTCGACGAGCGTTACGGGGCGAAGCGCGTCCTGAAGGTTTGGCCATACGGAGTCGGCGTCCCGTCATAGCTCGTGATCAGGTCGAGGGGTGAGCCCCACACGTCCCACACCCAGGCCAAGTAGCTTCCCTGCCGGGCGTCCATCCAGTCCATGAGCGAGTTGACGAAACCGTTGCCTGACGTCGCGAAGTTGTCCTGTCCCAGTTCGCCAAGCACGAGCGGCACCTGCAGCGCCACCGGTCCCGCACCGCCGTCCCAGCAGGTTTCCGTATTGCACCAGCTGAAGTTGTAAATGTGCCAGGACGCGGCCAGGTTGCCGAGCGGATCGGTGGGCCGATATGCCAGCCAGCTCGAGAGACCAGACGAGTACTGCACGCCGCCGAGCATGATCACGTTGGTGGCGCCCGCGCTGCGAACCGTGTCGACGAGCTCCTGCATGCCGGCTGCCTGGAACGTCATCCCGCGACAGGTCCCACCGTCACGCCAGCACCGCCAGGCTTCGGGGGTGTCGGAGTTGTTGTCCGGAAACGGCTCGTTGAACAGGTCGAACACGACGTGGTTGTTGCCCTTATAGGCGGCGGCGACCTGATACCAGAACTCCGGCGTGTGATCGCGATTCGGCATCGGTGCCTGGCCCAGCGCCTTCGCCGTATCCGCCGCGCTCCAGTGCAACTCCAGAATGACGACGAGCCCGCTCCGGTTGAGCAAGGCAACAAAGTCGGAGATGGCCCGCTGGTAGTTGGCGCCCGAGTATGCGGGGTTGACCCCGTTGATGCTCAACCAGCACGTCTCGTTGAGCGGTACGCGGACGACGTTGGCGCCCCAGGACCGGATCGCCTGCACGGACGCGGAATCCGACGGACCGTCGAAGATGCCCCACCCCTGCGCGCAGGCGTACTCCGTCCCGGAACGGTTCACGCCGCGCAGCCGAACCGCACGGCCCGCCGAGTCGACCAGCTGGTTCCCCTGCACCCGCACGGTCGGAGCGCCCCGTGGCGTCGGAGGTGGGGGCGGCCCACTCCCATTCCCAGTGGTGCTTCGGCACGCGGCCAGCACACCAACCGTCACTAGTGCAAAGACGCGCATGCGCGCAAAACTAAACATTGGGCCCGATAGCAGGCGGGCCGTCCGTCACGTAGCTTACGTGACGGACCACATCGGAAAGGATCTCACATGTCGCGTGCGTCGCTTGCGCTGTCACTGCCCCTCGTCGCGGCCCTCGCTGCACCAGCCGTGCTCGCACAAACCCCGGCGCCTCAGGGTCGGGAGGCCCTCGAGGTCGGCGCGACTGCGCCCGACTTCACCCTCCCGGGAGCGACGCGGTACGGCCTGCTCAAAGCCCCTGTCCGTTTGAGCGATTTCAAGGGGAAGACCGTCGTCCTCGCGTTCTTCTACAAGGCACGAACCAAGGGCTGAACGATCCAAATGCATGCGTACCGTGATCAGTACGCACAGCTGTTTCACGACGGGCGCAACGTGGTGTTGGTCGGGATCAGCACGGACCCGGTCGACGCGCTTGCGTCGTGGGCCAAGGACGACGAGTTCCCGTTCCTGTTCGCGAGCGACTCGGGAGGCGTGCTCGGCAAGACGTACGGCGCCCACAACCCCAAGTTCGGGCTCGACAACCGCACCCTCTTCGTCGTGGGTCCGGACGGCAAGATCGCCTACGTGATGGCGCCCTTCAAGGAGATCGACCCACAGTCGTATAAGGACCTGGCCGGGGCGATCGATCGCATCACGCCCAAGCCAGCCGAGGGAGAGTAAACGGACTAGTTCCCGACGACCTGTTCGAGCGCCGGCGCGACGTCCTGCTCCGCGCCGGCGCCGGTGTACCTGACCTTCCCGGATTTATCCAGCACAACGACGTACGACGTCGTGGGCGCCTGGTAGGCGCGCACCGCTGCCCCGTTCGCGTCGTACCACACCGGGAACGGCAGCGGGTGGGCTGCCAGATGGCGTTTGATCGAGGCCGGCGTCTCGTTCACCCCGACGCCGATCGCGATGAACTGCACCGTCGCGCCGTAGCGCGCGTGCGCCGCCTTGAGAGCGGGCTCGAGCGCCTTGCACAGCGGGCACCACGTCGCCCAGAACTCGAGCATCACGGGCTGCTTGCCGATATAGCGACCCAGGTCCACCGCCTTGCCGTCGAGATCCTCGACCGTGACCGCGGGCGCCTGGGTCCCCAGCGTGAGACCGATGTCCTGTGCCTCGAGCGCCGGCGGCAGCGCGAGCGCGAGCGTGAGCAACCATCCGTATCTCGTCACAGGACTTGCCCCATCTGAATGAAGTAGTACTCCGCCATGCCGAGCAGCACCACACCGGAGAGCTTCTTCACCCACACCATCCAGCTGCCGGCGCGGGGAAGCGCGGTGATGCTTCCGGAGAACAGGCCGACGACGACGAGCAGCGCGGTCATGCCGAGAGAAAACACGAACAGGTACACGAATCCCAATACCCCACTGCGCGTGGTTGCGACCCACGTGAGCACCGCCGCGAATGCCGGAGCACCGCACGGTGCCGCGACGACTCCTGACGTGGCCCCGAGCAAGAAGACCGCCGGGTACGATCCGCCGCCCAGACCCGCCGCCCACCGCATCAGGCGCTGAGGCGCCGAGACCGGGATGACATCAAACATGGCAAGCGCGAACACGAGCAGCAGGTTCCCGATCGCGAATCGCGCCCAAGGACTCGCGCTCACGGTCCCAAACAGCGAGCCCGAGAGCCCGGCGATGAGGCCGAGGATCGCGTAGAACAGGGCGAGGCCGGTGACGTAGGCGAGGGTGAGCCTGGCAGTGCGGGCGCGCGACGGCTGCCCGGCGCTCGTCCCGGAGAGGATCCCCGCGGTAATGGGGATCATCGGGTAGATGCAGGGCGTCAGACTCGTGACGAGTCCGGCGCCGAACAGGCTCACGAGGGCGATGAGCGGGCGATGGGTCAGCGCGTCGGCAAGCCCGTCCACCATGCGCTACAACGTCCACCCCGACCGGTAGGTAGGCCGGACGTATTCCTCGGGGACCCGCACGTTCGTCACCTGCCCGTTCTCCGGATTGATCTCCAGGACCCGGCCCAACCGCACCGCGAGACACCCGAGCAGCACCATGGACGTCAGGCCCCCGGCGTGCCCGTCGAACGTCGAGCCGGCAGGCGTACCCCCCTTGCAGGCGGCGATCCACTCCGGGTAGACGCCGGGCGAGCGGGGGTATTTCTGGGCGGGCGGGTGGGCGACGATGTCGGCCTGCTTCACCGGGTCGAGCACTTTGGGATCGTCTCCGTACGTGCCGGCAACGAGCTTGCCGTCGGTGCCGATCCAGAGCTGACCGCCGCCCCGGTCGAACGGCCAGGGCGCGTCGTCGGCCACCTCGGGCGGGCGCGCGGGATAGAGACTGCCGTCGTGCCACACGACTCGCACTTCGGGGCGCGATCCCTTGGCGCGGAACGTGTACGTGATCCGTGAGCCGGCGGGTGCCGTCTCCTTGAAGAGCGGCGTCGACTCGGGCTCAATGCGCGTGGGGAGGCCGAGATCGAGCGCCCAGTAGGCGGCGTCCATGATGTGGCACGCCATGTCGCCCAGGGCGCCGGTGCCGAAGTCCCAAAACCCGCGCCACTTGAACGGTACGTACGCAGGGTGATACGGCCGCTCCGGCGCCGGACCGAGCCACAGGTTCCAGTCGAGCGTCGCCGGGACGTAGTACTCCTCGAGCGGCCGGTCGATCGCCTGCGGCCAGATCGGGCGATTGGTCCAGAACTGGACCTCGCGCACCGTGCCGATCGCGCCCGCTTCCACCCATTCGCGGATCTGGCGCGTTCCCTCCCGCGCATGGCCCTGATTCCCCATCTGGGTCATGAGCTTGGGGTGCGTGCGGGCGTACTCCCCCAACACCCGCACCTCCCCCATGGTTCGCGCCAGCGGCTTCTGGATGTAGGTATGCTTACCCGCTTTCATGGCGAGCAGCCCGGCCGCGGTGTGCGAGTGATCGGGCGTGGAAACCGTGATTGCATCGATGCTCTTCGATTCCTTATCGAACAGCTCCCGGTAATCCTTGTACCGCTTCGCCTTGGGGTAGCTCTGCAGGGCGTCTTCCGCGGCCTTCCAATCGACGTCGCACAACGCGTAGATGTTCTCGCCCTCCATTCCCTTCACGTCGTTGCGGCCCATGCCGCCCACGCCAATGCAGGCGACGTTGAGCTTGTCGCTCGGCGGGCGGTAGCCGCGCCCCAGGACGTGGCGCGGCACGATGGTGAAAGCCGCGGCCGCCGCGACGCTGCCCACGAACTGTCGTCTCGGTATCCTCGTCATGAGGCCTTCCCCGGTGCCCGCCCGGCTCCGGAGGCCATCGCGGGCGGCCGGAACAGCACGGCGAAAAAGATCAGGACCACCGCGGCAAAACCGGCTGGCAGCACCCAGAAGCTCGGCCACTGATCGAGGGTGAGGCTGGTCGCGCCGCCGAGGATCCGGTTGTACACGTTGCCGGCCACCTGCGCGCCGATGAGCATACCGATGCCGTAGGTCACGAGCACGAGGAATCCCTGTGCCTGGCCGCGCACGGCGGGCGTCGACTTCTTGTCCACGTAAATCTGTCCGGTCACGAAGAAGAAGTCGTAGCAGACGCCGTGGAGCAGGATGCCGATGGCGATGAGCCAGAAAATCGCGTGCGGTGCCGCGAGCGCGAACAATGCGTAGCGCAGCGTCCACGCGCCCATACCCACCATCAGCATCCGCTTCACGCCGAGTCGCACGAAGAAGAGCGGCATGAGCAGCATGAAGATGACCTCGGACATCTGACCGAGCGACTGCGTCGCCTGGATCTTCGTGATGCCGGCGTTCCCCAGGAAGATCTGGGTGAAGTTGTAGTAGGCAGCGAGCGGGATGCACAGCAACAACGAGGCGGCGATGAAAACGTAGAATGGGCGATCGCCGAGTTGGGCCAGCGCGTCGAGCCCGACAATGCTGCGTAGCGACACCCGCTGCCCGGCGCCCGGCGGAGGCGTGTGCGGAAGGGAGAAGGCGAAGAGCCCAAGCACCACGCTCGCAGCGGCCGTCGTGTATATCGGCAGAGCCGTTTGCTCCGGCACGGGCCCGCTCCCGAGCATCGGCCCTAGCACGAAGTCGATCGACAGTCCGGCCACGATCCACCCGATCGTGCCGAACACGCGGATCAGGGGAAACTGCTGCTCCTGGGACTGGATGTGGTGGAACGCGAGGCTATTGGCGAGGCCGAGGGTCGGCATGTAGCACAGGTTGTAGACCAGCAGCAACAGAATGAAAGCCGCTGGCGCACCGGTCGCCTGGGGCACGGCGAACATCACAAAACCGCCCAGCAGGTGGAGCACACCGAGCACTTTTTCGGTCGCGAAGTAGCGGTCGGCGACGAGCCCCAGGAAGAACGGCGCCACGATGGCCGCGATCGGGTTCACCGTGTAGGGCCAGTGCGTCAGTTTCTCCATCCCGTGGTTCGTCATATACACGGCGATCGACGTATACCAGGCGCCCCAGACGAAGAACTGCAAGAACATCATCGCGGACAACTTGGCGCGGACGCTCACGGCAGCACCCGGATCTTGATGTTGCGGTACGCGACCTTGTCGCCATGGTCCTGGAGACCGATGTAGCCGGTGGCGTTACGCCCGTAATGCGGGTGACTGGCGAACTTGCTCGCCTTGACCTTCGCCGTCCAGTCGGGACTCCCGAACTCGTACTCGACCATCTTCACGCCGTTCAGCCAGTGCTCGACGTGTTTTCCCTTCACCACGAGTCGCACCTGATTCCATTCGCCCGCCGGCTTCACGACGCCGGCCGGCGAGGGATACACGTCGTAGGCGGCACCCGCCGCCGTGAGACGTGACTTGCCGTCCACGTGCCCCGCGTCATCCAGCACCTGCATCTCGGGCGCGTTCCAGTAGATAGCGTCATCGTCCTCGCTGCCCCGGTAGAAGATCCCGCTGTTCCCGGCGGGGGCGATGTTCCATTCGAGTGTCAGCTCGAAATTCCGAAACTTGTCCCGCGTGATGATGTCGCTGGCGGTGTTGACTCGGGTCAGCGCGCCGTCCACGACTTGCCAGCCGGGCGGCACCGAGTCCTGCTTGTAGCCCCGCCACCCGGCGGTGGTCTTGCCGTCGAACAGCAGGCGCCAGCCGGCGGAGCGCTCGGCCGCGGTCAACGTGTTGAGCTGTTGCGCGAGGCTCGCTCGCGGAGCGACGGTCAGGGCCACCGTGGCGCAGGCCGCCAGCAGCCGGATACCGATCACGCGGGTCACAGAGTTCACGTCGCCTCCTCGTTTAGTCGGGAATGCCTGCCAGCTCCTTGATACGCGTCTGCACGGCGCGTCGAGCGCGCTCGCTCTTGGTGATGACGAGGACCGCGTCGTCGCCCGCGATCGTGCCGATGATCTCCGTCCACCCGGCCGCATCGAGCGCCAGGCCGAGCGCCTGCGCGCCACCGGCGGGCGTCTTCACCACGAGCAACGGACCGACGCCATCGACGGAGACCAACACGGCGGGGAGCAGCTGCCCCAGATGCGGCCGGATGGCCGCCCCCGTCTCGGGCGGCGGCGCGTAATGCGACCCACCGTCCGGCGCGGCCACCTTGGCGAGGCCCAGCTCGCGGATGTCGCGAGACAGCGTCGCCTGCGTGACGTCGAACCCTTCGGCCTTGAGCAGCTCGCGCAGCTGCTCCTGACTCGCGACCGTCTCCGAGCGGACGATCTTCAGGATGGCCGCGTGGCGTTGGGTTTTCATGGGGCCAGAATCTAGCCGTGAACCACGCGTCCGGCGACGAGGGTAAGCAGGGAGCTGGAGGATGGTGGAGGATGGTGGAGGATGGTGGAGGTAAATACCGCGAGATCCGCTTGCTTTCCAACTTCCAGTGAGCCGATCTCGCGTTCCAGTCCGAGCGCCCTGGCGCCCTCGATCGTCAGCATCCGCAGCGCATCTTCTCCGTCGAGGCCGGCGGCGGCGGCCTCGGCCCACAGACTCGAGTCTGTCACGCTCACCACCGAATCGGTGCCGAGGCCAACGCGCAGGCCGGCCCGCCGGAACGCGGCGAGGGGAGCGGTTCCGTGACCGTGAACCCGGTTGGACCGGGGACAATGCGCGATCGATGCGCCAGCGCGGCTCAACAGCTCCACATCGTCCTGGCTCACCTGGACGCAGTGGATACACAGCGTTCCACGTTGCACGACGCCACGTTGCACGAGATACTCCACGGGCGAGCAGCCGCGCGGAGTGACGGCAATGCCGCGTGCACGCAATGCGTCGGCGAACGGTCCCCTCCCCTCACGCACAAACTCGCTCTCCGCGTGTGACTCGGCGAGATGCATGGCGACCGGCCACCCTTCACGCCGTGCCAAGTCGGCGACGGCCTGGTAGAGTGGCTCGCTCACCGTGTATGGCGCGTGCGGGGAGACACCCAGGCGAAGACGCGAAGAGGCCAAGCGGCTGAGTCGCGCGAGAGCTTGCTCCAGCTCCTCCATGCTCGCAGCGCACTTCGCCGGATCGGGACCGAACACCTCCTGGTAGTAGATCCCACGCCCGCCGAGGCGCGCGAGCGCCTCGAGCGGCGCCCCGGTGCTCCCCGTGTCCGCGACGCACGTGACGCCGGCGGCCCAGCCGTCGCGCACGCCCCGTTCCGCCGCGCGCGAAAACTCTTCCGGGGTCGTGGCGTCCTTCAGGGTGCGGAGCGCGCGGATCCATCGGGCGAACTCGCGCTCCGCGTTCTTATCGGCGAGGTGCGTCAGCTCGAGGTGCGTGTGGGTGTTGACGAGGCCGGGGACGAGGCTCGCGTGAGGAAAGTCGAGCTCCCGGGCCCCCGGCGGCGCGGGGACGAGAGGATGGGGGCCGACGGCGGCGATGGTGCCACGGTCGTCAACGAGAACGGCGCCGTCCTCGATGGGCGGCGCCGTGACCGGATGGACCGAGCCCGCGCGGATGCGCAGCACGCGCGGCTAGGGCGAGACCCCGAGCCCGAACGGCGCGTGCACCGGACAGGCCTGAGTCGGCTCGGTGCCCGGGTAGAACCAGTCCCAATGCCGCACTTCCTGGGGGCAGAACGGCGTGGCGAGGTAGCCGTTCGACCAATCCACCTCGCGCGTGATGAGCGAGTCGGGTCGCACCCAATCGGGTGGCGCGGGCCGGCGGTCGTACACGTCGCGCATGAACGCGGTCCAGGCGGGGGCGACGATTTTTCCTCCACCCGCGTTGTGCTCGAGGATGCGCTGCTGGATGTCGTAACCGACCCAAATGCCCGTCACGAGCTCGGGCGTATATCCGATGAACCAGGCGTCGGTGTAGTCGTCGGTCGTCCCGGTCTTCCCGGCCGCCGGGACTTGTGTGAACCCCGCTTTCCAGACGGCGCTGAACGCCGTGCCGCGGCGGATCACGTCCTTCATCATGTCCACCATGAGCCAGGTGTGCTCCGGGTCCATGACCGGCTCGCGCCGGATCGCCGGTTGCCACAGGATATTTCCCTGGCGGTCTTCCACCCGCAGCACCCCGACCGGCTCCGCGCGCGTGCCGAGCGTGGCGAACGCGGTATAGGCCGCGATCATCTCGATCGGGCGCACGCCCCTGGCGCCGATGTGGATCGAGGGATAGGGCGGCAGCGGCGTGGTGATACCGTAGCGACGCGCCTCGCCGATCACCGTCTGCTCGCCCAGCGCCATGCCGAGCTTGATGGTGGCGAGGTTGCGCGACATGTACAGCCCTTGGCGCATGGGGATGAGGCCGAGCGTCGTATCGTCGTCGTCTTTCGGCTGCCACAGCGTGGAGTCGAGCTGGATCACCGGCGGGTTGAGCGGTGTGTCGTCGACCATCTCGGTCACCGGGTGGCCCGCCCGTACGGCCGCCGAGTACACGAACGGTTTGAAAGTCGAGCCCGGCTGGCGAATCGCCTGCGTGGCGCGGTTGTACTTGGAGTCGTCGAAGTCCCGGCCGCCGATCATCGCGCGGATGTAGCCGGTGTTCGCCTCGAGGGCGACCAACGCGCCCTGGAGGTAGGGCGTGAACGGTCCGTGGTCCTCGCCCGAGGCCTTGGAGGACTCGAGGTATTCCCGATACGTGGTGCGCCCCGGGAACTTCCCGTTCGAGTACACGCCGGCTTCGATGGCGTCGAGCTGCGACTGCACCGCCCGCTCCGCCGCCTCCTGCATGTCGAGGTCGAGCGTCGTGTAGATGCGCAGACCCCCCTCGTACAGGTCCCGTCCGAAGCGCGCGTCGAGCTGCACCCGCAGCCACTCGACGAAGTAAGGGGCGACGTCCCCGTAATTGGTGCGGGTCCCCGTGAGCACGAGGGGGTATGCCTGCCACAGCTCCGCCTCCTCGGGCGTGAGGAACCCCTGGTCGCGCATCAGGCCGAGCACCACGTTGCGCCGGCGCACGGCGCGCTCCGGATGGGTCCTCGGGTTATAGAACGCCGGCAGCTTGGGGAGCGCTGCCAGCGTTGCCGCTTCCGCGACGTTGAGCTGTTGCGCGTGCTTGCCGAAGTAGATCTGCGCGGCCGCCTCAACCCCGTGGGCCCCTGCCCCGAGATTGATCTGGTTCAGGTAGAGCTGGAGGATCGTGTCCTTGGGGAAGTTGCTTTCGATCTCCACCGCCACCCGCGCCTCCTTGAGCTTGCGGGTGAGCGTCTTCTCGCGGCTGATCTCCTCCGGAAAAATGTTGCGCGCCAGCTGCATCGTGATGGTGGAGAACCCCTGCGCGAAGCTCATCGTCAGGAAGTCGTTCTTGATGGCGCCGACGATGCGCCAGTAGTCGATCCCATGGTGGTCGTAGAAGCGCTTGTCCTCGGTGGCGATGAACGCCTGTCGCACCGGCAGGGGGATCTCGGTGAGCGGCAGCACGGTGCGCCGCTCGGCGCCGAGCTCGCTGATGAGGCGGCCGTCCGCCGCGTACACCTTGGACGTCTGGACCTGGTGATTCGGGTTCGCGACCAGGCGCGAGATGCTGGGGCAGTGCTCGCCCGCGCACACCCGCGTCCACGCGCCGTAGGAAAGGCCGAGGACGTACGCGCCCGCGAGCACCGCGCCCGCGATCACACGGCGGCGGACCTTGGGCTTCTGCCACCACGAGAGCGGCCCGGGAATGGTAACGGGGGCGGGTGCTGGGATGGACGCCATCGCGTTACAACCTAGTAAGGTCGCTCGGCGCTTGCCAGCGGTGGGGGCTTCTCGTACGATTCCGCGCCATGCCGGACCTCTTCGCTGAGCTCGAGTGGCGCGGGTTCGTCCACCACGCCACGCAGGAAATCGCGACGCACCTCGCCGCGGAGCGTCGCACGGTGTACTGCGGGTTCGATCCGACGGCGCCCAGCCTGCAGCTCGGCAATCTCATGCCGATCATGCTGCTGCGGCACTTCCAGCTCGCCGGCCACAAACCGATCGTGCTGATGGGCGGCGGCACCGGCCTGATCGGCGATCCGAGCGGCAAGCGCAGCGAGCGACCGCTGCTCTCGAAGGAGCAGATCCGCGAGCACCTGCAACGGCAGCGCGACCAGATGGCGCGGTTCCTCGACTTCGACGGACCGGCGCAAGCGCTGGTCCTCAACAATGCCGATTGGCTCGTGAAGCAGAGCCTCGTCGACTTCCTGCGGGATGTGGGAAAGCACTTCAGCGTGAACATCATGCTGCAGAAGGAGTCGGTGAAGGCGCGGCTCGACACGGGCATTTCCTACACCGAATTCAGCTACATGTTGCTGCAGGCGTATGACTTTCTGCACCTGTTCCGCGAGCGGCACTGCACGATCCAGGTGGGAGGCAGCGACCAGTGGGGCAACATCACCGCGGGGATCGATCTCATTCGCCGCGTGGAAGGAGGGGACGCGCACGGACTCGTGGCGCCGCTCGTAACAATGGCCTCGGGCGCGAAGTTCGGAAAAACGGAGGCGGGCGCGATCTACCTCGATCCCGCGCTCACCTCGCCGTACAAATTCTACCAGTTCTGGTACAACGTCGACGACCGGGACGTCGAGTCGTACCTCAAGCTCTTCACGTTGCTGCCGCGGCAGGACATCGAGGCGCAGATGAAGCCGCACAAGAAGGACCCGAGTCGCCGCGAAGCTCAGGGAAAATTGGCTGTTGAAGTAACCAGCATGGTCCACGGCAAGCAGGCCGCCCTCAATGCCACGGCGGTGAATGCGATTCTCTTCAGTGACCAGGATCCACGCAACGTCGAGCCGGGTGCGTTGGACTTGCTGGCGCAAGAGATCCCGACCGCGCGCGTGCCTTCAGGCGATGGCCTTTCTCTCGTGGACGCGGTCGTCCACGCCGGGCTGGCGAAATCGAAGAGCGAAGCGCGCCGGGCGATCGAGCAAGGTGGGATCTACGTCAACCAGCAACGCGTGAAGGACCCCGCGCGGAAGATCGAGCCTCCCGATTGGCTCACCGGTGGCAACCTGCTCCTCCGCAAGGGCAAGAAGGACTACGCGCTGCTGCGCGCGGGCAGCTAGGGAGCCTTCATGTTCATCGGGCACTACGCCGTGGCCCTGGCGGCGAAACGCGCCGCTCCCAGGACGTCGCTGGGCACACTCTTCGTCGCGGTGCAGCTCGCCGACATGCTCTGGCCCATCTTCCTGCTGTTGGGATGGGAGCACGCTCACTTCGAGCCGGGACCGAATCCGTTCCTCGTCCTCTGGCTCGACTCCATCTCCATCTCCCACAGCCTGCTCACGCTGATCGCCTGGGGTGCGTTGTTCGCCGCGCTGTATCACTGGCGCACCGGATACGCACGGGGCGCGTTCGTGGTCGCCCTGGCGGTGGTCAGCCATTGGGTCCTCGACTTCGCCACCCATCGCCCGGACATGCCGCTCTATCCCGGCGGCCCGAAGCTGGGGCTGGGCCTTTGGAACTCGGTCGCGGGTACGATCGTGGTCGAAGGGGCGATGTTCGTCGTCGGCGTGTGGATGTATCTCCGCGCGACCCGGGCTCGCGATGCCGTGGGGCGCTACGGGCTCCCAGCGCTCCTCACCGTGCTCGTCCTCTCCTACGCCGGCTCGCTGCCGGGGGGCCCGCCGCCGAGCATGCGCGCGGTCGCGATCGGCGGGATCGTCTTCGGGTGGCTGTTTGTCGGCTGGGCGGCTTGGGGGGATAAACACCGCGAAGGCGCTATAGGACGCTACGACGGTACGTTGTAAGAGTGCGACGCGTACAACGTAGCGTCGTAGCGTCGTGCAACGGTTTTCTATTCCAGCTGGTCCATCACATCCAGCACCCGCTCCAGCTCTTCCACCGTGTTGTAGCAGTGCGGGGCGAGCCGGATGGCGCCTTCGCGCAGCGAGCAGACGACATGGGCCCGCTTGAGCGCGTGGTAGGCCTCGACGGGATGTGCGGGAGCGAGGCAGATGATCGCTGAGCGGTGCGCCTCGGCGCGCGGTGACACAACGCGGACGCCGGTCTCGTCCGCCCAGCGGCACACCGGCTCGTGGAGGGTGCGGGCGTACTGCGCGATGTCGTCAATGCCGAGCTCCGCGAGCATGCCGACCGAGGCGGTCATGCCGTAGAAATCCTGGTAGGGGAGCGTGACCATCTCGAAGCGACGGGCATCTGAGCGGAAGGTGGGGTTGTACTCGGTGAGGCGTGAGAAGTCGTCGGTCCCCTCGAACGCCATCCAGCCGGTGACCGC
>Ga0207646_10003925_pt1 | contig 16516 bp, 15 predicted proteins | sample KBSK5502metaG_FD_184343 | JGI IMG/M metagenome (GOLD analysis project Ga0207646, IMG submission 184343) | Corn, switchgrass and miscanthus rhizosphere microbial communities from Kellogg Biological Station, Michigan, USA - KBS K5-50-2 metaG... | ecosystem: Host-associated > Plants > Roots >... | reverse complement strand
GCAGAGCCTCACCGCGACCTGGAAGCGTTCCAGCGAGAGAAGTTGGTGGTCGGTCAGTGGATTGAATTGCCGCGCCAGGCGGCGGGCGTCGTCCTGTCCGCACTGGAACACCACGCGCGTGCGGGCGTTGCTGTCGAGTGCTTCCTGGGTCGAGTCCCGCAGTTGCCCAAGATGCTGGTTGGCCAGGGTCAAGTTGAGGTGATAGGCGCGAGACTCAGCGAGGATCTCGTCCAGTGACTGCGGCAGGTGGAGATAGTTGTGGAACTCGTCGAGGTAGAGATTGAAGTCGGCTCGATCCGGCTTCGGACGGTTCGCGCGAGCCAGAGCTGCCTGCCACAAGCGGCTGACGATGAAGGAACCGAGGAGCTGGCTGGTGTCCTCACCAAGCAACCCCTTGGAGAGGGACACCAGAAGGATGCGGTTGTTATCGATGATCCGCTGGAAATCAATCGTCGATGTGCTCTGGCCGAGGATGTTGCGCAGTGTTGGGCGGAGCAGGAAGCTACGGAGCTTGTTCAGGACCGGACCGACGACCTGCAGCTGCTGCCCTGGAGCCATCTGCTCGTACTCCGCCCAAAAGAGCTTGAGGCCCGCCGGGTCGTCCAGCTCCGCGGTAAGTTGCGCGCGTGCCGTTCGGTTCAGTAACAACAGCGGCACCTCGCACAGCGTTGCCTTGGGGTCCCGCATCAGCGTCAGCAGCGCCGCACGGAGCACGTCATCGGTTCGCGGACCCCAGAACCGCTCGTATGTCTTCTTGAAGATGGTCACGATGCCGTCGCAAACGACCTCACGCTGATTGGGATCGGGACAGGTGAGAACGTTCAGACCGACGGGTTGCTCGCGCTGCGAGGGATCGATCAGCACAACCCGGTCGCGATGGCGGCCAGGGATCCGCTCCAACAGGTCGCTAATCAAGTCGCCCTTCGGGTCGAGGACGCCGACTCCGACCCCTGCATCGATGTCCTGGAGCGCCAGATTCAGCAGCAGTGTGCTCTTGCCGCTGCCGGTCGGTCCGAGGACGTGCATGTGGTGTCGGCGGTCCGCCTGGGCGATTCGAGCGGGTTCCCCGGTCGAGCCCTCCAAGCGGCAGAGGATGCTGCCATCCGCAGACAGCGGCCGATCTGGACCAAGCCGGACCCGGGCCGCATCCATTGGAACTGCGGAAATCGGCAGGTGGAAGACCTGGGTTAGCTCTTCGGCAACGAGGTGCAGCCGGCCAGCTGGCGCACCATGTTCAGCAACCGCGCGGTCGAACCCGGCAGCCCACCGGACGCGCTTGGGCCGGAGGCCGTTTTCTCCATCCAATGCGCGATAGGCGGAGGCGACGGCGTGGACCGCGTACTTTGCTTCACCAGCGGTTTCCGCCCAGGCGCAGAGCCGGATCTCCACTAGCCAGGCGGGACTTGTGGCCTTGCTTCGGGGCGGCAGGGGAAAGACGGCTCGCGCTTTCGGAACAGGAGGCGGCGCCGCGCTGGTCGGCCTTGGGAGCACAAGTTCCACAAAGAAATCGAGCACCCCAACCGCGACGTCGGCGAGGAAGCCTCGATTCGGTGGCTCTCCCGAGAGTTGCCGGAGTCGTCGGTCAGCTAACCTCTCCCAACCCACATCGGGCTTTAGGGCGATCTGGATCAGGCCCTCGGGCGCCTCGACCAGCGCCGCCGCAATCGCAGCTAGCGTGCCGCGGTCATCCTCAGCCAACGGGTAGAGGGATTCCCGCCAAAGCGTCATCCTGGATCGGCCGGCAGGGAGCTGCGGAACGGTCGGGGTTGGCTCGGGGATTAGCTCCGCGTTCGGCAAAGCGGTCTTGAGAGCCGTCCGGATCAACCACTCGAGCTCGAGCGGATACCAGCAACGGGCGGTCAATCGTCCGGCTTGGCTGCGGTACTCGAAGTTAACCCAGGGCTGGCCGAGAAGCAGGCGCTTCCAGGCAGGTGCGGCCATGCCATACAGCGCCCGGTAGAAGCGGAGCCAGGCGGTCGGATCGTACCGGGTCTCAGCACCGGGAACGATCCGGATAGCGGCCCATTTGACCGGCCGGAGTCGGCGGCGCAGGTGTGGCGCGGCAACCTTCGCGACGACGAAGAGGATGGCGGCCAGGACAGCGAGCCTCACCGTAGGAAGGAAGGCGTGAACGAGAAAGGCTTGGGCGTGCCCAAGGAAACTGTTGACGGCCGTGACCCATTGTTGAAGACGCTCAACAGTTGGGTCGGTGTCAGGCGTCATAGCCACGATTGCAGAGGCGAGCGGGAATCCGAGCGCAAGCGGCGAGGCGGAGGGTGTCATGGACGAGTTTTTGTTTTTCATGGCGCCTACGGTACTCACGGACCGTCCGCTGACCGTCCGTTGGGAGGTCGGCGGTTGAATACAAGTCGGGAACCCGACCGTCCGTTGAGCGTCCGTTGAGCGTCCGTTGACCGTCCGTTGGCCTCGTTTTGGGTCGGATCGGCCCCTAAGCCGGGCATAGAGGCGGTTTTTCGGCCCGGAGGAGCGCCTGCGTTTCTGATCCCGACGGGCTGCTGAAATAACTGCTCGGTGCATACCGCGCCGGCGGAAAATCGAGGTCGGTTGTTGGGTGGCTAAGTTGTCATGGCAGCCACCCTACGGGTCGGCCGTGCGCTGACCGTGCGGCGGCGTGCGCTGGTCAGCTGCTGCTCGAATTCGCGGGCCTCTCGTGAACGTGCGACTTTGTGCGCAACCGTGCGACTTTGTCGTTAAAAGCCTGGCGCAGCCTACCCTGTCCAAGGAGGACGTGCCTTGGCCGGTTCCCTGGTCCCCGAGAGCCAGGGTGTCGGCGCTAGCTGCGCAGTTCCCAGCCGCCGATCTCCGGGAAAGCCGGGCTATCCTGCGTTTTGGGCACAGGTCAGGCGCCCTGAAGACCTACCGAGCACGAAGCGTATAGGGGAAGGGATGAATTTGGATGACACTAAGCAGACCATAGCCATTCGTCTTCAGCGGCTGGCGGTCCCGATTCCAAGGGAAGAAGTGCCCACATTTGAAGCGGTCGCTCTGACACCGTTAGTTGAAGAGGCGACCGTTTGGCAAACTCTGCGCGCCCACTCTTGGTTTTGGGGGTGGGGCGATCTCGTTCATATGCCGACAGCACGCTGGCTGGAGATTGGCGAGCTGTTCGGCAGCACCGGTGAATCAGTTTGCCTAGCTGCCACCGCTGAGATTGAGGTTGAGATACTACGCCGTGCCATCGCGGATCGCTCGATTCCCAGTTTCTATGGGATCAGCCAGCGTTTCTTTGCCGAAGCGCAGGGTACGGCGATCCTTGGTGTCGGGCATCGATTGGCTAACTTGGTTGTGCGCGTCCTTATGAGCGACCGGTCGTATCCGTGGGGGGTCTCGGACCTGCGAAACCTCGGTGTGGCCTTTCCTCCCAAAGCGAAGGCAAAGAAGTACTGGATCGAACTTGCTCGCGCCGACGACTTGCAACGTTTGGCTACCGCCAGTTCCTATCCATCGATTCGCCGCATGGCCGATGCGCTTACGGCGCTCCGTCTGAGTGAGCCGTGGCAGAAACTGGAAGAACAGCGGGCCGTCGACTTTCATCGATGGCGCGACGAGTCCCCCTATGTCGCCAAGGCCGTCTACCGCGAGGAATCCGGGGCACGGACTCTTTCGGTTCTTGGGTCTCCGGACCCGGACAGTCCCACGAGCCGTGCGTTCATAAAGGCCGTGTGCTCCACGTCCCGTAGAGCGTTGGACCGGTTACTCCCGACTCTGGTAGAGGTCCGTGAGGGTTGGCTTCTGGCGATGGAGGAGCTTTCCGCTGGCACGTTCAGTTGGGAGGACGGTATCCCTCACATCAAGCCATGAAGACTTGGGCTCGGTCCGTTATGCGACGGCCCTAAACAACTTGAGGGAGAAGGCAAAGCGCACCCGGCCCCAAGATTCCCCCTTCATGATCATTGACCGGGCGTAGCTCTGACTTCTGCGCGGCCTGCAAGGGTTGTCGTGGCGCTTCGTGCTAAGGCGACCCTGTCCAGATGAAGGGGTGTTGAGGTAGAAAGACAGATGTGGACCGGCCGCCCGATTGGTGCCGGCCAGACTCTACTGATCGACCAGGTGATCCTCCCCACTCCGGGCAATTACATCTCTTTAACTTTGGGCCGGCGGACGGTAGTCTGCAGAGTGTGACCCCGTCCGACCTAATCGCGATCTGCGCGCTTGCATTCACGGTCGCCGCGTTCTGGTGGCTCAACGCGCGACCCGGCAAACTCCGGATCGTCGGCGCGCCCTCCAGCTATGCCTTCGCTTCGGGAAGGGATTTGGTCCTCAACCTTCCGCTTGTTTTCACGAATACGCGACCTCTCGCGGCGGTCGCACTAACTCTTCGTCTTCGCATCGACATGCCTGGGTTCCCGGCCCTTCTTCCATTCCAAGCGATGCGTGAAACTGTCAACCCTCAGCCAAACGGGCGAGCGATGTCTTCCTCGATCGTGGTTCAGGGGCGCGAAACGCGCCTCATAAATTGCGAATTCATTGCACGTCCCGCCGAGGTACTTCTCACCGAGCCGGTGACTGTCACCATCGCGGTCGAAGCCCTTGTCGAGCGCAAGTGGCGTCGCCCGTCCTGGCGACCCCTCGCCACATTCCCGCTACACATTCCGCAACAGGCTGTCGAGCATCGAGCCCAGTACCTCACGTACAGCAATGAGGCCGCCATAGGAAGGAGCTGAGGCGGCTAAGCTGTCGACGGTGTCTAACGATCTTCGACCCATCGCTCGCCATGAGGCGGGTCATTTCGTAGCCGCAATGCGACTTGGCCATCGGCTTGACTTTGTGACCATCCTTCCGGAGGGAGACAGGATTGGACTGGCCGTAACCAGCGCCGGACCGGCAATATTAGGCCGGTCGCGCAGAAGATCATTGGAAAGCGCAGTGGTCTTCCTCTCCGGTCCGGCTGCCGAGGGACGATTCGTCGATTCAGTTAGCCCGTCGTGCGCAGACAGCGATGGATTTAGCGCCAGGCTTCAGCTTGGAGGTGCCGACGGCGATAAGCTCGATCGTCGGATAGCAGTAGCGCAGCGCTTCGCAGAGGCACTGGTCAAGCGGTGGCGCCCAGACATCGAGCGACTAGCCGATGCACTTCTTGTTCGTAAGAGGCTTACTGGCGATGACGTTATCGCACTCCTCGCGGCTCATGGCAATTAATCTCCGCGCCTACTGCGATGAGCGGTACGGAGGGAAGAGATTTCGTGGTCGCCGGCTGGGTCGGCCCCAGCCGCTGAGTGGGAGAAACTCGACGCACCCTGGAAGTCTTCCTTGAAGGAGGCCGGCTTACCTGAGTTCAAGGGCCGGCGATCAAGCTTCGGCATGCTTAGCACGTCGCGGCTACTCACTGTGCTCTAGCTGCCAGCTTCGTTGCACAGTGCCAGTGCGTCCCTGAGCCGCGATTCCTCGTACACGCCTTCTTCAGCTGCGGACCTTAGGGCTGCACAGATTTCGGGATCGTGGTATCGCCCTGCACCTTCGAGTATGTCTCCGAAGGCCGGAAGAATCACTTCGTCCATGCCAGACTCAACGGCCTCTAGCACGCGATCGCGAACGCGGGGATCGGCTCGTTTCGCTAGCCCCGCCAGGGCCTCCCACCGGGTGTCACGGTGGCGGTCGTTTAGGCGGGCGAACAGCGCATCTCTTGTCTCCACTGAGTCGAATGAGTCTTGAACACGGAGGCTGAAGCAAGCCCGTCGCGAACGCTGCCAACACGGTCCCTCGATAGAGCGATCAATGTTTGTTGCACGATGTCTGCAGGCTCCGGAAACCACTCGAGACTGCTTGCTACGGCCTCACGCACATCCGCGGAGGCATGATCAACCAAGCGGCAGACTTCGCGACCGACATTAACCATTTCTGAGCTGTGGTCGGAGCCGAGATGGCCCAGGGCGAACACCGCAGACTGGACGACCTTGGCATTCGCATCCTTGAGTAGCGTCAGCAAGAGCGGGATCGACTCTTTCCAGAACCGCTTGCTGCTCCGATATGCGAGCTGACTGAGCACCTCGGCGCCCACCATGCGGGAGTGCGGGTCGGTGGATCTGCAGGCCTCTGCCGCGCGGTCAAAAGTACTTTGGGCGCCGTCAGCGTGGAGCACTCTGATCCGACGGAAGCGAGACTCGTCGGTCTTGGCCCGCAAGGCCTCATTGAAGAAACGAATCCTTTGGTCCTCGGTGAGCTGGTTCTCCTCGTCAATGGAGTAGGGATCAACCTTGGTCACGAGAGGATTATCCGTCCGCAGTCATGCCAGTCGGCCGCGAAGGCCCAGACGCGAGAACGTGACCGATTTTGCTGGTATCAGCTGAATACGCTGGTTGGCAAAGATCCGTAGATCCAGATGAAGGTCACGACGAAGACTTGAGCCAACGCGGTCACGCCAGGTCCGTCAATCGCGAACGCCGGCACGGACGAGTTTGGTAGCGATCAGCGGGAGTTCGCCCTTGGTTAAAATGGCGAGCGCAGGTCGAAATCGCGGTAGAGGTCGCCTTTGTCCAGATGGACGTAGCGCATGACCATTACATAGGTCGTGTGCCCGAGGATGCGGCGCAGCCGCTCGATCTCGCCGCCGTTACGGAGGTACTCTGTGGCGAAGGTATGCCGGAATTTGTGGGCGTGGACCCGGAACCCGATCCGGTGGCGGGTGCGCTGGAAGAGGTCGGAGACACACTCAACGTCGACCGGCCGGCCGTCGCGGAGTAGGAGGAGGTTCGGGCTGACGCTGTCCGGCCGCATCCGGTTCACGTAGCGCAGGAGCTCGCGACGCAGCCGGCGGCTCACCGGGACGCGGCGGAACTTCGCACCCTTCCCGCGTCGGACCTTGAGGAACATGGCCTCCCCGTCCTCCTCCACGTCCTCCAGCTCAAGGGCACAGAGCTCGCCGAGCCGCATGCCAGTGCCAAGTAGGATCTGGGCGGCCAGGGCGGACCACCCGACAGGCATTGCTTGGAGAAGAATCTCGAGCTGCGCGTTTGAGTAGGTCTCCATTTCCTTGACGGCGACCCTCGGTGCGCGAACTCGGAGCAGTGCCGAGTCGACTCGGTAGCCTTCGCGGACCGCCCAGTTGGCGAATGCCTTGATCGTCTGGAACGCGCCGTGCACGGTGTTCTCCGCCAGGCCGCGCGCCTGGATCGCGGCGAGGTAGCCCTTCAGCTCTGCGGCCGTCAGCTGATCCAGAGTCCTGACGGACCGTTCCTGGAAGTAGCCGTGGATATGCTTCCGGTACCAGTCGATCGTCTTCGGGCTTCGACCGAGCACCTGCAGATCGAGGAGCCAGTCACGAACCAACGGTTCAAGCCTCGTCTCAGCGTGGCCGTTCGCACCAGCGGGCAGCGCAGGAGCCGCGTTCTCCTCGTCAGCGTCCTTGACGATCACGATGGGGCGGACCAGTTTCTCCTGTACGGCACGAGGCCGCCCCGGCAAACCCTTGGGCCGACCCACGGGCAAAAACCCAAGTGGTCCCTCGAGTGGTCTCGCGTATTTCGACGCCCCAGTGGTTTGCGAAAAACCCAGTGGTTTTGGACTTTTTGCCGACACCTTTACCTCTCCTTTTCGGCTGCCTGGCGCCTCCTTAGCAGCGCCCGGAAAACGCCGAAAACCGGCCCGAAGGACCGGCTTTCGTATTCAGCCTATCGCGCGAGGCGCCTTCGAAAAAGCGCGCTGGCGGAGGGAGAGGGATTCGAACCCCCGAAGGCTTGCACCTTAGTGGTTTTCAAGACCACCGCCATCGACCACTCGGCCATCCCTCCGGCGATCATCCATGATACGTGCGGCTCGCGCGAGAAATAGCTAGCCGATATGGCTGCTGACCGCGTAACCGCCGCCGCCCCGATGGCCCCCGAGTGGCATTAATTCCGCCTGCAGCGCTAGTTGCCGCCAACCGGGGAAGGCGGCAAGCACAAGAAGAACACCTCGCCACTCCCTCGCCGGTGGCACCCCAGGAACCAACCAACTACTCCAAGCGAAGAAATCATCTGCCGATCCGCTGACGCGGCCCCAGCCTGCTGCCTCGAGCTGCTTTGCGAAGTGTGCCTCGAGCTCCATCGGAGCCATCTCCGTCTGCGCCCGAGCGTCCGATTTCCACCTGCCTCCTCCGCCACCAGTACCCTCCGGCAAGAACCTGACTCCGGGTGGTGGCTTCAGATCCGGAAGCACCGGCTCTTCGTTGTTCGTGCCGTGGCGAATGGTCGCCATAACGTCTTGCCCGTGCACGGGGTCATACCGAACCCGAAGTTCGGCGCCGCCGTCCTCTCGGTCCGCGGCATGAACGTAGACCATCGCCGACTCGCCTTTAGCGACAAGCAGCGTCGACCCCATCATGGCGCGATACTGGAAACCGCCGCTGGGCGGGCGCGGCTGTTCGATACGCTCCCAACCGAGTCCAACCAGGCTGGTCGCGTAGTCGGCGGCGATGGCATCGGGGTCTCCCGCTCCCTCGAAAATCATCTCGGCCCCGACCAACTCGCCGCCGCGACGGCGAACGACGCTACCCAGGAACCTCAGCTCCGTTCGATCGACGAGTTCAGGCGGCACTTCCTCGGGATAGCCGAGGGTCAAATCGGCCGTCGCCGGACCTTCGGGATCCGGCCAGGTCAGCAATCGGCCGGCAAGTTGACGGAGCTGGCGCTCGCGTTCAGTCTCCGGCGCGGCTCCGCTCACCGGATGACGTCGAGACCGCCCATGTAGGTGCGCAGGGCCGTGGGTACCCGGATGGTGCCGTCCTCCTGCTGGTAATTCTCAATGATGGCGACCATCGTGCGCGGGAGGGCCAGACCGGATCCGTTCAGTGTGTGCACGAAATCGACCCTTCCGTCCTTGCGCCGGTAGCGGATGTTGGCGCGCCGCGCCTGGAAATCGTTGTAGTTGGAGCACGATGAGACTTCGAGGAACCGCTTCTCGCCGGGCGACCACGCCTCGAGGTCATACGTCTTCGACTGGCCGAAGCCCATGTCCCCAGTGCAGAGCAGGATCAGGCGATATGGGATCTCCAGCCGCTGCAGCACGTCTTCGGCGTCCTTGACCAGCAGCTCGAGTTCTTCGTTCGACCGTACCGGTTCGACGAACTTGACCATCTCGACCTTGTTGAACTGGTGCAGCCGGATATAGCCACGGGTGTCCTTGCCGGCCGCCCCCGCCTCGCTGCGGAAGTTGGTCGACCAGGCCACGTGCTTGATCGGGAGCGCCGAGGCCGGCAGGATCTCCTCTCGATACATGTTGGTCACCGGGACCTCCGCCGTCGGCACGAGGAAGAGATCGCGCGCCTCGATCCGAAAGGCGTCCTCCTCGAACTTCGGGAGCTGGCCGGTCCCGGTCATGGCAGCGCGGTTCAGGAGGAAGGGTGGAAAGACCTCGACGTATTCGTGCTCGCGCATGTGCAGGTCGATCATGAAGTTCAGTAGCGCGCGTTCGAGGCGCGCACCTGCGCCTTTCAGGAACAAGAAACGGGAAGTCGCGACTTTGACCCCGCGCTCGAAGTCGAATAGGCCGAGCTGCACACCGAGGTCGTAGTGCGACTTCGGCGTGAAGGAAAATTCTCGGCCCATGCCCCACTCGCGAATCGTCGGGTTGGCGGATGCGTCCTTTCCCTCGGGAACAGAGGGGTCGGGGGGATTGGGCACCTCCAGCAACAGGGCGTTGAGCCGAGCGTCAATCGGCGCCAGCTTCTGTTCGAGCGCCTTGACTTCGTCCTTGAGGCCCCGCATCTCGTCGATGGCCGCCTGATCCCGCGTCTTCGCCATCGCCGCTGATCGTCGGTTCTGTTCGGCTTTGAGCTGCTCGAGTTTCGACAGGGTTTGCCGCCGCTCGGCATCGAGTTTCAAGATCTCGTCGACCGGCGCCGTCTCGCCTTTCTTGCGCGCTCCCTCCCGGACGACCTCCGGATGTTCGCGGATGAAGCTAAGGCTCAGCATGGCGAGCCCGCAGGTGCGGGAAGAGGATGACATCGCGGATCGATGGTTGGTCCGTGATGATGGCGGCGAGGCGATCGATCCCCATTCCCATGCCACCGGTCGGCGGGAAACCGTACTCGAGCGCGGTGAGGAAGTCTTCATCCATTGGATGCGTTTCCTCGTCCCCGGCTGCCCTGGCGCGAGCCTGGTCGGCAAAGCGGGTGCGCTGGTCATCCGGGTCGTTCAGCTCGGAGAAGGCGTTGGCGATCTCCTCGCCGGCGATGAAGAGTTCGAAGCGATCCGTCAATCGCGGGTCAGACGTGCGACGCCGCGCCAGCGGCGAGACCTCGACGGGATGGCCAAGGACAAACGTCGGTTGGAGCAGTGTGTCCTGCACCAGCTCTTCGAACAGCTCGGCAACCAGGCCTCCCCAGCCAAGCCCGGGTTTGGGCTCGATGTTGTACTTCTTGATCAACCCCTCGAGCATCGGCACCTCGGCCTTCAGCAGGTCCTGGTCGACCACCTGGCTGACCGCCTCGACCATCTCGATGCGCTTGAAGGGTCGGCTGAAGCTGATCTCCTGTCCCTGGTAGTGGATTGTGGGCGTGCCCTTGACGCGCTCGACCAGGTGGATGGCGAGCGATTCCGTAAGTTCCATCATCCCCTCGACGTCGGTGTACGCCTGGTACAGCTCGAGCATGGTGTATTCGGGACTGTGCCACTGATCCATTCCTTCGTTGCGAAAGATGCGGCCGATCTCGTACACGCGGTCGAAGCCGCCGATGATCAAGCGCTTGAGGTACAGCTCGAGCGCGATCCGCAAGTACAGGTCCATGTCCAGCGCATTGTGATGGGTGCGAAACGGCCGGGCCGCCGCGCCGCCGGCCAGCGGTTGTAGCACCGGCGTCTCCACCTCAACGAAGCCGCGCCCTTTGAGGAAGGTTCGCGTCTCCTCGACCATCCGGCTGCGCGCCAGGAAGACATCCATCACCTCGGGATTGGCGATCAGGTCCAGGTACCGCTGGCGGTAGCGGAGCTCCTTGTCTTTGAGGCCGTGATACTTCTCGGGCAGCGGGCGCAACGCCTTTGCCAGCAGCACGAAGTCCTCGATCTCGCAGGTGATCTCGCCCCGCTTGGTCCGAAACAGCGTGCCGTGCACGCCGATGATGTCGCCCAGGTCCAGGTCGGTGAATCGCTTGTAGGGCTCCTCGCCAACCTTATCCACTTTGGCCAGCAGCTGGATCCGTCCCACGAAATCCTGGATATGGGCGAAGGTCGCTTTGCCCATCACGCGGATCGCGACCAGTCGGCCCGCAAGAGCGACGCGCTCGGTGCGCACCTCGGCGCCGCCGCTTTTTTCGGCCTGCTCGTAGAGCGCGAGCGCCTCGGCCGAACTGTGCGTACGATCGAAGCGGCTCTGGTAGGGCTCGATGCCCTGCGAACGAAGCGTCGTCAGCTTCTCGCGGCGCTGCAGTTCCTGTTCGGTCCGCTCCCCTTCCATTCCGCGAAAGTCTAAAGGGTCGCGGCGCTCGACCCGCTAGAGAACATCGAAGGCGCGGCTTTCCATCGGTCGGTCGGGCCGGAATGGATTGTCGACCGCCCGCAGCTTCCCCGTGATCGCATCGATAGCCCGCCGGCTGCCGCCGATGCTGCCCATGATGCCGTGACCGCTGTAGCCGGTGTTGACCGCAAGCCCCGGGATGAGAGTGGGGCCAAGCAGAGGCCGTCGATCGGGCGTATAGGTGTACTGGCCGGCCTGTAGCCACCACTGCAGGCGCGACGATGCCCACACGTCTTTCCAGAAGGGGACGATGCGCGCCAGCGCATGATCGCTGCTGGGATCGAGCAAGCCGAAGGCAAATGACGCGGATGTTGGGACGTCGTCAACCGGCGGCTCGGCAGGCGCCGGTGCGGTCCATAAGGCGTGAGCCCCGGTGCCGGTGGGTCGCCAGTGCGCCCCGGTTTCGAAGTCAATGGTCATCGGCGCGCCTTCGGGGATCTGAGGGACGTCCGGCATGATCAGTTTCTGCCGACGAACGGTCGCCAGCGGCAGCTCGAGGCCGGCGAGCTCGCCGACCGGACCCGATAGCGGACCTGCGGCGATCACCACCGTCTCGGCCTCGATGTTTCCGTCCGTCGTCGTCACGCCCCGGACACGGTCGCTGCGGACATGGAACCCGGTGACGGTGACGCCGGTTTTGATACGGGCACCACTCGCCCGGGCGAGTTCGAGGGCAAGCACGCGAGGCTCGAGCCAGCCATCGCCCTGCCGGAAGCGAGCATTGACGATGTCCGGCGCCAGGTAGGGAAAGCGGTGCCGCGCCTCGGCCCCGTCCAGTAATTCGACGTCAGTCAGCCCCCAGCCCCGCTGCGCGACGACCAGGTCGCCCTGGGCGCGAGCGCCATCAGGCGTCCGGGTGACGAAGAGGTAGCCCTGGTGCCGAAGCCCGATGTCAACTCGCGCCTGCAGGTCGTCGAAGAATGCGACGCTCTCCCGGACCAGCTCGACCTCCTCGACGTTGTCGAACTGCAGGCGAAACGCGCCAGTGGCGACCGGCGTGGTCAGCGTTGCCAGCGCGGGGCGTTTTTCCAGGACGACCGTCTTGAGCCCGGCGCGCTTGGCAAAGAACGCCGTGGCACAACCGATGATCCCCCCGCCGATGACGACGAGGTCGGCGGTTTCGGCCGCTAGCGCACCTCGACGATCAGCATCTTGGTGGAGCCGCCGGGCGTCACCACGGAGACGTCGTCGCCAACATGTTTGCCGAGCAGTGCCTTGCCAACCGGTGACTCGAGCGAGATGCGGCCCTTGCTCGGTTCCGCCTCAGCCGAGCCGACGATCGTGAAGGCCTCGTCCCCGTACTCGTCGTGCACCTTCACGGTCGACCCAACCTCGACGATGCCTTTGACGTGCTTGCCTTCGATGATGCTGGCGTTGCGGACCAGCTTCTCGAGCAGCAGGATGCGGCCCTCAACGAAGCCCTGCTCGTTCTTGGCGTCATCGTATTCGGCGTTCTCGTTGATATCGCCGAACTCTTTGGCCTGCCGGATGCGCTCGGCGACCTCGGGGCGGCGCTTGTTGCGCAGCACCTCCAGCTCCGCCTGGAGCCGGTTCAACCCTTCCTGGGTGAGATAGACAACCTTGTCGTTTTCCATTGGTCTCCCTTCTGCGAGTCGCCAAGCGCTCCCAGAGCCGCCGTATTATACGGGATTCCCGCCGCGAGTTCGCTACCCCAGAATTCGAATCGAAAGCGGGGGCAAATTCTCGCGCACCCGGGCTCCAGCACCCACCGGAAGGACCGTCAGGAAGAGGCCGTGGAGCGTGTAGGTTCCGGGGGCTAGCTGGCTCGAGGTGGGCCAGTCGGCCGTAAAGGAGGCGGTCTCACCGGCGGCGAGCTGCTTGTGCCCAAACGCCATGCACATGATGGCGGGCACCGGCTCCTGCCAAACCGTCTGGTGCTGGCTGTCCTCCGCCCAGATGTGAAGTGTCTGCACGCATCCGATCTCATAGTCGATCGGCCCGCTCACGGTTAGCGTGAGATGAACGGTCCCGCCGGCGGCAAGCGACGCTGGTGCGGCCTGGGCCCGAAAAGGGCCGTTCGTTCCCGACACGGTGCCGGACGGGCCCGGTGCCGCCGCCTGGGCTCCACAGCCACCGACGACCAGGGCGACCAGAAACAGCAACACACGTTCCATGCCCGTATGACGCGATCCGGGCGGAAAGGTTCCTTCGTCAGGCCGCTTCGCACGAGGCCGGCGCGTCGTCGATCTCGCCGTCGAGCGAGAACGGGCCGGGATCGATCGTAAGGGCGGCGTCGAGCACGGCCGTCACATCGATCGGGGTGGTGACGGACTGCACCATGGTGCGCAACCGCGCCGCGCCCCTGAATCCCCGCAGCCCCCAGGCGATGAACTTCCGCAGCAGGCGGGGGCCCCGTTCGGGGCCGTAATAGTCGAGCACGAGATCGCAGTGGCGCCGGACCAACCCGATCTGCTCTTGCCAGGACAGCGGCGGGATCGACTCACCGCTCGTCAGGCGGACCACGGTCTGCCGCACCAGCCAGAGGTTGCCCAGAATGCCGCGGCCCAACATCACCGCGTCGACCCCGCTCTCGCGCTGGCGCCGCGCCGCGTCGTCGGCGGTACGCAGATCGCCGCTCCCGGCCACCGGGATGCTGACAGCGGCTTTGACCTTAGCGATCGCCTCCCAATCGGCCGACGGATCGTAGCGCTGCGACCGGGTGCGGCCGTGAACCGCAAGTCCCTGGATGCCGGTCGCCTGCAGTCGCGTCGCCATCTCCAGGTGATTGCGGGTGGCAAAGTCCCAGCCCAACCGGATCTTGACGGTCACCGGAACCGACACGGCGCCGACCACGGCGTCGGCCACGCGGCAGGCGCGATCGGGATCGCGCAGCAAGGAGGAGCCGCCCGAGGTCTTGACCACCTTGGGCACCGGGCAGCCCATGTTGATGTCGACGATGTCGGCACCGGCCGCCTCCGCCATCCGCGCCGCCTCCGCCATCACGCCCGGATCGCCGCCCATCAGTTGGACCGAGACCGGTCGCTGATCCCAGCAGAGGTCCATCAACCGGAACGACTCGCGGTGATTCCGCACCAGCGCTTCGCTGCTGATCATCTCGGTGCAGGCCATGCCGGCGCCGAATTCCCGGGCGATCTTCCGGAAGGGCGCGTCGGTGACCCCCGCCATGGGGGCGACGTAAACAGGTGAGAGGAGGTTATGCGGGCCGATGTTCACGGGGCCACCAGCCTATCAGTCTTTCGGGCGCAGCCGGATCTCGAGACGGAGCGCAATCCATGTTTGCCGCCGCTTAGGCATTGAGGTCGTAGATCAGCCGGAGCCCCTCCAGCATCAGCCGCTGGTCGACCAGCTCGATGACCGACGTCTCGGCCGCGATCAGCCCGGCCAGCCCGCCGGTCGCGATCACGCGCGGGCTTTCGCCCAGCTCTTTCTTGATGCGGGCCACCATACCCTCGACCTGGGCCGTGAAGCCGAAGATGATGCCGGCCTGCATGCTCTCGGCGGTGGTCCGCCCAATCACGTTGGCGGGCGCCTTGAGCTCCACGCGCTGCAGGCGAGCGGCGCGCTCGTAGAGGGCCTCGACCGAGATCCCCATCCCCGGGGCGATGGCGCCGCCCAGGTAATCGCCCTCTTTGGAGACCACGTCATAGGTGGTGGCCGTGCCGAAATCGATGATGATCAACGGGCCGCCGTATTTCTTGAAGGCCGCCATCGCCGCCACGATTCGGTCGGCGCCGACCTCTTTGGGATCGCGATAGTGGATCCGAAGTCCGGTCTTGATCCCTGGGCCCACCATGATCGGCTCCTTACCGAAATAGCGTTCGATCGCCTCTACCAGGCTGCTGTTCAGAGGTGGAACGACGCTGGCCACCACCACCGCATCGACGCTTTTCGGGTCGATCCCCTCCTGCCGGATCAACTGCACCATCAGTAGGCCCAGTTCGTCGGGCATGCTGTCGCGCCGGGTGGCGAGGCGCCAGTCGTGCCGGAGCTGATCCCCCTCGAAGAGCCCGAACGCCAGGTTCGTGTTCCCGAGGTCGATCGCCAGCAACATCGCCGTCAGTCTACCCGCGTTGAACGGGACGTTTTTGGTTTTTACAATGGGACGTGGCCAGGGCCTACCCCAGCGCGGCTGCCGAGGAGATGCGGAAGCTGCGGCCGTTCTGGCGCGACGGTCGGATCCTCCAGTGGCCGGCTCGCGAAAGCCGTCGCCGGCTCGTGCTGGCCGAGGTGGTGCGGGCGTTCCAACCTGGCAAGCGCCTGGCGGAAGCCGAGGTCGACGCCATCCTGCGCGAGTTCTGGCCCGATCACTGCCAGCTCCGTCGGGCGCTCGTCGAGCGCGAACTGCTAAACCGGAGAGACGGCGTCTACTGGCGCGTCGGCTAGCGAGGCCGCCAGGCCGAGCAGCGCGCTGAACGAGGCCGCCAGGCCGAGCAGCGCGCTGAACGAGGCCGCAGGCCGAGTCGCGCTTTCGCGCGTAATAGGGCGGGCCTCGTCTGCGGCCTGTACGTGCATACGAGGCCGTCGTCATTTCGGCCGAGTGCGCGATGGGCCGCTGGACGACGCCACCGCCCGGTTAGTTAATAGACGTCTTCTTTGCGGGAGTCGTCGTCGGCCTCGGGGACTTCCACCTCGTCCTCGGCGGATTCCACCGTGTGCATGCCGTCGAGCTCCTCGGCCGGCTCTTCGCCGTCTTCCTCGGCCTCCTCCGCATCGGCCGCCCGATTGAGCAACGAATCCTTGGCGTAGGGCCGGAACTCGTCCCGTCCTGCCTTCTTGATCGGGAATGACGGCCGCCCGAAGAACTTCGGATCCTGGTACGTCTCCCGGACGATGACCTTGACGCCACCGGCGTCACAGGAGGCGACGGCGCCGGAGTACCGGTTGCCACCTTCGAGGAACTTGATCAGGCGACGGCCAAGGGCGTGTTCGAGATGACCCAGGTAGACGCCGCGCGATGTCTCCACATTCATGGTGTCGCCCGCCACGATCAGCTTGACCGGGTCGCCACCCGAGACCTTGGCGCAGGGATCACCCTCGGCGTGCATGTGAAGGGCGGTGAGGGCGGTCTTGCCCGTCTCTTCGATGA
>Ga0207646_10003924_pt1 | contig 16517 bp, 15 predicted proteins | sample KBSK5502metaG_FD_184343 | JGI IMG/M metagenome (GOLD analysis project Ga0207646, IMG submission 184343) | Corn, switchgrass and miscanthus rhizosphere microbial communities from Kellogg Biological Station, Michigan, USA - KBS K5-50-2 metaG... | ecosystem: Host-associated > Plants > Roots >... | reverse complement strand
CGTCGCGTCCGCGCCGTTGCTGGCCGCGTCGATCTTCCTGGACATCTTGAACGTGTTCCTGTTCTTCCTGCAGATCTTCGGCCAGGACGACAGGTGACCGCCATCTGGGTGTGATCTCCAGCAGCGGCCCCGGCGGATTCGAAGAGCGCGAATTCGCCCCTGCCGCACCGGGCCCGCAAGACTGGCCGCGCCCTTGATCGGACTTGGGGTCTATGCGCTGGGTGAACTGGTACCGAGCTCGATTGGGTCGGCTGCTGCCCGGGCGCGGTACTGTGCGACGGCGGCCTCGCAGACGGCCCGCACCGGCCAGCCCAGGGCCCGGGCGGCGGCTTCCGCCTCGGCCAACTCTGCCGTGGCCGTTCCGAAGCCCGCGAGGCCATCTGTGGTGCCGGCCACCTTGACCGTAACGACCTGACCGCTGCCCGGCGGTCCCACTTCCACCTCCACCGATGTCCGGGAGGCGGTGAGCCGGCTCATCCGGGACCAGCGGACGCCGAGCGTCCCGGTATGGGCGAAAATCGCGGCGGCCACGGCGCGATGGACCGGTTCAGCGCACAGGGCGGTGATGACCTGCCCCGGGCGGCCGTGCCGGCCGACGATCGGAGTACACCAGCAGTCCCATGCGCCGGCCGCCCGCACCGCCTGTAGGACCGAAGGCCACAGCCGGGGGTCGAGGTCGTCGACTGTGCTCTCGACAACGGTCACGTCGCCCTCGCGCAGGTCCCGCTCCGCGCCGGACGCCCCAATGACCACGCGGGTGATGTTGGGCCGGTCCGGGGTGTCCCGGCCACCGCCGCCAGTGCCCACCGCGCGTACCGTCATGGCTGGAAAGCCGCCCGGTGTGGCCGCCGCCGCGAGCAGGGCCGCACCGGTCGGGGTGGTTCGCTCACCGGTCAGGTCGCCGCCGGCCAGGTCCAGGCCGGCCGCGGCGGCGATACGGAGGACGGCGGGAGCCGGCACCGGAAGGCGGCCGTGCCGGCTGGTGACGAATCCGCTTCCGGCGGCCAGGGCCGAGCAGCAAACCACCGCGCCAGGCTGCAGCAGTCCGAGATCCTCCAGTGCGGCCGCCGATCCCACCACGTCGGCCAGTGAGTCGAACGCACCCACCTCGTGGAAGTGCACGTTTTCGGGTGGCTCGCCGTGCACCGCCCCCTCCGCCTCGGCTAGCAGCCGGAAGACCCGTGTCGCGAGATCCTTCCCGGCCGGGCGGAGATCACTGGCGCTGACGTGCCCGAGAACGTCGGCGAGGCGCCGTTGGCGGTCGATCGCCGTCGGCGTGGTGATTACGGCCCGTAGGCACGCGAGGCCGCCCCGGCGGGCGGCCTCGGTCCGCAGCCCGAGACCGGGTACGCCGAGTGAGGCAATGGCTCCGCGCACTCGCTCCACGTCGGCGCCCGCATCGAGCAGGGCGGCAAGCAGCATGTCACCGGCCACGCCCGCGGTCGCATCGATATAGGCGGCACCGGGCCGGTCCGTCACCGGTGCACCGCGCGGATGATCTTGGCGGCGTGCGCGGCCGCCCCGAACCCGTTGTCGATGTTGACGACGACCAGACCCGGGCTGCACGAGGCGAGCATGCTGGCCGCTGCGGCCAGGCCGCCCGCCGCGACGCCGTAGCCGACACTGGTCGGCACGCCGATCACCGGCGCGCGGACCAGTCCGGCGACGACGCTCGGCAGGGCACCGTCCATCCCGGCCACCACGACCACGCACTCGGCGGCGCGCAGGTCGTCTAGCCGGGACAGCAGCCGCCCGAGCCCGGCCACGCCCACGTCGGCGAGGACATCCGCGCGGACGCCCAGCACGGCCAGCGTCGCCGCGCATTCTCGCGCCACTTTCAGGTCCGTGGTGCCGGCTGTCACGACCAGCACGTTGCCGCGCGCGGGCGGCAGGGTCCCGACGGCGACCGTTCCGGCGACGTGATCGGCGTGTACGGCATCGCCAGGGAAACGGGTGGCCGCCCCGTCCAGGACTCCGGCGGGGCAGCGCGTCGCCAGGGCCGCTGCCTCCGGATCGCGGGCCCGCAACTCGGCCAGAAGCGCGAAGATCTGCTCGGACGTCTTGCCTTCGCCGAAAACCACTTCCGGGACGCCGGTCCGCCGCCGACGATCCACGTCCAGCACGGCGAACTCGCCCAGCGGGACGCCCGCCGCCCCGGCCTCCGTTCCGGGCGGCGCACTAGGCACCCACCCGTTCGGCATCCTCGGCGCTCCATCCGGCATACCGACTGCCTTGTCCGGCATGCCGGGTGCCCCAGGCATGCCGGGACCCTCAGCCGGCACGACTGACCGGAGTGATGTCGAGGTTCAGCGAACCGGACCGCAACGGCTGCTCGTCGATCTCCGCGCGCCGATATCCAGCCGCACGGACGCAGGCCAGCACCGCCGCATGCTCGTCCGGGTCCGCCGCCAGCGGCAGGTCCGCCGCGCCGAGCTGCACCCGGCCGAGATCACCGAAATGCCGCACCCGCAGTTCGCGGTAGCCGCGCTGCTTCAGGCTCAGCTCGGCCCGGTCTACCTGCGACAGCACATCGGCGCTGACCGGGGTGCCGTAGGGCAGCCGCGACGCCAGGCAGGGCGACGCGGGCTTGTTCGCACTCGGAACCCCCAGGTGCTGCGCCAGCGCCCGAACCTGGTCCTTCCCCACGGACGCTTCCAGCAGGGGATGCCGGACACCGTGCTCGGCCGCCGCGCGCAGCCCGGGCCGCCAGTCACCCATGTCGTCGGCGTTGGCGCCGGACAGCACGGCGGCGAATCCGCGGCGCCGGGCCAGCGCGGCCAGCCGCTCGTACAACTCGGATTTGCAGTAGTAGCAGCGGAAGCGGTCGTTGCGCCGGTAGTCGTCGCGCTCCAGCTCGGCCGTGCTGATCAGCTCGTGCCGGACGCCTACGGCCCGGGCCACCGACCGGGCGCCGTCCAGCTCCCCGGACGCGAGGGCCGGCGAGACGGCGGTGACGGCGAGGGCTTGTTCTCCGAGCGCCCGGGCGGCCAGCGCAGCGACCAGAGAGGAGTCCACCCCGCCGGAGAACGCGATCAGGGCGCTGCCCAGTCCGGCCAGGCACTCGGTCAGCTGGCCGGCCAGCGCGTCAAGCTCGTCAGGCACGCCGTTCCCTTCTCATGTCATCTGGACCGCGCCGCAGTGAGCTGCTCGGCGTCGGGCCGCACTGGTCCAGTGCCTGGCAAGCGCGCAGGATTCGCAGGAATCCGGGCCCGGTAATAGTCAGCCACCCAGGTCACCTCGCACGTCGGACGAATGGCTCGCCATTGCCCACTGCCGGTTTAACCATCGCCAGGCAGCCAATCCCGTCCCTGGCCGACCGCCCGTCAGACGCAGCCGATCATATAATTCGGACTATACGCTTCGGCGCGCTTGCGCCGACCTGCCGCCGGAGTCCGCTGTACTCTCAGATTTAGCTTTCGGCACTTCGGGAGGTCTTGTGCCTATCGAACAGGCAGAGTTCGGCCGCACCGGCCACCAGAGCAGCCGGGTGATCTTCGGAGGGGCGGCGCTCGGGCAGGTCTCCCAGCGGGCCGCGGACGAGACCCTGGACCTCCTGCTCTCCCACGGGGTGAACCATCTGGACGTGGCCTCGTCCTACGGCGAGGCAGAGGTACGCATCCGGCCGTGGCTGCAGCGCGAACCGGGCCGGTTCTTCCTGGCCACCAAGGGCGACAAGCGCACCGCAGCCGGGGCCCGCGAGGAACTGCACCGGTCCCTGGACCGGATGGGCGTCGACCACGTCGACCTCTGGCAACTGCACGCCCTGGCCGATCCGATCGAGTGGGACATCGCCCTGAGTCCTGGCGGGGCGCTCGAGGCCGTCCTTGAAGCCCGGGAGCAGGGCCTCATCCGCTGGATCGGGGTGACCGGCCACGGCAGCCAGATCGCCGCGACGCACCGCCGCAGCCTCGAGCGGTTCGACTTCGACTCGGTGCTGCTCCCGTACAACTTCGTCACCATGCAGAACCCGTACTACGCCGACAACTTCAACGCCCTGTACGAGACCTGCCGCGAGCGGCGCGTCGCGGTGCAGACGATCAAGTCGATCGCGCTGCGTCCGTGGGCGGGCCGACCGCACACCCGGGCGACCTGGTACGAGCCGCTCGAGCAGCAGGACGACATCGATCTCTCCGTGTGGTGGGCGCTGAGCCGCCCCGGGGTGTTCCTCGACAGCGTGGGGGACGTGGACTTGCTCCCGAAAGTGCTTGACGCGGCCAGCCGGTTCACCGGGGCGCCGAACGACGCGGCGATGAGCGCGCTGGCCGACCGGACGGCGGCCGAGCCGCTGTTCGTCTGACCGGGGTCGCACCGATCACGTAAGGGATGCTGACGCCCTCCGGCCACTACAAGGTGGAGTTCACCGGTGCCGCTGCGGGTTGTGGTCGTCCGGATGCCGGTCCTTGACCTGGCCCTGTACGGGCCGGTGTGATCGGGAAATTCTGGTTGAAGACGCCCGGGCCACCAGGCTCGGCTTCTCGGTGATCTTGAAGTTCTACGAGATCGCCCCGGACCGGGCAGGCGCTGCCCGGTGATCGTCGTAAAAGGCGTTGCAAATCCGGCGTGCCCAGCAGCCGGGCCAGGACCGTAGTTTCTTCTACAGTCCGGGTGTGACCGAGCCCGATGCCACCGGTCCCTCCTGCGGGGCGTTCTGCACCAGCCAGGCGACGTCGACCGGGTCGGCGTCGTAGCCGATCTCGATCTCGTGATGGACAGGGCAGACGCTGGTCAGCCCGGCAACCGCCAGTGCGGCCGCGTCGCGCTGCCCGCCGTACTTCAATCCGGGGCTGATCACAGCGTAGATATCCGCGAGCACAAGGATCTGGCGCTCGGCTGGGAGTCAGGAATCGGTACCACCGGACAATATCCACGGCAGGACTTGATACCAGGGAACATGGACGACGGGTTTCATCACCGTGACGATGAAGCTGTGCTCGGCATGCGCGCGACAAGGGTTTCCGGCTGGGAGGCGAAGTGAGGCTGCTGATGATCGCCGCCCCCAGCGGCGGCAAGGGAACGCAGGGCGAGTGACTGGCCGCGAAGTTCGGCGTGCAGCACGGCATGTCCCGCGGTGGCCAGCGGACGCGCATAGATAAAGGACGGCGTAATGAGCGACGACCGTGACCACACCATCGCCACCGCCACGGTGACAAGTGAGGAAACGCCGTACGGTGTGCGCATCCACACGGGAGGCCATGCGCTGCGCGGCGACGAACCGGTCGACCGCGGCGGTGCTGACAGCGGTCCGGCTCCGTTCGGCCTGCTGCTGTCCGGGCTCGGTGCCTGCACCGCGATCACGCTGCGAATGTACGCCGAACATCAGAGCTGGCCGCTAGCTGGCGTGAATGTCGAGCTGACCTACGTCGTCAAAGACCGGAACACCAGGTGGATCGACCGGCTGATCACTCTGCACGGCGTCGACGAAGACCAGCGCGCGAAGCTGGCCGAGATCGCGGAGAAGACCCCGGTCACCAGGGTGGTCCGGGCGGGAACCGAGATCCGTACCACCACCGGGGCGGCCTGACCGGTGGCGACGCAGGCGACGGAGCGACCCGGGCAGTGGGTGTACTGATCCCATGACCGAGCGGATCGTCGTCATCGGGGCGGACGCGGCCGGGATGAGCGCAGCCTCACAGGCCAAGCGGATCGCAGGCGACGCGGTCGAGATCGTCGCATTCGAGCGCGGAGCGTACAGCTCTTACTCTGCCTGTGGGATCCCGTACTGGGTAGCCGGCGATGTCGACGGGCCGGAGCGTCTGGTCGCCCGTTCGCCGGACGCACACCGGCGCAACGGCATCGATCTTCGGATGCGAACCGAGGTGGAGAAGATCGACCTCGCGGCCGGCTGGGTGCTCGCTCATGACCTGGCCACAGGGCGGTCGTTCCGGGAAGGCTTCGACTCCCTGGTCATCGCGACCGGCGCAGTCCCGGTGCGACCGCCGCTGCCCGGCGCGGACGCCGTCGGCGTGTTCGGCGTGCAGACTCTCGATGACGGCGCCGCGCTCCTGGCGGATCTGCACCGCGCGCAGCCGCGGCGGGCCGTGGTGGTCGGCGGGGGCTACATCGGCGTAGAGATGGCCGAGGCGCTTGTGCGGCGCGGGGTCGCCGTCACCGTCGTCGATCAGGCCGCGCAGCCGATGACCACGCTCGACCCGGACATGGGGGCGGCGGTACACCGGGCCATGGAGGGCATCGGCATCGATGTGCGCACCAACACCGCCGTCATCGGATTCGAGACCGGCAGCAACCACAGGATCCGCTCGGTGCTGACAGCCGACGGCTCAATCCCGGCCGATGTGGTCGTTCTCGGCCTCGGGGTACGGCCGAACACCTCGCTCGCCCGGGAGGCCGGCCTGCCGCTGGGCGATCACGGTGGCCTGCGCACGAACGTGCAGATGCAGGCTCTGGGCCACGACCACATCTGGGCCGGCGGCGACTGCGTGGAAGTCCTCAACCTGGTCTCGGGTCAGTACCAGCATGTGGCGCTCGGCACCCACGCCAACAAGCAGGGCCGGGTCATCGGGCACAATCTGGCCGGCTCCTACGCCACGTTTCCCGGGGTGGTCGGCACGGCGGTGAGTAAGGTGTGCCATCTGGAGATCGCCCGGACCGGGCTGCGCGAGCTCGACGCCACCCGCGCCGGGTTCGAGTACGTGACCGTCACCGTGCGGTCCGGCACGAAGGCCGGCTACTTCCCCGGTACCCAGCAGATGACCGTCAAGATAACCGCCGAACGCTGCACCGGACGTCTGCTGGGCGTGCAGATCGTCGGCTACGAGGGATCGGCCAAGCGGATCGACACGGCTGCGGCGGCGCTATGGAACCGGATGACGGTAGAAGAGATGACCGCCCTGGACCTCGCGTACGCTCCGCCGTTCGCGCCGGTATGGGATCCGATTCTCGTGGCGGCACGGCAGGCCGCCAGGGCAGTGCGCCAAGCCGACGCCGCCCGGCGATGACGCGCCTTTCATTCGCGCGGTGAACCAACGCCTGTACCGGTGCCGGGCCTGAAACCGGGATGTACGTCGCTTGTGCAGTCGGCTGACACATGTCTGTTGGCTACATGGTTCGGGTCTAGGCGTGTACCGCTGGGTGGTGGAGCAGTCCATCGCGCTGCTGCACTGGTTCCGGCGGCTGCGGATCCGCTGGGAGATCCGCGAGGCGTTCCTCGGTCTGGCCTGCGCCATCATCTGCTGGCGTCGCCTGCGGATCCTCTCACTTTGGTAGGACCTCCTAAGGCCGGCGGTCCGGGCACGGTTCCTCGTGCCCGGGCCGTGGCCGGCGCGGCCTGCTTACCGCAGGCCGAACGCGTACACCTTATTGTTGTTGGTCGGGGCGGTGAAGCATGCCGTGCCGCAGTATCCGGAGCCCCAGTAGACGCTGCCGTCGACGATCGAGGCGCCGCCGGTCACCGAGCCGCCGCTGGCGAAGCTCCACAAGATCTTCCCGGTCGCGGCGTCCAGGGCGTACATGTTGGTGCCGGTGGTGGCCAGCGATCCGCCGTAGACGACGCCGTTGGCGGTGCTGACGAAGGAGATGTCGAAGGCGCCTTGCGGGTCGGGGGTCTGCCACAGGATCTTGCCGGTGGCCGGGTCCAGGGCGGCCCAGGAGCCGCCGGTGACGGTCTGCCCGGCGTACGGCCCGGAGCCGCCCAGGGTGTAGGGGATCTTGGCGGTGTCACCCTCGGCCGCGTAGATGCGCCGCCCGTCGGTGGCCGTGCCGTACTCGATGCCGCCGAGGCCGCCGTTGCCGGCTGGGCCGACCCTGGTCTGCCAGACGACCTTGCCGGTAGCGGGGTCGACCGCCCAGTACACGCCGCTCTTCTGCCCGGCGCCGAGCAGCTGCTCCGGGCGGTGGGTGACCGGGTTGACGGTAGTGAACAGGTTGGGCCCGGCGCCGAAGTCGAAGTCCGGCCCGGTCGGCTGGGGAAGCGTCCACAAGTCGCCGTTCAGCGTGTGGTCGGCCCAGACCACCGAGCCGTCACCGAGCTTGAGGGCCAGGATCGAGTCCAGGTAGTCATCAGCGGCGGGCGGGGTGCACCCAGTCTGCTGCGGCGCGGTGCAGACCCCGGCGGGCACGCTGTAGTTGTTCCCGGTGTCCACGTACAGCAGCCCCCGCGGCGGGTCCACGGCGAAGGAGGATTCCCACACCGCGTTGCCGCTGTAGTAGCCGGGCTTGTTGGAGTCGCTGTTGCCGTTGTTCGACGGCACCATGTACGTCTTCCACAGCAGCTTGCCGGTGGCCGCGTCCAGCGCGATGACCGCCCCGCGGAACGAGTCCGCCCTGGTCCCCTCCCCCTTGGAGGAGATGCCTATGTACGCGACGCCGTCGTAGATCACCGGCGAACCGGTGATCATCGACGCCGGGTCGGTATCCACCTGTGTCGACCACAGCAGCCCGCCGGTGTGGCGGTCGACGGCGAACACCTTGGCGCCGGTCGTGTTGGGGCTGAGGATCCAGCCGTCGCCGAGGACCAGCTCGTCGCGGTAGACGGCCGGGCTGGTGCGGGACAGGTCGCCCGGCACCCCGGTATAGCTGGAGATATCCTGCGACCACAGCACCCGCCCGCTGCCAGCCGCGACCGCCCACAGCTTGCCGCCGTAGTCCGGGACGTAAACCGCGCCGTCGTCCACGGTCGGGGTCGTGGAGATCGCGCCGGCCGTGGTCAGCGTCCACCGCGGCGCCAGCCGGCCCACGCTGGCCGGGGAGATCTCATGCTCAGCGGCCTGGAAGTGCGTGTCATCGATGTTCTGCCCGGCCATCGACCACTGCCCTGGCGTTCCCCCCGACCCGGTCAGGGCCATGGCCCCGGGCGCCCCCGCCGGCAGCAGCCCTGCCACGGCGGCTATCACCGTGGCGACCCGGCCACGCCCCGCTTTCAGCATTCTTCGCCTCGTCATGCCGATTCCGACTCCTTGTCAGGTATCCCTCCCATTCGCCCTTCGGTGCGCACGATGCCACGGGAAGGCGCGAAGAGAGCGTTTTCTCCGGTTTGCAGCCTTTGGCAGCTTCGCGATCGGGCCGGTGAGCTGTCGTCACCTGATCCTGGTGATTCAAGCTCGGTAAGCCGGGGAGAACAGCCCGATGGTGTCGTTCCACCTGTGACCCTGCGAGCTCTCCTCGGTCTCGCAAGCGGTGGGGTGGCGGCGGATCGGCCGTCACCCCACGGCCTGGCCGGGCACACTCCTGCACAGGATGGCCGCTGGCGAGGCGGAGGCTGGAGGCGCCCGCGAAACTGCCGACGAGCGCGGGCCTGCGGCACGTCGCCGAGTCGGCGCATGAGGGTTAGTAGTCCGCGGTGCTGGTGGCGGCGACGCCAGGCGGACCAGTGCAGCGGGTCGGCGTGCCTGGCCGGGTGGATGATCGCGGTGAGCAGGCGGATGAGCTCGTTGCGGGCCAGGGGATGTAACCGCCGGGAGCCGGGTCTTCGGATCGGACCGGGTCGAGCTCCGGGGCAGGGTGGGAGACCTTGGCCATGCCTGCGCGGTCAGTCGGCGGCCGCGAACCCTGCCAGGCGAGGACGGAGGCTGCCGGGGAAGTCTGTCACGGACGGCAACCAGAGTCTTCGCGCCCCGCGCAAAGAGCCGCCGTTCGGCATGTCGTGCTGGCCACTATCGGCGCCGTGCTGAACGAACCTTCTGGGCGTATCTAGTCTCCTGCGTCAGGGTGTGCGACCGGATGGCAATCCCGCTCGGCGTAGAGAACCGCCCGGCCCTGTTTCAGGGTCGTGATGTCCGTGATAATTGGATCTTGTCTGTCTTTACCGGCCGGCAACTTCGGGGCTGGCGCGGTGCTGCTCACCGGGACGGCCATCGTGCCGCCGCCCGGTTTCATCCTCCGCGCGGGCGACGGGGCGTTTACCGGCGGCGTCCGGCCTGGGTGAGCTGCGCATCGTCGTGGAGGTTGCCGGTCTTCCGCGGCTGGAGGGGTGTGACTGAGATGCTGGCCGTACGGTGGCATGCCCGGGGTGACGTGCGGGTGGAGGAGGTGCCGCCGCCTGCGCCGCCGGGACCGGGCGAGCTGCAGCTCCAGGTGAGATGGTGCGGTATCTGCGGTACTGATCTTGAGGAATGGCTGAGCGGGCCGGTGTTCATCCCGGCCGACGTGCCGCACCCGCTCACCGGGGCGCGGGCACCGCTCGTGCTCGGGCACGAATTCGCCGGCGTGGTGGTAGCGGTCGGTGCTGGCGTCACCGGGCCCCTGCCGGGTCAGCGGGTTGCGGTTGACACGATCGTCTCGTGCGGCGGCTGTCATTGGTGCCAGCGTGGTGAGGTGACCCGCTGCCCGGCCCTTGGAGCGCTGGGCCTGCACGGCGATGGCGGGCTCGCGGAACTGTGCAACGCGCCGACGCGCATGTGCCTCCCGGTCCCTGACACGGTGGCCGACGATGAGGCGGCACTGGCCGAACCGCTGGCGGTGGCCGTCCGGGCGCTGCGTCGGGGCGGCCTGCGGCCAGGTGAGGGAGTCGCGGTGGTGGGGGCTGGCACGGTCGGGCTGATGGCGGTGCAGGCGGCGGCCGCGTCCGGGGCTGGCAGCGTGGCGGTGGTCGAACCGCTGCCAGAGCGCCGGGCCCTCGCCGTCGGCCTCGGCGCCGACCGCGCGGTGCCACCCGGCTATTCCCGGATGCTGGAGGCCGATGTTGCGATCGAGTGCGCGGGGACCCCGGGCGCTATCCAGACCGCGCTGCAGGCGCTACGCTCCGGCGGGCGGGCAGTGCTGCTCGGCATCGTCACCGAATCGGCGCCGGTCGCGCCGATGGACCTCGTCCGCGGTGAGAAATCCCTGATCGGCTCGCTGTCACACGTCTGGGACGAGGACTTCCGGGAAGCGCTGCAACTGCTGGGCCGCGGGGCGGTACAGGCGAAGCCGTTGATCACCGACCGCATCCCGCTCGGTGCGGCGGTGACCGGCGGCCTGACCCTGCTGCGGGACGAACCGGAAAGGCACCTTAAGATCCTGGTGGGAGAAGCCGGATGAGCGGCGGCGACGGCGGTGTGCTGCCGGAAATGGTGATGAGCCAGCTTTATGCGGCGGTCGTATCCGACATCCTCGACGACCTCGGGCACCGCGACCACGCCCTCGACCCTGCCATCGGTCCGCTCGGGCACGGTGAGGTGATCGCAGGCCCGGCCAACCCGTTCCTGGTCACCGAGGCCGACCAGATCCCCGCCGAGCCCTACGCCGGCGAGATCGGCGCGCTTGACGATATCCGGCCGGGAGAAGTCATCCTCGTGGCCGCGGGCGGATCGCCTCGCGCCGCCTGCTGGGGCGAACTGTTCTCCACGGCGGCGCGCGCCCGCGGTGCCCGCGGCACCGTGGTCGACGGGTACTGCCGCGACGCGCGCAGCATAATGGCCCTCGGCTACCCGGTGTGGTGCCGGGGGACGCTGCCACTGGACTGCAAGGGCCGGGCCGCGGTTACCGCGTGGCGGCAGCCCGCCGTCGTCGGCGGCCTGCAGGTCCGCCCCGGGGACCTCGTGGTGGCCGATGACGACGGGGTCGTCGTCGTCCCGGCTGAGCTCGCCGAGGAGACTATCCGCCGGGCACTGGTCAAGGCGTCGAAGGAACACGGGCTGCGGGACGCCCTGGAGGCGGGCAGCACGCTGCGAGCCGCCTATGACCGGTTCGGCGTACTGTGAGCCACCCGGCAGGGGGTACAGGGGCAGCAGCCGCGGCCGCAACCTGGATAGTACACCCAGGCCGCCCAGCGCGGTCGGGTTAAACGTCAAGGGCCGTTCAGGCCGCGCCGGCTCGCGGCCGCTGGCCGCAAGTCACGGCGTGCACACCGTAATCCGCAAAAGGACAGCAAGCATGCAATAATCTTGCTGTCGCAAGGCGCCATAACCGGGCGATACGCCTGATCATTCATAAATAACCAGCCGACTGAACGGGCACGCGAAATCGGCGATAGGAACGGACCACCTCTCACGGATGGGCTGTCCCGGCCGCGCTGGGTTGCTCGAAGAATGATCACGAGCATGCAGAAGCTGCAGTGCCTGGATTCCTGTGTCTGGCCGGCCAGGAAAGTCAGGGGCTTCTGCGAGCCCCACAGGAACCCCGCAAGCCGGCGACACGGCGACTGATCCCTACAGTTCCCGAACGCACCGTCCGCGACAAATGGCGCGAATGGGAACTGCCCGCCTACCGCATCGGCAAGCACCTGAGATGGAAGGAACGCGACGTGCACGCCTGGATCGACCGCCAAGCCGCGTAAGCAAGCAAAATGCCCCTCGGACGATGAGCTGGACGGCAAAGATCGCCCGTCGAAGCTGCATCCAAATAATTGCTACATCCATTCTGGAGAATGGACAGAGGGCCCACTTCTTCTACGAGTGCGAGTAGAATCCGTTTCAGCCTGGAGCCTTGGGACGCCTAATACTACAGCCGCACTTCGTGATCTTGGTCTCCCACGGCCGCTTGGGCTTGGAGAAGCCTGACGGTGTAGGCGAAGTCAACGGAAGCAGCCTCAGTCGCGGTGGCTGATCCACACCGAGACGTGGGCGGGCTCCAGGGCCTTTGTCACCACACTGGCCAGGTCGGCCCGGACCGAGTCCAGGTCGACCGCGTCTTTCAGCCGGGCGGCGAACGCGGCCACGGTCTTGTCGGCGTCATAACGGGCCCGGTTGAACCGCCGGTCCACCACCCGCTGCACCCGCCGCCGCACCGGGTGGAACAACGCCGCCGCCGCCAGCGTGGACGCGGCCACGGCCACCGGCGTGTGGACCCGGAACACCTGGGTGGCCAGCAGCACCAGCCCCGCGTACACCCCGACCAGCAGCCCGGTCACGATCGCGTAGGCCAGCGTCCGGCTGATGATCCGGTCGATCTCGTACAGCCGGTACTTCAGGATTGCCACGCCCATGCCCACCGGCAGGGTGGCGACACCGATATAGAGCACGTCGCTGACCGCCCCGCGGACGCTGTACGGCAGGGCGCCGGCCGCGATCGTGGCGAGGAACGAGGCGAGGGCCGCGGCCCCCCCGGCCATCAGCCAGCTAAGCTGCTGGCGCCGTTCCCCCGTCGCGCGCCGCCAGTTCACCACCTGGTAGCCGACCGCAAGAATCCAGGACGCGAAAAAGATCAACCCGACGGGCGCGAAGAAAACCGAATACGCACCGTGGGAGAGAACGAGCTGACCGCCGGCGTCCACCTGGGTGTGATGGTGGGTGATCGCGTAGACCGACATCTGGGCCTGCATGATCACGTCGGCCCCGGCCAGCGTGAGATATCCGGCCACCGCCCAGCGCCACCGGGGCGACGGCAGCCGTCCGTCCGGGAACAGCAGGATGATCAGCGGGAGCAGTCCGAGCTCGGGCTCCGACACGTGGTACAGGAGCAGTACGACCGGGGCGAGCGGGAGCCGGTGGCCGAGCCGGTAGTTGAGCACGTTGTACAGGCCGCTGTCGACGTAGAAAATGAGGCCCACGGCGACGGCGAGCATGAACCACCCGATAGGGTTCCGCGGCCGGTACCAGGCGACGACCAGTCCGACCACCGCGAAGGACACCACCACTACCACCACGGTCGCATTCCCCGTGGCCAGCGGATTCTGCCGGGCCGCGAGCGACAGCGGTATCAACGCGGCGGCCAGCAGCACCACCAGCACGGCCAGGACCGACGCGGACGCCGGGGACGCCAGCCAGGAAAGGCGCCCCCCAGCCCACGCGGACGCCCCGTTGCTGGCGGTATCTGCCCTCACAAACCCGACGTTACGCCAGGACCGTTCCGGGAACGTTACCGCTCAGCACAGATCCCTCAACTAGGCCACAGATCACCAACTGGGAGTGATGCGGGCCGCCCGCATGTCACGCCACCACGCCGGTCTCCATAACAAAGTGCGGCTGTAGTACTAAGAGAAACGGTTCCTGACGCGCCGAAGAAACCTTCGATTAGGATGCTCTGCTCCACTCCGCGTACTCCGCGTTGAGTGCTTCCTGCGCCCGGCCGAGCGAGGACGGGACGACCCGACTTGCTCACGATCACGGAATCTCGGTCGGCTCATCGCTCTGACCTGCGGGTTCTTGGCCCGTCGCGAGCGGAACTGCGCACTAAACAGGAACTCTGAGAGTTCACGATTTCTGAAGGGTCTTTGCGGCGAACCCAGGGGTGGCCGCTTCTCCTGGGCGGGTTCAGGAGCCGGCGGTCTGGGGTGGCTGCGCGCCGCCGTCCTGGGTGAGGGGCCGGAGGATGGCCTCGACCTCGCGGTGTCCTGGGCTGCGGGCTGGCTGGCATTCCTCCAGCGGGGTGCGGTGGTGCCTGGGGTCGCGGAGGTTGGGGTCGGCGCCGTGGGCGAGCAGCCGCCGGACGCCGGCGGCCCGGCCGTTGCCTGCCGCGGTGTGCAGGGGCAGCCGCTCCCATTCGGCGTCGGCCTCGTTGACCGGCGTTCCCGCGTCGACGAGCTGGTCGATGACGTGCAGCCGCTGGTGGTCAGCGGCGAACACCAGCGCCCTGATCCGGCTCTGGCGGGTGAACCGGGCCAGCGGCCAGCCGGTGATATCGCCGGCGGCGGCGGCCATCTCCAGGCTGTGGATCTTGGCCCCGGCGGCTACCAGGATGTCCACGACCTCTGTCATGCCGAACACCGCGGCGTGTGCCAGCGCGGTGCGGCTGGGGATACCGCCGTCGGGTGCAGAGACCGCTTCGATGTCGGCTCCGGCGTCGATAAGCACCTTGGCGACCTCGGCGTCGCCGTAGCTGGCCGCGGTGATCAGCGGGGTCTCAAAGTCCCCGGGATAACCGTCCACCGGCGCGCCCGCGTCGATAAGCGCCCTGGCGGCCGCGCCGGTGCCGGGCAGCTCAGAAGGCAGCCCGAGCCGGGCGTGGTCGAACCGCAGCATGGCCATGTAGCCGAGCGGGTCAGCTCCGAGCTTGTGGTCGCACCAGTGTTCCATCTTGGTGGTGGCCAGCTCGGGATGTTCGGCCAGCAGCCGGGCCAGGCGGGACAGGTCGCGGCTGTTGAGGATGTCGCGGCGTTCCACCTCGAGCTTGAGCTTGGCCCAGCTGGCGAATCCGTACTCCCGGGCCAGCGCCAGCTGGGCCGAGGACAAGATGAGCCGGCCGGAGACCGCGCTGATCCTCGCGACCGCATCGGGTTCGCCGCGCTGAGCGGCACGCAAAAGGTCCCTGGCCTGGTGGCGGAGCTGGCCGAGGTCGGGCCGGGCAGGCAGGTCAGCCATGACGTCTCCCTGATCGCCCGGCGGTCCGCGTCCGGGCCGGAAGAGAACGTCACCTTCAACGGCCTGCAACGTGCTGACGGAGCTGGACTCTGTCCTGCCCGCGAACCCAGCGGCGCCCTCCAGCGCCCGATGCTCATCGTAACTGCCCGGGCCGATCTCAGCGCAAGAGCAGACAGCGGGGCCGCTGATCCCCGACAGACGCGATGAACCGGTGCGGGTCGCCGCCACCGGCCTGAGCCACCGCTAGCGGACCATCGAAGTCCAGACCGGCTCCCACACCATCACCGCCACTGCTCGCCTGCTCGAATACCCGCAGCACCGTACCGCCATCGCGGAAGCACGATTTCTTCACCGCTAGCGTTTCCTCGATCCGCAGGCCGCACCCGCGCATCAGCCAGATCGTCAGCGGGTACCTGATACCGGTTACCGGCGGGTCTTCACTGCCGTTGGCGAGCATGAGAAGCTGCGCATGCGCAGGGAACACGAAATCATCGTGATTCCCGTTACCGCCATTGTCCGGCAGAGTAATATCGCCGCACCGGTGCATGTAATCTTCCCCTGCACGGACGGCCTCATCAAGAATGCCCGTGATCAGCGCGCGGGCGATCTTGCGGCGGGAATTACTGCCCTCACCCAGCCGGATCGTCAGCAGATCTATCACGTCATCCCTGGATTGCGCGACCGCCGCAATCGTCCGGTCACCCAGCACCGGGCCGACATGCGCGCGGAGAATAGCCGTCACCGAACCGGAAATAACCCAGCATCCGTCCCTGGAGACAGCCTAGGAACCCACAGAACCCTGTGTCTCAGTTGACTTGACACCTACCGCCGACGCGCGAGCTCTGTTGGCTGTGCATTGCGGATGCGATCTGATGGGGTTCCTCATGAGCCACAGGCCTGGCTGATGGTGACCGGCCGCCGCCAGGCCTATGCTGCGCTGGGCCGCGAGGACGCTCTCGCCCTGCGATGGCGCGATCGCGCGGTTGTCGCCGCTCAGCTGCGGGTTGCGCGGGCGGTGATTTCCATGGCCAGGTGGCGTCCGGCTATTCCCTTGGCCCTGGTCAGGCCGTGCGCGTATCGGTCTATCCGGGTGGTGGCCCGGATCAGCAGGACGTCCTCGCTGGCGGTGGCCTCGGTGATGGTCAGCTCGGCCGGGGCGGTGGTGCCGCGGGCGGTGATCTGCCCGCGCAGCCGCCAGGCGTCGCCGTCTCGGACCAGCTCGGTGGACCGGAAGGTGATCTGCGGGTGGTCGCGCACGTGCAGGAATCTGGCCGACTTGACGTCCTTGTCACGCTGCGGATTGCCGGTGGCGAAGCTGGCGGCGTCGATCACCGCCGACACGGT
>Ga0207646_10003923_pt1 | contig 16518 bp, 9 predicted proteins | sample KBSK5502metaG_FD_184343 | JGI IMG/M metagenome (GOLD analysis project Ga0207646, IMG submission 184343) | Corn, switchgrass and miscanthus rhizosphere microbial communities from Kellogg Biological Station, Michigan, USA - KBS K5-50-2 metaG... | ecosystem: Host-associated > Plants > Roots >... | reverse complement strand
GACCACCCCGTCTGCGCGAACTAAGGTTGCTTCGCGACATTTTCTTGATCGCGCATCCACCCCTCCTTTTCAAGGAGGGGAATAATGCCTGATTCCAATTCATTCACACGTTCTCAGCCCCAGTGTTAACGTCGCGCGTGGGGCTTATTGTGGCGCCGCTTCGCGGCCTCGCAATGCATTGCTTCAGAGAGGCAATGAGTGAAGGTGTCACAACGGCGTACCGCCGGAATCGCGGTTGCGCCATGAGTACGTCGTGCAAGGCGGGCAGATTATAAAAAGGCACGCTCGGATACCAGTGGTGTTCGATGTGGTAGTGGATGTTGCGCGGCACGATGATCCAGCGTTCCCACCAGCGCGCGAGTGTCGTGCGGGTCACTGCATATGCAGGATCGTGGCTGTGCACCGCGCTGTGCTCGCAGATCAGGCGGATGTATTGATACGCGATGTGCGCCGTGCAATAAGGAACAATCCAGTACAGTAAGAAACCGCGCATCGCCCCCAGAGCGGCGATTGTCCCGACAATGAGCCCGTAATACGACATCCGAAAGATGAGATGTCCCCATGATCGCCGCAGAATGATGGCTGCAACGAATCCGCGCAGGATCCAGAAAAGTCCTGTCAGCAGCGCGGCGCGCCGCAGAACCGTCATGACGAGTCCTGCGCGTGTCTTCGGAAAAGTCCATTCAGAGGTCAGTTCGCCGGCAGCAGTGTGTGTTCTCCAGATGGTGCGATTGCCGTCGGCCGGCGTTCCGGTAAAACGGTGATGTTCTCCGTGGTAGTAACGGTAACCATCCGCGGCGAGGAACACAGGCCACATCACTGCCCAGTTGCCGATCCGATCATTCCAAACTCGAGTAGGGAACAGGCGGAAGTGCGCGGCATCATGTCCCAACACGGTGAGTGCGTGCTGGCGCGCGCCGATCCAGACAACAGCGCATATATAAAGGATGGGATGCCAGAAGGCTTCGCACAGGGCGATCGCGGCCGCGATTCCCAGCCATTCCACGAGAATGGCTTCAATCGCCTTGCCTCGCCGGAGGACAGACAGTTCTCGAATGACGTCGGCCGGAAGGCGGTCCGGAACAGACCCCTGGAACTCGTGTGGGTGGACTTCCGGTGCCGCTTTCATGGATATAACCCATAACGGCAGTGTTCCAGGTAAGGCTGCAGCGCCTCCTGCTTCTTCCGATACTGCTGTATCGCGCGCGGCAGGACGTCAAGCTTGCGTGGCTCGACAAAGTTTGGCGGCACACGCGGCACGAGATCGAGATTGAGGCGGGCGCTCACGGACGACAAACAACCACCGGGATCCTTGCATAAATCTTCGTAACGCAGAACCGCATAGCGATCCTCTGGAATCCGGCTGATGTTCTCGAGATAATAACGAAAGCTTGCGATCAGGCGCGCCAATACGAGACGTGCGTACCAATTGGTCCGCATGCTGATGACAGCGAGCATCCGTTTAACGGACAGCCGGTCGAAGAACCCCGCATATCCTGCATCAAGCAATGCCCAGTACGTGGATTTCCTGTCCATCAGCGCTCCGAAGCTCTGAAGGTACGAATTGAGTACAGGCAAAGGATGCCGGTGAATAAAAATGAATTTCGCCTGCGGCAGCATCTGATGCACGTCGAGAAAGTTGAAATAGTAATCGGCCGGATCTTTCAGGATCAGCGGTTGATCGCACGGAGCGAGAAAATGTTTTTTCCGGCAAAGCTCCAGAAATTTATCGAGCGTGCGCGGCGTTAAATGCGGGGCGAAGATTTCGTCGATGTGCCGCCGCGACTGCCAGCCCATCGGGATATCAAACGTGGTGAGAATAAAGCGATACTCTTCGGGAAGATCGACGCCCACCGGCAGATGGTCCAGTCCACGATCCTTTTCCGCACCCAAACGCTGCTGCAGCGCCGCCTTGACCTCGGCTTCACGTCCCGTGACGCGATTGAAAAGCATCGAGTCATAGTGGACCACATCATAAGCAGTGACATAGTTCACCTGTCCGGTGTACGCCAGCAGATGATGCAGCAGTGACGTTCCCGATCGGTGGCAGCCCATGATGAAAACCAGCGTCGACGGCAGCGCGTTCAACTGTGGCAGGTAGGGCGCATCCGGTGACGCGGAGGTCTTCTGAATTACTCTTGCCATGCTGAATACTGACAGTGCTGCAGGTAAGGAGCGATGTCGTCGACACGGCGCGCATAATGCCGCTTCACACGTTCCGGTATGGGCAAATGACGCGGGGCGACAAACTTTGCCGGAACACGGGGAACGAGATCGAGACGCAATTGTTTTCCAATGCCGGACAGGCATCCGGCGGGATCGGCGCACAAATCCTCATAACGCACCCACGCATATTGCTCGCGCGGGAGATCGGCAACGTGGGCCATGTAGTATTGAAAGCTTTCGACGAGACGCGTCAACAGCAGGCGAGGCATCGTATTCAAGCGAAACGCCGCGATGAACAGTTGCCGGCGCAGTGACCAGCCCGTGAACAGGGCATCGTACCGTTTATCCAGCAGGGCTGCGTAGTTCGAACGGTCCTTGAGAATTCCGGGAAAGCCGTGCAGATAGGAATTGAGCATCTGCAGGGGATGGCGATGAATAAAGATGAATTTGGCCTGCGGCAGCATCTGATGCACGGCCCAGAAATTGAAGTAATAGTCCGATGGATTTTTCAGCACCAGCGGTCGATCCGCGCCCGCCAGAAATCGCTTCTTCCGGCACATCTCCATAAAAGCATCCAGCGAGCGAGGCGTTAAGCACGGCGCAAAGAAAAGCCTGTCCAGCCGCTTGTTGATATTCAGGAACGTGCCCGGCACTCCCTGCGGCATCACGAAGCGATATTCTTCGGGAAGATCTGCTCCCACCGGCAAATCGTCGAGGCCGCGCGACGCTTCCTTCTGCAACACCTGCTGTAGATCCGCTTTGACCTGCGGTTCGCGTCCGGTGATGCGATTGTAGAGCAGCTCATCGTACTTGATGATGTCGTAGGCGCTCAGGTAGTCGAGTTGTCCGGTGTACGCGAGCAGGTGATACAACAGCGACGTGCCGGAACGATGGCAGCCCATGATGAAGACCAGCTCCGATGGCGGATCCTGTAGCTGTGCAAGGTAGGGCGCGTCCATCAATTCATTAATCGGGAACGGGGAGAAACCCGCTCTCCTGGAAAAAGCGCACGTAGCGCCGCCACAGTAACTGATCAATGACGGGGAACGACATCTGGAGCCGGGCCAGCATCTGCTGCGTGACGTCATCCCGCACCTTCGCAAGCTTGGACAGCAGTGCTTCGTGGCGGTCCGTCACTTCTCCGCCAACATAGAGCGGCAGAACCGGAAACAACGCGTTGTCTGTGTCCACATATTCGAGGTGTTGCTCACGCCACTCCTCCTTCGATACCACCCGAAGGCGATAGCCAAAACCTTGCAGCCATTCCAAAAGGGTTTCCCACGTGACGAGATGCGGATTGGATAGATTGAAGACCTGCCCCGTCGTATGCGGGCTCAGCGCGATGCGGACGATGGCCGCGCTGACAAAATCAACAGGCGCCATATTCGGCTTGAGATCGCTTTCGGATGCATACATCATCTGCACGCAGCCTTTGATCACGCGCAACAGGTGATCATTCTCGAGCGGCCAGACACCGTTGTCGCTGCGTCCGCTGATGAAGCCCGGGCGGAAGATGGTTACGCCGATGCCGCGCTGCGCGGCTTGCGCGAGCAGTTTTTCCGACACCCATTTGGATTGCGCATAACCGCCGGCAAGTTCGGCGGGATCCGATTGTGGAAGCTCTTCCAGGAGGAATCCCTCGCTGTCGCGGTCCACGGCCGCCACGAGTGTCGAAACGTAGTGCACCCATTTCGACTTTCCGGTCGTTGCCAGTCGCAGAATGGCGACGGTGCTGTCCACGTTACTTCCTTTCAGGTGAGCGTATGAAGCGATGTGATGCAAATGCGCTCCGTTATGAACGATGATGTCGGCCCCCTGCGCCAGCGTGTTGTAAGTCTCAGGCGCAAGGCCGAGGTTGGGCTGCGAAAGATCACCAACGAGCGGCCGCACACGGTCTGGGTCGAGATCGTAGTTAAAGTACCGCGCAAAATTTGTCTGCAAACGGTCCCACGCCTCGCCGTTCTGTGCCCGCACCAGACAGTAGATGGTTGCGCCGGTACGCTCGGACAATTCATGCAGGAGATGGGCGCCGAGAAAACCTGTCGCGCCCGTCAGCAATACGGTGTGGGGTTCGCTGCAATGCGACGCGGGTGCGAGCGGTTGAATATTCGGATCAAGCTCGGCGTCCCGCACCCACGCGAGTGAATGCACCAATACCGGCTCGACAGCCTGGTTTTCCAGCAGCACAGAGTCGACAGCTTGTTCCGGAACGGCGCCGGCGATGCTCAAGGTGTCGAGCTCTGCGCCGAGATTCGCCAGGAGGCGGGCAGCAAGCTGCGCGGCGCTCAGGCCGCGCGTGAGTTCCATCGCCGAAAGTTGTAAACCGAATTTCCCCTGCAGTGCGGTTTGCAGTTCGACGGCCATAAGCGAATCGATGCCAAGGGTCATGACATTCTGCTGAACGTCGATCTGAGACACCGGCAGTTGCACAACTCTGGCGAGCTCTTCAGCCAGCAGGATCTGCATGTAGTCCAGCCGTGCCTGCGGATCGAGGACTGCGAGCCGATGCAGCAGTTGTTGATGCGGATCGAGGCCGGCACTATCGGACGATTCGGCTTGCTCTGCGAATAAGAATTCGAAAAGCGCCGCACTTACTCCGCCCGGATGTGTGGCGCGCCAGCGTCCCCAGTCCACCTGGAAGATTCCAATTTGCGCCAGGTTCGAATGTAATGCCTGTCCCAGGGCGAAGAGGGCATGATCCACATGCATTGAGCGCAAACCTGCGGCGTTGAGCGCCTGTTCGACCTGTGCATTGCGCGCGGCTACTCCGACCTCTGCAAGTGCGCCCCAGTTAATCGTGATTGCGGGCAAGCCGCGTGAGCGCCGATACTCGGCAAAACCATCGAGGAACGCGTTGGCCGCGGCGTAGTTTCCTTGCCCAACATTGCCGACAAGTGAAGACACCGACGACAGCATGACGAAGAAGTCGAGCGGGATGTCTCGTGTCGCGGCATTGAGATTCACGGCACCCAGGATTTTGGGCGCCATTACCGCGCGCAGTCGTTCAGGTGTCAGTCCGGAGAGCAGACCGTCATCGAGCACCATCGCGCCATGGATCACGCCACGTAGCGGCGGCATGGTCGTCTTTATCCGGTCTATTATGGAGTGGAGTGAGTTCGCATCGGACACATCGACAGCGCTCGCCAGCACATCGACACCCTGGCTCCGCATCACCATCACCGCTTGCTTCGCGTCGTCTTCAGTAGCGCCGCTGCGGCTCAACATGACCAGATGGCGGGCACCCCGGCTGACGAGCCACTTGGAAATTTCCAACCCGAAGCCGCGCGTGGCGCCGGTCACCAGATACGTTGCGTCGGAACGGATCATTGAGCGACTGGCGACAGCAGGCTGAGCCATGACCGGTTGGTCGGACAGATCGATCGTTACTTTTCCGATCTGTTTGCTCTGCGCCATGTACCGGAAGGCGGCTTCGGCGTCCGCCGCGGTAAAGACTTTCGTCGGTAATGCGCGGAAGTAACCTTCTTCAAATCCCTTCGCTGTGACTTCGAACAGATGCTGTGCCACGCGGACGCGATCCCGGAAAATCCGATCGAGGTCGATGGCGGTGAATGAGACATTTCGGTTGAACGTTCCCATCGGCAGACCGCTGTTCTCCGCAATGTCTTTCTTGCCGATCTCTACAAAGCGCCCATACGCCGCAAGCAGCGCAAAGCTTTTGCGCAATGCCTCACCGGATATGGCGTTGAGCACGACATCCACTCCCTGCCCGGCGGTCAGAGTCTGCACTTCCTCGGCGAACTGCACGGTCCTCGAATCCATGACATACCGCACACCGAGGTTGCGCAGGAAAGCGCGCTTCTCGTCATTTCCCGCCGTAGCGTAGATTTCGGCGCCGATCCATTGCGCGATTTGTACGGCGGCCAGACCAACTCCACCCGCGGCATTGTGAATCAGGACGCGCTCCTCCCGGCGCAGTTGTGCAACCTCCACCAGTGCGTGATAGGCAGTGAGGAAGACCGTGAACAGCGGGGCTTCGTGCATGCTCAGCGGTGTGGGCTTGGGAATGACGTAAGTCGCCGGCGTCGTAACGTACGTTCGAAAAGCGCCCTGGTTCGTCGTGGCGATTACGGCATCGCCGACGCGCACGTTCTCCACTCCTGCGCCCACTCCGACCACGATGCCGGAGCACTCCATGCCAAAGGAGTTTCCGAAGTATGTGTTTTCCAGGACATGAGAGGCGATGGTCCCCATCGCCTTGAGGAGATCTTTGTAGTTCAACGAGGAAGCATGAACACGGATTTCAACCTCGCCGGGGCCCGGTGCACGACGCGCGGTGATCCGATAGTGCAGGCTGTCGAGGCGTCCCGGTGTGCCGATGACGAGTTCCAATGGCTGCTCGGTGGTCGTGGAAACCGGTTCGGCAGATTGAACAGCGGTGGTCGCGCGTTGCAGTCGATGCACGAACGTGACGCCGGCACGCAGCGCGATTTCCGGTTCTGGTTGTTCGGCCTGCATGTGTTGGACCAGCAGAGCCACATCCTCACTCCTTGGCGCCGGTGCGAGATCGAACAGCTGGCACGTGATACCGGGATACTCGTTGCGGATGACGCGGACCAATCCCCACAGCGCATTGCCGGCACAGTCTGTCACTCTTTCGTCCGATTCCACACGCTGGCAGCCGTGGGTCACGACGCCGAGGCGGAGGCCCGATTCGAGTTGCGCCGCCGGCAGAGACTGCAGCAAGTTCAGCAGGTTTGTGCTGTGGCGGGTTGCGGTCGCAAAGTCGTCCGCGGTTCCGGCATCCTTATATATATAGAGGATGGTTTGATCAGCACCACCCCTACCCCTCCTCGTCTGAGGAGGGGAGCTTTGAATCATTTCTTTCGTCAAGCAGTCATCACCGAGCACGAGCCAACTACTCCCCTCCTCAGACGAGGAGGGGTAGGGGTGGTGTTGATCAACAGATTGACGTTCCCAGTCCCACTCATAGAGCCACTGCTGCCAGGTATCCGGAATCGCGCCCGTCACGATCTCCTGGCAGTGGACGCCGATCATCTCCACCTGAACCCGGCCATCCTCATCACACATAACAATGTTGCCGCGCAAAGTGCCTTCGCCTCGTTTTACAACCTGCGTGTGTGCCCAGCACGAGGAGGCCGGCGAAGCATGCACCACGATCCGCTCAATGGACCTTGGCACCCACGGCCGTGAAGTTCGAAGCGGGACGTTCAGCGTCATCAGTTGCAGCGCGGCATCGAGAAGAGTCGGATGGACTGTATAGGGTGTCGGGTCGCCGGCCAGTCCCGGATGTCCTTTAACCCGGCCAAGGGCTTGATCGGGACCGAGCCAGATGTCCGTCAGCGTCTGGAAGTAAGGACCATAATGAAATCTCGACAACTCGAGATGCCGATAGAACCCCGCCGCAGAAATCGGGACCGGGCACTGATTCCGCAGATCAGAGATGACGACAGACGGCCTCTCCCGTGTTGTTCCAGGCACGAGCCGTCCGGTGGCATGCATCTCCCAGGGGGCATCGTCGCCTTTGCGGCGGCTATAGATCGCGTATGCCTGAGTCTGGGGATCAAGGCGTACGTGCATGATCGTGACGTCTTTGGAATCCACGACGAGCAACTTTTGAAACTCGAGATGCTCCAGCGTGTACGACTCTTGGGGCGACAGCGCGCCGTGCACTGCCAGACCCGCTTCGATGTATCCCGTTCCGGGAAAGATCACCGTTTTGTCCAGGGCATGATCGAGAAGATACGGAAAGAAGGAGGTATTCAGCTCGACTTCCCACGCCGGCATGGGCAAGTGGAGAGGAGTACTCAGGAAAGCAGAACCTTGCTGTCCCAGGCGATCCTCTTTGGAGATACTCGACTCATGCCAGTAATAGTCGCGTTGCCACGGATACGTCGGCAGTTTGACGTAACGGGCACCCCGCGTCAGCACACGCCAATTGGGGCTGAAGCCAATCGTGTACAGAGTTCCCAGGGCGTGCAACATGGTCGCGCGCTCCGGCCGTTCGCGATGCAATGACGCGATAACATTGCCGGTTGTGTTGCGCGCGCGCAGCGCCTCCGCGATCGAGTTGTGCAGGACGGGATGTGGTCCCACTTCAACAAACGTGCGATGCTGATCCACCAGGAGTGCGCGCATCGCCCTGGCAAAATGGACCGGCCGGCGGACGTTTCGCCACCAATAGTCGGCGCGCAGCTCTTTGCCTGACACAAGCCCGCCGGTGACCGTGGAGTAAAGCGGTATCTTCGTCTCTCGTGGGTGAAGCGTCGCGAGAGATTGCATCAAGTCCTCGCGCACTACATCCATCTGATAGCTGTGATAGGCGACTTCCACGTGCAGGAAACGGTGGAAGACGTCACGCGCCTCCAGCGTCGCGGCGATCTGTTTCAATGCTGCGGCGCCGCCGGCGATCGTGACGGACGAGAGACCGTTGACGGCTGCGAGGTCCACACGCCCGTCGTATTCCCCGTATTCCCGGTAATCATTGATAAGATTGGTGGCATCTTCCTCCCTCAGGCCGATGGCCAGCATCGTGCCGAGTCCAGCGCGCGTCTGTTGCAGACGGCTGCGGTGATAACCGAGCAACAGCGCATCTTCAAGGGACAGCGCGCCTGAGACATATGCAGATGCAACTTCTCCGACGCTGTGACCGACGACGGCATCAGGGACGATACCCCGGGCTTCCCACATGGCCGTCAATGCCACTTGAAGAACGAAATTTGCCGGCTGCGCCACCTGCGTTTGAGCCATGCGCGATGATTGTTCTGACGCCGTCAGCGCTTCGAGGATCGACCAGCCCGCATAGCGCGAGAAGATGGCGTCGCATTCTTCGACACGCGCGCGAAAGATTGGCTCGGTGGCAAGCAGTTCGCGTCCCATCGCCCACCACTGCGGCCCCATGCCGGTATAAACAAACACCAGGCGGCGTGAGTCTGCGCTTACGGTCTGGTTGATACTCAGGCCCGGTGTCATGGTTCCGGCCTCGACAGCGCGAAGACTTCCCCACAACTCTCCCCGTGATGACGCGACCAGAGCCGCGCGGCGATAGTGATGGCTGCGGCGTACGCTGGCCGTGTAGCAGACGTCCGGCAGCGGTACCGACTGGCCGGCTCCAATCAGGTAACCGGCGTAGCTCGCGGCGAGCGCCTTCAATGCCGGTTCGCTGCGCGCCGAGATCGGAAGAAGCACGGGTCCGTCAGGGATCTCGCGCAGCGGTTCCTTAGCGCGGGGCGCCTCTTCAAGCAGTACGTGCGCATTCGTGCCGCCGTAGCCGAAGGAGTTCACGCCGGCATAGCGGCGTGTACCGTTTGTGGGCCACGGTTCCAGCGTCGTTGGGACGCGGATGCACATCGTGTCGAACGGAATGTCCGGATTGGGTTGCTCAAAATGGAGGTTGGGCGGAATCTGGTTGTGTTGCAAACAGAGCGTCGCCTTGATCAGGCCGGCGATTCCTGCTGCAGCTTCGAGATGACCAATGTTGGTCTTCACCGAACCTACAACGCAGCGTTCTCCAGGCTCTCGTCCGACAGACAGCGCCCGATGCAATGCGCGCGCTTCGATCGGATCGCCGGCTTTCGTCCCGGTGCCGTGCGCCTCGATGTACTGAACCTCTCCCGGTACGATGCCGGCCTGCTGATATACCGCTGTGATGAGTTGTTCCTGAGCGTCCTGATTGGGAAGGGAGATGCCCGGCGTGTGGCCATCCTGATTCACACCGGTCGCACGGATGACAGCATAAATCGGATCGTTGTCACGTAAGGCCTCGCCCAGCGGTTTCAAGAGCACGACGCCGGCGCCTTCGCCACGCACGTAGCCATCGCCCCGCGAATCGAACGCCCGGCAGCGTCCAGTCGGCGAGAGGTAGTGGCCTTTCGACATGACCATGAAGTACTCGGGACGCAGCATGACATTGGAACCGCCGGCAACGGCGAGCGTGCATTCTCCACGCCAGAGACTCTGGCACGCATAGTGAGTCGCGACGAGAGAAGACGAGCAAGCCGTATCGATGGAAATGCTCGGGCCGCGCCAGTCGAAGACATATGAGAGCCGATTCGCGAGGAGCGTCATGCTGGCGCCTGTGGTGCTGAACGAATACAGCATGTCCCGGTTCAGCGGGCTCGACTGCAACATCTTCATGTCCAGCGCAAACGATCCGATGAACACGCCGGTAGACGAGCCGGCGAGCTTGTCGATTTGTAAGCCGGCGTCTTCGAGCGCTTCCCACGTTACTTCCAGCAAGAGCCGCTGTTGCGGATCCAGCGTATGAGCTTCGCGCGGCGACATGCCGAACGTCAGGGGATCGAAGTAGTCGACTCTTTCCTGGAGAAAGCCACCCTGCTTGACGTATGTCTTGCCGGGCTTGTCGGGATCGGGATCATAAAATCGCCGCGCATCCCAACGCTCGGGAGGCACTTCGACAATTGCGTCGACACCGTGACGTAATAAGTCCCAGAAGGCTTGGGGATTCGATGCGCCGTGCGGGAAGCGACAGCCGATTCCAACAATGGCAATAGGCTCTGCGGACATTTAAAACTTACAGCAATCCTTGCTTTTTACGCGTTCGCTGCCAGAGACGCCTTGTAGCGCTGGTAACGCCGATAAAAGAATTTGAGATACGTATTCGGGGCCGGTGTTTCAGCCCACCGCTGGGCGAAATTCATGCTGTCCATGAAGCGGACAAAATTCGCGTACCGCTCGCGCCGCGTCGAGCGGAGGTAGAGTCGATAATCGACCAGCAGGCGTTCGAACAGGTTCGGCGGAAACGGCAGTCCCATGATGGTGAAACACACACAGAGATGAGCGAGCGCCGCAAATCCCAGAGTCACGCCATGGTCATACCATCTGGGTTCGGGCAGGCGGGCCAGGATATTCCCATGCATCCTGTGGGTGAGAACCCGATTCAAGCGAACGTTGTTGTAAGTCTTGAGGATGTGCTCGTGATAGTGCAGGTATTCCTTGTTGATGATCGACAGCGGCAGAGGCGGATAGGCATGGTGAATGCCGTGATTGATCGAAAAATGATCGCTCAGCAGGCTGTTGAACCATAGAGAGGTTTTAAACAGTCCGGTGAGTTTCTTTGGATCAAAAATACCATTACTGTCCCAGCTATTTCGCTTGTCTATCCCGGAGTGCACGATCACGGCTCCAAGAATCTGCGAGGACGCAATGAGCATGCTGGGGATCATGTGGAATACGAGTAAAAAGTACGAGTGCAGATAAACCAGCTCGTAGATCACAGCGGCGTAGTACCCATAGAAGAGGAGCGTTTCGACCAGCAACAGCCGCCGGTCGATCTTTTCATGTTTGCAAAATTCCTTATCAAAGAGGAATTTGATCAACAGGTACGGTTTCAAGTAATAGCACGCCGGCAGATCATCGAAGGTTAACCATGCCTGCGAGAACAACCGCGAGAAATTGCCGATGTCGGCATAGTGGGCGGCCAGGTGGCGGCGTTTGAACACGTTCGTGGACACGCCGCAGCTTGACAGACCCATGACGTCGATTGCCCGGTCGAAGAGCCGCACTCCGGTCAGATTTTGCGGCGAATGCGCCCGCATATGAATGACGCCGACATATCTCATGACCCACACCGCGGCGACGAAGAGCGGCACACCCCACAGAACCGGATGCGCTGGTACAAAAGAATGGAGGAGGAGATACATCGCGAGTACGGTCAGGTATCCACCCACCAGCATCAGGAAGTTGTTGCGCTCCATCCGGCGCATCTGGGCTTTTGTATAACGTGAGAAAACATCCTTCTTGAACCAGCGGATAAAATGCATGAACTGCGCGTCGAAGAGTTCCCTGTGATCCATCGACGCCAGATCGCCAAGCACCTTGAAATCTTCGAATTCGTTCGCCAGGTTCGATTGATTGGAAAGTTGGTCGTCTTCCTGGAGTTGGATCATCGGCGTAGGATAGGTGTTCGGCGGACATTTATCAAAACAATTCTTGACACATTTCGAGCAATGCCTTTTCATGTCGCGATGCTCGAAACAGACGTGCTGGTCGTCGGTTCCAGCCTCAGCAGCATGATGACCACGCTGAACCTGAAGCACCGGAATCCCGGCCTCGACGTCACGGTCCTTGGCCCTCTTCCCACCGAGGAGAAGCGGCCCATGGTTGGCGAATCGCTGGTTGAACCGGGCATTCTCTTCTTTCGCGAGATGGGACTCGGAACACACCTCGACCAGATCCAGGTCCTGAAGAATGGCCTGACCTTCTATCACAAATTCGACTTGTCCAATCCGCTGGACCGCGCGTACTCCGTGCAGGCGCCGGAGATCCTTTTCCACAAGGCGCGGCAAATGAGACGCCAGCAGTTCGACATTGCCTGCCGTGAGCGAGCCATCGAACTGGGCGCGCGGATGTTGCATGGCCTCGCCGGGGAGATTGATGTCGGCACGGGTGGGGCGAAGCATCGGGTGGTTGCGCGCGTAGCGCGAGCCCGGCAGGGCGAAGCCTCAATTAATGGCGACGGCAAGAAAATCGAGATCCGGTCGCGATGGATCGTCGATGCGACCGGCCGAAAGCGGATGATCGGCAAGAAGGTGACGAATTACAGTCGTCCGAATAAGCAGCGCTGCACGTTCTGGTTTCGGCTCCGGAACTTTGAACCGTTCTTCGAACGCATCGACGTGCATTGCCGGCGCCCGTGGCAGTTCGATCCCTGGCTGACCACGCACCATTTCATGGGACGCGGCTACTGGATCTGGTGCATCCCACTCGAACTCGGCCAGGAAAATCTCTGCTCAGTCGGATTCACTTACCGGCCCGATCTTTTTGGCAAACGTATTTGTTCGGTGGAGGACTTCCTGGCCCAGGTCGATCAGGATCATCCTGCCGTCGCGGAAATGGTTCGCTCGGGCGAGATCGTCGACACGCAGATGTATCTCGACTACTTCTACAGAAGCGAGCGGCTTTACTCCGATGACGGCTGGTTCCTTGTGGGTGACACGGCCCGGGCCGTCGATCCGCTATACAGCAACGGAATCTCGATGACCACCCTTCAGGTGGGGCAGATTGCGGAGATCATCGAGCGCCAGCGCGACGGCACTCTGAAACCGGGCGATGTCGATGCTCTCGATACGACCGGGCGTCTGATCATGGAACGCGCCCAGCGCGAGGTCACCGAGCAGTACGAGATCATGCATGATCCGTTTCAAGCATGCATGCGGCGGTACCTCAACGTCACGGGCTGGTTCAACGGCTTCCTGCCGATGTGGTGGAACGGCTTTTTCACGACACCGGAAGCAGCCCGGCTCTTCATGAAATTCTTTCAGGAACGCGATGCCGGCCTGGAATCGCTGTGGGTCCTCGCCGCGGAGGCGAGCGCCGCCATCGGACCTCACTATACGCAGAAAGGGTTCGACCGCGGACCTGACCTTGACGCGCTTCTCAACCTCCGATTCGATTGCGCACGCGAGGACGTGATGGAGGTGGCGACCCGCATGTTTTCGCGTCGCCGCGACATACGTTGGAAGCTGCTCGCGATGAACGGAAATAAGAAATTGCTCCGGGAAATTCCGAGATTGTTGAGCGAGACCGTCCGGCCCAGGCTGCTCCGGCTGCTGCCGAAGCTGTGGCCTGCCGTCTTCGCTGCCCTCCGCCCCCCGCTTCCAGAACAGTACGCGCGCTGGACCGGTCCCGATCGCGACGTGCCCGAGCCCGATGTGCCGTATGTTGGCGGTCTGGTCCGGTAATGGGTGGCCGCTTTCTAGTCGCCCTGTTTTATCTCATCAGTCAGTGGCTCCTCGGCCTTGTGCATCACAAACCTGTGCAAGTGGCGAGGAACAGCGACGGTGAACCGGATGGAGCACTCACCCACCGATATATAAAGGTAGAGAAAACCTTGAGCGGCCGGACCACTGACGTGACTTTCCACTATGTCGAGTCACCTGCCAGAGATCGGGAATGCATTGTTTTTCTGCATGGCTATATGGACAGCTGGCGCCTGTGGCGGCACCAGTTCGCCCACCTCGCACAAGTCGCACAAGTCGCACAAGTCGATGACCGCTACTACGTCGTGGCGTTTGATTTGAAAGGCGCCGGCCAATCGTCGATGAGCTATCCACAGCGGCTGTTCCCCGAGGTGAACGATGCCGGTGGCGACTACAGCCTGGAGATGCAGGCGGACGAGTTAGTCACAGCGCTGGATCAAATGGGTGTGAAACACTTCAACCTCGTCACGCTCGATCTGGGAACCATCATTGGCGACATTCTCGCCGGCAAATACCCCGATCGTGTTCTGCGCTACATGCGGGCTCAGCAGCCTCTGGTCGGACACTTTCGCTCATCGATACCCCAGGGACGCATCCTGCGGAGCCGGCCCGGCGCGCGGGTCCTTACCGCAATACTCGAGGGAGCGCCGGGCGCTCTTCTACGCATCCTTTATGGGCGCACGGGATGGCGGGCGCTCGACGGATTCAGGCGAACGAAACAATCCATGTCAGACGAGGCATTGCAAGAAGCCGAACAGGAGGCGTGGCGTGCGTTTTCGAACGGGCCTCGCGCCGGGAAGCCGGGAACATTTGCGTGTGCATGGGCGGGTTTGTATCAATACAACCGCGATTACATGCGGTACCTGCGCGACAATCTTGATGCCTACAGCCGATACACTTTTCCTGTGCTGCTGGTTCAGGGAACGCATGACATTGCGATGCCGCCTATGCGATTCGATGGCTCAACGGGTATGGCATTCAAAGAGGTGCGCTCCGTCATGTTGTCGAGACCATTCTTCGCGGATGGACGAGGCCTCGAGGATGGCTACGTTCCGTGGGCCGGCCTCATTCCAGGATGCACCCGGCCGCTGCGTGCCGAAGAGTTCTTCCCCAGTGCGCCGTATGTTGCGCTCGAGTTTATCGATGCCGGACACTTCGTGCCCATCGAAGCGCCTGAAACTTTCAATGCGCTTCTGGATGAGTTTCTCCGCGTCGCGCCAGCCACAGCAAAGGCGCCGTCATCAGGGTTGTCGTAATTGCCATCAGGACGAGGATCGCAAATATTTGTGAGGACAGGATCCCGAGGTCGTAGCCAATATTCAGAACGATCAATTCCATCAGGCCGCGCGTATTCATGAGTGCGCCCAGCGCGAATGAATCGCGCCATTTCATCCCGCTCCACCGGGCCGCCAGCATGCTCCCGCCGAGTTTTCCCGCCACTGCGGCTGTAATCACGGCGACAAATATCAGCAGTGCGGAACCAGAGTTCAGAAGATTGATTTGAGTCCGCAGGCCGGTGAATACAAAGAACAGTGGGACGAGCAGCCCGGAGGCGACGCTTTCAAAACGTTCCTTGCAGAATGAACGGAGACTGCCGGGCGGAATGATCACTCCAGCCAGAAACGCTCCGAACAGTGCGTGGACGCCGATGATTTCAGTGGCGAGGCCTGCCGCCAGCGCGAACGCAAGGATCAGCGCAGCCCACGAATTGTACTGATGGCGTGAGGCATGGTCGACCGGCGCCAGTTTTCGCAGAAAGGGCTTCAGGAGGAGGATCATGACGCCGGCGTAGATCAATATGAGAAAGATCGTCATTATGGATCCGCCGAATCCATCCGACTTCACGATGGCCAGCACGGCTGCGAGAATGCACCACGCGGTCACGTCGTCGATGGCGGCACATCCCAGCGACATGATGCCAAGACTCGACTGCGTCAATCCACGCTCTTCGACGATCCGGGCGAGCACGGGAAATGCGGTGATGCTCATGGCGACGCCCATGAAAGCGCAAACGCCGTGAAAGGCACGGACGGCGGCGCCATGCTGCGATAGATCAGGAGGCTCAGAGTCGTGCCGAGAAAAAAGGGAATGATGATGCTCGCATGACTCACCAGTACGGCCGTGTGCGCCTTCTGGAAAAGATGTTGTAAGTCCACATCCGTTCCGACGAGGAACATAAAAAGGATCACGCCAATCTGGCTGAACATTCGCAAGGTATCCATCGATGCTGAAGGGAATAGATACTCCATCGCTGCAGGGCTGATCTGGCCCAGAAACGATGGCCCCAGCAGAATTCCCGCGATCATTTCACCGATGACTTGCGGCTGGCCGATCATTGCCGCGGCCTTGCCCAGCGCCCGGCAGACCAGAACAATCAAAACAATCTGCGTGAGCAGAATGGCAAGCGGCCCTCGCAAGTTGTTGTTAAGGGTTTTCGCAATGCTGCCGCTTTCCGGCACCGTGCGCGACACGTGTGCAATGGCATCATGCCTCTGCAGGCTGCGGCCTGTGACCAGAGTCAGCCAGATTGCCGCTCCGCAAGTCGTCAGAATCAAAACGTAGGCAAGGATGTTCCGCACGGCCCCGCGATTATGCGTGATAGACTGCGCGGGCATCTACAACTGAATTGAAGGTGTGGGGGGACCGGCCAGAT
>Ga0207646_10003922_pt1 | contig 16520 bp, 16 predicted proteins | sample KBSK5502metaG_FD_184343 | JGI IMG/M metagenome (GOLD analysis project Ga0207646, IMG submission 184343) | Corn, switchgrass and miscanthus rhizosphere microbial communities from Kellogg Biological Station, Michigan, USA - KBS K5-50-2 metaG... | ecosystem: Host-associated > Plants > Roots >... | reverse complement strand
TGAACGCTGCCCGTCCGGTCGTACAGCTCGACCAGGAGCTGCGGCCAGTTGGAGCGCTCCGCGGCAGCGATCGCTTCCTCCAAGACCGGCATTGCCTTGTTCGGTTGTCCCTGCCGCACGTAGGCCGTGCCCAGCGCTAGCTGGGCGCGGGTGCGTAGCTCGAGTGGGGTGGTCCTAGCGAGGACTCGCGTCATCAGCGCCTCGGCGCGGGCGGCGTCGCCGTGCAGGAGGCTCATCTCGGCCTCTGCCAGCGCCAGCTCGAGTGCCGCGATCGAATCCCCAGGTTCTTCGAGGAAGTAGTCGATCGGTCGCTGCAGCCGCTGGGCGATAATCCGCAGCGTCTGGGTGGATGGCTGGGAGCGCCCCAGTTCGACCTGGTTGAGAAAGGCCCGGCTGAAGTCCTTCCCCGCGACCGCCGTCAGGCTGAGCCCGAGTTCCTGGCGGGCTAGACGGATCCGCTGGCCGAGCGAACCAGGCGCGCCGGGGCCGGCCGCAGACGACCGCCCCGGGCGCCCCTTGGTAAGCACAACCTACAGTCTAACCATGGCGACTTGACAATGAAAGACCGGCGACTAAGGGTTCGGCCAGACGACTTCCGCGCAGGAAACCACGGCCGAAACGATCACGAGCAGAATCCAGGGGTTCAGGAAACGCCGCACAGGTCCCCACCTCCTGAACAGGCGACTCGCTCGATCTGGCCTGTCCTGATGCCAGCTTATGGGCGGCCGTCAATCAGGGGGGTCACGTCTGTAACGGATTCCGAAAGGCAGGTCGCGAACCGCTGACTGCTCGATCACCGGCCTCCCTATAATCGGGTTCCGTTCGTGTCCCCGTAGCTCAGCCTGGATAGAGCACTGGCCTCCGGAGCCAGGAGCACAGGTTCAAATCCTGTCGGGGACACTTCCAGCCTTTCCGGTTAGCGAGAGCCAGCGGTGCCGGACCGATCGATGACATCGACCGCCGCATGAAGCGGCAAGTCCCGCGGCTTCTTGCCGGCAACGCTAACGATCTCGTCCCCTGCCACGATCACATCCTCAATCACCTCGCCTGTGGCAAGCAGGAGCGCGATCCGGTTGGCACCCATGCTCACTTCGGGAAACGATTGGGTTTTGTTCCGCAGCCTCTCAGGAAGGATGTATCGTTTGGCGGCGTCCAGTAGGTCCCGTAAACGCGCGCCGAGATCGGTCAGCTGCAAGCCGACATCGGTGCCGTGATGGCCGGAGGTAGGAGGCCTTGTTAAGCCGAGTCTCTTTGAAACCTCCTCAACCAATGGACCGCTCAGGGTGCTGCTGACTCTTCCAGTGCTTGGGTCGAGTTGTATCCATAGATCGATGCTTGGCGGATCGCCGCCAACCGCGAGGGCGGGGTAGCGGCGGTCAAACTCGTCCGGACGTGCCTCGTAGACGGCGCGGGGTTGGTCGTCGTCCCAATCCGCCGGAGGCTGAGGTATGAGTGTGAAACCCCGGGGAACCAGCTCGCCGTCGAGATGGCGCCTTACCAGATCCTCGAAGTCACCTCGTCGCATTTACCCCCTCGACTTAACTCGTTGAATCGCCTTGGGTTTGATGGAGAGTTAGTCGTCAGAGGATCGTCGATGCGGAGCGGAAGAGTGATGCCGAAGCGTTCTTGGAGCCAGGCAGAAATCGCGACTACCAACGGCGGAGGCTCTCCGGTCCCAGTTCCAGGTGGCTGGCCCAGAGCAGCCGACAGGAACGCCCCCATCTCGTCCATACGCTTAATTTACGCCCGCGGCAGGTCGCGAACTTCCGCACGCGTGTGAGCGTCCCTTGAGCCTCGGTCAGGCGTTCGCCGACCATCCGCTGGGCGTCCGCTCGGACTCGACCGTCGAATACGAGGCGCCCAGCTCGGCTTGCAGGTGGAGTTCATAACTCGTACGGTTGGGGACACACCATTTCAGCACCGACATCGCGGCATAGTACGAGCGTGGACCGCGTCGCCGCCGAAGCTTGGATCCGGACCTACGTCGAACCGATCGGCGTCATTGAAACCGCTCGCGAGCGACCATGGGCGACGGTGCTGCGCGTCCCGCTCTCGGACGGCGTGGCCTGGTTCAAAGCGTGCCGTCCGATACAGGCATTCGAGCCCAGGCTGACGGCAGGCCTTTTCGCGCGCTGGCCCGACCGCGTCGTCGAGGTGCTTGGCCACGATGAGGAGCGGGCTTGGCTGCTCCTCGCCGATGCAGGCTCGGCGATCGGCTACTACCTGAACCCGCCGGAGACCTGGCTGGCAGCGTTACCGCCTTACGCCGAGCTCCAGCGGGGCGAGGCCACCTACGCATCCGAGCACCTGACACACCACGTTCCCGACCTACGGGTCGCGACGCTGCCACTTCGCTACGACGAACTGCTGCGGAACGGCCTGCCGCTGGAGAGCGACGAGATCAGCCGGCTGAGGGCGTTTGCGGTCCGCTTTGGCGAGCTCTGCGGGGAGCTCGCTGCACATAACGTGCCGGAGACTGTGCAGCACGACGACCTCCACGGGGCGAACCTGTACGTGGACCGCGGGCACTTTCGCCTGCTCGACTGGGGAGATGCATCCATCTCTCACCCCTTCGCCTCACTCGTGGTCACCTTCCAAGTCCTCGAGCAGATCAACCGGCTGCCGCCGGCCGACCGGTGGTTCGCGCGGCTCCGCGATGCGTATCTCGAGCCATGGGGTCGCGGTCTCGCCCGAGCATTCGACCTGGCGATCCGCGTGGGCACCTTCGCGCACGCCTTCGCATGGGCTCGGCAACGAGAGGCGCTGCCGGAGGCGCGCGCCGATTTCGACAGGGAGTACCAGGTCATCCTTCGGCGCGCCGTCGCGAGGACGCTCGAGTAGGAAGCTGGTCAGCTCGGCTGGCAGTTGGAGTTCATAAATTGTCCGGTTGGGGACACCGACCTCTCAAACGCTCGTGTGGCACTAAAGCGCCACTCGCGTGGGGCGAGGCCTCAGATCGAGGATTGCCCGATCGGGCAACAGCAGCTGCGTCTTCGTCGGCCCCGCGCACTCTAGCCCTGCAATGGAAAGACGGCGACGATTTCACCGATGGGTCAACGGCGCAATGGCTTTCACGTGCCCGAAACAGCACGGACCGATCGCTCTCCCAGGGTCAAGCCCGAACGATCCAATCTTCCCGCACCGGAAGCGGTCAAATTCCTCGACGCAGGAGCACTGTCCCCGTCGAGTGATAGCTTCGCCGCCCTGACGCCCGCCCATCTGCTCGCGCTTCAGCGGACTGCGGGCAACGAAGCCGTGGCTGCTTCTGTCGCTCACGGCGTGGCGCGGCGTCCGGACAGGGCGGTGCAACGATGGGCCCTCGGCTCTGCGCTCAAAGCAGCGGCCGCCGCCGGCGCCGAAGAGCACCGTCAATACGACGATCTGCTGGACGGCTTTCAGAGCCTGGCCATCGCCGCCATCAACCAGGGTGGCCGAAATCTCGATTCCGTGCGCCTCGGGCCCAACCTCACGGCCGCCAATCGGGCCTTTCTCGAGCACGTCCGCAAAGTCCTCATCCTGGCGCAGGAATCGTCGGCCGAGTCGCAGCGGAGTGCCAAAGAGCAATGGCCGGCGGTCGCCGTCAAGATGCAAGCCGCCCTCGATCGCAGCAGGCAGTTCGGCATTTCCGGAGAACAACTAGCGACCATCGCCGATAACGTGGCGCTGGTGGGCGAGCGATACGTCCACGCGCCGCACCGCGGCCCGTCTCAAGTCGAGAGTCCCCAGAGCTACGCGGACTTGTGGAGCGGCATCGAGCACCTGTTGACCATCGTCCACCAGGAAGTCGTCGATAAGCGTGATGCCGTGACGCCCCTGAACATTCACGAAACCAACGCCAAGCAGCGTGACGCGCTCAAGGCCGTGCCGTTCGGCAGCCACCTCATCCAGCGCCATCGTCAGCTGCTCGAAAAGCTGCGCATGGCGCTCATCCTCGCGCGGACCGAGGGATCAGCACGCCAAGCGCTGCAGCAGTGGCAGGCGATTCTCGGCGACCTTAGGCACGTCTTCAAGCGGGGCAAGGAGATGCTCGAGACGGACATCAGCCCGTTCGCCAAGGATCTGGATACGATCGGCGAGCAGCTGATCCACGGTGGCGTCTATGCAGAGGCGCACAACCAGGCCGTCGAGAAAACCAAGCTGCGAACGCCGGAGATGGCCTTTGAGGACGAGCGTGTCAAGGAAGCCTGCGAGGGATTCGAGGAACTCCACAAGTTCATGGAAAAGGCGGAGGTTCTCACCGGCCAGTCGGCGATCGACCGTTTCATCAGCGGCGGCGAGGTCGAAAAATACTCGGGAGGCAAGCTCACGCCGGCCCTCGCGAAAGCGATCTTCGAGATCGTCCATACGCCGGGCGAGATTCGCGAAAAGCTCGAGGAATTCAAGAAGGCGGGTCTGGTTGGCAAGGCCATCACGGTCGCCGACATGGCGGACAAGATCCTCGCCATGCGCCAGGCCGCTTATGAGTTTGGCTTTGAGACTGTCAAGCACTTCGCCGAGAAACAGGTGGCGCGCGCCGTTGAAGCCGAGCTCAAGGAGCAGTGGGAAAAGATTGGGAAGTGGGCTGAAGACAAGCTCGCAGTCGTCAGAAAGGTTGGGAAGGTGGCCGTCTGGATCTCGCTCGCGGTCAGCGCCGTCAAGATCATCGACGACATCCGGCAGGGCAAGTGGGCGGAGGCTCTGCGGGAGGCGGGTGAGACCGCTCTTGGTCTGGCGGCCGGCGCGGCGGCTGGTGCCGGCGGCAGCGCAATGATCGGCGGTATCGGCGTCGTGATCGCCGCCGAGATGGAGGGGATCGCCGGCGCCGCCGCGATGATTCGCTATTGCCGGAACGCCAGCGTCCGGGAAGCGGCTGGCGAGTTCATCGCCGTTTGCAGCGGAGCGGTCAACCTCGAGGCGCAGGACCTAGTGGCCAATACCAAACTCCTGGAAGACCCGTCGATGGCCAGCGAACGGGCGCTGATCGAGCAGAAGCTCGAATCAGACGTTCCCTACTGGTTGCGGCACCTCGGTGAGCTGAGCGATCAGCTCGATAACAAGCGAACGGTTCGCCTCGGTGGTCAGCCGCAGCTCCAGCAAGCCCTGGGAAAGGACGCGCTTGCCATCCTGCAGAATCCGGGCACCTGGGTCGGAAGCTGGCAGTCAATGGCTCAGCAGATTCAGGTGATATTCGCCGGCGCCAACGGCATGGCCAAGTACGTGGTTGACAATTATCCGAGGCGCGAGAAGACGTCCGAATCCGAAGGCGATAAAGCCAAGGATTAGCCCTACTGCTTGGGTCCCTTGTGCTTCGGTGGCGGCCCCTTGCTGCTTTCGTAAAGAGCCGTGAGCCGCACGGGACTGGGTCGGTAGTTCTCAAAGACCTACCATGAGTGTCCGGATCAAGAGGACCGTCACGACTGAGAGCAAAAGCCCGCTCGCGATCAAGACCCACCGAGGTGGTGGCCGCTTAAAAATCTTGGTTCCTGCTGAGACGATGAGGCCCAACATGCTTACTAGCATTCCAAGTGGCGTTACCGCCCCTGCACTTCCGTGGAGCGTGCCCATCTGCGGATATTCGAGGCGGGCCGAGGCCGCCTCCAAAACCTGCCCGGCGCCGATGATCGAGATTCCCACCAGCACCAGGGTCGGCCCCGCCGACGTGGCAAACCTCCTCCGAGCCCTATCCCTCCATGTGAACCAGGCGAGGACCAGGATGGGCACACCGACCGACGCATGAGTGGCCAGATGAGGGATCCAATCCGGCTCCGCTGGAAGCACAGACGCTTGCAAGTAGGAGAGGCCGACGGCCACGGCGATGGTTCCAAGCAACATCAGAAGAAACCTGCGTCCGATCATGGTTCCGAATGTTATTGGATGGAGGCATCGGCTACGCAACGAATCTGCTTGCGGCACCTCCGAACAAACGGCTGCTAGAGTAGGCCGCGAGGTAGTAAGTCCTCGTGGTAGAGACGGGGAGTGTTTGATCGGGGACCATCCGAACGATCGTCCGCTCATCGTCGGATCGGCTGGACCCAATCCGTCGAAAAGCAGGCCTTTAGTTCTACGGGTGGATGGCGTTCATAACATGTGCGGTTGGGGACACCAACCTCTCAAACGCTCGTATGGCACTAAAGCGCCACTCGCGTGGGGCGAGGCCCCGTCAAAATAGGTTTTTGAACCGGGCTTGGCGACAGTCCTACCAACCACGAACCGGAGGCACCGCTGTGGGCAAGGGCAAGGTCATCATCAGCCAGTTCGTCAGCGTGGATGGGGTCGTCGAGGGCCCGGATCGCTGGGCTTTCCGCTTCGGACCAAAAAGAGTTGCTGGCGACGACTTCAAGCTCGGTTCGATCCTCGATACGGGCGTGCTCCTGCTGGGTCACCGGACGTGGGAGGTATTCTCCCACCGCTGGCCGAACCGCTCGGACCTGTTCGCCAAGGTGATGAACCGTATTCGGAAGGTCGTCGTGTCGCGCTCCGCGCCGGCCCTCGACGCTTGGAGCAACTCGTCGCTGCTCGAGGGCGAGCTCGTGGCCGGGGTGGCCGATCTCAAACGCGAGCAGGACGTGGTCGTGTTCGGGAGCACGAGCGTTGTCCATTCGCTCGCCGCCGCTGATGCCGTCGACGAGTACCGGCTGCTTGTGATCCCGACCGCGCTCGGAGCGGGGGAACGACTGTTCGTCGCGCCTGTCGATCTGCAAATCAGGTCGATCGAGAAAGTGGGTGAGGCGGTCCTGGCGCGCTACGACCGCGCCGCTCGCGCGTGACGCCCGCATGACTGAGGTCTTCGTGCCGGTGCGGATCGAAGTGATGACGCTGGGCGAGGCGTGGATGGCGATCGCGGCGGCGATTCTAAAAGGCGGCGTTGCCGGAAGCTGGGACGGACTGCCTATCGTCGAGGTGTTCCGTGCGACGCTCGACGTGTACTCCCCGAGGGATGAGGACCCGATCATTGCCCGGCACGGCGATCCCGAACGCCTGGCCTGGATGCACGCGAACTTTACCGACCACTCCCGAGTGGCAGAAGTCGGTGATGCCGACAGCTACGCGACACGCCTGTACGACTACGCCCACGCAGGCCGCGACCAGATCCGCTGGGTGATCGACCGGCTGGCCGCCAATCCATGGACTCGCGACGCGACGGTCACGACATTCCAGCCACTGACCGACACCAGCTACATCCCATGCGTTAGCCTGCTCGACTTCTGGCTCGTCAAGGCTGAGCTGCAGCTCGCCGTCTACGCTCACGCCATCGACTTCGGTACGAAAGGCTACGCCAACCTCGTCGAGCTCGCAGCGCTACAAACTCGCGTGGCCAGCGACCTCGGGGTCGGCGTCGGCACGCTGACGATGACGGTGAAATCGGCCCACATTTATCAGACCGAGCTTGGCCAGATGCGACGCATCATCGCGGCGACAGGCGGTTAACTACCGAAACGGGTGCGCTCAAGCTCGATTAGGGAACAGCATGCGCCTAGCCTGGCTCGCACCGCAGAGCCGGGAATTCCACGGTGGGCTTCCGCGATCCTCGCAAGGCCGTTTACGCCGGGCGTATGGGCGGCTCGAACGAGCGCAGGACCAACAGGAATAGGTTGACCGGATGGACGAGGCGGAGCAAAAGAGCGACCTCGAGCAGCCCGGTAAGTCCCAGCGCGATGTTCACGATGTTGAAGAGACCGAACGCCCCATCAGGGAGGAGCGCGCCAACAATCCAGGCGCGGCGAGGCCAATTTAGTCGGTCACGCAGCGACAGGATGATGTCGACGACGTAGAGTCCGGCGATCGCCGCGCTCGTCAAGCGGATGGTAGTCGCCTGCTCGCCTAACAGGGCGAAGATCGGAAAGCTAATGAGCGCAAGGAAAACGCATGTGAAACTCAGCCGAGCAATGGCGCGCAGCCGCCACAACTCGACGCGGTCCCAGGCATCTTCACCTCGGCGGAAGGCCGACACAAGACCAGCCAACCCTGCGACGCTCATGCCCAAGCCTGCGATGCTCAGGAAGAAGAACGCGTCTTTCATGCGGAACTCCTTGACATCGTGTCGAGGCTAGGCAGGCCGGATGTTCTGGTTCATTCGGAAGAAGTTTTCGGGGTCGTAACGGCGCTTGATCTCGACCAGCCGGTCCAGATTGGGCCCGTAGGCCTCGCGGACCCGCTGTTCACCCTCGCCGCCAAGGTAGTTCACATAGACGCCGGTTGCCGCCAGTGGCCGAACCCGTTCCCAGAGGTCGCGCGCCCACGCGACGTTCGCCTCGGTCTGGTCCGCGTCTTCCCAGCCGGCGAGGATCAGGAAGCTGTAGGCCGCGGATCGGTGGCTGAACGCCGTGGCGTTCGCAGCCACCCGGGCAACTGAGCCACCCATCGGCTCGAGCGCGATAGCCGAGAATGGAGACGGAGCGCGCCTCAGCGCCTCGATGGTGAGGTCGACTAGCTCATCGCTTAGGTCGTCGAGGAAATGGGCCTTCCAGTAGTTGAGCCGGCCCGGCGGAAAGTTCGGGTCGACGAGGCGCTGAATCTCCAGGTACGAACGTGGGCGGATGTCATCTGCGATCGGCGATCCGAACGCGCGAAGCTCGCGGAGAGCTTCCTTACCGGCCTCGATGCTTCCGTTGAAGACGGCCCGCATGCCCAAACGCGGGGTGCCGTCGGGACCCGTGCCCAGGTTTGCATAGACGATGAGCGCGTCTGGCGCGCCGCCTGTGAACTCGCGATAGAAACGCAGCGTCTGACGCGCGGCGGAGAGTGGTTGAGAGATGCCGCCACCGAGTAGGATCGGACCGACCGCATGCAGCTGGAAGTCCAGCGATGTCACGACGCCGAAGTTGCCGCCGCCGCCGCGCAGCGCCCAGAAGAGGTCACTGTTCTCCCCATCGCTGACGGTCAGGTCGCGGCCGTCCGCAGTCACCAACCGAGCCGCCAGCAGGTTATCGCACGCAAGTCCGCAACTCCGCATCAGGTGGCCAAGTCCTCCACCCAGGGTGAAGCCTGCCACTCCGGTCGTCGACATGAGGCCTCCGGTGGTGGCGAGGCCATGTCTCTGGGTGGCTGCGTCGAGTTCGCCCCACAAGACGCCTCCGCCCGCCCGCACCCTGTGGTGCACCGCGTCGACGACGACCTCCTTCATAGGAGAGAGGTCGACGACGAGACCGCCGTCACAGACCGCATTGCCGGCGATGTTGTGCCCACCGCCTCGGATGGCCACGCTCAAGCGGCCAGCCCGTGCGAACTCTAAGCAAGAGACAACGTCGCTCGCCGAGGTGCATTGGGCGATCGCCGCGGGACGACGATTGATCATCCCGTTCCAGACGTGGCGCGCTTGGTCGTACGCCGAGTCATCTGGCTCGATGAGGCGACCTGCGAGCACGGCGCTCAATTTCGCGAAGTCACTCACGTTTCATCAATCCACCGCTCCAACCTCGATCGAAAACGTCCGCACCACCAAATCGGAACCGAGATGCCGGTAGGGTATCAGGCCGATGTCGGCTCGCAGACAGCCGCACCGAGGACCCAGGCAGCCGAGAGGCGCCTCCACCCAGGAAGCGCATCGGCCTCAGGCTAGCGCCGTCGAAACCGAGCGAGGGCGGCGCCGATCACGAGGCAGCCGCAGGAATTCGCAGGACGAACATGCTGCCCTTGCCGGGCTCGGTGCTGACAAGGTCCAGCGATCCGCCGTAGCGCTCAGCCAGCTCGCGGCTGATCGATAGTCCCAGACCTCGTCCGCTTTTCGCCTTGTATTCCGGGTTTGCGTAGTGAACAAAACCCTCGAAGATCTTCTGTCTCATCGCTTCCGGAACGCCCCAGCCTCGATCCTTGACCATGACCCTGACGTCGCTTCCGCCTCTGACCGTAATCTTCACCCATGGTCTCTCGTCGCTATACGTCAGCGCATTGCTGATCAGGCTGTCGAGGATGTGTGCGAGCTGGTCGGGATCCACTTCTGCCGCGACGATTGCGGAGGGTACTTCATAAGAAAGGGTCGCCTGCTCCAGCGTTACTCGCGGCTCGGCGCGATCGACTGCCTTTCGCACTGCGTCTCGCACGTCGACGGGCATCAGCGCGGTCGGCGCGGTCCCCCTCTGCACCCTGGCGGCCAGAAGCATCTCATCGATCAGGGCCACGACCTCTCGAGCCTTAAGCTGCATCGCCGCGATCGGATCCCGAAAGCGCTCAGGGAGGCGGCCGAACGTTTCGTCCTGGAGCATCGAGACGTAGCCAGCGATGACCGTCAAGGGTGTACGCAGTTGGTGAGCCGCCACGCTCATGAATTCTCGCTTCGCCTTGAGGGCCTCAGATAAACGTTCCGTTTGGGCCAGTAGCTCGGTGCGCAGAAGAGCGGCCTGATGCGATGGCACGCCGGCGAGCACACCGGCGGCGAGCGTCGCAGCGGCGAAGATACCAAGACGTAGAAGGTTGTCCGACGTGTAGGTAAAAAGATGGGCGGGCCTGGAATCGGCATAGGCAACATAGGCCACCATGATCAGTCCGCTTGCCACGCCGGACCGACTGCCGTCAACGGCCGCGATCCCAACCACCAGGACAAGAAAGACAGGAGCGAGGTCCTGGATCGGGAACGACGTTCTCGTCAGCAGGTAACCGGCGGCCGCGACGACCAACGCGAAGACGGGTCCCCGGCTGGTCCGCCAGACCCGATCCAGCCGATACTGGACCTCGGTATCCGACCGTCTGGTTACAAAAGATGATGCTGACGGCGAGTTACCGTCCGCAGACGAGGGACCCAGCATCGGAGCCTCATCGCGGTCTTTTCCAGTTACGACCGACCGACTGTCGCGCGATGCAGTGATCTCTACGAGGTACCTCCTTCAATTAAGCGTGCCCCTCTTCTTCTGGAAAGGACGTTTAAGACTGAGAAACGGCCTCAGCTACAAGAGACGTATAGCGTAGCTCGGATCCGGCGCGAAATCATCGAGAAATCCGCGATCTAAAGCGTGCGTGGACTGGCGGGGAAACGAATACCACATACAGCGGCACGCATCGTGAATGCACCCACGGTTGCCTCAGTTTGACCAAACATGCTGCGACACGTCGCGATCGCTATTGCGGCCTTCCAGCCCAGCAACGCTGTCAAATTCGCCGATAGCCAGACGTAGCTCTTATGGCACCACCACGATTCAGCTGGGCGGGGCTAGGACGTGCAGAACGATGCGTGACAACGGATATCACGATGAGCCGTCGGCCGCGGCGAGTTCTCCAGGGCCGACCCCTCGCCAGCAAGAGATACTGGAGTTAGCCTCAACCGGGCTCTCCTACGACGAAATCGCGGCGCGGTTGAGTGCATCATCGCGAACGGTCCGTTTTGAGCTCGAAAAGATATTTCGCGTGCTTGGAGTTCGGAGCCGGTCGGAAGCCGTCGCAATATGGATGGATTCGAAGAGGCAGGCGCGGCGACCGGTCGACGAGTGTCCGTATCCCAAGCCATTTCCCGACCATTTCATGGCATGTCCTGCTTACGAGGCCCGCCAGGTGGCCGACCTCGACGAGAAGTCTCGGCCGGTTGCGCCCATCTGGACCTGCCAGCACCTCGCAGGTCGACGCGTGGCAAAGACAGAACACCGCTGGTATGGGGCTTGCGTCCTTGGCGACGCGATCGATCGTGAGCGTTGGGCCAAGCAGGCCGGACCTGACCGCATTCGTACGCTGAACCACCTGCTGCACGACCTTGCACCGGTGAGTGGGCCATTTGCCCAACGCCTCTGGGAGCTCAAGGGCGACCAGGCACGAGCACTGGAACGCCACGAGAACCCCAGGTCGGCAACACAACGAATGGAGGCGCTTTCCGATCGATTCATCGGTGACGTCTGGACAGTGCTCAACCGAAGTCGGGGTCTGCTGAAGCAGAATCAGCTCGCGATCGATGAGTGCGTCGACCAGGCCCGGCGGCTGATCGATGGCGTGTTGGATCAAGCATCCCCGGCGGTGTGGGACAACCGATTCGATGCCCTGATGCGCTTCCCGGCCGATGTGTGGTCGCTTTTGCCTTCAAACTCGGCGGAAAGCGCGCGTCAAGCTGGGAGGTAATGGCGGGGCTGGAACCGCTGACAAGACCCGAACTTGCGAGTCGTCAAGGGCGACCAGCCGAGCTGGTCACCCTTCCAAAGGCCGGCCTATTAGGGTTCGCCTTGCAACTTGAGGTTGTAGCTCGCCTTCAGCTCCGCGATCCAATCCATGGACACGGTGGCGTGGTGGGCCGCGGCGAGGGCCCCGAGGCGGAGGGGCGTCTCTGGGCCGGGGTTCTTCATCAGCTCTCCCATGGCCTCGAAGAACTTCTCAAAGCTGGCCGGCGAGAGGATCTCGAGGATCCGCGCCGGGCGGTCGGTTGCGTTCCAGAAGGTGTGCATGATGCCGCGCGGCTTGAGCACATAGGCCCCAGGACCTGCGCTGATGACGCGGTCGCCGATGCGCGCGCCTATCTCGCCTTCGATGATGTACGAGTACTCATCCACGTCGGCATGAGTATGCGGCGGGACCAAGCGGTGCGGCGCGACCGGGTGCTCGACGACGGCGAGAGTGCCACCTGTCTCGCTGCCAAAGATCTTGAACAGCACCCCCACCCCACCGTCAGTGAACGACTTGCCGCGGATTTCGCCTGGCTGGACTGTTAGCTGCGTGATTTCGGCGATGGCCATCTTGTTTCCTCCTCGGTTGTTGACGGCGACTAGAACGGAACTCGCGTCTTGAGTAGCCCGCCGCCTGGCCTGCGCCCGGCGATGGTCCAGCAGAAGTCGAGGGCATCGAGCTCGAAGGTCTCGCCGTCGGTACCCCGGCCCCAGTGGCCGCCCGCCGGCCCCGTGAGCGTGAGATCGAAGGGTTGGCCGTGACGCCGCGCCCAATCGGCAACGGCGTCGGCGACGATCCGGCCGTCGTGGTCGTGAGTGAGCACCATCTCCCCGCCCGTGGCGCGTACGATGTCGAGCCGGTGGATCCAGGTGTCCCGGGTGAAGATGGTGTCGACGAGGAAGCCGTACTGAAGCCGCTCGCCCTGGAATGGAGGGTCTTGCGGGATCCGGAGCAGCCAGCGCATCGGCGCCGGCGAGCGGCGGCGAGCCCGTACCGCCCGCGGGCTGGCGGACACGAGCCCATCGACGACCTCCGCGGCGGTCAGGTGCGATCGCTCCTTGACCTGGGTCGCGTTCATGGCGTCGATCATCGAGCCGCCACCGCGCTTACGCGCCGATCGGAGGTCGTGGATGAATTGCGGAAACGAGGCCTGGGCCTGCGCCATGCCAAGCACATGGCCGGCCATGGCTCGGACGTCCCAGAGTTCGCAGATTGTCTGCCGTTGCCATTGCTGGGGCCGGAGCTGTTGAAGTAACGCAACCATCCGGGCGAACTCCGTCTCCGCAAGGCCCATCGCCTCCGGGTGGCTGAGTCCGTGGATGGTATCGACCTCCGTTCTGGTCGACGTGACGGTCATCATCCTTTCTCCCTACGCGCTTGTTTTCCCGTGAAGCGATCGACATAGATATCGACCATCTCGTCGATCAGGCGAAGCCACCGATCGCCACCCGGCTCGTTGGCGATCTGTTGGGCGGCGACACCGCTGACCAGGGCGGTCCACATGTCGAAGGCCCTCTGCTCGGTCAGGCCGGCCGCCGCCAGGCGGGCACGCATCTGGTCCACCACCTGCATCGCGAGTGCGTAGGCCTCGGCCGATGGCTGGAAGCCCGGGATGGTCCGCTGGAAGAGGAGCTGGTAGCGCTGGACGTCCTCAGTGCTGAACTCGACGAATGCCCGCGCCGAAAGGCGCAGGATACCTTTGGCGTCGGCCGGCCACCGTTGCTCCGCCAGGCGGGCGAGCAGCTGCCGGTTTCCTTGGGCGAACATGGCGTCGTAGATAGCGTTCTTCGAGTTGAAATACCAGTACAGCGAAGGCGGGCGCATCCCGATCTTCTCGGCCAGCGCGCGCAGGGATAGGCCTGCCAGTCCCTGACTGCGGGTGAGCTCCCAGGCCGCCTCTAGAATCTCGGCCGTCGTCGCCTCGCGGCGTTCGGCGCGTCTATCGCGCTTCGGGGCAACTAACATAGATAGAATATTAACACAGCGTTAGGCTGGGTTGCAAGGCACCTGGGGATTTTGTTTTCGCTGCCGCAGAATTGATCTCGTGTCGAAACAAGAGGTTGACGAGTACTTGGCGAATCTCGATGAGCCCAAGCGGACCACCCTGCAACAGCTGCGGCAGACCATTCGGACCATCGTTCCCGAAGCGGAAGAGAGCATCTCATATGGGATGCCGGCGTATCGACTCCGGGGCAAGGTCATAGCTGGATTCGCCGCGTTCAAAAACCACCTCAGCTACCTTCCCCACAGTGGTTCCGTATTTGCCGAGATGCCTGATGATGTTGCCGGCTACATCACCTCCAAGGCTGCGTTGCAGTTTCCGATCGACCGGCCACTCCCTAAGGCTCTCGTCAAGAAGCTAATCGCCATCCGTCTCAGGCAGATCGGACTGTAGATCTACCCATCAAGACGCAGGGCGTCGGCCGGCGGATAGTAGACTCGATTTCCCTTGACGCGCGCAAAGGGCGTCATCAAGTGGAGGCGCGGTTGTCCCCGTCCGATGATCTCCCAGGTCTCGAACCCGCGTGCGGTCAGGGCATCAGCAATCAACGATCTGTGGCAACGCCAGGGGACGGCCTCTGCGCACATGATCGCAAGAGCGTGTCCCGCAGCCAGCGCGAGCAAGTGGTCCAACCCCACTGTAAAAGCGTCCGTCTGCATGTAGTCGGCGTAGCCGCGGAAGCTCACGTTTCGCCAGCCCGTGTTGATGGAGTCGCTTTTCGGCTTCCGTAGTCCGCCCAGCTCGGGCAGGTGAACGTATTCGATGCCTCGGAGCGGTAGCTCATCGGCCAGGGCAGCCCTGGCGAAATGCGGCATCCGACGCGATCCGGGCGCTGTGCGAACGTCGGCCACCAGATCCACGTTGTTTGCCTGCAGCAGCTGGACGAACTCGTCCAAGGCACGCGTGGAGTGGCCGATGGTGAACAGCGTCATAGCCCTACGCTAGCGTGGTCAGCTAAATTTCGACCGCACAGCCGGTCGGCGATACATTGGATCGACGCGATGATTGATCGAGCAAACGGAGCTCAGCCCTAGGTCGGGTCACAGGCTGGGCAAGCTTCTCGTGCCCTTAGCGCGTGCTCCACTGAAACCACCGGATGCCAATCCCCGCAAACACTACTGAATAAAGGACGCTTGCCAGCAAGGCCCCCCAGGTTTCGGCGCTCCAGGCAGCCGGGTGCATGGCACCCCCCAGCAAGGTCGACACGGCGCCGGCCGGGGACCACCGCGAAATCGTCTCAAACGTGGTTCCGAAAATCTCGGAATGAGCAAAGAGGCCAAGGCCGAACAACGGCAGGTAGACGAGCCGCCCGACCGCGTTGATGGTGTCCGTGGATTTGATGAGGCCGACCAGAGCCTGCCCCACGCCCAGGAATACAGCCGAGCTGAATATCACGGCGAGCAGGGTCAGGAGGTAGGCTGCCGGATCGAGCGACAGTTTCTCGACGACCGCCGCCGCCAGCAGGACCACCACCGTCATCACCAGCATTGAGACGAGCTGGACGGCTAGCCGGCTGACCATAATCGTCCAGGTCGGAGCGGGCGTGACTCGCAGGCGTTGAAAGATGCCCTTCTCCCGATCCCTGGCGACGGTCGCCGTATACCCCAGGATGGCAATGGACGCGATACCGAAGGTGATGGACGTCGCGACCCGGAAGACAGGGTCGCCGAGTTGAACACCCCGCTTGCCAGCGAACTGCGCATACAGCAGAACAAGCGGCGGGAGCAAGGCTAGCGCGAGGGGGCGCCCATTGCGCAGCTGAAGCGTGAAGTCGGCCCGAAGGAGGGCCGTCAGTATTCCCGACAACGTCGGAACACGCGCAGATGGAGCGGCCGTTGGGCTACTCATCTCAATCGCGGAGCTCGCTGCCCGTCACTCCGATGAAGACGTCGTCGAGCGTGACCTGGCCATGGGCCACCTTGCGTACGCGGGGGTCATCCTTGTGTTTCTCGATGAGCCCGGCCGGCGTGTCGACCGTGAGCAGCTTGCCGCGATCGATGATCGCCACCCGTTGACAGACGGCCTGCGCCTCTTCCATGGAATGCGTGGTCAGGAGGATGCTCCGGCCGGTGTCGCGCAGCCGCTCGATGCGATCCCATAGCTGCCGGCGAGCTTGTGGGTCCAGGCCGGCGGTTGGTTCATCGAGGAGCACGAGTGGTGGGTTATGGATGGTGGCAATCAGCAGCGAGACCCGTTTTTGCTGTCCGCCCGACAGTTGGCTGAAGCGCTTTGACACGTCCTCTTCAAGGTGGATGTTGGCGAGGAGGTCGTCGATCTCGGCTCGGCTGAGCGGCATTCCGTAGAGGCCCGCGTAGAGCCTGACGATCTCGCGGATCGTGAGATCCGATTGGAAGCTCGTCGACTGGAGCTGGACGCCCATCCGTGCTTTCGCAGCAGTGGGATTTTCTCTCGCGTCGATCTCGCCGATTCGGATCGAGCCTGAGTCGGGGCGGACTAGACCCTC
>Ga0207646_10003917_pt1 | contig 16527 bp, 16 predicted proteins | sample KBSK5502metaG_FD_184343 | JGI IMG/M metagenome (GOLD analysis project Ga0207646, IMG submission 184343) | Corn, switchgrass and miscanthus rhizosphere microbial communities from Kellogg Biological Station, Michigan, USA - KBS K5-50-2 metaG... | ecosystem: Host-associated > Plants > Roots >... | reverse complement strand
AAGCAGAGGCGGCTCGCTGGAGAGGTGGCCGAGTCCGGTTGAAGGCGACGGTCTCGAAAACCGTTATGGGTCACTGGCCCATCGAGAGTTCGAATCTCTCCCTCTCCGCCAGTCTTTCTGAGAGGGCACCCTCCACGTAGATTGAATTCAGAAGACCGGCCCTGACGGCCGGTTTTCGTCGTTTTCGGGCACCTATGTGGCCAGCGACGAAGGAGGGTCAAATCTGTGGAAAACATCCAGAAACCGTTATGGCATTCGCAAACCGTTATGCCATCGCCGGCGGTGCTGCGGCGCGGTCCGGGCCGCCCGCCTAAGGTTGCGCCACTGCGAGTCGATTGTGGCGCTGTACCCGCGCCGGTCGAGGTCGGGGCCAGAGTCCAACCCCTGGGCGGCCTGCACCCGGTACGGGCGCTGCGTCGGGAGTGGCTGCTCGAACTGAAGGTGATGGGGCGCAGCCCGCGGACGATCGATTGGTACCAGCAGAAGATGGACTGGTACCGGAGCTCCGGCGGGGTCGAGAACCTGGAGCAGCTGAATGCCTTCGAGCTCAAGCGCTTCCTAGCCGAGCAACAGGAGCGTGGCCTCTCCGACAACACCATCCATGGCTTCTTCCAGGTGATCAAGAGCTTCGCCAACTGGTGCGCGCGGGAGGAGTATCCGGTCGACCCCAGCCTGCTCCGGATGAGGCCGCCCAAGGTAGCGCTGAAGGAGATGGTCACCTACACGCCCGAGCAGGTGAAGGCGATCTTCGAGGCTGCCAAGGTCGGCTGGCCGCACCTAGCCGTCAAGATCCTGCTCGGAACGGGGATCCGGGTCGGGGAGCTCTGCAACCTGCTTCTCGAGGACGTCGAGGACGACGACGACGCGATGATGTTCCTGAAGATCAAGCGCGGGAAGGGCGCGAAGTTCCGCCGGGTCCCGGTCTCGCAGCGCCTGCGCCGGGAGATCATCCGCTACATCAACAAGAGCCGGCCGGAGAGCAACGCACCCAACCTGCTGCTGCTTTCCGCCGGGCGGCCAGTGTCGGTCCAGACGGCCTGCGAGCTGCTGCAGCGCCTCCACAAGAAGCTCGGCTTTCCTCTCCACGCCCACAAGTTCCGCCACACCTTCGCCACCGAGTACCTCCGGCGGGGCGGGGAGATGGAGCGCCTGCGCCGGATCCTCGGCCACACGACCTACTCGATGGTCATGCGCTACGTGCACCTGGACAAGGGCGACCTAGGCCGTGACTTCGACCAGCGCTCCCCGTTCTAGTCGGGCGGCTAGACAGCGTAGGCCAGGTATCGGTTCCAAAGGCGGCAGCGCTTGATTCGTAGGTGCACCAGGTCCACACTGCAGCCGCAAATATCCGCGAGCTGGCTGGCGGATCCCTGCGTCACCTTGACATGGTGCTGAATGAGTTCTTTCGGCAGGAGGAGCACGGAGCCGAAGTCGAAGGCTTCGCTCTCCTGCGCCGAATCGAAGTCCCGCCGAAGGAGTCCCGTTATCGGATCGCGGTACAGACGGCTCGGTGCGTGGCGAAGAATGTGATGCGAAAGTTCCTCAAGGAGAGTGGCGCACTGCCTTCGCTCCGAGCGAGCCGGGTTCAACAGGACCATCAGATGACTCTCGCCGGGGAACGTGAAGGCGAAGCCATCCCAGTTGACCTGGCCAGCGCGGGCAGCGAGGGCCGGGTGCACGAGATCCTCCGGATAGAAGACGTGTGCGTTGACTACCTCTGCCAGGAACCATGGATCCAGGATCTCCGTCTGGGTCAGCCCGAGAGACCGTCGGACTGCTTGGGCTTTCCTTTCAATCCTCCATTTGTCCTGGTAGTTCGCCCGGTCGTAGGCCATGGCTCACCTGCTGGTCTTGGCCTTGCGCTTGACCAAGGCCTCATAGGCCGAGCGGAAAACCTGCTCGAGAATCGCCGCATCATCAGGGGACAGCTTTTTGTCGGCGCGAAGGTGAAGCGCGACTGACTCAAGTGTCGACTCAGGCTCACCCCCATGGCGGACTAGGGGCTTGCCGGTCATGAGCTGGTCAACTGGTAAATCGAGCCAGTCGGCGAGCTTGATCAGGTTCTCACGGCCTGGTACATAGTCACCGCGCTCAACGCGGGAGAGAGTCGCAGCAGAGACCCCGGCATCGTGGGCGGCCTCGCGGAGCCGCTTGTGTTGGCCTAGGCGCCTCGAACGAACGCGGTGGGCGAGCGTGGCTGGATCGATAGGCATGGACCTCGCACCTCCTATTGGTTGGCCGTCAGGCTATCAGACCGGAAACATGTTTCAGTCCTGCCGCTCCTTGGTATCAATATTGAAACAGGGCGCCAGCTCTGAAATTCCAAGCCCGCTTGCGGGCTGACAGGAGAGGACAGATGTCCACGATCGAGACACAGCTGAATCAGGATCACGAGGTACCCGTCAAGACGGAGGTCGGCTATTTGCCGGCGACCCAGGACTTTCGGCAAGAGTACGACGACGAGACTCAACTCTCGACCGTCCGTGCTCAGGCGATGACATTTTTCGGGGTGTCCGACCACAAAGACCGGGACGTGCATGAGTTCTTCCTCGAATTCGAAGGCCAGCGGGTCACCAATCTCAACCAGACACTGGAGCAGTTGATGGGTCGCGACCGGCCGCACGCCAAGTTCAACCTGGTGGAGCAGATAACGCCCGGGGCGCGATGACACAGGACGGCCCATATCCGACGATCGAGCGATGGGTGATTCCCGCGGATGCGTTGACGGCAACGCTCCGCGGGGTCGGCTTGGCCGGGCAGCGGGGAGTCGAATCAGGTGCTCTTTGGCTGGGCCGGCGTGGATTGAGATCAATTGTCAGCGCCGTCGTGCTACCTCGTGGCAAGGGCGTCGTCGAGCTGCCCCAACGATGGCAGGTGAGTCCCGAGGTTTACGGCGTGGTGTCTCGCTGGGCATCGCCGCGCTCCTTGGTATTGCTCGCGATGGTCCACATTCATGGGAACGGCGACGTAGGAATGTCCTGGTCGGATCGGAACCGGGTCGTGCAGGTCCCCGGGATGCTCTCGATCATCATCGGGAATAGCGGGACCGACGAAGACCACAGCGATTGGGGTTGGTACGTGTACGGCGACGGCGACTACCGACCCCTGAACAAGGCGGAACGTTTGAAGCGGATCGTAGTCACAACTGATTCACACGCCACCGTATGGGTCGCAGATGACGCGACCGTTGCTGAAGGTGCACGGGAGTGATAGTCGAGCCTCGACTCAGTAGACCGTTGCGCTGGGCAGCGCGACTCACCGCGAACGACGAGGCCAACCTCGTGAACTACTTCAAGGAGATCAGAGTTGCCGTCCGGCTCGAGCCCGCCTTCGAACGCAACCCCGACGCACGTGAGACGGTCTTGGCTGCTGTCAACATGCTCTTGCGCTTTTGTCCTGGTGTGACCGTCGCAATCGGCAGCGATGCTGGAAATCTAGGCGGTGAGTGCCAGGAGCTCGCGAAGGCGCTCCTAGGAAATCCGGCGTGGGTCGAGATTGTTTCCCCGACTGCAGACTTCTCGAGATTCGACAGCGTGCTAAACGTTGGCTCGTCGACCGTAGCGGACGCCCGGTGCACGGTCATCAACTCGACTGGCTGGGTGGCCCGAGTCTCTCCTGATGGCAGTCCCTTGAAATGGATAGACGGTCCCCCAAATGCGATTGGGGCGATCGGAGCCGCGTGCATGGGAGTAGCCGTCATCTCGATGGGCCTGCTTCGAAATCCCGTGCCGCCCGGACCGATCGAGATTTCTCTTTACAGCCATTTCATCGGTTCGCCGGGCGAACTAGATCCAGGACCGACCTTGCCAGACCGCTTGAGACTCGACGCATTGTTGATCGGTTGCGGAGGCGTCGCGAACGGCTGGGCTTACACGGTCAAACGGCTTCCAATCATGGGGCGGCTCGAGGCGGTCGACCGCCAGACAGTGAAGAAAGAAAACATTGGGCCGTACATCCTTGCCACCATCGAGCGTCTGGGACAGCCGAAGGCGAACGTAATACGAGACGTCCTTGCGCCTCAGATCTCGGTCACCCCGAGACCGGAGCCGGTGGAGTTCTACAAGATTCGTCTTGATCAGAATCTTGTGGAGTTGCCGGACATCGTCATCGCGGGTCTCGATGACATTCCACCTCGACACTTCGTGCAGCACCTCTGGCCGGACGTTCTGATCGACTTGGCTGCAGGCGGGACCACCACTCAGTTGATCGTGCATCAGCTTGGCAAAGACGGCATCTGCCTCCTCGAGGCGTTGCAGGCTCCTATCGATCAGCCCGATTATGCAGACCAAGCGGCCAGCGAGACTGGCCTTTCCGCGGAGCGGATTCGGATGAACCCCACGGATCTGATCACCTATGCGGATGTGGCTGCGGCACCCCCTGAGTTCCGGGCCGCTCTAGACGCAGCGCGTCAACGGGGGCAGCTGCTATGCGGTCGGGTGACGGAGCACCACCTTCACGAGGAGGGATACTCGGATGACTTCGCGCCAGCCGTCCCATTCGTTTCAGCATTCTCGGGGGTAGCCGGTGCCGCTGCGACGGTCGGGGCTTTGATGGGTTTGTCGGAGCCCTTGCATTACCAGTTCGACTTCCGCTCCCTCAAGGGAAGAGTTCTGAAACTTGTGGCCGATCAGGATTGCGACTGTCGCCGGGCCGGTCGACAGCCCTCGTCCGGGGACTAGCTCTTCGCTGGTCGCGGGGGGGCTCCGCTGGTGGCAAGCTGATCGACTGGCAGATTCTTGCTACCGCGCAGTTTGATCGTATCGAGCATCCCTAGCCTACGGATGGTTATGGCAACCTCTTCTCTGTTCCACCCAGGTTTCCACTGCAGTACGTCGTCTAAGGCTTCCCGCTCTGAAGGGAGTCGACCAAGCTGCTGACTAAGTTGCTTCGCCACGAAATGCACTGTCGCGGCAATTTCAGCCTGGCGGGTAGTGCGAATCCTTAGAAACAAGTCGGCCACTTGGTCAATAACGGTTTCCCACTCTGCCAATTGCCGACCATACAACGTGCGTGCATCGTCGAAGGTGCGTCCAGGCCGAATGGCAAACATCTGGCCTAGTTGATCTTCTTTGATCAAGCCGTTGTTGATCAGCATCGCCATTCGCTGCTTAAGGTCGCGTGCGAATGGACCGAAGGTTGAGCGCTCGAATTCGAGGCCAGTCGGGATGCCCGCTTCAGTTGCGAAGTAGGCAAGCTTCTGAAAAGCGATTCGACCTACTGGGGAGTGGTATCGCTCCTGAACCACGCGGTTGAGAATCTCTACCAACGCAACCCAAGGGGCTCCGACCCGGTCAGGGGATACATCCGCCATGTCGATCAAGGTGTGTTCGAGGTACTCGGGCTCCAGCTCCTCGTGGGGTGTACCGAACGGAGCGTAAAGCTCTACTGGAATCGGAAGTCGCTGTAGATGCCGATACAAAGTTGGACCCACCACTCGCCATTCCAGACGCCCTAGGCCCGATCCCAGCGGAGGAACCGCGAGCGAGGTGATTCCCCACCCACTGTAATGCGCCTCCAAATAGTCGAGCCCCGAGACAATTGCTTCAAGACTCGAGGGGGACCGCCAGTGATCCTTGGTCGGGAAGTTCAGAATCCAAGGAAATGACGGGCGCTTGAAGAGATAAGGCTCCCCAAGACGCACTCTGTGAAGGCGACACCGTTCTACGTAGTCCTGATACATCTCGGGAAACCGTTTCCGAAATTCGAGAGCTACTCCCTTACCCATCACGCCGACGGTATTAACGGTGTTGACCCAGGTCTGTGCCCGAGATTGGAACATGTCGCCGATCAGTACCCGAACCACGTTTGCGCTAGCCCTTATTGAAGAACATGTGACGATCTATCCTGCAGTTCAACGGGAAGCCAACATTGCGTACTGCGCTGTGAGCCGTATCGTTGGCGACGAACGCCTCGCGGACGAACCTCGCCGGCACCACGTTCGGAACCAGGACCTCGGCCTGCATGGCCTGACGTTGGCGGTCTTGCACGATAGGGTCAGCATCGGTCCAATACCTCCTGAAGATCATGTCGCGATCGAGCCGATCCAGGCCATCAGCGGCCGGCTTGAATGTGACCCACGACACGGCGGCGTTGCCGTCAGTGACCACAACATCATCTATGTCCAGGACATCCGACTCGATGCCTAGTACGCACATCTCATCGCAATGTGCATCGAGGAGGCTGAAGAGCATCGCGTTTCGGGCATTGAAGTAGAGGTTCGCGTATTCATGCAGCATCAATCCCTGAGGGACTCGTTTGCCTGCTCGAATTCCCTGGACCTGCTCGTTGGCGATGGACGTGTGGCCGGTTACTCGCGCGGCTCGTTTGTGCGAGACAATGCCCAACTCCATAATCGACGGCAGGTTGGCGATGGCGGAGATGTAGTAAAGGCGCGGTACATCTGACCGATCCATTCGCTTCTGACTCTTTCATCCTGTCCGTGTATCGTACATTTGTTCGCTGGATGCCGTCTAGGGGCTTAACCGAATCTTTCCATGGCTTCCTTGTGGATAACCGCCCATGATGGGTCGCATCGGGTGCTAGCACCGATCAACCGCTCTCGCCACTAGTGCCGTCGTTAGAGTAGGGAAGGCAATTCCGTCCCAGCCGGCGGGAGCGCGGGGCCCGCGGTCACAGCTGGCTGCCAAAAGCATCTGACCGACAGACGGCCACCCGTCGGCCCGAACGTCGAGTTCATGAATTGGAAGCGATCTGCAGGGCGCCGTCTGAGCGCCCTTCGGGAAGCGAGCTGAAGTGGTTCATGATTCCCAATCTCCACTCGGAGGCCACCTTCTGGAAGGGCAAAAGCACCTTCTGTCCACCTTCTGGGCACCTTCGGAGATCACAGAAGGTCATGAGACAGTCGGGTGCACCCTCAATCCACGCGCTGACCACCCGGTGACCACGCTCGACTTCCCGCCACCTCGGAGGCCCGCGTTCAGAGGGCGTACTCGAAGGATCGCCGGGCTACCCTATGGCCGCATGTGTGAGCCCCGCGGCCGCCGACGGCTGCCTCTTGGACGGCTTTGCGGCCGATCACTTCAGGTGCCTGGAGCCTCGTGTTTGCTGGTCGAGAGGAGGGTTCGACCTCGGCTCCTAGCTGGGCGGTGACCGCCTCTACTTACCTCACGCCCGAGGCACGTGCCCGGCGGGAGATCGACAAGCAGCTGGAGGCTTGCGGCTGGGTGGTCCAGAGTATGAAAGAGCTCAACCTCTACGCAGCGCCGGGAGTGGCGGTCCGCGAGTTTCCAATGACTGGGGGCAATGAAGCCGACTACCTCCTGTTCATCGACGGGCTCGCAACGGGTGTGGTGGAGGCAAAGAAGGAGGGAGAGACCCTCACGGGAGTGGAGCTCCAATCGGACAAGTACGGCAGGGGTCTGCCCAGTAACCTCCACGCCCACCGGCGCCCGCTGCCGTTTCTTTATGAGTCGACAGGCATCGAGACGCGGTTCACCAACGTGCTCGACCTGCAGCCTCGCAGCCGGGAAGTGTTTGCCTTCCACCGGCCGGAAACGCTGAGGAGTTGGCTCGAATCAGCCAAGCTCGACCCCGCCGCTCCCTCATTGCGCTCGCGGCTAACCAAGATGCCGGAACTGTTGGAGAAGGGGCTGTGGGCGGCACAGTGGCGAGCCGTGAACAACCTCGAGGTCTCGCTGGCCGAGAACCGGTCGCGTTCTCTGATCCAGGGAACCATGGGCTCGGGCAAGACCGTCATCGCAGTCAACGCGGCGTATCGCCTGATCAAGTTCGGAGGAGCGCATCGGGTCCTGTTTCTGGTCGATCGCGCCAACTTGGGCCGGCAGGCGCTGGCGGCTTTTCAACAGTTCGTGACCCCAGACGATGGCCGCAAGCTGACCGAGCTCTACAACGTCCAACTCTTGACTTCAAATGCCATTGACCCGGCCGCAAGGGTGTGCATCACGACTGTCCAACGTCTGTACTCAATGCTCCGCGGAGAGGCCGAATTGTCCGAGGAGCTCGAAGAGCAATCCCTCTACGAGTTCGAGCCGGCGCAGCCGGTCGAGGTCGCTTACAACCCAAAGGTGCCTATCGAGACCTTCGACATTGTGGTTGTCGACGAATGTCACCGTTCGATCTACGGCGTGTGGCGCCAAGTGCTCGACTACTTCGATTCGTTCGTAATCGGACTGACGGCTACTCCCACGAAGCAGACCTTGGGGTTCTTCAACCAGAACCTGGTGACGGAATACACCCACGAGCAAGCGGTGGCCGATGGTGTCAACGTCGACTTCGACGTCTATCGGATCCAGACGAAGATAACTGAGCAGGGTGGGCTGCTTGAGGCGGGACTGGTCACTGGCATCAGGAACCGTCAGAGCCGAAGGGTCCGCTACGAGAAGCTAGATGAGCCGTACCTATTCAAGGCGAAGGAACTCGACCGGGCCGTGGTGGCGAAGGATCAGATTCGCACAGTCATCCGGGCCTTCAAGGAGAAGTTGTTCACCGAGATCTTCCCCGGACGGACTGAGGTTCCTAAGACCTTGATCTTCGCCAAGGACGACAGCCACGCCGATGACATCGTTCAGATCGTGCGCGAGGAGTTCGGCAAGGGCAACGAGTTCGCCGTCAAGATCACTTATCGGACCACCGGCGGAAAGGCGGAGGAGCTACTGGCCGACTTTCGCAACAGTTACAGCCCGCGCATCGTCGTCACGGTGGACATGATTGCCACCGGCACCGACGTCAAACCGCTTGAATGTCTGCTCTTTATGCGCTCGGTCCACTCCAGAAGCTACTTCGAGCAGATGAAGGGTCGGGGAGTCCGCGTGATCAATGACTCCGATTTCCAGGCGGTGACCCCAGACGCCAAAGTCAAGTCCCGGTTTGTGATCGTGGACGCGGTCGGAGTGATGGAGTCCGAACTGGTGGACACAGTGCCGTTGGACAAGGAACCCACCGTCGGTCTGGACCGCCTGCTCAAACAAATTGCAATGGGTACGCGGTCTGTGCGGCTTACCTCGACCCTTGGCTCCCGGTTGGTTCGCCTGGCCCGCGTGATCACCAGGGAGGACCGCGAGGAACTGAAGGAAGTTGCCGGTGGGCTTGACATTTGGGATCTGGCCCGCGGCCTGATCGATGCCGCCGACCCGGACAAACAGATCGCGTTGGCGCGTGAGAAGACCAAGCTCGAAGAACCGCCTCAAGAAGCTATTGACGAGGCAGCCCGCCAAATGATCGAAGAGGCGGTGAAGCCTCTCGCCGCGAATCCAAAACTGCGGGACCTGATCCTGGAGGTCCGCAGATCTTACGAGCAGGTGATCGACGAGGCCAACAAGGACAAGGTGCTATTCGCTGGTCCCTCCGCGGCGGCTACCGAGCGCGCGCATCAGATCACGGCCAAGTTCCGTGAATACATCGAACAACACAAAGACTCGATCACTGCCCTTCAGATCCTGTACAGCCGCCCGCATCGCCAGCAGCTGACCTTCAAAGACATCAAGGCGCTCGCAAATGCCATTGAACGTCCGCCTCAACAGTGGACCCCGGAGGTCCTTTGGCGCGCCTACGAAAAACTCGACCACTCCAAGGTTCGCGGGTCTGGAGGCAAGATGCTGACGGACATAGTGTCCCTTGTCCGTTTTGCGCTGGAGCAAGACGCACATCTCGTCCCGTATAGAGACCAGGTCGAGGCTCTATACGTGAACTGGTTAACCCAGCAGAAACAGGCTGGTCGTGTGTTCACGGACGAACAACTGCGATGGCTAGGGCTAATGAAGGAGCATATCTCTGCATCGCTGACCATCACCGCCGAGGATTTCGACTACGAACCATTCCTTCAACACGGTGGTTTAGGCAAGGCCTACGTGGTCTTCGGTCAACAGTTCACCCCGCTCTTGGATGAGCTGACCGGGGCTTTGGCCGCATGACACTGCCCCAGTCTTGGCGTTTGGTACCGCTTGGCGACCTTGTGGCACCGACGCGGCCTCGGCACAAGCCAGCCGACTTTCCCGACCTCCCCTTCATTGGAATGGAGCATGTCGAGGCCCATTCGATGCGGTTGCTTGGAACTGTTCCGGCACGGACCATGAGGAGTTCTGCTGTGCATTTCCAGCCGGGCGATGTTTTGTACGGCCGGCTCCGGCCCTATCTCAATAAGGTCTACCGCCCGGACTTTGAGGGCCTCTGTTCAGCAGAGTTCATAGTCCTGCCTTCGTCGGATGCAGTCGATGCCCGTTACCTGCAGTACTTCTTGAACTCCGCGCCGTTCGTTGGGTTCGCTACACACCTCAATACGGGCGACCGACCACGCATCGACTTTGAGCAGCTCCGCACGTATCCAGTAGCAGTTCCTGAAATCGACGAGCAGCGGCGCATCGTCGCCACCATCGAGGACCAGCTAACTCGGCTGGACGCCGCGAATACCTCGCTTCGCTCTGCTCTGCAGAGGGTCGACCACCTGTGCGATGCAGCGGTATCGGAATTGGGTCGCGGCTGCCTGCGTCGCGGTGTGGGCGTGACGATGGCCAGAATGGCCCACCTGTCCGAGCTTCCTGCGTTGCCAGGAGGCTGGAGTTGGGCGCCGCTCGGCTCGACGCTGCGCGAGCCTTTGCGCAATGGACACTCTGCCAAGAAGTCAGCGGGCCCTGGAGGGATACGAACGCTCACTCTCACGGCCGTCACTAATGGAGACTTCAGTGAGCGAAATACCAAGCTCACTGTGGCCGACGCCAACCGCGTTAGTGATCTGTGGCTCGAGCCAGGTGACCTACTAATCGAGCGTTCGAACGCACCAGATCTGGTCGGAACCGCTCGTCTGTATCGAGGCCGCGAAAATTATTCAATCTTCCCCGACTTGATAATCCGGGCCAGGTTCGACAATCGAGTAGTCCCCGAATATGCCGAGGCTGCATTGAGGTCGCCGGCAGCTAGGGCCTATTTTCATTTGCGAGCCAAGGGAATCTCGGGCAGCATGCCTAAGATCGATCAGGCTGCCATCGAGAACTTCCACCTGCCCCTGCCTGACCCTGCCAAACAAAAGTCACTTGCTGATCGCCTGAACCAGGTTGCTTCTGGAGCTGCCGCATTAAAGACAGCCCTTGAGTGGTCAAGGCGGAGGTCATCCGGACTCAGAAACTCCATTCTTGCTGCCGCGTTTACAGGCAGGCTTCCTATCGAGGCCAGGATCGGCCAGGCTGTGCCGATGGAGCCAGCTCACGCTTTGACCGGAGCGGCGCAGTGACATCGACGGCAGTTGTTCAAAAGCTCTGGAACTACTGCAACCTGCTCCGAGACGATGGGCTCTCCTACGGAGACTACCTCGAACAGCTGACCTACCTCCTCTTCCTCAAGATGGCAGACGAACAAACAAAGCCTCCATTCAACCGGGAGTCGATTCTGCCCACAGGCCTGGACTGGGCGTCGTTGCGGCAACGTGACGGAGATGCCCTTGAGGTGCACTACCGCCACCTGCTCGCCGAGCTGGGCAAGCAGACGGGGATGTTGGGCGTCATCTTCCGCAAGGCCCAGAACCGCATCCAGGACCCAGCCAAGCTCCGCCGCCTGGTTGTGGATCTGATTGACCAGGAAAGCTGGATGAACTTAGATGCCGACGTCAAGGGCGATGCCTACGAAGGCCTACTCCAGAAAAATGCCGAGGACGTGAAGACCGGTGCGGGCCAGTACTTCACTCCTCGGCCGTTAATCAGCGGAATTGTCCAGGTAATGCAGCCACAGCCAGGAATGAGCATCTGCGACCCGGCTTGTGGCACGGGAGGGTTCTTGCTCGCCTCACACTCCTATATCGCCCAACACTTTCTGCTTGATCCCGATCAGAAACGTCACCTGCGTTTTGTTGCGCTGCGCGGCTGGGAGCTGGTCGATAACACGGCCCGCTTGTGCGCCATGAACTTGCTGTTGCACGGAATTGGGAGCGCGAGCGCGGAGAGCCCAATCCACGTGGATGACGCGCTTAAGAGTGACCCAGGGGAGCGGTTCGAAATTGTGCTGACAAACCCGCCGTTCGGCAAGAAATCATCGATCACGATCACCAACGCTGACGGAGAGAGCAAGCGCGACGACTTGGCAATTGTCCGCGATGACTTCTGGGCGACGACTTCTAACAAGCAACTCAACTTCGTTCAGCACGTCAAGACCCTGCTCAAAATTAACGGTTCGGCAGCGGTGGTGGTCCCTGACAACGTACTCTTCGAGGGCGGTGCTGGCGAGGCGATTCGGCGCCGGTTAATGAGAGAGTGCGACGTGCACACCCTGCTCCGCCTGCCGACCGGCGTCTTCTATGCCCAAGGCGTGAAAGCCAACGTTATCTTCTTTGATCGCAAGCCCGCCTCAGAGCGCCCTTGGACGCAGCGCTTGTGGATTTACGACCTGCGGACCAACAAACACTTCACGCTCAAGCAGAATCCGTTGCGTTACGAGGACCTGGCGGAATTCATCGACGCCTACAAACCCGGCGCGCGCCACGAGCGCGCTGAGTCAGATCGCTTCAAGAGCTTCGGCTATGACCAGCTTATGGAGAGAGACAGGGTGAGCTTGGACATCTTCTGGCTTCGCGACGACTCGCTCGAGGACGCTGACAACCTACCGTCTCCCGACGTCTTGGCAGCGGAGATCATGGAAGACCTACGGGCCGCGCTCAGCGAGTTCGCTGACATTGCAAGCTCACTCGGTCCGCAGTCTGGTCAGCCGCGGGAGGCGGCTGCCACGGCGACAACCGAGGAGTGAGTCGGTCACGCCAGGCGATGCCGATGTCACGGCTTTGCCAAGGCCATGCTAGGCAACAGCCTTCGTTATGGCCGCATCGGAGCGCCGATAGATGCTGACTCCCAAGGACGTCGCAATACTGCTTAGTGAGGGCGAAAGCGCCGAGGTTGAGTTCAAGACCAACCTACCCGCTGACCAGGTTCTAGCGTCCCTGTTTGTCGCCTTCGCCAACTCGAACGGCGGGGTTCTCTTGATAGGAGTCGATCCGGCAGGCCACGCGATAGGTTTGACGAAGCCGGAGGAGGAGCGGGCCCTGAGACGTCTCGGAGGTCTGGCGAGCGAACTTATTCCTTACCCCGTCTCGATTGGTTCAATCGGAGTCGATTACCGAAACCTTGTTTACGTCGAAGTACCTGCGGCGCCCGCCCACCTGAAGCCAGTTGCCACAGCCCGGGGTGAAACGTTCATCCGAGACGGCGCCAGCACCCAGATGGCCCGCCTGGCGCACGAAACGAAGAGCCCCACTCCAGCTGGCGGCGCTCCCTGTGCTGTCTTTGTCGCGATGTCCTTTCGTGACGAGGAGGAGCCGCATCTAGTGGACTACTTCGACGCGATGGAAGCCGCCGCTCGTGAAACTCAGCTTCCATTCACAGTCAAGAAGATCGACCTTAAGCCCGGCGACTACGAGATTTCCCAAGAGATCATGCGTGACATTGACACTGCTGACATTATCCTTGCCGATTTCACACTTTCTGCGCCCAATGTGTACTTCGAGCTCGGATACGCGCGGGGAAGAGGCAAGGTCGTGGTGCAGACTGCGCGACAGGGAACGGTTCTTGAGTTCGACGTACGCAATTGGAGGACGACCTTCTACAAGAATGCGCGCGAACTCAAAACTAAGCTGACGCCGGAGTTCATCGAAGCCTATAAGCGAGTCGTCGAGGGCCGGGCCGATCAAAAGTAACACTGAGTGGCGCGGCAAATTACCCGGCCGGAGGAGCTGTGCGACCCCGAATCGAGCCCGGCCTGAGCGAGGTCGACTGGGGACGAGGGTTGGGCCAGGACGTCCGACCGGTTTCGGTTGGCCTGCTCGACTTGTCTATCAAGTGGAGATTTCGGCTTGCCCGTCCGACATTGCGGTCGCTGGCAGGGCGACCACCGAGGAGCGGCCCGAGTTTCTCCGTGACCTGCCCTCGGCGAACTCGCGTATCTGCGACCGCGCACGTGTTGCTCTCTTCACGGTCGACCAACACCGCGCTGACCGAGTTCGCCGAGATTGGCCGCACGTTTCCGCCCACCGCTACCCGCGACACAACAGAAGCATTGAGCGGGGCTGACTCCTAATCCCTAGCACCGAGCTTCACGCGCCGCATGCGTCTCGCAGTGTCGATTCGTCAGTTCCATTGCCAGCCCAGGAAGCTGCGTTCCCGGGGGCGGCCGTTCAGCGTGGCCGGCCTACTTACGGTTCCGGAAGTAGGACTGCTCGATAAAGGCCTTCAGACGGGGCAGTTGGTCAGCCGCACGCAGCACAAATTCAGTATCACCCATACCGTAGTGACCAATCTTTGTGACATCCCTCATGTCGCCCGCGTTCCATGGCTTCGCTTCGTTCGGGGGTATGGAAATGTACGCGTAGATCTTCGTCATCTGGATTTCTAGCGTGAAGAAAGAACGCTTACCCGCGAAGTAGCCGATGTACTGCTTGACCGGCCTTCGTTGCACGTCCTCTCCTAGCGCCATTGCGTGAGAGTCGGCTTGTTCGAACAAATCGACAATGGCTGTTGGCTTGTTGACGGTGTGTTGCGCGACCACGTAGGAGGTCTTCGGTTGAGAGCCAACCAGGTCAGTGGCTTTCGCCCCAGGTGCGGACGATGACCTTGTAGGAGGCGCACCGACCAAAGCCCCTGCTTTCGCACCAGCTTGGTCAGACAGCACGCGTGCGAGGCTAGCCTTCAGTCTTGTTGGCTCGATGGCAGGCCCATCGATGGCACCGCCAACCACGGCAACGAACTTCGAAGTCGGTTCCTTTCCCAGTTTGGCGAGAGCGGCTCGGGTACGCATGTCAACGACAACCGACTCACCCCACGCGTCAAACGTTCCATCTTGAATGGAGTCGCGGCTCAAGATTTGCAGGGCGTCGACAACTGACTCGTTGTTCGCTGGAGCGTTGGCCTCGGAGAGGTCAAGTTCAAATAGAAGCTTGCGCTCCATCGGCACTGGCTCGTTCGACTTGTACACATGGTAGGCCAGCCCATTCGTCAGCACGCACCACACAACGCCCTCGTTGTTGGCGTAGTTGACTGTCTGCGCAATGAACTGCTTGTCAGTGAGGCTTTTCCCGAGCGCCTTCGCCTCGATAAACAACTTCGCCTTGCCGTCTACGCGCAACGCGTAATCGAGGAAGGTTCCGTCGTAGACCTTGAATTCGCGGTCAACCTCGTTGAAGTCTCCGAGATTCCATCCCAGGCTGGCAAGAAGCGGCTCGATCAGGTGATGCTTGGTGTTGGCCTCGTTCGCGGAAGCCATCTTCTGGAGGTGCTCTGCGGTGGAGAGCAGCTTGGGCAATAGCTCCGTGAGTGCCATGGTGCGGAGTTTATAGCCCCATAGGCCGCTCGCTCACTCCGAGCAGGCTCGGTCAGAAGGCCAGCCAGACGGGAGGGCTCACCCAAGGCATCGATGGTTACGTGGGGCCCGTGCTTCGACCGTTTGGTGGTCTCACTCAGGGTCACCAAAATGGTGTGCGCTTGTGGACTACCTGTTATGACTGCCCGTTGATGTCCCGATCGCGCTCGAGGAAATCGCTTCTCGAGGAGGTTTCGGAGCCGTTCGCCGACCTCCCGCCCCTTGCTGGGGTTCTTGCAGCCATTCTGCTGGGCCTAATCGGCTGGGCGGCGCCCTTATTGGCTGGCGCTTCGGTCATCGCAGCGATCTCGCTTCAGTTCGGAAGGTGGCTGGTGTGGTTGCTGGCAGCCCTCGTCCTCGCCTACACGATCGTGGGCGTCGGGCGACGGGTCATCGACCATCGGACTTTTGACGCCACCAGCGACCCGGCCGGGCTGACCTGGAGCCAGTTCGAACGGCTCATGGCCGAGTTCTATCGGCGAAAGGGCGCAATGGTGACGCCACGTGGTGGCCCGATGGCAGACGGCGGCGTCGATTTGAGCCTCACCTATCCCAGTGGCGAGCGGCTGATCGTCCAGTGCAAGCACTGGAAGAACCGGCACGTTGGGGTGAAGCCAGTTCGTGAGCTGTGGGGCGTGCTGGACGATGAGAAGGCGGACGGCGCGATCTTCGTCACGAGTGGGTCGTTCTCAGCCGACGCCCTTGCGTTTGCGAACGGCAAGCAATTGGAGCTGATCGATGGACCCAAACTGCGCGGCATGATGGCTGAGCTGAAACGAGCTCAGTGGACGGTGGCGGCGGCAGAGCCTGCGCAAAGCACGAACAACCCGCAGTGTCCGCGCTGTGGATCGCCGATGGTACTGAGAACAGCAAGACGCGGAGCGAACGCGGGGGAGCAGTTCTGGGGCTGCTCGACCTACCCCAAGTGCCAAGGCACACAACCACTACGAGCTAGCGTCTGATACTCTGTCTGCGCTTGCGCGGGAGGAAAAAACCGTCAGGCTAACGGCGCAAACCGTCATAGGAAATGGCCCGAAGGCCGTTTCTGAATTCAAGAAAAGGGTCGGTCGTCGAGTCGAGCTCGAAAACCGTTATGGGTCACTGGCCCATCGAGAGTTCAAATCTCTCCCTCTCCGCTCATCGCCGAGACTCGAATTGGGCGAATGGTGAGTTAGCCGGCCCGCTCCCAGGTGAGCGTTCGATGCACCGGGGTGTCGTCGG
>Ga0207646_10003915_pt1 | contig 16532 bp, 12 predicted proteins | sample KBSK5502metaG_FD_184343 | JGI IMG/M metagenome (GOLD analysis project Ga0207646, IMG submission 184343) | Corn, switchgrass and miscanthus rhizosphere microbial communities from Kellogg Biological Station, Michigan, USA - KBS K5-50-2 metaG... | ecosystem: Host-associated > Plants > Roots >... | reverse complement strand
GCCCAGTAACCCGGCGCATATGACACGAACTCTTTTCCGTCGCCATTCCGAAGAGGTTGCATTTTGAGTAAGGACGAAAACGCTAAGACCGCTCTGATTCGTGTCAACGCGCGCACCGGCAAGTGCGCCGCGCACCCGAGTTAGACGAGAAATTCCGCTATTGAACGGCGACGACAGTGCCGATTGGAATTTCAGCAAAGAGTCTTCGCGCCGTCTCGCCGGGCAAGCGAATGCAGCCGTGGGACGCGGGGTAATTCGGCACCACGCCCTCGTGCATTCCGAAATCGAGACAGCTCAGCCGCATGAAATAGGGCATATCGACATGATAAATGGTCGAGCGGTGATTGCGTTCTTTGTCGGTGATGACGAAATAGCCGCGCTTGGTGGAATAGCCATCGCGACCGGTCGAACAGGTTGAATTCAAAATTGGCACGCCGTCCTTGATCAGCGCCATGTGCTGGGAAGCGAGCGAAATTTCGATGCGCAGGTGATCAGGCGGCGGGCCGCTGCCGAGAAGAATTTGCGCCGGCTGCCAATTTCCGAGCTCGGCCGCAAAATAAAGCGCGATCATCTTGTAGCGGCCGGTGGCGCGATTGCGGTCGGCGCCTGCTTGCAGCAGCGCGCGGACATAATCGGTGTGGCCCAGTCCGGCTGCGAGCATCAGGCAGGTGACGTTGCGATCGTCCTCGATGTAATTGCGAAACGATTTCGATGGCAGTGCGTCCAGAAATTCCTGGTCATATTTTGGCGGCAGCGTCGTGTTCGCATCCGCGCCGCAGTCTAGCAAGGTCGTAACCAGGGGCGCGTTATCAGTGGCAATCGCGTAGGCAAGCAGTGGAACGCGCTTCCCTTCCGGCGTAGGCGGAGGAATGTGTTTCGAAAGTAGCAACCGCACTGATTCGCGATCCCCCGCGCGCAGAACATTGTCCAAAGCGCGCAACGCGCCGACGCTCCATTGTTCAAAACGCGGCAGTCGCGAAAGAATTTCCTGGGCAATTTTTGTGTTGGGGCTGCCGAGCGCGAGGGTCAGAAGCTCACCAATGTCGCCGTAGGCCAATTCCAGGTTCGGCGTCAGGCTCAGGAGGAGATCGACTATTTCGATTTTCTGCGCGGCAACAGCGTAATGAAGCGCTGAATGACCAGCACGGTCTCTGACCGCAATGTCAGTCACATGTCCAGCCAACGCCCGAACCAATTCCAAGTCGCCATGCATTGCCGCAACCATCAGTGGCGTTACCCCCGCGTTGTCCGACAAGTCGGGGCTCGCTCCGGCATCGAGCAGTCGCCGCGCGATAACCGGATCCTCCCGCAAAATAGCAGCGAAAAGCAAAGACCGATCATTCGCAGCTCGCGCGTTTGGATTCTGATGCTGGCGGAAGTAACGATCGATCAATGAAGTTTGATGCGTGTCGATCGCGCGGACGAAGTCAATCGCCGGGATGGGCGTGGGGGCGTGGCGCTCAAACACAAGCCATCCAGCGGCAAGCACGAAGATGGCGGCCAGCGTGCCGACCAAAAGCCGATTCAACTTGAATGAACGCATATCCGGAGAGAGACCGACCGATAGTATACCATTAGTCAAGCAGTGCGCCGGCGCAATTCGCATGCCGCAGGTGCTACCGCCAGTGGACTGGCGGCGTTGAACGTTGCATGTTCGATGCTGTCCAACTTCGAACTGATGCGTTTAACCTCAATTTCATTTTTCATCGTGGCCCTCAGCACGGCGAATCCGTCCTTTGCCAGATCGATCCTGGCGGCCACGCCGGAGATCGCGCCAAGACCGACAGTTCCAGTGGCCTCGGCCGAGCAGGGCAAAGATGTCGTTCATCAGTTGAACAATGCTTTCGCCAAAGTTTTCGAGACGGTCGCACCGAGCGTTGTCATCATCGAAATTTCAAAAAAGAATGATACCGAAACTTCCGCGTTCGAGGATTTGTTTTTCCAAGGCCCGCCGGACGAAAGCAATCCGCGCCGGAACCAGAGAAATCTTCAACCGATCCAGAGCGAAGGATCCGGATTCATCGTCCGGCCGGATGGCTACATTTTTACGAATTTCCACGTGGTCGAGGCCGCCGATAAAATCGACGTAAAATTGAAAGATGGCCGCGAATTTTCAGCGAAGGTGGTCGGCACGGACGAGAAAACGGACATCGCCGTTATTAAAATTGAGGCCAAAGATTTGCCGATCGTGCAATTGGGCGACAGCGACGCGGTTCGGGTTGGACAATTCGCGTTCGCGATCGGCGCGCCGTTCAAACTCGATTACACTTTCACTTACGGCGTGGTCAGTGGCAAAGGCCGCAGCAAATTGCTCGCGACCAACGGCTATTCTATTTCAGATTACTTGCAAACCGACGCGTCGATCAATCCCGGCAATAGTGGCGGCCCTCTTTGCGACATCGACGGCAAAGTCATCGGTATGAACACACTGATCAACGGAATTAACCGTGGTCTTGGGTTCGCCATTCCGATCAATATGGCCAAAGAAATCGGCGATGAGCTGATCGCGGGACGCAAGATCGTGCGCCCGTGGCTCGGCATCCGGATCGAGACGCTCGGCGACGATCCTGCTATTCGCGATCTCTTCCAAGGGATCGAAAAAGGCGTAGTGGTGCGCACGATTGAAGCCGATGCACCCGCTTACAAAAGCGATCTGCGGCCGTTCGACGTCATCACCCATGTCGATGCTAACGCCGTGGCGAGCGATTCGCAGCTGCAGCACGAAATTTTGAAAAAGAAAATCGGCCAAAAGGTCGAGCTGACGGTTTGGCGAAAAGGACAGACACTCAAGGTCCCGGTGACCACCGGCGAATTGCCGAATGAGATTTCGCGCGCCTCAAATGAGCCAGCGCAACCGCCGCAAAATCGAGAAGAAGAAGTCGGAAAATTTGGTCTACAGGTGCAGGAGTTGACCAAGGAAATGGCGCAACGCTTCAAGCTCGGCGTTCAGCGCGGCGTGATCGTTACTGACGTGAGCGAGAACAGTCTGGCCGCGCAGCAGGGAATCGAACGCGAAGATGTGATCACCGAAGTCGACGGCAAACCGGTGACCGATGTAAAAACATTTCGCGACGCCTTAAACAAGGCCGATCCCAAACGCGGTGTCCTCCTCTATCTCGACCGCAAAGGCAGCAAGACTTTCGCCGTGTTAAAAGCCGGCGGCGCCGAACCGCCAATGGATCGCTAAGATCGATATTTAGCTGCGGCTCCGAACTTGTCTTTTCATTCTCTGCGCAATTTTCTTCACGTCGGCGAGTAACGACTCCGCCATCGCTGACAACTCACCGAGCCAAAATGCACCAATGGTTAATCGCGGGAATTTCTGCAATGCCATGAGTCGCAATTCTCTTGGGATCTTACGGCCGGGAAGAAACACGGAGCTGCCGATGCCAAAGCCCAGAGATGCGTAGATGTCGATTAAATCGAGGGACACGACTTCGATTGCCGTCGGCCAGTGCAATCGAAGTTTTTTCAAACCGGCATGGAAATTCTTGGAGAGAACCTCGTTCGAGGCCAGTGAAATCAACTTTTGAAGTGGTTGACCGTTTCGAAAGCAGTCCGAGATCGTCCGAATCTTGGACCGCCGTGGAACGACCAACACCAATGGAAGCTGAACCAGTTCACATGACCGAAATGATCCCGCCGGCGGACTTTCGAGTTCGGTAATCGCAATATCGATTTCTCGGCGGCGCAGTAATTCTTCGGCACTCGCCTGATTCACGTCATGCAAAGTGAGTTCCAGATCTGGATACTGCCGTTTATAAGTCGCCAGAATAGCCGGCAAGTAATCGCGCAGGATCCGTCCTGGCGCAGCCAGTCTTAAATGCTGGCGGGCATGCCCGCGGACGTATTCTGGCAGATCGCGAAGTCCAGCAAAGAAAGGTTCGATCTCACCGAATAGTTTCGCGCCGGCCGGTCTCAGCCCAAAAGGTCGCCGGTCAAAGAGCCGAACACCGAGCGAATTTTCCAGCCGCGACAATTGTCCACTGATCGCCGGCTGCTGAATTCCATAAGGCATGCGTCGCGAGGCAGCGCTGATCCCGCGATGCTTCACGACGTGATAAAAAAGCTCGAGATGGTGAATATTAATCCGATATCATCGCTTATATCGATGTTTATTCCAATAATTATCGATTAACACAATCGATGGATTCGGCGGATCATGGTTCCGCTATGAATATTCTTATTATCTTCGGAATCGCAGTCGGTTGCATCTTGGCCGAGCGCTTGTGGCCCGCTATGAAACTGCCACGCGTTAACGCTTGGTGGGGCCGGGTCATTTTGATCAATTCGATCCAACTTGGGATCACCGTCCTAGCGGGCCAAACTTGGAACCGCTGGCTCAATCACTGGTCTCTCCTTCATTTCAGAGACGAATTCAGCGATTGGGTGTCGGCCATTATCATCTATGTCTTTTCGACTTTTGTTTATTATTGGTGGCACCGATACCGCCATGAATCCCAGTTTCTATGGCGAGCGCTACACCAAATCCACCACTCCGCACGAAGATTGGAAATTCTAACGAGCTTTTACAAGCATCCGGTGGAGATCTGGATCAACTCGCTGCTGAGCAGTGTAATTGTTTATCCACTTTTCGGCGGCAGCATACGAGCGGCTGCTTATTACACAGTTCTCATCGCAGTTGGCGAATTTTTCTATCACTGGAACATCAATACACCTTCGTGGCTTGGATACTTATTTCAAAGACCTGAATCGCATCGCGTTCATCATCAATTCCGACATCACACGAACAACTTTGCCGACATCCCAATTTGGGACATCCTGTTTGGCACATTTAAGAATCCAAAAAAATTCAAAGGACGCTGTGGCTACGAGAGTTGGCGGGAAGATCGGTTCGAAGACATGCTCGTATTTCGCGATGTGCATGCTCCAAACATCGAGCAACTAGAGCCGCTGCACTTTTTGCCAACCTGCATCGGCTGTTCCAAGCGTTGGGCTTGCGCAGCCGCGAGAACTCCGAGGACGGCGAATGCTCCGATCCGTAAGAATCCGTTTTCTTTAAAGGATTCTCTCTTTCGAGCATTAGGAATGCTCGCTTTTGCCTACCCTGCGCTCGATGGCGCAATGGCCGTTCGCCTAAGTCTTACGGCTGCCGAGAGCGACCAGGACAATTCCGCCAACCAGACAGATGCCGCTGACGACCGGAGGAAAACTGATTCCGTGACCTTCCGTATGCTTGATCTCGAGAGGACCAAGTTGCGCGTCTTTCTTTTCTTCAGTCCAACCCAAGCCGCCGTAGGCGAAGCCGACAATCCCAACGATGATGAGAATAATACCGACGATTCCAGCTGGTTTCACGGCGCGGATGTTATAGCGGCCGACGGCCGCCAATCAATTGGATAATGAGAACGACCAGCGCGATCAGGAGCAGCAGATGAATGTAGGCGCCGAGAACGTGGAAGCCGATAAAACCGAGAAGCCAAAGAATCAGCAGAATAACAAAGATAGTCCAAAGCATAAAAAACCTTTCGTTTGAGATTGTTGCCAATGGTTCGTTTTACCGCTCGCAGTCGCGCTTACCGAAAATTGCGCGAAGGATGCTGATCTTTTAATGGTTGGCCTTTTTCAGGACGGCGCGTAAATCCCAACCGCTCTCTTCCAACTGCGTCCGCGCCGAATTGTAGTCGCACTGCGTCAGCTCGGCGACCATGCGCGTCGCGCGGTCGCGCAATTTCGTGCTCGAGGTGTTCAGATCGATCATCAAATTGCCGCGCACTTTGCCGAGCGCGACCATCGCGCCAGTGCTAATGATATTGAGCGCAATTTTTGTGGCAGTTCCAGCCTTCAAGCGCGTTGAGCCGGTCAGAATTTCCGGACCGACGGCCAGATCGATTGCAAGATCGACAGCTACTTTTTCCTCACGGGCCGGATTGCAGCTCAGTAGAATCGTTTTTGCACGTAACGACTTCGCTCGGGCCAGCGCGCCGAGGACAAAAGGGGTGCGACCGCTGGCGGTAATGCCAATGACAACGTCGACATCTTTCACGCCGCGTCGGTCGATTGCCAGCGCGCCATTGCTCCCCTCGTCTTCCGCGCCTTCCACGCTGCGATGCAACGCGGTCGCGCCGCCGGCGATGATGCCCTGCACGAGTTCGGGCGACGCACCGAACGTTGGTGGAATTTCACTGGCATCGAGAACGCCAAGGCGCCCACTGCTACCGGCGCCGACGTAAAATAAACGGCCGCCTTTGCGGAGTGACTCAGCAACGAACTCGATCGCGCGCGCAAGATCGACAATCACCGCGCGCAACGCTTCCTCGACAAATTTTTCTTCATCGACAAACAGCTTCACAAAATCCTGCGCCTTCATTTCCTCGAGATTTTCCGAACGCGGATTGCGTTGCTCAGTTAATGCCGCGGCGAGGTCGTCGATTTTGTCTGCGGCAGGCTGGGAATGAACTTCGGGCCAGCTCTGCATTTCCGCGGCCAACCAAGCCGCGCCAAATTCTGGCGCCCGCTCGGAATTGGCCACGCGCGCGTCCGGCAGCGTTTTTTTCAAACGTCGTCGAAATGCGTGATTATAGATCGAGTCTCGTTGAAAAAGTCCTCCGAGCAGAACCACCTTTGGAGCGAGCACGTGGAGTCTCGTCGCAACCGCTTCGGTGTATTCGCAAAGAACGCGCGCGCCTTCTTCGATAATTTCCATGACGCGTGAGTCGCCGCCGGCAGCGGCTTCAAAGACCACAGGAGCCAGCATCGCCAGCTCCATTTTGTCGGCGGTCTGCGCCCATCGCACGAGCTCGTCCAGATTATTCAGCGACAATGCGCGCAAAATCCTGGTGGTGAACTGGACTTCGCCGCGACGGAGGTCGTATTCGCGCAGAATCAGGCGCAGGGCTTGCAAGCTGAGAAAATAACCGCCGCCGGCATCGCCCAAAATGTGTCCCCAGCCGCCCGCATTCTCGATTCGCTTGTCTCGGCGACCAGTGATGGACGAACCGCTTCCGGCATTAACAACAATCCCGTCGCCATGGCCAAGCGCCGCGGCCAAACCGGAATCGCGATCGCTGCCGACCACAATTTTTGCCTGTGGCCAAACTTCAGCACAAAGCCGCGTGAGCGATTGCCGATCTTCCTCGGTGCCACACCCGGCCAGGAAAATTCCGGCACGATTGATTTCTTTCGGCAGCTCATTAAACATCGCGCGCAACTGACCCGCGGTGGCGAGGCGAAAGTTCGCCGGCGGCAACTTTCCCTGGTCCAAAACGCGGAGCTCATTCTCAGCGCGTTCGACCAGAACCCATGACGTCTTGGTCCCGCCGCCTTCCACGCCCAGGATTTTTTCGCCGCCCTTCATTGTCGATCTTCGCCCTGTTTGTATCATGCTTCATGGCCAAAGACGAGGCTCAAGCGGCGAAGCGAATCGCCCAGCTCCGAAACGAGATTAACGAGCACGATCGTCGCTATTACGACGAAGCCGCGCCGACGATCAGCGATCGCGAATACGACCGGCTTTACAAAGAACTGGTCGATGTGGAAGCGAAATTTCCGGAACTGATGACGCCAGACTCACCGACTCAGCGCGTGGGTGGCAAACCGCTCCAGGCGTTCGCACAAATTCAGCATCGAGTTCCGATGCTTAGTCTCGACAACACTTATTCCGAAGATGAGGTCGCGAATTTCTACAAACGGATCACGCGGCTTTTGCCGGACGAAAAGATGCCGGTCGTGATCGAACCGAAAGTGGACGGCGTGGCTGTTTCGGTAATGTACGAAAACGGCCGGCTCAAATACGCAGCCACCCGCGGTGACGGTTTGGTCGGAGACGACATCACCCAAAACATCAAAACGATCCGCTCTGTGCCGCAACAATTGCCCGGGGCTGCGCCAAAGGTTTTCGAAGTCCGCGGCGAAGCCTATCTGGACAGAGACGGCTTCAAGAAACTGAACAAAGAGCGGGAAGCTGCCGGATTACCGTTGTTTGCCAATCCGCGGAATGCAGCGGCCGGCTCGCTCAAGCATCTCGATCCCAAAATTGCCGCGCAGCGACCGCTTGGAATGGTTTTTTACGGAACCGGCGCAACTGAAGGCGTAGGCGCCGATCTGCACTCCGAAGTTTTTCCGTTGTTCAAAAAGCTTGGCCTCCCCACGCATGAAAATTGGTGGCTGGCCGATTCGATTGAGAAAATTCTGGATGCCATTCGCAAACTCGACCGCATCCGACATGATTTTCCGTACGAGACCGACGGCGCCGTGATCAAGGTCGATGCGCTCGAACAACGCGAGCGGCTTGGCTTCACCGCGAAATCACCGCGCTGGGCGATCGCTTATAAATACGCCGCCGAGCGCGTCGAAACAAAGTTGCTCGACATCAAGATTCAAGTCGGACGAACCGGGATTCTCACGCCGGTAGCCGTGCTCGAACCAGTGCTTGTCAGTGGCAGCACCGTCTCGCGGGCGACCTTGCACAACGAGGACGAGATCAAGCGCAAAGACATTCGGATCGGGGATACGGTTGTAATTGAAAAAGCCGGCGAAGTGATTCCGGCCGTCGTCGAAGTCGTGAAATCGAAACGCCTGCGAGCTGCGAGGCCGTTTGATTTCCTCAAACACATTCATGGCAAGTGCCCTGTGTGCGGCGGCGAAGTCCGGCGCGATCCGCAATTTGTGGCCTGGCGATGCGAAAATCTCCATTGTCCGGCGCAGACGACACGCCGTGTGGAATTTTTCGCGGCCCGCGGCGCCCTCGACATTGAAAGCGTCGGCGGAATCGTCGCCGATAAACTGGTCGAGCGCGGCCTGGTGCGTGAGCCGCTCGACTTGTTCGAGCTGAAGGTCGAGCAACTTGCGAAGCTGAATTTGGGAACGGATGAAGCTCCCCGCATTTTCGGCGAGAAAAACGCCACCAAAGCAATCGAGGCGATTGAGCGCGCGAGAACTTCTCCGCTTTCTCGGTGGCTTTTTGCGCTGGCCATTCCCGACGTCGGCAAAACAACCGCAACAGACCTCGCGCGTTTTCACGAAACAATCGAAGACGTGGCGAATTCTAAATTTCTCCGTGACGTACTCGCTTACCACGACAGAAAAAGCGACAAGTCCCGCGGCCGCGGGACGAAAGAAATGGCTGAGCGATTGATCAAATCCGGTTTCGCCGAGCCATCGAAGAGCAAGATCGACAAGCCCCGCGGCATCGTAACCGAAGTCGGACCAGTGGTAGCGAAAACCGTTCTCGATCTTTTTGGGTCGGCGACGGGAAAGAAAATCCTTCAGCGGATGCAGCAATTACGGATTCATCCGAAAAGCGAAAAAGTTTCGGCCAAGAAAATGGCCGAGCTGCCGTTGGCTGGAAAAAGTTTTGTCCTCACCGGCACGCTGCCGTCGATGACGCGCGAAGAAGCGACGGCGAAAATAGAAGCGCTTGGCGGACATGTCAGCGGCACCGTGAGCAAAAAGACTGATTACGTTCTCGCCGGTACGGAAGCGGGCAGCAAACTGGAGAAAGCGAAAGAACTCGGCGTCCGAATTATCGACGAAGCAGCGTTCCGGAAGATGTTGTAGCGGCGTTTGTGTCAAACGCCGAACTAGAAAAATAGTCGCTTGGCACAAGCGCCTCTACAACTACGGCGTTCTTTCGGGCGCGGACTGTAAATTCAAAGGAATCGCGCGGTTCGACAGTGGCGGAGCTGCCAGGAGCGGAGGTCGCGGCTGACTGGCCGGATGGAAATCGGCCTGCACATTGAAAGTGAGTTTTTCATTGCCGCGCATCACCGTGATCGGCACGACATCGCCGGCGGTTAAAAAGAATGAAGCATCGAGAATATCTTCCGGCTCGTGCACTGTCGTCCGGCCAATTTGGAGAACGACGTCGCCTGGTTTCATTCCAGATTCCGCGGCCGGCGTGTCTTTCATGATGTCTTTTGTGACCGCGCGCGAGCCTTCCACCGGTGCGCTTGCTTCCGCGACGTTGGCGCCGATCCAACCATGTCTCGGTTCGCCAAAGCGTACGAAATCGCTCCGAATTTTTTCCGCCGCCTCGATGGGCAACGCGTAACAGGAATTATTCTCGAAGGTGTAGAGCAGAATTCCAACGACTTCGCCCTTCAAATTCAACAGCGGCGCACCGCCTTCACCGCGTTGCGGCGGCAGATTTACTCGCAAATGTTTCGTCGGAAAATATCCGCCGAAACATTTGCGGTCGAAGCCAGCGATCATGCCAAAGCTTGGCGTCTCAGCCAGATCGAGCGGATATCCAATCGCAACCACCGGAGTGGCGATTTCGAGTCGGTCCGAGCTACCGATCGGCAGTGCCGGAACGGCCAAATCCACTTTTAACATGGCGATGCCGCTCCGGAGATCAGCCAGCAGCTGGCGCGCTGGATATTTTTTACCCTTAAACTCAACGGTGACGTTCTCGGCTTCGCCGCCCACCGAATAGGCGGTGTAAAGCGTGCCGGTTGGATCGACAAAAAACCCGGTCCCGGAAAGTTCACCGTGTTGATCAGTCGTCGATCTTGACTACGGCCTTGGCGGCGCGCTCAAAGACATCTTTCACTTCACGACTGATGGCGGTCGGTGATTCGGGCGTTGGCTGCGCGGAAAGCGACGCCGCTGCCGCCAAAAATGCGAGTTTCGCCAGCAAGCGAAGCCCTTGGGCTGAACTAGAACTTGAAAGTCGTCTCATAACTCACGGGCACGCTGTCGAGCACGTAACGAGGCGTGCCGCTCCGGTGAGTTTGGGCGCTTTCCGTAATATTGCGAAGCGACCGCGTGTTAAACACCCGTGTCGCCACGGGCGATGCCAAAGTCCATTCCGGTTCAGTGCTGGCGGGTACGACCAACACTGGTCGATCTTTCGCCGCAACTGTCGCGGGCTGTGGGGTCTGATAAATCCGCAGTGAAATAACTGCCGCGCAAACGAGCACGGCCGTGACCGCGGCTGGATAAGAAGTGAGAGTTGAGAGGTTGAAGGAGAATACGAAATCGCGCGCCCGATCGACACAGATTCGCCAAAGCGGTTGCCGCAGCAGTTCGTCGCGTTGCCGGCGATGGAATTCGTGGAGGAAATCCTCGAAGTAACCGGGAGACGGCTGTTCGTAACGCTTCAGTCGAAGCAGCTTCGTTATTTCGTTGTCGTTAAATTCGTCCATTGGGCGCTGATCAGGTGACCGGATTCTTTCGAAACTCGTCTAGATAGTTTTGCAGTTGCCGGTTGGCGTAGAAAAGCCTCGAGCGTACCGTGCCTTCTGAAACACGCAAGATTCTACTGATTTCTGCGTGGGGCATCCCCTGAATATGGAACATGGTGACCACAGCTCTGTGTTCATCAGACAATTTCATCATCGCCTCGTTCAACCTTTTTTGCAGCTCGGAAAGGTCGGCTTCCCGCACCGGACTGCTCGAGGCGGTGGCCTCGATGAATTCCTTGTCGTTTTGAATGCTGGCATCGACATCGTCCAGGCTGAGCTGAAAACGCCGGCCGCGCTTTTTTAGAAAATTCAACGTCATGTTGACCGCGATCGAATGGATCCAGGTATAGAACGACGATTTGCCCCGAAACCCGCGGATCGCCTTGTACGCTTTAGAAAAAATGTCCTGCAAAAGGTCGTTCGTGTCCTCGTGGTTCGAGGTCATGTTGTAAACCAGGCCGTAGAGTCGCGGCGTGTATTTCACGACCAGCTGATCAAACGCGCCCGCGTCGCCTTCTTGCGTGCGCGCCACCAATTGCTGGTCTTCATCCTTCCGAGGCTCGTCCATCGCGTTTCTTTTAGACTTAACACCGGCATCCGGCCCGGACGACAACAAATCGGTCAGGCGTCGGGCCGGCGGTAACGCGATCGCGGGATTCATCTTCTTCAAGCCGCGCGATCAATCGCGCCGGTCGCGCATGGACATCAACCAAAGCAAGTTGCCGAGCGCGGCGATGAAGGCCGCGACGTAGGTAAGCGCGGCGGCGTTGAGCACGTTGTTCACCCCGGCGACTTCTTCGCCCGGCTGAACGATGTGCATTTGTTGGAGAATAATTTTCGCGCGCCGCGAAGCATCGAATTCCACCGGCAACGTGATTAATTGGAAGATGGCAAGGATCAGATAACAATAAATTCCGAGCGTGATCAGGCCCGCGATGCGGAACCAAAAACCGCCGATGATGATGAATGGCAACAGCTGCGAAGCGACTTGAGTGACCGGGACGATCGCCATACGTGCCCTGAGCGGCGCGTAGGCTTTCGCGTGTTGAATGGCATGCCCGGTTTCGTGGGCCGCGATCCCAAGAGCAGCTACCGAGGGTGTGTTGTAAACATTGCTCGAAAGGCAAAGCTTCTTCTTCGTCGGATCATAGTGGTCGCCGAGGAAATCGTTTGTCTCCACAACATCGACATCGTGGATCTGCGCGGCCTGCAAAATCTCGCGGGCGCACTCCGCGCCGGTGATGTTCGAGCTTGCCCGGACTTTTCCCCAACGATTGAACGCACCGGTGACGCGAATCTGCGCCCAGATTCCAAGAATTGCCGGAACAATCAGGTAAAGAAAGAAGTGATGACCGCCGAAACCGATTGGATAGAACATTCCTGTGGTAATCTAGTTGCCTAAATTAGACGCTCAACTGCTCCGCGCGTTCAGATTTCCAGCTGTTTGGGAAATCGCGATAGAATCTTGCAGCCGGTCTTCGTCACCACGACCACGTCTTCGTGCCGGACGCCGCCGAGGCCGGGATAATAAAGTCCCGGCTCGACCGTGAGCACTTGTCGATCTTTCAGGGTCACCTTTTGCAACCGCGGATATTCGTGGATCTCCAAGCCGAGCCCGTGACCGGTGCCGTGGAAAAACCCAACGTTCTTCCCTTTGCGAACTTCGGTCGGATATCCGCGCTTTTTGAAAAGCTGCTGGATCGCCTTGTGAATTTTCATTCCATCGATGCCGGCTTTGATTTCGCGCAGCGCGAGTTCCTGTCCATCCTTCACCGTTTCCCAGAGTTTGCGTTGCCCATCGCTGGCACGTCCGCGAACAACCGTGCGGGTCATGTCGCCCCAATAGCCGGTCTTGGCGTCGCGCGGGAAAATATCCAGAATGATCAGCGAGTTCGCGTAGAGCGGACCGGAACCGCGCTCGTGCGGGTCACAGGCTTGATCGCCTCCGGCGACGATCGTGTTGGTAGGGGTGCCGCCGGCGCGCAACATCGCCGAATCGATTTCCGCGCGCAGCATTTCGGATGTGAGCGTCTTGCCCGACCAGCGCAATTTCTTTGCGGCCGGTTTCGACCCCTTCAAAACCTCCATCGCGCGCGCCAAACCGGTTTCGGTGATGCGTAACGCACGGCCGATAAGCTTCAGTTCATCGTCCGTCTTCGCTTCCCGCTCGGGCCAGAAAAGGCCATTCGTCGTTGCAAGATCGACATCGTCCTTGGCGAGCGCGCGGGCGAAGCCGAGCGGAAAATTCGCCGGCACAAAGGCGCTCTGTACTCCGCGTTTACGGAGAAAATGCGCCAGCACTTTTTCATAAGGCGGCGCTTGTTTTGCTTTGCCCTGCACTTCTCGCTCGAGTTGGTTGAACGAAACAAACTCGTCGACCTGCGCCGTCCTGCGGCCGCGATCCATTTCGAGATCGCTCAAAACGATTGTGCTCTTTCCGTTTTGCTCGAGAAAGATGAACGGATCGCCCGCCCAAAACTTGGTCGCGTACAGCATGTCCGCATCGATGTCGCTGGCCGCGACGATGAGTCGCGTCCCATTGTTAATTTTTGTCATGACTGTTGTGAATTGTAGGGCAACCGCATCGGTTGCCAACTAAAGATCGGCAGGCGGCCACCTTCGCCAAGGCTACGGCGCGCCAGGAAAGCGCCTGCCCTACAACTGCAATGCTAGGTTCGTCGCACTTCGAGTTGGCGGCGCAGGATCCAATGGAGCAAACCGAGCAGGCCAAATGTGGATCCAATCAGCACAATCGTGTTGAAAACGAAGACACTGATCTTGATTCCCAGGTAACGTTTTTCTGCGCCGAAGAAAACATTTGGCCGGCTACCGCGGCGATAATCGCTTTGCTCCATCTCCGCATTTGAAATCAGATCGGAAACTTTTTGGTTCAGGTAAACCTGCTCGGCCGTAACCGCGCCTTTCGCTTCTTTGAACACAGCCGCGTCGAACGTTCGCTTTCGATCAAGCACGTGATCGACCTGTTTGAGATAATGATCGAGCTCGTCGGCTGATTTCGCTTCGAGACCGGACAAGACCGCCAGGACTTCTTTCAATTCGTCGAGCCGCTTCCCTTCCGCAGGATCTTGCCGATGTTGCGCCACGATGGAATCGATCTCGCGCTGCGCTCGGTCTTGTCGGGAAGTCAATGGATTAAGTTTCGATTGCGCCACGATCATCTCTTCGTACGACCAGCGCATCGGAATAAACTGGCAGACGAAGGGGACCTGCAATTTGCTGTCCATTTTTCTGCTGCGGTCTTTGGTCGGATGTTCGTGAAACCAGCGGGTCAGCGAATAAACCAGGCTGAGGTTCCGGTTCATGTCCTCATATTTAATAAGCGCGCCGCTCATCAGGATCTGCGGAATCAGAACCAGCGGCACGATGTTGGCCGCAGTTTTGGCGTCAGAGACGAGCGACGAAACGAGAAGGCCGAGCGCAAGACTGCCGACCGCCGTCATGAACATCAGGGCGAGGTGCACCCAAAACATGCCGCGAATCTCAAGGATGTAATTGCCGATCAGGACGAAGAGCACGCATTGGATCAGCGCGAAGACCGACAACGAAGACATCTTCGCGAAGATGTAATACGGCAGTCGGACATCGAGATTGCGCTCGCGCTGGAGCGTTGGCCGATCGCGGATGATGTCGTCGGCGCTGTTGGTCAGCGAAAGAAACATCGCCACCAACAATCCAAGAAACAGATATGTCGGAATGTGGAAAGCCGACGCGAAATCGTATTTCCCGCTTTCCGAATAACGCAGCAGACTGCCGATCAAAAACGCGAGCACCGGCGCGGCGCAGGTGGTGATCCAAATGTTCGCGCGGTTGCGCAACTTGCTGATGAACGAGCGCCGCAAAAGCGCGCGGAATTGCGTCCACTCGTCGTGCCATCGAATCGGCACGCGTTTCCGCTTTTGCGCCGGCACCGATGGCAGCGGCGGCGCTTGTTCGCGGCGCAACGAAACTTGTTTGACGTCCTGAATCAGACGAAACGCTTCGTACTTGTCGCGCCAGAACTCCGGCGAATAACGGCGCGCCGCGACCCACTGGCCGCGACTGTTCTCTTCATAAATAATGTCGCCGCTCAAATCGCGCAAAGGCGTTTCCAACACGTCGAAGATGAATTCCGGCCGCGTCGTCCCGCACGAAGGACACGCGCCCAAGTCCGCGCCGAACTGATGTTGGTGCTCGGCTTCGGCAAAATAGCGGAGCATTTCCGTCGGCGTCCCGAAAAAGACAAGACGGCCACCTTTATCGAGCAGGAGCGCCTTGTGAAACAATTGGAACAGCTTCGAGCTCGGCTGGTGGATCGTAACGATGATGATTTTGTTGTGCGCCATCGATCGAATGATCTCGATCACGTGCTCGGAATCTTTGGATGACAGACCCGACGTTGGCTCGTCGAAAAGATAAACGTCCGACATCCCGATCATATCGAGGCCGATGTTGAGTCGCTTCCGCTCGCCGCCGCTCAACATCTTTTTAATCGCGGCGCCGACGACTGCATCACGGCGTTCGCCTAGACCGAGCTCGACCAATTTCGCTTCCAGCCGCCGCATCCGATCGCGCCGGGAAAGATGGGGTGATCGAATCGCAGCTGCGAATTGCAGATTCTCGCCGATCGTCAAATGCTCGTCGAACGCGTCCTCCTGAGGAATGTAACTGATGTATTTCTTGAGGTCGTCCAGGTTTGGATAAAGCGACCGCCCATTTAAAAAAATCTGTCCGCTCGTCGGCTGAAGTTGTCCGGCGAGCACTCTGAGCAACGTACTTTTGCCCGAACCGCTCGCACCCATCACGCAGACCAGCTCGCCGCGAGTGAGGGCAAATGAAATTCCTTCCAAACCGGAATCGCCGCTCCCAAAGCGATGCGTTACCTCGGTCACCTCGAGAGTGCGAATGATGTTGCGCTCTTCCTCAATGATGCGCTCGGAAAAGTTGCAGCGCAGAAATTGTCCCACGTCGATCCGGATCGTGTCGCAATCCTTCAGCGGATATGTCGATCTTACCGCCACGTCGCCGACCAGGATCGGACGGTCGGCTTCGATCACTTCCAATTCTCCGACGCGCTGGTCGTAATCGCAGAAAATCTTCAGCAAAACGTCGCCGCTCGTTCCCGGCGAAAGCAAAATATCGTCCGGTTGCAATCGGCTCGGGTCGTTCGAGACCAGATATTCTGATTTCGAGGCCTTGAGTTGAAACCGGCCACCGAGAGCGCGAGCGCGCCGGCGCAGATCGCTCAAATCCATTTCGCTGTCGTTGTGGAAAAGAATTTTGTCGTCGAGCGCAGCTTCCACTTGCGCGCCGGACTTGAGTTTCACGCCGTTCAGCACCGCATCGACGTCGCGCAACGCTTTCACTCGTACTTTCAATCCGAACGCG
>Ga0207646_10003912_pt1 | contig 16536 bp, 14 predicted proteins | sample KBSK5502metaG_FD_184343 | JGI IMG/M metagenome (GOLD analysis project Ga0207646, IMG submission 184343) | Corn, switchgrass and miscanthus rhizosphere microbial communities from Kellogg Biological Station, Michigan, USA - KBS K5-50-2 metaG... | ecosystem: Host-associated > Plants > Roots >... | reverse complement strand
TCCCGCCCCCAGCCTGCACACCGCGGCTCACGTTAGAAAATTCAAAACCGCCTGACAACCCAGGTTGTTAACGTCTGGCCATGTCCGACAAGGCCGTCGAACGTAGACCGCACTACCTGGCCCGGCTGCTTGCCGAGCTGAACAGCATCGGCGGCGAGCACGACGTGTTCATCAAGGTGATCATCGTCGAGCGCGTCGGCAAAGCCCTTGTCCTCATCGCGCTCGGCGTCGGCCTGCTGGTCGCCGGTCAAGAGGGGTGGCTGACCCAGTGGGCCGCGTCCGCTCAGCAGCAGCTGAACCTCGACTCGGACGAGACGATCATCGAGCAGCTGTTCTTCCGTGCGCTGGTGATGATCGGCCACTTCCCGCACATGACCCTTCTGGCCATCGGCGCGTTTGCATACGCGCTGCTCGAAGGCACCGAAGGGATCGGCCTTGCGATGCGCCGGCGATGGGCCGAGTACCTGACCGTAATCGCGACGGGCGTTCTGATTCCTTTTGAGGCTTATGAAGTCGTGCACAGGGTGACGCTGCTCCGCGTCGGCGCGCTGCTATTGAACGTGGCTGTGGTGGGTTACCTTGCTTACCGCAAGCGGCTGTTCGTCGGGATTTGATCGCGGCGTGAGCCACCGGCTCGGAAAGCCGGAGCGGTGCGCTACATAAGTCAGCAGCGCCGCCAGCGTCTTGAGCCCGTAGACGGTTGACGTCTTGAAGCTGACCGAGCTCGCGTCTTCGTGGTACCGCCCGATGGCCGGAACCTCGCCGATCTTGAAACCGAAAGTCGCTGCCTGGATGAGCACTTGAGTGTCGAACACGAAGTCGTCGCTGTTCTCGAGAAAAGGAATCGTCTCCAGGAACCGCCGCGAGTAGGCGCGGTATCCGGTGTGGTACTCGGAGAGCTTCAGGCCCAGGATGCGGTTCTCGGTCGCGGTCAAGAATCGGTTGCCCAGGCGCTTCCACCACGGCATGCCCGCCTTGGCCGGGTCGAGGCCCAGCCAGCGCGAGCCGAGGACGATGTCGGCCTCGCCATCCTCGATGACGCGGCACAGGTTCGGGATGATGGCCGGGTCGTACTGGCCGTCGGGGTGCAGCATCACGACCACGTCGGCGCCCATCTGCAGCGCGCGCCGGTAGCAGGTCTTCTGGTTGCCTCCGTAGCCCAGGTTTCGCGCGTGGCGGATGACGTCGAGGTTGAGTGCGGTCGCCACGCTGACCGTCGCATCGGCGCTGGCGTCGTCGACGAGGAGGATCCGGTCGGCGTGGCCCTTGGGTATGTCGCCCACCACCTCGGCCAGCGTCTTGGCCGCGCGGTAAGCAGGCAGCACTATCACCCGATGCGGTCGCGGGCCCTGCCAGCGCTGTTCGGTTAGAGCCAGGGGCTCCGGCCGAACCGCCATCCGTTCCAGGGTCAAGAACGCGGCGATCGCGACCGCGCCGGCGGCTGCCGACCAGAGGCTTGTCGCCAGGCTCAGGTTGATGGCGGCGTACGCCAGCCCCAGTACCAGCGCCGCCATGCCCGGCCACCTCAGGCCGCCGTCGAGTGCCAGGTCGGCCAGCGCGAATCCGGGAATGACGAGCAGTGCCAGGTCGTGAACGTTCTGATGCGGGCTCAGCACCAGCGAGGCCGCCACCGCCAATGCGAAGTCGAGGCGCGGCTTGTCAGGCCGCCAGCTCAGCGACACGGCAACGAGCGCGAGCAGCGCGACCAGGATCGCAAAGGCGATCACCTTGCCGCCGCCTGGCAGGATCTCCAGGACGTGGCGCAGCGAGTAGACCGCCGTGTCCGTGTAAACGGCCTGCCCATGTGTTGGAAGCTGCCCGCCAATCGCCCACGACCCGACCGAGCCCACGTAGTCGACCACCGGGTTCCAGCCGAAGCCGGCGATGGACACCAGCGCCAGCGCGAGCACGGTCCCCAGGAAGCCCGCCATCGCGCGCCATGAACGCCGGGTGATGAACAGCACCGGGATGAGAAGCAGCAGCTGCGGCTTGGAGAACGCGAGGGCGCTGAGAACGCCGGCCCAGCCCGCACGTCCGCGCGACCACGCCATGTACGCGCCGGCGAGCGGAACGAGCACGACGAGGTCGGACTGGCCCTGGAGGATCGTCACGAAAAGTGGGAGGAAACCTGCGATGAGCGACGCCGCGACGATGACCGCGCGCCCGTGCACTCGCAGGCTGCCTCGCACGAGGATGACGGTCAGCGCGATAAGCAGCACCACGTTGAATGCGGTCATCGCGTAGTACGCGACGCGATAGCTCAGGAGCGCGAGCGGCGCGATGAGCAGTGTGTAGAACGGCGGATGGAAGTACGGCAGGACGATGAACGTGTCTGCCGGTCGACCGGTGATGGCGATCTCGTACTGCTTCTGCGTCAGGATGTCGTAGACGCCCGAAGGGCCTTGCTTGACGAAGATCTCCGCGGCTGCGTAGAACGAGAAGAAGTCAGGCCCCTGCAGGTTGCCGCTGATGAACACAAACCAGTTGGCCGCCCACGCGAGGAAGCACCCGATGCCGGCTCCGGCGGCTCCCGCGAATATGAGGCGCCGCCAGCGGCGGACCGCCCAGCGCTTCATCGACCCGTTTCGAGACGAGCCGCAAAGCGCTCGGGCAGCTGCGCTTTGCGTATCGCCTGCTGTGCACCTCCGATGTCATAGGTGACGCGCCTGAACTCGAACGTTCCCTCATCCACATCCCAGATGCCGTAGCTCGCCATCGGGATGCCGTCACGCGGCTGGCCGATGCTGCCGGGGTTCACAAGCGCGGGGCCGGCGAGCCGGAACGTGTCGACGCGGTAGTCGTGGGTGACCTGGCCATCCGAGATGCCGAATATGCCAGGCACGTGCGTGTGGCCGTGAAGGCACACCTTGCCGCGCAGCAGCTCGAGGTTCGCGTGCGCGACCGCACTGTCGAGCACGTATTCGTAGATGTGGTCGCGCGGGCTGGCATGGACCAGCAGGACGTCTTCTTTGGTGTGGTTGTCGGGTAGATCGCGCAGCCACTCGAGGCGTTCCCGGCCGATCACGTCGACCGTCCAGCGCACCACCGTGGCTGCGTCGTCGTTGAACCACTCGAGGATCTCAGGATCCGTGCAAGCGCGGTCGTGGTTGCCGACGAGCGTGAGCCAGCCTTTCTCCATCACCTCGTCGACACAACGTTTCGGATCGCCGCCGTAACCGACGACGTCACCGAGGCAGAGCGTCTCATCCACGGGCGGGCAGTCCTCCATGACCGCTTCGAGGCCCTGCCAGTTGGCGTGAATGTCGGAGAAGACGGCGATCTTCACGCGTGCTTCTCATACAGGCGCGGATAGATGTGGTCGAACAGGATGCGCAGGGTCGCCGCGAGCGGCACAGCGACGAACATGCCAAGGATCCCGGCCCAGCTGAAACCCGCGATCAAGGCGACGAAGACGAGCAACGGCGGTAGCCGCACAGCGTCGCCCATCACCTTCGGGTAGACGAAGTTGAGGATCACGTTCGAGACCACGAAATACAAGCCGACAACGAGCAGCGCCTTGAAGGGGCCCCCTGAAGCAAGGCCCACCAGCACCGCGGGCAGTGCGCCAAGGAATGGACCGAGGTATGGAATGATCGCGGTGATTCCGGCGAGAAGGCCGAGCGCGACGGCGTCTGGCAGGCCGAGCACCGCGCAGCCGACGCCGCTGAGGATGCCGATCATTCCGGCGACGATGATCTGTCCCCTCACGTACGCGTAGAGCATTCGCCGCACGCGACGCCAGATCTGGTCGAAGTCGCTGCGGTAGTCGTTGGGCACCAGGCGTCGAAGCACACGCCGCACCGAATGCGCGTCCAGTGCGAGGAGGAAGGCGACGATGAACATGAGCAGGATCTGGAGCAGCGTCGTCAGCGCGGTGAGGCCGATGCTGACGGCGTTGCCGAACTGGCCGATGAGGTAGTCGCGAAGGTGCGAGTTGACTGTCTCGACCGAGCTGGCGAGGTCGAAGTTGATGCCGAAAATGCTCACCGGCGAGCCCTGGAGCTCGGTGATCCGGCGCTGCGCCTCGTTCGCAAGGCTCGGCGCCTGCGATTGGAGCTGGCCGACCTCGCCGATGAAGAGAGGAAGGACGAGCAGGACGATGCCTGCAAGCGCCAGCAGGATCGCCACGAAGATCAGCGCGATGGCCAGGATTCGCGGCAAGCCGAGCTCGGTCAGGCGGTGGATCGCAGGCTGGATCAGGAAGGCGATCGCCGCGCCGAGCACAAAGGCGCCGAGCACGTCGCGGATGAGGTACAGCACGAGCACCGCGACCACAGCGGACCCCAGCCCGAACGCGACCTGGAGGTACAGGCGCCGGCGGCGCGGGTCGAGCGACAAGGCGACCGGCACGGCTGCCGGCAGAGGCGCAGGCTCGGTGGATTCCGGCTCGTTCGGGGAGCCCGCCTGACGGGGATTGCGCAAGGTACGCAGCAGTATGAATGAGGCATCTCAGGGGGAGTCCCGGTTAGCCCCCAGCGCCGTTTGGCGGGCTTAGTCGGCCGGCGACTGGGCTCCGGCGGTCCTCAGCATGGCCTCCTCGTACTTCTGTCCGTGGAGTGGGTTGATGGTTCGCCGGCCGGCTGCCAGCGCGAACATGCCAAGCAGGATCAGGCCGATCGCAAGCACGCCATAGGCCACCAACGGTCCATAGGCATGGGTGATGAGCCCGCCCATGGCCGTGCCGGCGATGCTCGTCGTCTGGACGAGGCTGAAGCGTGTGGCCATCACGCTGCCCCGGTTTGACGCATCCGCGGTCTCGACGAGGGCCGTCTGATTGGCAACCCAGTAAATGGCATTGCCTAAGGAGGCGACGAAGAGGGCTGCGGCAATGACATAGACCTCATTCGTCAGAGTTAGTGCGAGAGAAAACAGGCCGGTCACCAGCAAGCCAACACCCGCGGTTCGCATTGTTCCGATGGCCTGGGACCGACCTACCATCAGCGATCCGATAAATATTCCGGCCGACAGGACCAACTCCAGAGCTGAGTAGGTAGTACCCCCCGCTTGCGGCTCGATGTAATAGGCAAGTGCGAGAAGAGCCGGAAAGCTCATCGCAAGCAGGAACGCGGCGGTCGCTCCAACGGTTAGATGCGCACGAGCGGCATCGAGCGCCCAAGCTCGCCGCCATGAGCCGGTCACACGCATCGTCGTCGTGCCGCCGCCGAGGTTCGGAATTCCGGCCACGAGCAGGGCAGCAAGGGCGAAGGTCACCGCGTCGCCGATAAACAGCACGGTTGTGGGGTGGGGAATACGGACCTGCTGCGCCAATGCGAGCGTTGCGCCGGCGAGGCCGAAGCCCAAGGCGCCGCACGCGGTCATCGTCGCAGTGACCATGGCGTTCGCTTTGCCAACCTGACCAGGCGCAACCAGCGTTGGTACCGCTGCTTGCTTGGCCGGCGCAACCACCGAGTTGATAGCCGCGAGCAGGAACAAGACCGGGACGACCATCCAGATGGAGGAGGCGACCAGGAACGGAGTCGCGATCAGTAGGGCAGCACGTGCCAATTCGAGATAAACGACGAGGCGCTTGCGCCGGAATCTATCGGCGATGCCCCCGAGCGCGCCACTCATGAGGATCGTGGCGACGCCCTGCGCAATAAATGCGATAGCTACCGCCAGGGTGTTACCACCGGTCGCCGCGTAAATCGACACCAACGCCGCCACCTGCGTGAGCGGATCACCCAGGCCTGAAATGCTGATCGCGGCGAGCAGCCGCGCAAAGCCGGGATTGCTCCTCAGCACATTCCATGCCGTGATCCGCCTTGGCACGTGCGGCCTGTCCGCGAGCGGGAGAGGTTCCATTCCGTGCAGTGCGCGGAGTGCATCAACGACGTTTGGGTCGTACCAGTGGCCGGCCCGACGGCTGATGTCCTCGACTCCTTCAAGAGGAGTCATCAGCGATCGCCTGTAGAGACGGGTGCCCGTGATCGTGTCGAACGAATCAGCGACTGACAGGATGCGCGCGCCGAACGGGATTACTTCGCCTTTGAGGCCGGCAGGATACCCGCTGCCATCCCACCGTTCATGGTGGTAACGGACCAGTGGGGCGACTTCCGTCAGCGCTGAGTGCTGGCCGATCATGTCGGCTCCGATATCGGGATGCTTGCGCATGATCTCCCACTCTTCGTCGGTCAGCGGCCCGGGCTTGTTGAGAATGTCGTCCCGAACTCCAATCTTTCCGAGGTCGTGCAGTGATCCCGCGGTGCGAAGAAGGTCGCACTCGCGATCGCCGAGCTCGAGGTGTTCGCCCAGCCTGCGGGCGAGCTCGGCCACTCGAATCGAATGGGACTCGGTGTAACGGTCACGAGCGTCGAGCGCCTGGGCGGCCAGCTCGAGGGTCTGCTCCTTGAGCTCGGTCTGGCGCTGAGCGTCGGCGACGTTTCCCCTGACAGCCAGGATGAACCCAAAAAGGGCTGGCGCCATTAAATACCCGATGTTGTCAGGAGTCCTAGCAAGGACCAGATATAGAATCCCACCCGAAAAATTCAGAATCGCCGTCGAGGTCAATGTCGGAAGGCCGCCAACGTTTTGTTCGAGGGTTGCCCAGAAACTCGTGCGGCTGACGAAGGAGAGAGCGCGAGCGGCCATCAGGTAATTCAATGCGACCGACATCACGACATATGCGCCTGTCTTGATCGGCAGGTTCCAAGGACTACTGGGAGCTATGTAGGCGACCACTAAAGATGGAAAGGCGTGAGCAATGCAGAGCATGGCTCGGTTGAACGCCAGGATCCACCACGTTGTACCTCGGCCCGGAACACGCCCGTCGAAAGTCGCTAGCCATGCGAGGAGCCCGACTCCGGCGCCTGGTGCAAAGAGGCCGGCGGCCAGGAGAAGGGGGTCGACCACTGATTGAACACCGTTACGCCACCGTATCGGCAGGAGGGCTGCTAGCTGTGTGCCGACGGCGAGGTACAGCAACATTGGCGCGTCCGCCAGGGTGAGCGGGCGCAAGTGCCACCCAAGGCTGATGCCAAGGATGCTCACAAGCACAGCCGTCGCTACGTAAAGTCTTGCCTTCCACGGCAGGCTTCGAAATCGTGGCAACGGTCGAATTCTAGCCTTCGGTTACCGAGGCTCCCCCCGCCAAAGCCACTCAGAACGCCCGCCCCAAGCGGGCGCAGTTTAGGGGGTTACAGCAACCAGCTTCCGACGACCCGTGGCCGACTCGCGCTCCGCATCAGTCGCTTCCACATACGCGCCATCTATCCTCTCCTCCCCTAGTGAAATGACTCAGAACCGTTCGTTTTCCAGGTCACTGTCGTGAGCAGAGTGTCTGCCTGCGACCAAAACCTGAGAATCGTCAATTCCAATGAGGCGCGGACATTGAAATTGATGAGGACGCGGCTCGGGTCAGAGGTCGGCTAGCGTGATGAGTCCGAGCTTAAGAGCCGTGCTTACTGCCTCACCGCGGTTGCTGGCCTCTAGCTTCCGGAAGATGTTTCGGAGGTGGCTTTCGACCGATGGGACGGCTAGTCCTGAGTCTTGTGCGAGCTTCTTGCTCGTATGTCCCTTTGCAATACCTCTCAGGATCTGCATCTCGCGAGAGGTGAGTGAGGTCGTCGCTTTCTGTGATAAGGGGGTCCGCTCGCTTATTCGTCGCAGGACCTCAGGAATCATCCGTCTCGGCACCGGACTCTGGCTTCGCGCGACCGATAGCAGTGCGTTTTGGAGTTCAGCTGGCCCTGCCTCTTTCAAGACGTATCCAGAGCATCCTGCTTGCATCATTCGCAGAAGGTCATCGCTTGACTCCGACACGGTCCACGCAATCACTTTCACAGAAGGGTGCCGAGCAAGAAGTTCCCTGGTCGCCTGCGGCCCATCGACGTCTGGCATGTGGACATCCATCAAGACGAGGTCGGGTTTGAGTGCCGCAACTTGCCGAAAGGCGTCCTGCGCAGATGTGGCTTCTCCGACGAAGCGTAGTCCCTGTGCCGCGGCCAGCAAGCTTTTCGCCGCCGCACGAGGCATAACGCTATCGTCTACGACCAGCACACGCAGGGCTCGAGCTGTCGGAGTCGACTTATCGATGGGAGCAGCTTAGCAACTGGATATGAGGCGCTTTAGCGCTGCTTGGGGATTCCTGTTCGGGCTCGTCGCAATGCTTGCTGCGATGAACGCCGCATTTCGCGGCTACGACGCCGTTCGGGCCGATAAGGTGACCGATGTCGTCTATCTAGCAGCGGCTGCTGCGTTGATGAGCGTCCCCATCGTCCAGCTCGACCGAGGCCGACTCGCGCTAAGCGGGATCATCGCGGTTGCCGCTGCAATAACTCTTAATCCCCTCGACGCTACGCTGGTTTCGCTACTGGTTGCGACCGGAAACATGCGGGCGCCCTGGCCACTTCTTGGCAACGCTCTAATTTTTGCCGTGGCAACTTCAGCAGGCGCACTCGTTTCGGTTGCACTCGGCGGGGCTAATGCCCCCTCGTTAGCTGGACGAGTTTTGGTGCTCATCACAGTGACGCTAGCCAACCTGGTGCTGGCTTCGCTCGCTCTTGGGTTCTTGAGGCGAGAATCTCCTGCCTCAGTCTTTCGCCACAACGTGTCCGGTTCCTTCTTCGTAGCCTTCGGATACTTCGCTCTCGCTGGCCTTCTGATCAGCTACGTGCTGGACGGCTCGCTTCTCGGCTACCTACTCGCGACCACTGTTTGCGTTTTAGCGCTGGCGCTCACTGACACCATTGCCGGCAGGCGCGTCCGCCGGGTGCTCGAGTCGGAGCTCTCCGACGCCGATCGCCACCTCTTCCACAGTCGCGCGGTCGAGGGCGTCGTTCACAACCTTCGCAACCACATGGCCACAGCCCTCGCGTATCTGAAAGAGATCGACACTCGGAAGCTCGAGAGCCCTGACCGAGAGAGCCTCGAGACGGCTACTGATGCCGCCAACGACGCAGTCACCGTCCTCCGCGACCTCGCACAGGGAGCGACGCCCAAGGTCAGCTACGCGCCCAATCCTGTCGACCTCAACGAGCTCGTGACCCGCGCGGTCGGAATGGCGCGACCGCGCGCTCGTGGCAAAGAGGTCCAGCTGGCGATGCACGAAGCACCGACGGACGTGGGAGTCAAGGCTGACCCGCTGCTCATGCGCGAGGTGATGACCAACCTTTTGAACAACGCCATAGACGCGGTCAGCCTCGGCGGGCGGGTCGAGATTTCGACCGGTCGCCGCAACAACGGCTGGCCTTACGTGAGCGTCGCGGACAATGGTCCTGGCGTATCGGACGAACACCGCCACCACCTGTTCGAGCCGCATTTCACAACCAAGGAAGGCGGCACCGGGCTCGGCCTCTTCATGTCCTACGGCATCGTCCGCGAGCATCAAGGCCGCCTAAATTACGAAGGCAGCCGGCGTGGTGCCGTCTTTACCGTCGAGCTCCCGCCGTACCCCGGCTGATTCACCGTAACGCCGACCTGTGAGAGCAATAATCGGCAGAATCATGGAAGCAGCCATTTCCGCAATACGCCGCAACGCGTATGTCGATCTGGCCGTAAGCACGTTCGTGCTGGCAGCGTGCGGATACGCCTGGCTCACCCGCGGACGGCCCGTTTGGCTTGTGGCCGTGGCGACGCTGCTGACGGTAATCCAGATAGCCGAATCAACCTATTGCTTGCGCTGGAGTCGGGATCCCCAGATCCGGGCCAGGCACGGTTTCGGCTGGATACATGCCTTCAGAGCAACGATCGCTCTTGTCATCGGCGCGTTGGTTGCCTTCCTATCGCTCCCACTGCTGGTGCTTTGGATGCTCGCTGCGGCGTACTGGATCTGGCTGCCGGCGCTGAGGTGGGTTCAGTGGAGACAGGGGTCTACCGGTTAACCGCCGGCCTTGCTCATATAGCAAACAGTCGTGCATGAGCACCAGGGCCAGCTGACATATGAAGGCGGCCGCCGCGGCGCCGTCTTCACGGTGGCGCTGCCTCGGTTCAACCCGTAACGGCGCGGCCGACGGGCCGTTCTAGCCGCATGCGGGTCGCGTTCGCGATGTGCCTCGTTCTGCTGGTCGGCTGCAGCACCACTGTGGGACAGCGACCGCAGGCGTCGACTTCGACTACACATGCCGCCGTAAAGGGCGCCTCCGGTGGGGTCGTCGAATATTCCGTCGACAACCCGTCACCGCCCGGCGTCGGGTGCGCCGGCTGCGGCACCGCCAGCCTGAGTGGCATGACCGCGGGGCCGGACGGCAACGTCTGGTTCATGGACACCGGCCAGACCCTGGTTGGTCGCATCACGCCCGCCGGCGCCATCATCGAGTTCAAAGTCCCGGCGACCGGTTCGGGGTCACGCTCCATAACGACAGGGCCAGACGGAAACATCTGGCTCACCACCGTCGCCGCCGGGGTGGACGAACAGGAGTCGATTCTCCGGGTCACCCCCGCCGGCAAGGTCACGCAGTTCACCGTCCCCAACCATCGCGGACCGGAAAGCATCACAACCGGTCCGGACGGGAACCTGTGGTTCACGGAGTTCTGGAGCGGCACTCTCGGCCGCATGACGCCCGCCGGCGTCCTCACCGAGTTCCCGATTCCGACACCAGACAGCGATCCGCGCGGCATCGTCACCGGCCCAGACGGCAACTTATGGTTTCTCGAGTCCTCACGCTTCCACACCGCGATCGCGCGCGCGACACCGTCCGGCGTCATAACCGAGTTCGTCCTGAGCCCCAGCCCGAGCGATTTGAACCCCACGTCGATCGTCTCAGGGCCCGACGGCAACCTCTGGTTTGCTGGCGGCCGGGAGATCGATCGCGTCACCGTCGAGGGCGCGGTCACGCAATTTCAGCTGCAAGGACAGGGCACGCCTGTTGACCTCGCATTTGGACCTGATGGGAATCTCTGGTTCACCGACTCACCCACGAACTCCATCGGCCGGATGGGCGTCGACGGGAAGATGCGCGAGTTCCCGCTGGCGCGACAGAACGCGCAGCCAAGCGGCATCGCGGCAGGCTCCGACGGTCGCATCTGGTTCACCGAGACCGGGGTCAGCCGGATCGGCAGCATCGGACTCACGGTGCCCGCCTTTGCTTCGAGCGCCAAGGTGTTCAACTTCAGCTCGGCTCCCGGAGCCACCCAGACGGTCGTTGTGACCAACTCCGGCGATGCCCCACTGAAGATCGATTCCGCAGCAATCGCGGGCCCTGACCAGGCGCAATTCCGCATCGCCGCCGACACCTGCGGCGCAACGAGCGTCGCCATCGGCGCGCAATGCAAAGTTTCAGTCGCGTTCACAAGCCCGTCGAGTAGTGGGGCTCTCGGCGCGTATGTGCGCTTCATCGACAACGCGACCGGAAGCCCACACCTCGTGTACTTGATCGCGGGGATGCCGGCGTGCCGCTTGCCGGTGTTCAACCACACTGGTCAGGGCACCACCGGGACCGCCGCGTTTTTCAATCCGCAGAGCGGTGAGGTCGCCACCGACCCCACCGGCGGCTTCGTGCCGGACGGCAACCGAGTGCGTTCGATCGCAACTCCAGTGCTGACCGGCTACCTGCCCGCGACCTACGACCGCGTCGCGAACCGATGGGTGCCCGCATCCAAGGAAGCCATCTCCCCCGACCACACGCGCTACGTCTACGCCGCCTACGTGGGGCCTTACCAGGCCCGCCTGCACGTGGTCGAGATCGCCAGTGGGGCCGACCGCACGCTCACGACGCCGGTGGGTTCGTACGGCGTGCTGAGGTTTGCCGCGGAGGGCATTTACGTGAACACAGTCGGCGAAGGGACGGGCCCGGGCGCATCTCTCGTCAACATCGATACCGGTGCCATTCGTCGAATCAACACAACGGACCTGGTGCTCGCAGTCGGCGACGGGGCCATGTGGATCGCCAGGTTGAACCCCAATGACCCGCACCCACCCGTGTCGGGAATGGGCGGTCCACTCGGCAACGAGGTGGACCGACGGGATCTCACGACCGGTGCGACGACTCCCTGGCTCTATCGACCCGGCGCGAGCGTCTGGGTGGTGGGATTGAGCGCCGGCGAGGTCGTGATCCGCGCCGACGGGGCCGGCGGGGGATTCTGGGTCGTCACCGGAGCCAACAAAGCTGTTCCGATCCTCGACCCTGGCACCGGCGAGCCACCCGCGGGTGCGGCGAGCGTGATCATCGATGGCGATCACATCTGGCTGACTGGACTCGACGGGCAGTACCTCTGGAGCCCGCGCCTCGGCTCGGTGCTGGTTTCCACCACATCAGCCGCGCCGGTCGGAACTTGCGCCTAACCCATCCGGCGCTTGAGCGCGGCGGCCAGGTCGTCGAGCTCGACCGGCTTGAGGAGGTAGTCGGAGGCGGCGAGGCTCTCCGCGATCGCGCGCGAAGCGCGGTCCGTCGCACCCGTCACCACAATCGGCCGAGCTGACCGCACCGCCGCCAGCAACTCGCTGCCCGCGCCTTCCAGGATGCCAAGGTCGACCACCGGGACCGCCCCTTCGAAGGAGCTCGGCAGCGTGGTTGAGGAGTCGGCCTCGAACCCGAGACGGCGGAGGCCGCGGGCCGTGATCTCGGCCAGGCGCTCGTCGTCATCCACCACGAGCACCCGCACCGTCGGATGCTCGGCCTCTTCCGCGTCGCTCAGATGCCCGAACGCCTCGTCGATGTCCTCGAGCAGCCTCTCCACCGGCGGTACCGTGGCGTCCGCCTCGGCCATCTCCAGCTCGGCCTTCAGTCGCGCGAGCGTCGAGCGCAGGCGATGCAGCGCCGCCGGGCGGTCAGGCCTGCGTGACGAACCGGTATCCGATCCCACGTACCGTCTCGATCCAGCCCGGCTCACCCAGCGCCCGCCGGACCTCGTGCACCGCCTGTTCGACGCTGTGCTCGAATCCTGCGTAGTTGGTGCCCCACGCACGCTCGAGCAGCTCGTTGCGCGACACGACCTCGCCCGGCTTCTCGGCCAGGATTTGCAGCGTCACGAGCGGTCGCCCTTCGAGGTGCAGCTCACGGCCGTCCAGCGTGGCGGACATGCGCGCGAGGTCGACGCGCAAGCGTCCTCGCACGAGCGCGCGAACCGAAGGCGTGCGGTCGCGCAGCGCACCGCGCACCCGCGCGAGCAGCACCTGGCGGTCGGTGCCTTTGGCGATGTAGTCGGCCGCTCCTCGCTCGATGCTCAGCACCTGGTCGCCTGGCGACGGCCGCGCGCCGGTGAGGATGATCACGGGGAACGACAGGCGATCGGATCCCGACCGCAGCTGGTCCAGCACCTCGGGCGCGTCCATGTCCGGCATCTCGTAGTCGAGCAGCATCAGGTCCGGCGTTTCCGACCGAACGCGTGCCAGGGCCTCAGTGCCGCTCAGCGCGACGTCGACCGAGTAACCCGCGCGCCTGAGCAACTCCGCGGTGACCTGCGCGGTGCGCGGTTCGTCGTCGACGACGAGCAACCTGGCGGGCGCGCCCATCCCCGGGCGGAAGCTAACAGAAAAAGGTTCAGCGATTCCTGAGGAAACGATGAAGCTGGGCTGAGGTCAGCGAGATCGGACGTGCATAGCCTCGGCGCATGGGCCAGCTCGTTGATTTACAGGAAACCAGGCGTAGGCTCGGGCTGGCCCTCGAAGTCCTCAGCCACGACCGCTGGGTCGTCGGCTTTTTACGCGGAGGGGCGCTGCAGCCGGTTGCAGCATCAGAGATATCGCGGCGGCTGCTGCAGGCTCATCCCCTGCAGCCGCTGTCGCGCCGCGCCCTATTCGAGCAGCGGCCGGTGGTCGTCAACACCGTCTTTCCCTACACGACTCCCGCCGCCGGTTTCGACTGGGAGCTCGACTGGCCCGCGATCATGTACGCGCCGATCGGTGAGACCGGGCACCGCCCCATCGGCCTGCTGGTGCTCGGCTGCCGGCACGATTACTGGTACTCCGAAGAGGACGTGCAGTATGCGATCGGCCTGGGCACGGCGCTCGCTCCGATAATCTCGTCGCTACGAGGTCCGCTCGGCCGAATGACCGAGGCCGAGGCCGTCGTCGTGCAGCTCATGAGCTGCGGCATGTCACGCGAGGAGATCGCTCAGGCGATCAAAGCAGGTCAGGTCGAGACGGATGCGCTGATCAGCTCAGTCAAGCGAAAGCTGAGCCAGCGAGCGCCGCATCGGATACCCGTTTGCGTGTGGTGAGGTCCGTACGACCATCTGGTCGCGGACCACCAACAACGGACCGAGCACCGCGACTGGGAAGGTCGTGGCGCTCGGCCACGCTGCTGCGTTCAGTGCGGTCCGAAGAGAAACACAGTCGTGCCGCGACCCTCGGTGCTCACCACCTCGAGGCGCCCGCCAATGCCGGCGGCGCGTTCGCGCATTCCCACAAGTCCGTAGCCGTGGGCCTGCGACGACACGAATCCCCTGCCCTCGTCTGAGACCTCGACGAGGAACGGCCGCGCCGCGAAATGCATCCGCACCCGGCAGATCGAGGAACCCGAGTGTTTGCGAACGTTCGTCAACGCCTCGCGCACCACCTGGTTGACGACCTCGCGCTGCGGGGGCGGCAGCATGTCCTCCGTGCCGCTGGTCGCGATCTCGACTCGGATCGCGTAAAGGCGCGCGAACTCTTCGGCCTGGTGGCGCAGGTCGCCAACCAGTCCTTCTGGCCCGATCGGTCGCGGCCGCAGCTCCGCCAGCGTCTCACGCACCTGCTTGAGCATCCGCTCGAGGATCTCGAAGATGTTGCCGAGGGTCCTGTCGCTCACCTCGCGATGGCCCTCCAGGTAAACCTTGAAGAGCGAGATCGCCCCGGCCAGGTCTGTCGCCAGGCCGTCGTGAAGCTCACGGGCGATCCGGGCTCGCTCCCTCGCCACGGCGGACTCTTCGGCCAGCTTCAGGGACGTAGCGGGATCCTGGCTCTCGACCTCACGCATGCCGCCCAGTAGTTTGGGCCAAGGGACCCGGAGTGAGCTAGCCCGCCAATCGACGCCAGAACGACGCGAGAAGGGCGGCCACGAGAGGATGTCGCAGCCGGCGCAACGCCCGGCGCCATGGCTCCCAGAGGCGACGCGTCTCCTCCAGCGTCTCGCGCAAGCGCGACACGTCCGCCTGGACGAGGCCTCGTTGGCGTTCGAGCATCGCCGTCAGCGCCCGACCCTGCCTGGCCAACCTGACGGTCCACACCGAGGCGACGGTGCCTTCCACCACGATCGCGGCCGCGCCGAGCACAAGCAGCCAGGGGCCGATGGAGCTCACTCCTTGCCGTCGCCCTCTTCGATGGCGCCCACCGGCGCGATTGCCACCACTCCCGGGTCCTCGGGGGTGAGGCGCATGACGATGACGCCCTGCGTCTGCCGGCCGATTTGCGATATCGCACCCACAGCGGTGCGCAGCACCATCCCGCTCGCGCTGATGATGAGCACCTCTTCTTCGGGGTCGTGCACCACCCTCATCGCGGCCAGCCTGCCGACACGGTCGGTCACCTTCAACGTGAACACGCCCTGGCCGGAGCGATGGTGCATCGGGTATTCAGCCACCGGAGTGCGCTTCCCGTAGCCGCGCTCAGTGACGACCAGCACGTCGCCGTCCCCAGAAACGGTGCCCATGCCCGCCACGGTGTCGTCCTTGCCGAGCTTGATGCCGATGACGCCCTGTGTGTCGCGGCCCATCGCGCGCACCTCGGTCTCACTGAACCGGATGGCCTTACCCAGCGCGGTGGCGATGATGATCTCGTCCTTGCCTGTGGTCGGAGTGACCCAGTCCAGCTCATCACCTTCCTGCAAGTTGATGGCGATGAGCCCGTTGCGGCGGACGTTGGCGTATTCGCGCAGCGCCGTCTTCTTTATGTATCCGTTCTTGGTGACCATCAGCATGTAGTGCGCCTCGGTCTCCGACTCGGGTCGGATGAAGACGGCGGTCACGCGCTCGTTGCCGCCGATGTCGATCAAGTTGTTGATCGGGACGCCCTTGGCCTGACGCTCTCGCTCAGGGACCTCGTGCACGCGCAGCTGGAACACGCGACCGCTCTGCGTAAAGAAAAGGATCGACGCGTGCGTGTGCGTGGTTAGAAGGTGCTCCGCGTAGTCCTCTTCGCGCGTGCCGCTCGGCGCCTCGCCGCCGGCGGTGGGCCGCGCGCCCTTCAACCCGACTCCGCCGCGCTTCTGCGCGCGGAAGACGCGCTGGGGCTGCCGCTTCACGTAGCCGCGATGCGTGAGGGTGACGACCACGTCCTCTTTGTGCACGAGGTCCTCGGCCGACAGCTCGGTCGCCTCCTGCTCGCTGATCTCGGTGCGCCGGTCGTCGCCGTACTTCTTGGTCAGGTCGTCCATCTCGTCCTTGATGAGCTGGCGGACCTTGCGGTCGCTCGCCAGGACGCTCTCCAGGTACGCGATGGTCTTGATGACCTCCTCGTACTCCGCGTCGATCTTGCCCCTCTCCAGGCGGGTCAGCCGTCCGAGGGTCAGGGCGAGCACAGCCCGAGCCTGGCGCTCGGATAGACCGAACCTCGTCTGCAGCTGGCTGGCCGCCGTCTCGGTGTCGGCGGCGGCGCGGATCGTCTTGATCACCTCGTCGAGGTGGTCGAGGCAGATCTTCAGTCCCTCGAGGATGTGCGCCCTTTCCTGCGCCTTCTCGAGATCG
>Ga0207646_10003911_pt1 | contig 16539 bp, 18 predicted proteins | sample KBSK5502metaG_FD_184343 | JGI IMG/M metagenome (GOLD analysis project Ga0207646, IMG submission 184343) | Corn, switchgrass and miscanthus rhizosphere microbial communities from Kellogg Biological Station, Michigan, USA - KBS K5-50-2 metaG... | ecosystem: Host-associated > Plants > Roots >... | reverse complement strand
ATCCATTCGAGGTTCTTGAGCGTGTCGCGGGTGCCGAGCGCGTAGGCGCCGAAGTTCTCGTTGCACGGAAAGCGCACGTGGACGAACGAGAAGCCGTCGTTCTGCAGGGCCTTCTTGACGATCTTCACGGTCTGGTGCCACTGGGTGGCCGTCGTCTCGGCCACGAACGTCGCGCCGGCGGCCTTCACCACGTCGCACGGATCGAACGGCGGCTCGACCATGCCATAGGGGCTGGAGTTGGTGACGTAGCCGGCGGGGGTCGTCGGCGAGAACTGGCCGCCGGTCGACTCGTACCCCATGTTGTCCTCGCAGATCACGACGACCCCGAGGTTGCGCCGGGCGGCGTGGATCAGGTGCGAGGTGCCGATGGACGCCGCGTCGCCGTCGCCGACCACGATCAGGTACTTCTTGTCCGGCTGGGCCAGCTTGAGCCCGGTGGCCACGGCGAGCGCGCGGCCGTGGGTGGCGCCGAAGTTGTCGCCGCCCCACGTCGCGAACGTCTGGCGCCCCACGCAGCCGATGCCGGTGCCGAAGATCACGTCCTCCTGCTTGAGCCCGAGCTCGTCGATGGCCTGCAGGAGCCAGTTCTCGATCATGCCGATGCCGCAGCCGTGACAGGCCTTCGTCGGGATCTGACTCGGTCGAAGGTATTTTTGCGCCAGCTTGTTCATGGTTACCGGACCTCCGTCCAGATGTACGGCAGCTCGGGGATACGCCCCGAGCTCGCCACGCCCTCGAGGCCGGCGACGACCTCGGCCACGTTGTGGAGCTCGCCGCTCTTGCCCATGAAGTGGACCTTGCGCTTGTCCGGCGCCGCCCGCATGACCTCGCGCACGAGCTGGCCGTCGTAGTTCAGCTCGCAGACGACGTAGTGGGCGTCGCGCTCGAAGAGCTCGTCGAGGAACGGCCAGAGCGTGATCAGCCGGACGAAGCCGGCCCGCACGCCGCGGCGCCGGGCTTCGAGCACCCCGGTCTTGACCGTTCGGGCGTTGGCCCCGTAGGCCACCGCCACCACCTCCGCGTCCTCGAGCCCGAACGTCTCGTAGCGGGTCAGCTCGGCGCGGTGATGTCGGATCTTGTTGACGAGACGATACGTCTGCGCCCACTGCGCCGCCATGTCCTCGATGTCGTAGCCCTCTTCCGTGTGGGTGTACGCCGACACACACACGCCCGTCCCGCGACCGATCACGTTCGGCGGGACGTCGAGGTCGGCGCTCCCCACCGGGAAGAAGGGCATCATCAGGTTGTGCTTGCGGGGCAGGACGAAGTCGAGACCGTCGTAGTCGTCGGGGATGAAGAGATCCTCCCACATGTCGGAGATGACCTGGTCGGTGAGGATCGTCACCGGCGTGCGAAAGCGCTCCGCGAGGTTGAAGGCATCGATGGTGAGCCAGAACGCCTCCTGGACCGACGAAGGCGACAGCACGATCGTCTCGAAGTTGCCGCCGTGGCTCGCGTAGCGGGCGATGTAGAACTCCCCCTGCCCCGGCGCGCCCGTGATGCCGCTGATGGGCCCGACGCGCATGGCGTCGACGACGACCAGCGGGATCTCGTTGGTGATCGACCAGCCGTAGGCGTCGTGCATGAGCGTGTAACCCGGCCCCGACGTCGCCGTCATCGCCTTCAGGCCACCGAGGCTCGCGCCCGCGCACGCGTGCATGCCCGCCAGCTCGTCCTCGCACTGCATGTAGTAGCCGCCGACCTGGGGCAGGCGCTTGGACATGTACTCCGCGATGTCGGTCGCCGGCGTGATCGGGTAGCCCGCGAACACGCGGCACCCGGCGGCGATCGCGCCCTCCGTCAGCGCGTACGTGCCGGCCTCGAGGAGGCGCCGCCCCTTCGTGCATCGCCGTTCCCACTCGGTCCACGGCGCGACAAGGCCGTCTCGGAGGGTGAGGGTCGAGGTCGTCATGACGCGAGTCCTTTCACCGCCGCGAAGTTCTTCACCGCGACATCGATACAGAAGTCGGGGCAGATCTGGTAGCAGAGCATGCACCCGATGCAGTTCTCCTCGTGGGCCACGTACATCGGAAACCAGCCGAGCTTGTTGGTCGCCGTGCGCCAGCCGAAGACGTCGACCGGGCAGACGTTGAGGCAGAAGCCGCACGCCTTGCACATCTCCTCGCCGATGATGACGTCCCACCGGCCGGCCGGCCCCTTGGACGCCTTCTTCTCAGCCTTGAACAGCGCCATCGCGCGGATCCTCTTGACTCATCACTTTCAGCACTATCTCCTTGGCGTTGGCGATGTGCGCACGCGCCAGCCGCTCGGCCTCGGCCTCTTCATGCGCCGCGATGGCGTCGAAGATCCCGCGGTGCTCGCGCAGCGCGTCCTCGAGCCGGTTCGCCGTCCGGAGCAGCAGCGGATGGAAGTGGCGGATCGAGAGCCGCACGACCGACGCCATGGCCTGCAGGCGCGCGTTGCCGGCGGCGCGGAAGATGCCATCGTGGAACGCGACGTGCGCGGGGAACCACTGGTTCGATTCGTTGCGCTCCAGGCAACGGGCCATCCGCGTGAGCGCCTTGTCGAGCGCGCCGAGGGCCGCGGGATCCGCCCGACGGGCGGCGAGACGGGCGGCGAGGCCATCGAGCACCTCGCGGACGTCGTAGAGCTCGGCCGCCTCCGTGAGGTTCAGCACCGCCACCCGCACCCCGGCGGCGGGCAGGATCTCGACCAGGCCCTCCTGCTGAAGCCGGCCCAGGGCTTCCCGGATCGGCGTCCGGCTGATGCCGAGCCGCGCGGCGAGATCCATCTGCCGCAGCCGCGCGCCGGATGGCAGCCGCCCGCTCAGGATGGCGTCGCGCAGGGCCTGCGTGGCCTCATCGACCAGGCGGCGACGCGTCAGGGGCGCGACGAGAGGAGTCATGGATTCTGTATCCAGGATACCGATGCGGGCATTAGACGCTCGATGGGCCGTCGCGTCAACCGAAACCGCGCGCCGGCGGGGGCGCGACGGTCACGCGTTGGCCCATGTGCTACGGTGGTGAGCCGATCGACGCGCCACCGCGGCGGGCCGCGCGCCGCGAAGAGGAGACACGAGGATGAGCGACACGGCGACCTTTGGACGCTACGCCGAGATTCCCGTCGACCGGATGACGCCGGCCCAGCGTGAGGGCTACCGCTTCTTGATCGACGGCCCGCGGGGCCGGCTGCCCGGGCCCTACAAGGTCTGGGTGCACAACCCGAAGCTGCTCCGCGCCGGCGGCCGCGCATGAGCGGCGCGGCAAGGAGGTCGGGCTGCCCGCCGCGACCGTGGAGGCGATCATCGCCGGCCTGCCCGTCTCGTTTCCGGACGCGCGGGAGCAGGCGATCTACGAGGTGGCGATGTCGCTGGCCGGCGGCCGGCTGGTCTCTCAAGGCCTGTACGACCGCGCGGTGACGGTGCTCGGGCACGAGAGCGTCACGGACATGATCGTGCTCATGGGCTACTACACGGCGGTCTCGCTGACGATGAACTTCTATGCCGTGCCGGCCGGAAGCCCCGGGCTGGCCCGCTGAGGGCGCGCCATGGCCACACTACAAATCACGCCGCTCCATCCCTCGCTGGGAGCCGAGGTTTCGGACGTCGACCTCGCCAAGCCGATCGACGAGCCGACCCGGCAGGCGCTGTCACGCGCGCTGGGTGAGCATCTGGCGCTGGTGTTTCGCGGCCAATCGCTGACGCCGGCGCAGTATCTGTCCGCCGCGTCGATCTTCGGGCCGCCCATGGAACAGCACTACTCGCAGCACCACATGCCGGGGTTTCCGCTCATCGGGCTGATCTGGCACCGGAACGGCCAGCGTCCGGCGGAGCGGTGGCACACCGACCATACGAACCGGGAGCGGCCGCCCGCCGCGACCATTCTGTACGGAGTGGAGATCCCCTCGGCCGGCGGGGGGACCAGCGTCGCCAGCATGCGCGCGGCGTATCTCGCGCTTGCCGAAGACGAGCGCCGGCGCCTGGACTCGCTGACGACGTTCAACAGCCTGGACGAGGACCACACGGACACCCGCCCGGACGATCGAGCGAAATACGGAAAGCCCATCGAGCACCCGATGGTCCGCACGCATCCCGTGCACGGATCACGCGCGGTGTACTTCCACATCTCGAAAGCCCACCACATCGGCGGCATGACGCCCGAGGCGAGCAAGGCCTACATGAGCGATCTGATCGACCGGATGATCCGGCCGGAGATCGTCTATCACCACGCCTGGCGCAAGGGCGACGTGCTCGTCATCGACGACCGCGCCACGATGCACCGCGCCCACGGCGACTACGACCGGAGCGAGAGCCGTGTCCTCTGGCGAGTCATCGTCGAGGGGGATCGTCCGCGCCTGTGACGCGGTTCGTTCAGTCGGTCAGGCGAACGCGCGGTCGAGGGCCTGGGCGAGGTCGGCGATGAGGTCCTCGGCGTCCTCGATGCCGACGGAGTAGCGGATCAGGCTGTCCTTGATGCCGATGGCCAGGCGCTCCTCCGTCGTGAGCTCGTAGAAGCTCATGATGGCGGGCTGCTCGATCAGGCTCTCGACGCCGCCCAGCGAGATCGCGATGTGGGGGATGCGGACGGCGTCGACCACCCGCGAGCCGGCCGCCAGATCTCCCCGGACCTCGAACGAGACCACGGCGCCGTAGCCGCGCATCTGCTTCCGGGCGATCTCGTGCTCGGGATGGCTCGGCAGGCCCGCGTAGTGGACGGCGGCGACGCGCGGGTGACCGGCCAGAAACTGCGCGATGGCCAGCGCGTTGGCGTTCTGGCGCTCGAGGCGGAGGGCGAAGGTCTTGAGGCCCCGCACCAGCAGATAGGCGGCGAAGGGATCGATCACCGCACCGGTGATGGCCTGCAGCGAGCGGACGGCGTCGACGAGGTCGCGCGAGCCGAGCACGGCGCCGGCCAGCAGATCGTTGTGGCCCCCGAGGTACTTCGTCGCGGAGTGCATGACGAGGTCCACGCCGAACTCGAGGGGCCGCTGGTTGTAGGGCGTGGCGAAGGTGCCGTCTATGACGGTCTTCACGCGGTGGCGGCGGCCGATGTCGGCGAAGCGCGCCAGGTCCACGATGCGGTTGTGCGGATTGGTCGGCGACTCGCTGACCAGGGCGCGCGTCGTCGGCCGGATCGCGTCTTCCAGCGCCTCGTAGTCGCCCGCCGGCACCGTCGAGACCTCGATGCCGTAGCGGTGCAGCGTCTGGTTGAGGAACTGGCGCGTGCGCCGATACGAATCGTCGGTCACCACCACGTGGGTGCCGCGCGAGAGGATCGCGAACAGCGCCGTCGTCATGGCGGCCATGCCGCTCGCGAAGAGCAGGCAGTCGTCGGCGCCCTCGAGCGCCGCGAGCTTCGCCTCCGCGATGCGCTGGGTGGGATTGCCGTAGCGGCCGTACTCGACCCGCTCGGTCTTGCCGTCGAAGTGGTCGACCAGCTCCTGCGTGTTGGCGAAGGTGTAGGTCGCCGTCTGGATGATCGGGGTGGCCAGCGCGTGGGCGGGCTTGGGCCGCGGCTCCCCGGCGTGGACGGCCGTGGTGCTGGGCCCCAGCGGTCCGCGGAGCCCGGGCTCGGCGGGCTCGCTGGCGGCCATCCGCTCGCCCGGCTCGGCCTCCTTGTCGCGGCGACGGCGGCGCGGCATCAGACGAGCAACCGGGCCCGCTCGACGTGGCGGGCGATGGCGCGCTCGACCTGGCGGGCGTCGGCCGCCAGCTCGACGGGGGTGTTGCGATGACTCGGCCGGACCTCGTCGAGCGTCCCCATGTGGTAGGCGGCCTTCTGGTCCGCGAACTTGAGGCCGTTGGCCGTCGAGATCACCACCACCCGCTCGTGCGAGCGGATGATCTTGCGGTCCACGAGCTTGCGCAGCGCGGCCAGCGCCACTCCCGTGTGCGGGCAGTTGAACATCCCCGTGCGGTCGGCGCGCGCCGACTCGTCCGCCAGCTCCTGCTCGCTCGCCTGCTCGACCACGCCGTTGAACCGCTGCAGCGTGCGGATCGCACGCTTCACGCTCACCGGATTGCCGATCTGGATCGCGGTGGCGAGCGTCGGCTGGGCCGTCATCGGCTCGAAATGCTTGAAGTCGTCGACGAAGGACCGATACAGCGGGTTGGCCCGCTCCGCCTGGGCCAGGCAGATGCGCGGCAAGCGCTGGATCAGCCCGAGCTCGTGCATCATCGCGAACCCCTGCCCGAGCGCGTGGACGTTGCCGAGGTTGCCGCCGGGGATCACGATCCAGTCCGGGACCTCCCAGTCGAACTGCTGGAGGATCTCGATCGCGACCGTCTTCTGGCCCTCGATGCGCAGGCTGTTCATGGAGTTCGCGAGGTAGATCCGCTTGTCCTTGGTGATCTCCTGCACGATCGCCATGCAGCCGTCGAAGTCCGTGTCGAGCGAGAGGACGAGCGCGCCGTTGGCCAGCGGCTGGACGAGCTGCGGGACCGAGATCTTGTTCCGCGGCAGCAACACCACCGCAGGGATCCCCGCCGCCGCGCAGTAGGCGCCGAGCGCGGCCGACGTGTCGCCGGTGGAGGCGCAGGCCACCGCGTCGATGGGCACACCGTCGGCCATCATCTGCTTGACGACCGACACCAGTACCGTCATGCCGAGATCCTTGAAGGAGCCGGTGTGCGAGTTGCCGCACTGCTTGATCCACAGATCCTCGACCCGCATGTGCTTGCCGTAGCGATCGGCCCACAGCAGATTGCTGCTGCCCTCGTACATCGACACGATGTTCTCGTTGTCAATGAAGGGCACGACCCATTCCTTCTTGCCCCAGACGCCGGAGCCGTAGGGATAGGTGTTGCGGCGGTAGCGGTCGTCGAAGAGGTGCATCCAGGCCGCCGCCGAGCGCGTGCGCAGCGCGTCCACGTCGTGCTGGACCTCGAGCAGGTCGCCGCACGTGGGACAGCGGTAGATCACCTCGAGGAGGCTGTACTCCCCGGGGCAGCCATTGATGCAGGAAAACCACGCGTTGTAGCCCATGACGACGCCTCAGTATAGCGCCTGGGCCGCGCGAAACGTCAGCGACGAATGCGAGGCGCGCCGAGCGCGACCTTGTCGGAGTCACGCTGTTCGAGCGTCGGCTTTGCCGTGCAATCCTGCTCCCGGGAGAGGCCAGATTCGCTGAGCGCCCGCTCGACGCCTCGCCGGCGACAGGGCGGCGACGGATCGGATGCCTCTCAGATGAAGGGGTTCACGGTTCGGATGCCGCCGTACAGCCGATCGTGCTGGAAATCCTCCGAGAGGATTTCTCCGAGTCCGTACTCATGGGCGTAGGCCCACAGGTGGGCATCGAACCAATCGAGCTGGTACGTCGCCCACCCGCGGATCGCCGTCCGCACCAGCGCCTCCGTCGGATAGACGATGACGAACTGGGTAAGAATTTCCTCCGCTTCGCGCCGGGCCTCGTCAATCGAGAGGAGCGATCGGCCGCCCTGAAGCGGCCGGGTCACGGCGGCGACGAATTCCACGACGGCCTGATGCGGCACTCGGAGCGCATCGTCTGCAAGCCCCTGCCTCAGGACGTCGTCGGCGATCGCCTGCTTTCGCGGAAATCGCGGATCGAAGCGGTAGACGAGAACATTGGTGTCAACGAGCGCGGCCACGAGTGTAGAGATCCTGGCGGCTCCAGCCGCGGTCGCGGGGAGGACGCGTGGCCCGCCGGCGGCGCTGCCGCTCCTTCTGTCGGTCCGTCGCGGCGTCGAACAGGCGCAACCGCATCGCCCGGTCGGGTACGGAGAGCGTGCGGCCCGGCGGGACGACGCGGATGACGTCCCCGGCGGGGGCCCACTCGATCTCGTCCCCGGGCCGGATGCCATAACGCTCGGCGATGACCTTGGGGACCGTCACCTGCAGCTTGCTGGTCACCCGCGACATATCCTTACTCTAGCAAGGACCGAATCCTTGTCAACCGCTCGCCGGCCACGCCTCGTCAGGCGGCGCGGTCGAGTCGGCCGGCGGCGCGCCGGAGCTGAGCGGCCCGGGCCCGCAGCGCCGCGATCCGGACTTCGGCCGCGGTCACCTTGAGCGCGAGCTCCGGGTGTCCGACGGCGGCCCGCCTCAGCGCATCCGCGCGGTGGCGCTCGTACTCGAGCTCGAGACAGACCCGATGGAGCTCGCGTCGCGCCACAAGGCGGTAGGGCGCCGGGGTCACGAGGTCAGGAAACAGAGCCATGCCCCATCGTGTGGCAAGAAGCGTTCCAGGACGTTGTCTCGGTAGGCGTCGGATCACGCCGTTACGCGGGGTCGCGTTCTGACAGGCGTGCGAAGCCCACGCCGTCCAGCATGATCGTTCCGGATGGGGTGCGATCGAACACGAAGCGCACCTCCCGGATGCGGGCCGGATTCCATCCCGGTGCCGCGAACATCGCCAGCGGAATCTCGTAGGTCTGGAATACGGGCTCGGTCTTGCCGGCATAGAACGCGCGGTCGAGATACTTCCACTTCGTGAACGTCACCCTGAGGATCGGGGGAAGCGGAAAGATCCGGCTCAGCGGCACCCGCGAGACGACACCCTCCGAGGTCTGGATCTCGACCGTGAAATCGATGGGGGCATACGTCGTTTTCGCGTCACGCTTGTCGGGATCCTCCCGCGTGTCGGCCACCGCGAAGACCAGCCGAGTGTTAGTATCCAGGCCCCACTCGGCCGCCGTGGTCTCGGGAAGCGTGAGGCGGTAGCGGCCGGCCGTGGTGTTCCACCCGAGATAGAGCGTCCGCACGCGAAATGGCCAGACCCCGCGGCCCTTGAAATCCCCTTCTCGCCAGACGGTCAGATTCTCGCCGGACTGGGTCGAGCCGGGCAGCACGCCCCGGGTGAGGTCGATCCCGGTGTCGAAGTCGCTCACCACCTTGTAGGTCGAATCCTCGAACTGGCTGAAGTACGTCGTCCTCGGCAGCCAGGTGGCCACGGCGCGGACGTCGCGGAACATCGGCAGGTACTCGCGGCGCCCGTTCAGCGTGGCCTCGAGGAAGCCTCCGATGAAAACCTCCGCGACGCGGCGCTGCTCGGCGCCGCTGAGGAGCGCCTTCCGCAGCCCGAAGCTCTCGAACGGGGGCCCCAGGTCGTCATTGCCCCACACGGTGTTGAACTGACCGTGGTTCGCCCGGTAGATGTACAGCGCGGCCTTGAAGCGATACCGCCCGTCGGTGAACTTCACGCGCTTGAACGGACGGAGCCCTTCGAAGTTCGGGACGTCGCCGTCGTGGCTGCCGTGGAGCACCAGGTAGTCGACGTTCTCGATGGGCACCGACTGGCCCGCGGGCCGATATCCGTCGTCGATGGGCGCGAGGGCGACGAGCGCCCGGATCGAGAAGTGGAAGTCGAACTTCACGGTGCAGTCGTCGGGCAGGCACGGCAGGCGATTGAAGGCGGCGGCATGAGCGACCGCCTCGCCGCCCCGCGAGTGGCCGATCAGCGCGATCCGGTCCATGTCGACGCGTCGGTGGAACGGGTGGCCGGGGGTGTCGTTCCACCGGCGCCAGGTGGCGAGATGCTGCAGGAGCATCCAGCCGCGCGCCCCGTTCTCGCCACGGATGTCGCCGGACCACGATCGGTTCAGGAAGTTCTCGTCGACGGAAACGACGATGAAGCCTCGGCTGGCCAGCAGCTCGCCCAGATAGGCGTAGCCCGGGTCCGAGTATTGCTCCATCTGATGATTGCCATGGACGACGAGGACGAGCGGGAACGGGCCGGGGCCCTCCGGGTACCAGACCCGCCCGTTGAGCGGAAACCGGTCCCCCCCGAATCCCCAGTACCACGCGCGGAGCGTGGCCTTGACACCCTTGAGATTCTTGACGAGCGGCGACGCGTCGACCGGCTCGGTGCGGAGCGACACCTGCCGGCCATATTCCGGCCGGCGCCGGTCGGTTCCGCTTCCGTAGTAGAGCGACCGCACCACGTATGGTCCTTTCTGCGACGGGTCCCGCGCCGGGAGCGGGGGGATCGCGCCAATGCTCGGGGGCTGCTGGAGGGCGACGTAGGGATCGGTCCCGGGGCTCCATAGCCACCCCGCCAGGGCGACCCACGCGGCGAAGGTCGCGACGAGCCACACCCAGCCGATCATCCGGCGGCCCCGATCCATGCCGCTCGTCCGACGCGCGACCAGCGCGATCGCTCCGCCCAGCGCCGCGCCGAGCACGACGAGCGTCCCGCCGAATCGAAGGCTGACACCCGCTCCCGCGTCGAAGTAGGTGTCCAGCAGGACGAAGACGAGCACGAAGGGACCGACGACGGCGGCCGCGAAGAGCGCCGGCCCGCTCCGCAGCACGGATCGCAGGACGATCACGGCGCACCCCAGCACCGCCATCGCCAGCACGGCCAGGACGACGCCGGCCAGGACGTCCAGGCCCGTGCCCAGGCCCGAGCGCACCTGCCAGGCGATGTCCGCCGCGAACAGGATGGTGGCCAGCACCGACCCGAGCGCGGCCCCGGGCCACGCGACACGACCCAGAAGCGCGAGGGGCATCCAGAGCCGGACGAAGGAGCGGGTCACCGCGTTCATCGGTGGTGCGCCATGATGACATCATTCGACGGCCCCGAAGGCCGGCGCAACCCACATGCTGACTACTACTTCATCGGTGCGCCGGCACCGTGCGGCTCTCCTCCGTGGGGGCCCATCGGCCGGTGCGCGCCCCAGCGTGCCGCAGGAAGCGCTGCCAAGGATTGCCAACCGCGGTCGCGACGTGCTAGAAGTCGGATCACGTGACTCGGGCTCTCCGGCTCCCGGGGTGTACCGTTGTGCTCCTCCTCGCCGCGTTCGCGCTCGCTGCCCTGGGCTGCGGCGCCACGCCGGGAGGAACTCGTCTGTCGGACCTGCCGCAGACGCCGAGGCCGCCCCACAACACGCAGTTTCTTCACGCCTCGGAATGCAAGGATTGCCATCCCAAGCAGTATCAGGAGTGGCGGACGTCGATGCATTCCTACGCGCAGCACAGCCCCGCCGTGCTGCACTTCATCGACTTCATCCTGAAGCAGAGCGGGGGGACCCAGGGCGCCTTCTGCATGCGCTGTCACACGCCGATCGGCATCTCCGAGGGCGAGAGCGTGCTGAACGCCAACCCGACGCGATCGAAGGAAGCCCTCGACAGCGTGAGCTGCACGGTCTGTCACGCGGCCTATACCTGGGACGGGCAGGCCTCGGCGGTCTTTCACGTGCCCATCGCCGGCGATCCCGATCCGACGCTGCATGGACCCTTCTATGGCCCCAACGAGCCCGCCCCCGCCGGACAGGCCAAGATCATCGCGCGAGTGCCGCACAAGGCGCAGCGGTCCACGCACCTCACCGAGAGCCGCTTCTGCGGGCGCTGCCACGACGTCTTCCTGCCCGACGGCACGCGCCTGGAGGAAGCGTTCATCGAGTGGAAGAACAGCCCGTACGCCCGAAAGGGGATCCACTGCCAGGACTGCCACATGAGCCCGATCCCCGGAAAGTACGTGCCGCGGGAGCAGTGGCCGCTCCAAGCCATCGTCGACGACGACGTCTTCCCGGAGGCGCCGAAGCGCCGTCGCTCCAGCCACAAGTTCACCGGCCCCGACTACTCGCTGATTCCCAAGTTCGGCCAGGCCGACCTCGAGCTCGAGGACGACGACTTCAAGGCGCTCGAGGCCCAGCTCGAAGAGGACCGCACGACGCTGCTCCGCAACGCCGCGACCATCAAGGTCGACCATCCCAAGCAGGTGCCTCCGGGGGACCGCCTCCGCGTACGCGTGGACGTGACGAACTCCGGGGCCGGCCACAACTTGCCGACCGGGTTCGCCTCCGAGCGGCAGGTCTGGCTGGAGGTCGTGGTTCGCGACGCGGCGGGCAAGACCGTCTACATCTCCGGGGACGTCGACCGCTTCGGCGACCTGCGCGACGAGAACAGCGAGGAGGTCCAGAAGGGGATCCTGGCCAGGGACCGTGATCTCTTCAACACCCAGGCGCGATTCGTCATCAAGGATTTCCGCGGCACCGAGGTGGAGGCCATCAGCCCCACCAACCGGCTGCTCGACAACGTCCCCTACGTCGTCCCGGCGCCGATGCCGTACTCCATCCTCGGCGTCGCGCCGGGGGCGCGGGTCTTCAAGAACGGCATCCCCCCGCACGGCACCAAGGGGGCGACGTACCGGGTGCCGATCCCCGAGGGCACGTCGGGGCCGCTCGCGCTCTCGGTGCGGCTGCGCTACCGCAACTTCCCGCCGCATCTGCTGAAGGAGATCGGGATTCCCGAGTACCGCGCGAAGCTCCGGATCGTCGACATGCAGTCCTACGAAGCGAAGATACCCGTGGCCAGATAAGCTATGCGTGCGCGGCGAGGCCTCCGCGTGGTGCTGGTCACGGTCCTGCTGTGCGCCCCGGGCACCGCCCACGCCTTCACGCTCTTCGGCAAGGCGCCGTTCGTATCCTCCGGGCAGGTCGAGAGCCTGCCCTTCACGCTGTTCGGCGAGCAGGTGACGCCGGGGCTCGATGTCGACGGCTTCCTCAGGTATCAGTGGGTCGGCTCGCGGATGAACGGCGTCACCCAGGGCTTGATGGCGCCGGAGCTCAGCCTCGACGTCAACCTCAAGCTCACCGCCCAGCAGCGGATCCACGCGCTCTTCCGGCCGCTCGATCAGGGCAACGGCAGGCCCACGGTCTACCACTGGCCGGACAACTCCGGCTGGACGGTCCGCGCCGAAGGCGAGCCGGCGGCGATCTGGTACGAGGGGCAGCCGTTCAACTGGCTGACCCCGAGGGATGATTTCCCGCTCGACGTCTCGGTCGCCGGCGGACGGATGCCACTCTTCTTCCACAACGGCCTCTGGTTCGACAACATCATGGACGGGTTCGCGCTGGCCAAGCTGAACCTCCAGGTGGGCAATCTCTCGAACCTCGGCGTCGTCTACTTCCTCTCGCGCGGCCAGACCCAGGGCGGGACGACGCCGGAGGAGATCCGCCAGGAACGAAAGAACGTGATGGGCCTCGTCACCTACGCGGACTGGTACGCCTATCACATCGAGGCGAGCTGGGGCCTGGCCTACGACAACGGAACGTCACCGCGATTTCCCGAGGATCTCAACCGTCACTTCTGGGGCGTCTCCGTGACCCGGACGTTCGGCGACGCCGGCGTGTCGCTGCGGCTGCTCGGCAGCACCGGGAACCGCTCGCGCGACGCCGGCGCGCTCTTCGTCGTGGAGACCGCCAAGGGATTCGATGGCTGGCGCGTGTACGCCAACGGCTTCGTGGGGACGTCCGACTGGCTGCCCGTCTCCGAGCAGGCATCGCGAACGAACCGGCTCGGCATCCTGTTCACCCAAGACCGGCTGCTCCCGTTCCCGGGGCTCCGCGGCTTCGCGAACGACAGCCTGGGCGGGGTCGCGGGCGTGATCCTCAACGCCAAGGGGACGATCACGGTCACCCCGGAGCTCGGCGGAGTCAGAGACAATAGCCGCCGGCACAACGACCAAGTGGGCGGCGCGGTGCAGGTCTCGGCGGATCTGGCGAGCCTGCTGATTCCGGGCGCAACATTGGAGGACACGCGACGCCGCGGTTTGCTGTACGGTCTTCTGGGTGTGCTGACGCTGGCGGGAGTCGGCAATCGCGACGACGGGACCGGCCACGGCCGCACCGACTATGGCGCCCGTCTCGAGCTGATCTACAAGTTCTGACACGCGTCACGGGGAGGATCGGATGATGATTGCGCGCATCGTCGTCGGGCTCGCGCTTGTCGGTCTCGTGCTGCCGTCCATGCCGGCCCAGGCGGCCGACCTGGACAAGGCCCACAAGCTGAGCGTCGAGCACTGCGAGAAGTGCCACGGCAAGACCGGCAAGGGCGACGGCGAGCTGCTCAAGCGGCTCAAGGCCGACGTGAAGCCGGTCGACTGGACGAGCAAGACCGCCATGGCGAAGTGGACGGACGCCGATCTGGCCAAGATCATCAAGGTCGGCGGCAAGTCCGCCGGGCGGTCCCGGGTGATGCCGTCGTTCGGGGAGAAGTTCTCGGACGCGGACATCGCCGGCCTGGTCGCCTACATCCGAACGCTCGCCAAGTAGGATTCCCGTGACCAGCGGGATGATTGTCGGCGCGGTGACTCACGGGCTGCCCAAGATGGGGGAGCCCGTCCGTTGGGGCAGCTTTCAAGACTGGGCGATCGGGATCAGCCTGGTCATCTCAGTGCTGATCATCGTCGGCATCCTGACATCGCTCCTCGTCTACCGCGGGCGGCAGACCTACGGCAATGCCCTCTGGCTGAACCTCTTGGCGCTCGCCGTCCTTCCCCTGGTGCTGATCCCCATCGGCAACTTCGCCGTCTTCGAGACCGCGACCGAGGTGAAATTCTGTGGCACCTGTCACCTGGTGATGAAGCCCTACGTCGACGACCTGCACAACGTCAAGAGCGATTCGCTGGCCTCGGCCCACTACCAGCAGCGCAGCTCGCCGGGGACCGAGTGCTACTCGTGCCATTCCGACTACGGCATCCACGGGACGGTCGCCGCCAAGATGGAAGGCATGCGGCACGTCTACAAGTACTGGACGAGCACGTACACGTTTCCGATCAAGATGTACGAGCCCTTCCCGAACGAGCAGTGCCTCAAGTGTCACAACGGGGCGAAGGCGTTCATGTCGCAGGCCATCCACCTCAACGATCAGAACCAGGTGTCTTCTGACCTGCTCACCGACGACACGAACTGTACGCAGTGTCATGGGCCCGCGCACGAGGTGCCGAACAAGCCCCAGACGCAGCGGGCGGAGGCCCGCTGATGTGGCGGCCCGTGCTCGGAGGGGACTGGCCGGCGAAGTTGCTCACCGTCTCCCAGATCTGCGTCGGCTTCGTCGCGCTCCTCGGGGTGTGGTCGATGATCACGCGGCGGCCGATCTTGATGCTCGGCTTCGCCTTCGCCCAGGGCATCCTCCTCGTCGGCATCGTGCTGTTCGTGGTCGTCGCCGCGACCGCGCAGCGGGCGATGAACCGCGAGCACTACGACGCCGGCGACGTGATCATTCATCAGGGCGACCCGCGACGGGACATCTACGTGATCAGCTCCGGCAACGTCGAGATCCTGGTGCGGCAGCCGGATGGCACCGAGACCGTCAACCAGCGTCTGGGCCCCGGCGGGCACTTCGGCGAGACCGCGCTGCTGGGGCGGGGCGCCTACTTCGGGACAGCGCGCGCGGTGACGGCCGTCGAAGTTCTCAGAATGGCGCCACAGACGTTCCTCACGCTGTGCAGCAGCCTGCCCGGCTTCAAGGAGCAGTTCAAGGACGTGATGGAAGCCCACCTGCGGGAGCTCGAGGCCCGGAACTAGCAGGCTGCGGAAAAACCCGACATTTGATGTCGGGGCTGATGAAGAGTTCGACTACGATGCGCGAAAGACCACGTGAGGAGGCGCGCATGCGAGGAGATGGCCCCGGGCCGCAGCCACACATGTGGAGTTACGTGCCGCTCGAGCAGCGCATCCCGACCGACCATCCGCTGCGGCCGCTGCGGGCCATGGTCGATGTGGTCCTTCGGGAGCTGTCGCCGGCGTTCGATCAGCTCTATTCCAGGGTGGGGCGGCCGTCGATTCCCCCCGAGCACCTGCTGCGGGCCCTGCTGCTGCAAGTGCTCTATAGCGTCCGCAGTGAGCGGCTGCTGATGGAGCAGCTCGACTACAACCTGCTCTTCCGCTGGTTCGTGGGCCTGGCCATGGACGATCCGATCTGGGACGCCACCGTGTTCACCAAGAACCGCGAGCGGCTGCTCCGAGGCGACATCGCGCGCGCTTTTTTCGAGCGGGTGCGCGCCCAGGCCGATCACCGCGGGCTGCTGTCCGATGAGCATTTCACGGTCGACGGCACGCTGATCGATGCCTGGGCCAGCCTCAAGAGCTTCCAGCGGAAGGACGCACCGCCGTCGACGCCGGACGATCGCGGGAACCCGACGGTGAACTTCCATGGCGAGCGGCGCAGCAACGCCACGCATGCATCGACCACGGATCCGCAGGCGTTGCTCTATCGCAAGGGTGACCGGCAGGAAGCCAAGCTGCGCTATCAAGGCCACGTGCTGATGGAGAACCGCCATGGCTTGGCGGTCGACGGCTGCCTCACGGCGGCCGATGGGTACGGCGAGCGGGCGGCCGGCCTGGAGATGCTCGGCCCCGTCGCCAGGACGCGCCGGATCACCGTAGCCGCCGACAAAGCCTATGACACGCGCGATTTCGTCGAGGCCCTGCGGCTGCTCCAGGTGACCCCCCACGTGGCCCAGAACACCTCGCACCGTTCCAGTGCGATCGATCGCCGCACCACGCGCCACGCCGGCTACGAGGTGAGCCAGCAGAAGCGCAAGCGGATCGAAGAGATCTTCGGCTGGCTCAAGACCATCGGGCTGATGCGCCAGACACGCTTCCGTGGGCGGCGGCGCGTCGGGTGGATGTTCGTCTTCAGCTTGGCGGTCTACAACCTGGTGCGCATCCGGAACTTGGAGCAATGTCCGGCATGACGCCGCCCGAGCACCATCGACTGCCGGCCCGTGGGCGGGCGCGGCGAGCACAGGGTGAGCGGAACGTCGCCGTGGCGTCTCGCGCTGCGGTGAAGCGGCCGCTGGTCTGCTTTTCACCCGCTTTTTCCGCAGCCTGCTAGC
>Ga0207646_10003910_pt1 | contig 16540 bp, 20 predicted proteins | sample KBSK5502metaG_FD_184343 | JGI IMG/M metagenome (GOLD analysis project Ga0207646, IMG submission 184343) | Corn, switchgrass and miscanthus rhizosphere microbial communities from Kellogg Biological Station, Michigan, USA - KBS K5-50-2 metaG... | ecosystem: Host-associated > Plants > Roots >... | reverse complement strand
GACAAGGACGAAGTCCTGTTGATCGATCCGGTGGCTCGATCAGTCGTGAAGACCTACAAGGGCTGCGACATCAAGTCGCCCACTGGTCTTGCTCTCGACGCGGATCAGCAGCGTCTATTCGTCGCGGATGCAATCCCTCATACCGCCAACGTCGTGTCGGTGGTGGACGTTCTTGTCGACCGCTGCCTTGGGACCGTCGACGTCGACCACTCGCCTGACCAGGTTGCCTTCAATCCCAATCTTCATCATCTGTATGTTGCGAACGCCGGAAGCAACAACGTGACCGTGATCGATACCGTCACGCTAAAGCCAGTGGGCGTGGCGGGCACGGGAAAGCAGGCGGCTACGATCGCGGCCGATCCCGCGACGGACACCGTCTGGGTTGCGGCAGCGCGGTCCGGCATCATCGCCAAATATCACGACCCCTAACGGGGTCAGCCGAGGTCGCGCGCGTCGACCATGCCCCAGGCATCCATAAGCAACGCCTGCAGCGTCGCATAGCCGATGTGACCGAAGCCGCGGTCGCCCCACTGGGTGCCCCAGCTGTTGGCGAACTTGAAGATCCGATTCCGCCGGTCGAATCCAACGATGCAGATGGCGTGGCCCCCGAGGTACTCGCACCCGGGCTCTGGCATCGGGATGATGCCACCGGGCGCATCCATGAACCGCTCGTGCACCATGACGCCGGCGACGAAGCAGTTCGTCATCAGGTACGCTTCCATCTCCACCACGCTGTTGAGCCGCGCGTAGCTCTGGGCGCGATACGGGGCCGCCGCGGCACGCTGCTCGGCGGTCGGTGGGACGTTAATGCGCTGGACGTTGTAGGGCATGCAGTCGAGACTGCAAACGCCCTGCTCCTGGATGATTTTCATCGCCTCGCGAATCGTCATCCCTTCATCGGCGGGCTGCTTGCGCCGCTGGCTATAGATGTATAGCGGCGAGAACTGGTGATGCGGATCGCTGAGGACCCAGCGATGCTCGAGCCCCTTCTGGAACGTCTTGTCGTAGTAGGCGGTGGCGCACGCGACGCAGGTCCCGGCTGGACCCTGGTCGAAGACGGGCGGAAGCGCAGGCGAGTGGTCCACCTGTTCCGCGAGCGGCGCCGCCTTCAGGAAGGTCGAGATGCTGTAGTCGCGGTGGTCGTAGGGGTCCTTGATGCAGCCGAGCGCGTATCGAGGCATCAATGGTGTGACGAACGGGGCGGCGATTTCCCGCTGAATACATGCGGGAATCCCCGCATGTCCCTGACTTACGATTGGTCGAATGGCCCAGGTGAATTTGCCCGTTCGTGTTCGGTACGCACCGAGCCCGACCGGGCCCCTGCACCTGGGCGGGGCGCGGACCGCGCTCTTCAACTACCTCTTTGCCCGTCACCAGGGTGGGCAGTTCCTGCTGCGGATCGAAGACACGGATCGCGCCCGCTTTAAGCCCGGCAGCCAGGAGCAGATCGAAGAGGGCCTGCGCTGGCTGGGCATGAACTGGGACGAAACACCACTCGTCCAGTCGGACCGAAAGGCCATCTACGAGAAGGCGGCCGCCGCCTTGATCGCGAGTGGCGCCGCCTATCGCTGCTTCTGTACGCCCCAACGGCTGGAGCAGATGCGGGCCGAGCAGCGCGCTCGACACGAACCCGAGCGCTACGACCGTCGCTGCCGCGCCATCCCTAAAGACGAATCCGAGCGCCGCGCCGCGGCGGGCGAGCGCTTCGTCGTGCGCCAGGCGATGCCGATCGAGGGCACCACCACCTTGCAAGACCTCGTGATGGGCACGGTCACCTTTCGCAACGACACGCTCGACGACCACGTGCTGTTGAAATCGGACGGCTTCCCGACCTACCACCTGGCCTTCGCGGTCGACGACCACGAGATGCGGATCAGCCACATCATTCGCGGCGACGGCTGGCTCCCCTCAGCGCCGAAACACCTGCTGTTGTTCCAGGCGTTCAACTGGCTGCCGCCTGCCTTCGCCCATCTCCCGCTCGTGCTGGGTCCGGACAAGAAGCCTTTGGCCAAGCGGCACGGCGCCAAGGACGTGCTGGAATATCGCGAGGCCGGTTATCTCGCCGAGGCGGTCGACAATTTCATCGCCTTCCTCGGCTGGTCACCAGGAACCGAAGAAGACATCCTCACGATCGACCAACTGGTCGAGAAGTTCTCGATCGAGAAGATCCAGGCCAGCCCCGCCATGGCCAACCTGGAGCGGCTCGACTGGTTGAACGGTCAGTTCATCCGCCGGCTACCGCCCGACGAGCTGGCAACGCGGCTCGTCGCGCGCCTGCCGCAGATTCCAGTCGAATCGCTCAAGCCCTTGATGCCGCTGGTACAGGAGCGGTTGCGCACACTCAGCGAGGCCCAGGAGATGTTGCGCTTCTTCTTCGAGGAACCCGACAGCTACCGGCCAGAGCAGCTCGTCCCCAAAGGGAGCGATCCCGCAGCGACCGCACAAGCCCTGGCTGAGGCCGCCACGACCCTGGGTGCGCTGACCAGCTGGACACCGGAATCAATCGAGCCGGCGCTGCGTGGGCTGGCGGAGCGGCTCGGCTGGTCGTCCCGTGACCTGTTCATGGCGTTGCGGGTTGCCATCACCGGCCGCACGGTGACGCCGCCCTTGATCGAATCGATCGGCCGGTTGGGCAAGGATACGGTCCTCAACCGGATGGAGCGCGCCGCCCGGACGCTTCGCGAATCCGCCTCGGGCTAGGGTCGGAGCGGCGGCAGTGGCCAGTAACGCCAACCAACGCGCGCCAGGATGTGGCGGCGCAGCACCGCCCCGAACTGCCGCGAGTCAGTGCTGGAGGCGGGGTTGTCGCCGGCCAGGAAGATCGCCCCGTCAGGGTCGATCGCTTGGATCCGCTTGACGATCTCGAGCTCGGGTCGATCCGGACGGCGCGCGACGACGACATCGCCGACCCGCAGCCGCGTGCCGTCATCGATTGGACGGGCGACGATCAGCGAACCGGAAGGTAATCGCGGTGCCATGCTGTCGCCATTTACGCGCAGCGGGTAGACTGATTTCAGGATCAGTGGTTCATCCTAGTAGGAGGAGTTGACACCATGCATATGATCGAATGGATTCGCCCCAGCCGGACCGTGGAAGCCCATTGCGACCTGCCGTGCGGAATCTACGATCCGGAGCAGGCGCGTATTGAGGCGGAGTCCGTCTACAACATCATCAAGAAGTACAACGACTCGAAGGACGACGTCTACCGGCAGCGGGCGATCATCATCAAAGAGGAGCGGGCCGAGCTGGCCAAGCACCACCTCGACGTCCTCTGGAGTGATTGGTACAAGCCTGAGAAGCATGACGCCAAGTTCCCGCAGCTCAAGGACGCGCTGAAGCAAGCGGTCTCGCAGGGCTCCAAGGTCAAGGCATCGGTGGACCTGACGGAGGCCCAGAAGTTCCTGGATCTGATCGACCAGGTCGACCAGATCTGGAAGAGTGCGGGAGGCCCCCAGGAAACTCGGGTGGCGCGCGCGGCCGCTAGCCCGACTCGCGCCTAGCGCAACACACTTACACAGCCACATAACCGCGCCGGGCGCGGCGTCCAACCGCCCGCGGCGCGTTACGCGCGAAAGCGGGCGGCTTGGCCTGCGGCCTTGCTGAGTCGCCTGATCGAAAGGTGGCCCGTAACCCGTGAGAAGTGGATGAGAAAGCGTTACGCAATCGTGGCGGCTATCCGCGAACAGGGAGGCGAACACTAAACGTTACGAGGAATAGAGAGATGCATCAGCCAGGAAATATCCTCTCGCTGCGCTTCGGCTCTCCGGCGGTTCCGCACGAATATCGCACCCAAGCTCAGTTGACTTTCTGCTACCAGTGCCACTGCGCCGTCGACCTGGGCGCCACCACCACGGCGCTGCGGTCCGGACACTGGGCGCGGATCGGCACCTGTGCGCACTGCGGGACCACAATTACCCGGATTCTCAAGGCAAGCTAACATCGATCGGTGACGTCCCGGCCTTCCCGGCCAGCGGCGCGCCGTGCCCGGCGGGCCGCCCCCAACCCTGACGCGGTCGAGGTCCATTCATCGAATCAGGAGGGCCGGCCCGACAAAGACTCCTACGCCATGATCCTGGCTTTTGCGGCGGCGCTGCGGTCGACCTGCCTCAGCCGCAAAGTCGGCTGCGTCATCGTGCGCGACGGCCAGGTGATCGCGACCGGGTACAACGGCACGCCAAAGGGCACCTGGCATCCTGAAGAATTCCCCAAGCCCTGCCCCTGCGTCGGGGGGGTCAGTGGCGCCGACCTGTCGCTCAAGTACTGCGCACACGGTGAGGCCAACGCCCTGGCGCAGAGCGCCTATCGCGGGTCCTCAACCGCGGGCGCCGACATCTTCTGCACCAACTTTCCCTGCATCGAATGCACGAAGTTGCTCATCAGTGCCGGTATCCGGTCGATCTATTTCGTACACGGCTACCCTGACTTGAGCGGCTTGCGCGACCGCTACCTGAGTCAGGCGGGAATCCCGACACACCCTATCGCATGGTCGCGGATTCAGCCCCATCTGTCGGCGCTGGCGAAGGGGTAGGCGAGGCCTCGACGGCGGTCGGCTCCACCAGAAACGAGACGCTCAAGGCCGGGTGGGGCAGGGCGGGAAGGGATGCGGCCGACGTCAGAAGCGTCGCGCAGGCGGCGCCGGCGAGGAACCAGCGACGCCAGGAGCCGCCCAATCAGCCCGCTCCGGCGTGGAAAAGCGGGCGGTGCATGCTGGAGCAACGGCGGCGACCAGCGGCACCAACACGGCGTCGCCGCCCTGCTCCAGGCGCGCCATGGCGGCGTTACAGCCGGGGGCTATTTGGCACGCGGCCTTTCCACACCGGGCCGCTTATGGGCTGGCGGGGGGCGCCGGCCCGTCGAACCAAGCTCGCATAGCGCACGGCATCAAGCGCGGCCTTGCGAGGCGCCGACTTCTGCGCGAGGCCCGACCAGAACGCAGCCGGGCCGGCATATCGATCGCGAGGCACGGCATCCGACGGGCACGCATAGACGCGATTGGCATCGCGGAGCAGAACGCTGCCGTCGGGTTGGGCGAGGTAGACCAGGCGTGGCCCCATCTCAGCCATCAGCCGCAGGGCCTCGCGACCGTCGAGCGGACCGAATAGAGCGTGGGCGTCGGCCGCCGTCAGGGCAACGCTATCGGCCGCACCCAGCGCTGGTTCCAGGACCCGGCGTGTCATCCGGGCATTCGTCCACCACAGAAGGTCAGCTTCGAGCAGCAGGGCGGAGTGCCCGGTGCGAGCTCGTGCCATCGTCAGCGCTCCCAGCGCCGCCGACCGGGCAGGCTCGACCGAGAGACTGTACCCGCAAACCACCGTCAGCGCGGCGGTCACCGAGATTGGCGGCAGCTCATCGAGTCGCAGCGCGAGGTCGGCACCACGGTCCACCCGGCGATCCGGTGCCTGGCCGTCGGGCTGATGCAATACCGTGGTTCGCACGCCCGGAGCGGTTCGCAGCCACCGGAGGTCTACCTTGAGGCGATCGAGAGCGTCACGCACATGGCGGCCTTCGTCATCGTCTCCCAGCTTGGCAACCAGGGCGGTGCGAAGTCCGAGCGCCGCCGCGTGCGCGACGAGGCGTGCCGCTCCCCCGCCCAGGATCGCAACGCCGTCGGCAGTGCGTTCCTCCGCGACGTCACCGACGGCGAGCCAGTCCAGGGCTCCACTCATCGGGTCATGATATAAGCGGCCCCGGTCTGCAAAGGCCGACGGCGGACTTATATGCGGGGCCACCGTCGGCAGCGGGCGGCTCGAGCCACATTCGGAGGGCGGCTAGAGTGGTGTGATGGCGAACCGCCTGGCACAGGAGACCAGTCCTTATCTACTGGAGCACGCCGATAATCCGGTCGACTGGTATCCCTGGAGCCCGGAGGCGCTGGCCCGGGCACGCCAGGAGAACAAACCGATCCTGCTCAGCATCGGCTACAGCGCGTGTCACTGGTGCCATGTGATGGCCCACGAATCCTTTGAAGATCCGGAGACTGCCGCGGTGATGAACCGGGACTTCGTCGCCATCAAGGTCGACCGGGAAGAGCGGCCGGACCTGGACCAGGTGTACATGCGAGCGACGCAAGCGATGACGGGGTCCGGCGGATGGCCGATGACGGTCTTCCTGCTCCCCGACGGAACGCCCTTTTTCGCCGGCACGTATTTTCCCTCGAGCGAACGGTTTGGCATGCCCTCGTTTCGTCGAGTCCTCGCTGCCGTCGCCGATGCCTTTGCCAACCGGCGGCAGGAGATCACACAAACGGCCAAGCAGGTCCGCGAGTTCTTACAGCGACCCGCGCTGCCGCTGGCCGCAGGGACCCTCGAACCCACCCTGCTCGATGAGGCGTATACCCGTCTGGCGCGCGACTACGACCCTGCCCATGGCGGTTTCGGCGGCGCCCCCAAGTTTCCGCAGCCGATGCTGCTCGAGTTCCTGCTGCGCACGCACTTTCGGACCGGGCAGGCGGCGGCGCTCGAGATGGCGACCGACACGCTGCGTGCCATGGCCGCGGGCGGCATGTACGACCAGCTGGGCGGCGGCTTTCACCGCTACAGCGTTGATGAGCGCTGGCTTGTCCCTCATTTCGAAAAGATGCTCTATGACAACGCGCTCCTCGCCCGCGCCTATCTTGATGCCTGGAAAGTCACCAAGGAACCGGCGTTTGCCCGGGTCGTCGAGGAAACGCTCGGATTCGTGCAAGGCGAGATGACGGCAGCGACCGGTGGCTTCTACTCCAGCCTCGACGCCGACAGCGAAGGCGAAGAGGGTCGCTTCTACGTGTGGACGCCGCGGGAGCTCGACGCCGTGCTGGGTTCCGATCACGGCGCCGCCCTGGCGCGCGCCTTCGATGTCACCGCCGAGGGTAATTTCGAAGGCCGTAGCATTCTTCATCCCGTCGCGCCGGGCTCGATCGACCTGCTTGCGGTGGCCAGGAGTCGGCTGCTGGCGGCGCGCGCGCAGCGCGTCCGGCCGCACCGCGACGAGAAAGTCATCGCGGGCTGGAACGGGCTGATGCTTCGCGCGTTTGCCGACGCCGGGCGGGTCCTCCGCCGGCCCGACCTGGTCGCAGTCGCGCAAGCCAACGCCCGGTTCCTGTTGTCGCAGATGCGTGTGGCGAATCGCATGCGTCGCAGTTACAAAGATGGCCGGGCTCCGCTGGCCGGCTACCTCGAGGACCAGGCGGCCGTCGCCGATGGGTTGCTAAGCCTGTATGAAGCAACCTTCGAACCGTCCTGGCTCGATGATGTCCATGGACTGTTGACCGAAATGCTGACCGCCTTCTGGGACGACACTGAGGCAGCATTCTTCGATACGGCGGCTGATCAGGAGAAGCTCGTGGTGCGACCGCACGATGTCACCGACAACGCGGTGCCATCGGGGACGTCGATGGCGGTCGATGTGCTGCTGCGCGCCGGCATGTTGTTCGGCGAGGAAGCATGGATCGAGCGGGCGCGCGTCGCCCTCGAACGACTGGCTCCAACCGCGGCCAAGGCGCCCCAGGCGTTTGGTCGCCTCCTCGCCGCGATTGATTTCTATCTCGGCCGGCCGGTCGAACTGGCGATCATCGGCAGTCTGGCGGAATCGCAGGCGAGCGAATTTCTCGAGGTCGTCAGAAGTCGTTACCTCCCCAACCGGTTGGTTGCGGTCGCATCGGCCAGCGATCAGCGTCCCGCGATGCCGCTGCTCCGCGACCGACGCCCGATCGAGGGAAAGGTGACGGCGTATCTCTGCGAGGGTTTCGTCTGCCAGGCCCCCACCACCGACCCGTCCGTGCTCGCGCGCCAGCTCGATGCGTTCAGCGCGAGACCGGTCGCGTCTTGAGCCAGGCTTCGTAGTCCGCCGGCGTATTGATGTTGCGAAACGAGCGGAGCTGCGGATCCACTGCGCGCAGCTCGTCCGACGTGACGTAGCGAACGGTGCTGCGGTCGAGCAGGCTCTTGATGCTGCGCCCGCCCGCTTCGAGCAATGCTTCGATGCGCGGGCCTAGCTCGCGGACGTAGAGCGCGCATACCGCCTCGGGTTCCTCGTCAGGGCGGGGCACGACCGCCTCGTAATCGCCGACCAGCGCTAAAAGGAGGCCGCCCAGCGCCGGCTCGACGTCGGGCAGGTCGCAGGCGACCACCCAGACGTGCCGTCGTTTCGCGGCGGCAAACCCGGCCAGCATGCCCGAGAGCGGGCCGAGGCCCGGCTGGCGGTCGGCGACCAGGCGAGCTCCCTCAAACGGGGCGGCAACCGACCCACCGGCAATGATGGTCTCGTCGACCACCGGCGCCAGCCGGCGCGCGAGGTGCTCGATCAGCGTCCCATCGTCCGCCGGCAAGGTCGCCTTGTCCTGGCCCATCCGGCGGCTGCGCCCGCCCGCCAGAATCACGAGGCTGCAGTGGCTCCGCATGGCAAGAGCCTAGCGGCCCAGCTACTGCCCGATCGCCCCGCTGATGTTGCAGAAGACGTTGGCGACCTGGTTGCCCAGGACGATCAGCAGCACGATCACCACGACCGCGATCAAGACCAGGATCAGCGCGTACTCGACCATCCCTTGGCCCTGCTCGCTGCGCATGCGACGACAAATGCGTCGAAAAAGTCCACGGATAAACATGCTTGCATTGTCGGCGCTCGACCTTTCACAATTCGTTACGCGACCGTTGCAGGTCGAGATCTGGCGCCGTCACATTTGGCGCGCCCGCGGGGCTGACCCCGACGGCGCTGTCGCAATCCATGTCGTAAGTCGTCAGCTCCCCTCCGCTGGAGCTGATCGACAAGGAAAAAGACCGGCGCCGACCGGTCCTTTCCTTTCCTGGGCTGTCTCGTGATGATCAGGACGGAGAGACTGAGGCCGATGCGGCGATCGACGGTGCGCCCGACGCCGGGTTGTTGATGATGGTCGTGTTGCCGCCGCCTACGCCGAACCAGTGCCCGACCGAGAAGCCGTAGAACAGGATCGCCAGGATCACGATCAGGGCGATCAAAAAGATCGCAACTATCGCCGCGCTCGAGCCGCCGTCGCCGTCGTCGTGTTCTTGAACGACTGCCATGATTACCTCCCTCGTAACGTGTTAAGTGATACTGACGCTATCATATCCGTTGCCGGTTGCGGCGTCAATATTGCGGTCATTGTCGCGCCGCTCAACCAGCTGACAGGCTCGCTATCAGCACATGCCTGCGTGCGTCACTCAGGGAAACCGGGACCCGTGTGCATATGTGGAAGTCCTGTGTAAAAGTGCCTGCGGGATCGCTCAGGCCTTGCGAGCGATGTCACGTGTGGTGGCTTGGGCGATCGGACGCACGACCATCTCGTCGATATTCACATGGGGCGGCCGGGTGACCGCCCAAACGATGCAGTCCGCGACATCGGCGCCGGTTAGCGGCTTCATGCCATGGTACACGGCAGCCGCGCGCTGCTGGTCGCCCTTGAACCGCACCAGGCTGAACTCCGTTTCCACCATGCCCGGCTCGATCTCGGTGACGCGAATCGGCTCACCAAGGAGTTCGAGCCGCAGCGTCCTCGTGACGGCCCGCACGGCGTGTTTGCTGGCGGTGTACCCGACGCCGCCCGGGTAGACTTCGAAGCCGGCGACCGAACCCAGATTGACGATATGAGCGCGAGGAGCACGCCGAAGCAGCGGGAGCATGGCCTTGGTGACCCGAAGCAGGCCGAGCACGTTCGTCTCCATCATCTGCACCCAGTCGTCATCGTTCCCGTCCGCCACGGGTTGCAGCCCGGCGGCCAGCCCAGCATTGTTGATCAGGATCTCGACCGCTGGATATTTGGCTTCGACAGCTCGAACAAATGTCTCGATGCTGGTGAGATCGCGGACATCCAGAGGTAGGGCAAGACCGCCGAGTTCCCGGGCGACCTCTGCCAGCCGATCCTGGCGACGGGCCCCCAGCACCAGAGTGAAGCCTTCGCGGGCGAGACCACGCGCGGTTGCCTCGCCGATTCCCGAGCTGGCACCCGTTACCAGGGCGACGCGCTCTGACGCAACCACCAGTTAATGGTAGGAGGACTTCCCCAATCTCACGGTCTGTTCTTTTCTGGTCGCAATCGGTATCCTTTCGTACAGGAGTCTTCGGGGAGGAGGGGAGGAGTGACCGGGCGCCGTCGCGGCCGCGCGCTCGCTGCCGCATTGCTGGTGACCGGCGCCATCGTCGCGCCGGCCACCGTCGCGACCCCGAGAAGTGCATGGGCCGCCACCGCAATCCAGGTCAGCCCGGCTCGGCCTCACCCAACCCCGACACCGAAGCCAACCCCAACGCCACCCCCTACCCCGCCGCCAACGCCTCGGCCCAACCCATCGCCGCTTCCAACACCATCCCCGCCCCCAACCCCGTTACCCTCGGCTTCACCAACGCCGGCGCCGACCGAGGCGCCACTTCCCGATCCGGGCGCCGCTGCTGGCGCCCTGCCGTTTACCGGTGTGGCGCAAGCCGGATCAGCTCAGGCAGTCGCGATCGCCCCCACCACGCAGGGCGCCAGGACCGCGGCCGATTCGGGCGCCCCGGGTGATACGCCCAACCTCTTCCTGTGGTTCACGCTAGCGATCATGGCGATCCCAATCCTGCTGACGATGACGCTCCTCGCTACAGTGCTCACGCGGCGCTGAAGTTTAGCCTTTGACTGCGCCCGCGGTCATGCCGCGCACGAAGTAGCGCTGCATCGCGAGGAAGACGACCAGGGGCAGGGCCATCGAGACGAATGCGGCAGCCGTGAGTAACTCGTACGATTGGCCGAGCGAGCCAACCAGATTCGCGACGGTCACGGTCATCGGCGCAACCGCCGGGTCCCCGCCGAGATAGACGAGAGCCACCAGCAGGTCGTTCCATGTCCACAGGAACTGGAAGATGGCCAGGGACGCGAGGGCGGGCACCGACAGCGGCAGTACCAGGCGGAAGAACATCGTGACCGGCCCCGCTCCATCGATCGACGCCGACTCGAAGAGATCGTTCGGGAGTGATCCGAAGAAGTTGCGCAGGAGGTAAATCGCAAAGGGCAGGCCGTACCCCGTATGCGCGAGCCAGATGCCCAGGAATGAGCCGTTCAGCTGCAGGACCTTGAATGCGGACAAGACCGGGATTAGGGTGACCTGGAGCGGAACCGCCAACAGACCGACGAGCAAAAGGAACAACGCGTTGCGAAATGGGAACCGCATCCAGGCGAAGGCGTAGGCGGCGAAGGCCGCGATCGCGATCGGGATGACGGTGGCGGGGATCGCGATGGTCAAGCTATTGAGGAAGCTTGCAAACAAGTTGTTGCTTTGCAGTACGTCACTGTAGTTCTGCAAGGTGAACTGGAACGGCGGCGAAAACGCTGTCCACCACCCGGTGCGGTTGACCAGGAAGCCGGGACGGAACGAGCTGACCAGCAGGCCGAGCGTCGGGACGATCCAGATGACGGTCAGCAGGATGAGGGCGATGTGCAGCGGTAGCGATCCGAAGGTGAACCGCCGCGGTTCCTTGGCTTCGGCGACCACACGCGTCTCGGCGATCGGTGGAGCCGCGACGGGCACGACACTCATCGGATGGCCTCCTGGAACTGGAAACGGCGCAAGTTGAAGATCAGCACCGGGACGACGGCGAGCAGGAGCAGCATGGCAATGGCCGCTGAGTTCGCGTAATTCTGACTGGTGAACATCTCCCCGTACATGCGCCGCGCCATCACGTCCGTGTTGTAGAGCCCGTTGGTCATGACGTAGATGATGTCGAATGCCTTGAGCGCAAAGATGACCAGCGTCGTCCCGATGACCGTCAGTGTCGGTGCGAGGAGGGGAACCGTGATACGGAAAAATACCTGGAGCTCGGTGGCACCATCCACCCGTGCCGCCTCGGTGAGCTCGGGCGGGATGCCTTTGAGCGCCGCCGAGGTGATGACCATCGAGAAGCCGGTCCAGACCCACACGGCAGCGAAGATCAGGGCAAAGTTATTGACCCGCTCGTCGATGACCCAGGCGATCGGTTGCTGGTGGAGGAGATTGACCCAGACCGCGTTCAGCGTCCCGGTCTGGTGGACGCCCGCAAGATTGGGCTGATACTGGTACATGAAGCTCCAGATCAGGCCGGCCGCCACGAACGAAATCGCCATCGGCATGAAGATGAGCGACTTGATGGCGCCCTCGTACGGGACTCGGTCCGCCATGACGGCGAGGATCAGACCGAACACCAGCACCAGGCCGGTGTAGAAGACGAGCCACAGCACGTTGTTGCGAATCGCGATCAACACCGAATGGTCGGCCAGGACGTGCCCGAAGTTGGCGAAACCGACGAAGCTCTTGCCGTCGTTGGTGAGCAGACTGATCCAGGCGGTGGCGATGCCCGGGTAGATCAGGAACCCGGTGACCAGCAGGAGCGCGGGGCCCACCCAGAGCCAGGGCCGCACCCGCCCATGTTGGGCCGGCGGCAGGCGACGGATCAGCCAATCGGTGACGACGATGTAGAGGACGAGGACCACCGGAACGCCGACGACGGCGCCCACCAGGAACGTAATCCGCTGCGCGTCCACGGTGGCCTCTCGCTCTCCTTTACCTGTTGTCTATTGGCCGCTCGCCCTCTTTTGCTCCAAACCGTTGAGGATCGAATCGAGCGATCCGGGGTTCTGGATGTACGCCACGATGCCGTCGAAGAACCCCTGCTGCAGGGCAGCCGTCTGCAAGTCACCGGCGTCGAATTCGGGCGGATTGGCAGCCAGGAGCAACTGGGCCGCCTTCTTCACCTGGTCATCCGGATAGTTGTCCAGCGTGACCAGCTTGTTGGGCGAGATCGCGCCGCCGCGCTTGACCCAGATCTTCTGGGCGTCGGCCGTGGTCAGGTACTTGATGAGGCTGCGCGCCTCGGGCGAGTCCTTGAACATCCCGAAGAGATCACCGGCGACCACCTGAGGTCCCGTATACGCGGGGTTGATGTCGGGGAACCCGAAGAAGGTGAAGTCGGTCCCTGGCTTCAGGGTTGGGTAGTCGTGGACGAAGAAGTCGGTGATGAACGAGGCCTGGTGATGCAGGTAGCATCCCGGCGGACTGGCAAACATCGGGTCGAAGGCGGTCGCGAAGTTGGTCGAGAGCACGTAATTCTTGCCGCCATAGGTGAGGTTGGCATTGTTGACAACCTGGCCGAAGGACTGCCACGCCGTCTTCATCTCGGGCGCGTTCCACGGCTCCTGGCTGGCGCCCCACGCCTCGTACTTGGTCGGTCCCGCTTGCCGAAGGAAAAAGTCTTTGACCCAGTCGGTGCCCGGCCATCCCGAGGCCGCGCCACTGGCGACACCAATGCACCAGGGCGTCTTGCCGGTTTTCGACCGGATGGTGTTAAAGGCAGTCACCAGGTCGTCCCAGGTTTTCGGTGGCGTCGTGAAATCAACCCCGGCCGCGCTGACGGTCTTGGGATCGTAGTAGATCAGGCCCTTGATCGCCGCCTTGATAAAGATGCCGACCAGGTGACCGTTGGAGGTGCCCAGCTTGACCCAGTTCTGGCCGTACTGGCTGTTCATCGCGTTCATATCAACGGCGTTGTCCAGCGAGAACAGGGAACCAGCCTTGGCGAACTGCGCCATCTGTCCGGGGCCCGGAAGTCCCGCCAAGTCCGGCGGGTTGCCCGCCTTCACTCGAGTCGTGAGGAGGGCGTTGATGTCGCGGCTCCCCTCGTAGCTGACCTTGTTGCCCGTGCTATCCTCCCACGGCTTCACCATGGCCATGAAGGACGCCTGCTCACTGCCGCCCCAGGTGCCGATCACGTGAAGCGTCTTGCTGCTCGAGCTCCCGGTGCCCGGCCCACAGGCCGCCAGAAGTGAAACCAGTACTGCAACCGAAAAAATACGCCCCAACCTGGAGCTGTTCATGCTTCCTCCCTACCCTGTGTGCTCGCGCCCCTACGGATCACAATCGATACTAGGCCTCAAATATACAGGCGTCAAACTCGGGACGTCGCGGCAATCGACGCGGGTTAAGGTTTTCTAATCGGTCGCGACCGGGGTCGGGCTCAGGCGAACACCTCGGTTCGTTCCCAGGCTAAGCCGTCCGCGGTCACCTTGGCTGACACCAAGGTACCGGCTCCCAGGATGCGCTCGTAGAAGAGCTTTAGCTCCCGAGGGCGGAATCGATAGAAGGGATACGAGTCCGCTCCGGAGGGCTCGTAAGGAAATCGAGCGGAATAGGCGCGCGCAGCCTGCTCCGCGGCACCACCGGTGACCACACCGGCCGTGCCGAACAACTGGATACCGCGATCCGGCCGACCCCATGTCTGGTGGGAGTCATAGATGGTGATCGCGGCCGCGGGTTTCGCCGCGAGGTTGCGCGAATGCCGCGAATCCTGGTCTGAGATCCAGACAACCTCGAACGCCCCGCGCCAGGCGAAATACATGTGATTGATGTGGGGCCGGCCGCCTGGCCATACCGTTGCCAGGGAGCACAAAGGAGACGCATTCATCAGCCTCCGCGCGAGGCGCTCTAACTGGTCGGACGAAACCCGACGCGATCTGCGCTCAATCGTCACGCCTCTAGTGTGGACCGAGTCAAGTCTCGTGGGCGTGTGGGGCGCCGCAGCACCTGAGGATCATTGCCAATGGCGCAAGTCCTGGCTGCGCTATCGGTCATGGCTAGTAGCGGCCGTGATCTTGAAATCAAGCGTTCCTCGCAAGGGACGGCATCGCCTCGTAATCGCACTCGCCGCCGGGACGACCGCCGCGGGAATCCTCCTCGTGCTTGGATTATCTGCGCAAGCTGGCTGCGGCTCTCCTGGCGATTCCACGCCGTGCACCCGTGTCCTCTTCATCGGCAACAGCTATACGTCCGTCAACGACCTCCCCAGCGTGTTCGCGAAGCTCGCGCGTTCCGGGAGGCATCGGGTCGAGACGGGAAGGGCCACGGCCGACGGCGCGAGACTCGCCGACCATGCGACGTCCTCCGCGACCACCGCCGCGATCACCTCCGCGAAATGGAACATCGTCGTTCTCCAAGAGCAGAGCCAGATCCCGGCGATCGAGCAGTTCCGTCAAGCGGAGATGTATCCGGCCGCGCGTGCTCTGGTCGCGATGGTGCGCCAAGCGGGCGCACAGCCAATGTTCTTTCTCACCTGGGCGCACCGCGACGGTTGGCCCGAAAACGGTCTCATCGATTACTCCACCATGCAGTCTGCCATCGACGACGCCTACCTCGCGATCGCCGGCGAGCAGCACGCCGCAGTGGCGCCGGTCGGATATGCGTGGCAAACGCTGCTTGGACACGAGGCGAGCCCCGGGCTCTGGCAAGACGACGGCACGCACCCTACCGAAAAGGGAACCTACCTGGCGGCTTGCGTCTTCTACGCAGCCATCTTCGGAGAGAGTCCAGAGGGGTTAGCGTATCGCGGCAACCTGTCAGACGCGGAGGCTTCGAAATTGCAAGAGGTTGCTGGCGCCACCGTGCTCGGAGATCTCGGGAAGTGGGGACTGCCCTCGAGTCAAGCTGTGCCTCTGAGGCAAATCCGACGTAATGAGATGGCTGGGGCGCTAGGATTCGAACCTAGGAATTTCCTGATCCAGAGTCAGGCGCCTTACCAGCTTGGCCACGCCCCAGCGGGTGCTGGAAAAGCGACGACAGTCTACCAGCCCACAGCGCGGAGTGAGGCCAGCAGCTCAGGCTGAAGGGCTGGCCAACATGAACTCCGGGGCCTGGTGGACGCCGGGCAGCCAGAAGCAAATGATCGTTCCCGAACCCGGGTGGGACTTCATCTTCCACCAGCCGCCGGCGATCTGTGCGCGCTCGCGCGTGGCGGTCAACCCCAGATGGCCCGGAACCGATCCGCTATCGTCGCTCCGACATCCTGGACATTCACCATTGCGAGTAGCCGGAAAACCTAGGCACTAATAGCACCGTGTCGGCACCGGTGAGTTAGGCTTGCGAATTAGGCACTCCTGCCGATGCAGCGGACTTATAGTGGGGTCCACGCTGCGCACAACGAATACTTATAGGTCCCCTGGGGCGATGAGCGTGGGGAAAGGGGGAGCACAAATTGGACAGCGGCATACCAGCTATCCGGCTGGGGCATGTCGATGCGGTGGCCGTCCACCATCTGACGCCTCGCCAGGCCGAGGTGTTGCGCTTGCTGGCCCGCGGATGGACCGATGCCCAAATCGCTGACGAGCTCTTTCTAAGTCGTCGCACGGTGCACGCGCATCTCCGCGAGATCTTTCGCAAGCTGGGCGTCTCCCACCGGAGCGCGGCGACCCGCTACGCGATCGAGCACCACCTCGCCTAGCCGGCCACCCTCAACCCGAATATAGACGCGCATGGCGCGCGAATGATTGCTATGCTTAACACCGTATAGCACAATGCAGTATCGTTCGCGAGCAGGAGTCTTGAGCGAAGGGTATCCGGATCATCTAACCTCCCGCGAGGTGCACGTCCTGAAGCTGGTTTCCGCCGGCTTGACTAACCGAGAGATCGCCGAATCGCTCGGCCTGAGCTCTCGCACCGTCGATGCACACCTGCGCTCGATCTTCGGCAAGATCGGCGTCGGCTCGCGCAGCGCGGCGACCCGCTACGCCGTCGAGCACGGCCTGGTTTAACGGCTCAGGCGACCGGCAGGTGGCGCG